>OKRR01000555.1_pt1 | contig 42287 bp, 40 predicted proteins | sample 1601211 | NCBI WGS metagenome assembly OKRR01 (sample SAMEA3541525, study PRJEB24748) | human gut metagenome | biome: human gut; feature: human-associated habitat; material: faeces | place: China | collected 2012
CAAGAATAGCAGAAAGTTAACGGTTTTTCTATCCACTGTCTTATTTGACGCTTACTTTCTTTCAGTTGTCGAACCTATGTATCAATCAATATTGACTAATACGATAGAGAATCAACGACTTGCAGCATTTAGGGATACCCTATTACCAAAGCTAATGTCTGGCGAAATCGATGTCTCCAATGTAACCATCTAAGGCGCTAAATTTTCATTTACAAAAATAACTGTTCCACCGGAACGCAAAGGAGGTTTTACTATATGTCGGGATTATATACAGAAGCAGATTATAAGAAGTCAGTCATCGAGCTGTTTCTCAATATGGGCTATACGTATCTTTATGCACCGGATTTGGAACGAGATTTTTACAGCCCATTACATAAAGCAGGAATTTTCTCTGTTTGATCCGAAGTTTCTTGAAGAAATCGCAAACATGAAAGAACGAAACCTGGCGGTTGAACTTTTGAAAAAACTGATTGCTGAGCAAATCAGTGTGTATCGAAGAACCAATGTTGTTAAATCGGAAAAATTTTCTGAAATCATCCAAAGGGTGATGAATGCATATTTGAATGGTTTGCTTACCAACGAGCAGGTCATTGAGGAATTAATGAATCTGGCCAGGCAGATTGCGGCAGCAAAGCAGGATGGCGATGAGCTGGGACTTTCGGAAGATGAGCTGGCATTCTATGACGCGCTCACAAAGCCACAGGCAATCAAAGATTTTTATGAAAATAGCGAACTGATAGCCATTACCAAGGAATTGACGGATACACTGCGTAAGAATAGGAGTATCGACTGGCAGAAGAAAGAATCTGCACGTGCCAGAATGCGTATGCTGATTAAAAAGCTTCTGAAAAAACACAGGTATCCGCCGGAGGGGATGGAAGATGCAGTTCAGACGGTAATGCTGCAATGTGAATTGTGGACGGATCATGTAATGGATGCTGAAGAAGATGAGCATAAATCAAATATTTACAGTTTCCATAGTGAAAAGCCATTCTCAATGGCAGCCGAAGAACCGGCGCCATATGGCGGCACTGCCAGGGACTGAATAGGATTAGACTGAACGTACATAAGTGAAGGAGGTGCAGCATGATACTTTTTAATAATGAGGGGTATGAACATTTTTTCAATCCGCTTTGTTGCAAAAATAAAAGAATCTATTATGAATGTATTTTGCAGCTCATTGAGAAGTCAAAGTCTGTGCCACTTCTCTATGAGACGGACGCCAGAGACACTTTAATTCTTTATTTTAGAAATTGTAAATATGAGGTGGCAGAAGAAGATAACAGTGGGAATGCTGACGAGAATATCAGCAGTAAAAAATCAGAAACGGAAAATGCGGGTGCGATTTTAAGATATTTCAGACACTGTGGTTGGATTTCAGAAAGAGAGATCGGCAGAAATGGTGACAATATTGCCACGGTAGCGCCTTATTGCAGAAAGCTGATTGACGCCATTGAGAGGATATTTAACCGTGATAACCATGCGGCGCTTACGAACCATATTTTTTCCATTTATGATGTGCTGCACTCTGCTTTTATTGTGGATCATGGCAGAACCCACAGGCCATATTCCAATATTCTTGTTCCGGCAGTGGACAGTGTGTCGGATTTAAAGAATGAGCTTCTGATACTGAAGGACAGTATTCGCGCTATCATGCGAATGGTGATTAAGATGACCGAGACAAATGAACTGGGACAGTTCATTATCAAGGACCAAATGATGGAGGCGTTCTTCAATGACTATTTCTTTATAAAGAAAGGCGGGCTGATTCCAGGATATATTGAAGAAATTGAGAGGCTGCTTCGGAAAATCATAAAAACAGAAGTGTATGAGAACATGATAAGGGAGTATCAGAGCCTCAACAATGTAGAGGAAAGCAAGGCCCGTGAGATTGTTGACAGCCAGCTTTCTGAGGTCAGAAGTTTTATAAGCTATGATTATATAAAAGAGATGGATTTCATCGATAAGAAAATCAATAACTATTACAGTCTTTATTCAACCAGAATCCTTATGGTGTTAAGTAACAGTGTCAATATGCAGACCTATTTAAATGATTTGCTGATGACCATTAAGGATTTGGAGGCAGATGAGAAGAAAGCAGTTTTGCAGGCTGTCTCGAAATGCTTTGGTCTGCAGTCCTATAAGTATGTCGGCAGGAAATCCATTGAGCGCAGAAAGAAACGCAGGCCAAATACAAAGAGCGGCGCGATTGTGATCAGCTCCTTATCAGAGGAAGATAAGGCAAGGCTGACAAGAGAACTTTTGTATGAGTACCCGGACCGGTATGGAGTAAAGCAGGCGACAGATTATTTTGATAAATTATTCATGGACAGAGAAAGTGTGATACCGGACGAGACAATGATTAAGTCCAGAGACGATGCGATGATGCTGGCCGCCAGTATTATTTATTCCGGCAGCGGTGAATTTCCGTATGAAGTGGAATTTTTAGATGGAACGATGGAAACAGAAGCTGCGACGATTAGCAGGATCAGGATAAAAAGGAAACGTTAAATGGGTGATATCAAATTAAATATTTCTGTAAAAGAAGAAAATAATATATTGTTCAAGCGATGTATCCGTAAACTGCTGGATTCAACCTTTATTGTGGGCGATAAGGATGAGAAGCTGTATGCCTTTATCTCAAGGGAATCGAACCGGCAGGACATCTCGGATTATCTCCGCATGATTGGATTTGATGTGCTTGTGGATACCAATGTTAGAATTGCCATGCTTAAGCTTTATGAAGCCGATGAGGAAGCGGTAGGACTAAAACGGGCCAACGTTGTCTCATTTACAACAGAGCAGTATCATCTGCTTCTTGTATTGTGGGAGGTATATTTGGAGAACCTTGGTTACAGTGACGAGAATGTGGTCATGCGGGGGGATCTGATAGATAAAATTAAGGTTTACGAGGTGGACCTCGACAAGACAAAGCTGTCCGCAGCTATGAAGATATTTAAAAAATATAATCTGATCGATTATGATGTGAAAGAGGAATCAGAGGACGCAATCATTACATTATATCCATCGTTACAGTTTGGATGGGACATTGCCCAGTTTCAAACGGTAACAGCGGAGTATAGGAAGGAAGATTTGGCCGGGGATGAGGAAGATGCGGCTGACATAGCGGGTGAGGAAGAGGAGGACGAATCATGATCAAACTGAAACAAGTCCGGCTGATTAATTGGTATGCGTTTGGCCAGATTACCGTTCCCATGGGTTCATTCACTCTGATTGCCGGCAAAAACGGGAATGGCAAATCCGTTTTCCTGGACGCGGTGAAGTATGCGCTTTATGGGGATACGGTGTTCAATAAATCAACGGAAAATAAAGGCAGCAGAACGATACCTTCCTACACCAGAGGACTGCTCGATGCAACAGCAGGCACCTATATGAGACCTGCCGATAAGATGCCGAATGTGTATACCCACATTGTTCTTGAGATGGAGGAAGCCGAGACTGGAAGAACATTTCTTCTGGGTACAGCCATTGATACAGATTCTGGTAATGGATTCAAGACACAGAGATATGTGATGGAACATAAAACGTTACTTGATGTTTTACATTCCTATGAGCGGGACGGACAGACAATTCCGTACAGTACAACTGAATTGCAGAAGGTTTACGGATTCAGGATGATGGATGTGAGAGAGGGCCTTTCAAAATTTATGCAAAGAACCGGCCTGCGCCTAAATGAACAGCAATTAGCAGCATTCAGGCGCAAGCTCCGCAGTATCATGTCTTATGACCCCAATGCAAAAATCGATCAGTTTATCAGAGAGAGCGTGTTGGAAGAAAAGAAAGTTGATTTTTCTAAACTTGTTGAGGCGAAGAACAATATAGATACATTGAATGCCAATTTTGAGATTATTGATGCTGAGATCAGGGAACTAGAAGAGATTATAAAACTGTTTGAGGAACTTAAGCGGGCAAGAAATGTGATATTGGCTGACGACGTAAAGATTACATACAAACGTTTTTTACGGTGCAAGAAAACAATAGAAGAAACTTCCCGGAATATGGAAAGCGCGGCGAGACAGATTGCTGAGGATGAAAAGAAACTGAGAGTAATTGAAGTGCGTGAGGAAGAGATAAGAACTGCATACCATGCTGCAAAGGATAATCTGAACTCCATGGACTGTGCTAAAGCAATTGCGGACGCCAAAGAGGCGCTGCAAAAGGTACGAGAGGTGAAATCGCGTCTGAAAGAAGAAAAGGAGGAGCTTTGCGGCTTCCAGACAAAAGTCAGTGAATTGATTGCATGGTTTGCAGAGGAACAGTATGTCGTGCCGGAACAGAAGATTTTATCTTCCCTGACAGAAGATACCGTTACGAAAGTGCATAAGGAGAGTTGTGTTGCTGCTTTTTTTGAAGAAATCAAAAAGCACAGAGACGAAATCCACAGCAGGTTAACAAGGCTCAAAGACGATTTACAAAAGAATCAAAGAGAACAGGATGACTGTCAACAGATTATTGAAGAATGCGAAGCAAGAAAAACGACTTTTTCAGAGATACCGGATTATGTAGCCTTGAAAAATGAAATTAACCGGGAGTTTAAAAAAAGAAAGATACAGTCAGAGGCAAGATTTGCCTGTGAATATGTATTAGGTCTGAAAGATGAGGCATGGCGCGATTCGATTGAAGGATACCTTGGGAGCCGGAGATATACAATTCTTGTGGAACCGGAATATTACGATATCGCGGATGATGTGTTAAATGCTTCTAAAAATAAATACGCCCATTTATTCAACACAAAACTGTTAATGAAGAAGCATATCGTTCCGGAGGAAGACTCTGTGGTTCAGTTTATCGAAGTAAAGAATCCGGTGGCGAAGCAGTATTTTGACTATCAGCTTGGAAGATTTCATGCCGTTTTCAAAGATAAGGTGAAAAATTATGAGAATGCCATGTCAAAAGAGGGAAGAGTATCGGTTGCCATGGACAGTTATTTTCTGCGGTTTGACCGCATTAGATTCTATTGTCTGGGGCAGGAGTCGATTGAGTTAAACAGGATCAAAGCGGTTAAAAAATTGGAGAGTTTAAAGCAGGTATACGGCCAATATAAAGAACAGGAGTCTGACGAAGGGTCAAAAATGTCGTATCTTGATACGCAGATGCAATTCTTCGGTGAATACAATTACGATGCCTGCCGGGAATATGAGGAAGCGCTGCTTGAATGTTCGGCGAAAGAATCTGAGCTTAAGGCGTTGGAAGAAGCGCAGAAGAATAATATGGAGTACATGGAGCTTGCACAGAGAGTCAGCGCATTGGAACAACAGCTGGGGGCGGTTGGTGACGAGCGGAAATCTGTATATGAAGACAAATCTGCAATGCAGACGATGCTTGATATGAATAAAAAAGACTATGAAAAAGCCGGCGAAGAGCTTGGTGTCTCGCAGGAGGAATTAAAAAAATATGAGGTTAGCAATCACGTTGTCTATGTAAAGGCGACGGAAGATTATGATAAGTTTATTGCCAATGGAAGAAGTGGACTGGGCGGAATATTAAAGGACCGGGCACGTGCAGAACGTAATCTGGAAGAAGCAGGGAAAAACCTAAGAGGCGGGCAGGCTTCCTATAACGCATCAAGGGCAGGAGACAACCGGCTCCCGATGACGGATACTTCCGTGGCAGATTATCAGGCAAGAAAATCCCGGATCTGGATGGATGACAGAGAGGAAATACAGGCGAAATTAAAGGAGCAGACAAGGCATTATGAGGGAATATTCAAGAATGAATTTGCTCTTACGGTATTAAAATCCTGTGAGACCGCCAGAGATGACTTAAAACTTATCAATGCGGAATTGTCACGTCTGGAATTTAAGTCCAAATATGAATTTGAGGTGAAGTATGTAAAGGACGGCTCGGAATATGAGAAAATTCTGGAGTATGCCAGATATTTAAAAGAACGCGAAGATATCGGAACCACCTCAGGACAAATGACATTTGATGCTGTAACAGAGTATTCTGATGACAAAGGCGAGGCGCTGGAGCAGGATATTAAGAAGATTATTAATCGTATTGTGGAGAGCAACGATAAAGAGAAGATTGAACATTATGCAGATTATCGAAACTATATGACTTATGAAATTCTTCTGACAAATGATGTGCTCACAAAAGCAAAGCTTTCTAAGCAGTCCGGTTATAATTCGGGTGCGGAGGTGCAGATTCCATATATGCTTATTTTGCTGTCTGCACTGCTTATGATTTATAATGATAAGAACAGTTCAACAAGACTGGTGTTCATTGATGAGCCGTTTGCCAAAATGGATCCAACCAATGTAAAAATAATGCTTGGCTTTATGGAGGAACAGAATCTGCAGATGATTTTCTGTGCTCCGGATAAAACGGAACTGATTGGAAATGAATGTGATGTTGTATTGCCGGTACTCAGGACAAGGCCGGATCTTATGGAAATGGGAATTATTGATATACATAAAGGGGTGTAGTCTTTGAAGTACGAGGAAAAAATACTGACTTGCCTGGTTGAAAATTATCGCAGGAGCAAAAAAGATGTTGGTAATAATAAGACCAACCGGAGAACGCAGGTAAAGCCAGAAAAGCTATATAGGAAATATAGAGCCAATGACGGAGATTTTGAAGAAATCTCAAAACTCAATCAGGCGGTGGAGGAGCTGTTTCAAAAAGGTTTTATTACCAGAGAGACAGAAACATTTGGGACTCAATTAAAGTGTATTTATCTGATGGATGAGAGGATACAGGAGATAGAGCGGTACTTAACGGATCAATACGGATATGTGCCAAAGGATAGGAAGCTTGAGAAACTGCAAGAGCTGGTTGACAAGTATCAGAATACCTCTTCCATTTGTAAGAAGGAATGTGCCATACTGGCTGAATGCGTAGAAAGCAGGAAGATTCCAAAGAATATAGAGGAACTGGACGATGTTTTAAAAGCGGTAGCCTTTATTGAGAAAAATCAGGAAGATTTGTATATCAGGGAAGCTTCGATGAAAATTTATGGGGATTCTAAATTTTTTGAAAATGAAACATTGCAGCCGGTCTGCAGTATCTTGCGGAAATATTCAGATAGAAATACGGATGATGAATTACTGGATGAGATTCTGCTGGACTATCATATTGCCAAAGAACCGCAGAAGCTTTGTATCAAGGGAGATGTAATCATCCATATCTCCGGAAAGGATGTGGATATAAGCGGGTTTTACGAAGGGATAGAGTTCCTTGCGTCTGATTTGGTTCATATTCAATCGGTGAAGCTTATGGCACCGGAGTTTATGACCATAGAAAATCGGACCTCTTATCTCCGGTATCATGCAGAGAGTACGGTGACATTTTACCTTGGGGGATACGCGAACAGATATCAGAGGGATTTCCTTAAATTGGTGTATGAATCTAACCAGGATGCCGCGTATAAACATTTTGGAGATATTGACGCGGGCGGTTTTTGGATTCATCATAATTTGCGTGAGGTTACCGGAATAAATTTTGAACTGTTTGGCATGTCGGTTGATGAGTTGAAAAATTACGAGTATGCCATGTGCCTGCATCAACTTTCGGGTAATGACAGAAGCAGACTTCAGGAGTTGAAAACAATGGATACTTATGCTGAGGTGGTTCAATACATGCTGGAGCAGAATGTGAAGTTGGAGCAAGAGATTGTAAGTTTGGATCTGATGAAAAGAGGTGCTGAAGTTGTATTGGAGACGGAAACAGTATTTGGAGGAGCATAACATCACATGATTCTCCCAGAACATGGAGGTGAATCCGTTTTCCAGCAAGATTATTTGCGGGGAATGCAATATAACGTTTACGCCAAGGCCCTTTTTGCGCCTTTTGGAAATCAGAATCACACACTCCACACATTGCGAGTCCATAGTCCTGTTGCAGCGTGTTGGACAGTGAAAAAAATTATAAAGAAAAGATTTTAGGCGCAAGGACGATGATGTCTTTGCGTCTTTTTCTTAATTGACGAGGGATATGATTTGATGAAAAAAATCAGATTGGTTTTACCACCTCCAAAAGAACAGAAAAAACTGAGAGTAGCAGCATATTGCCGTGTCAGCACCAAAAGTAAAGCGCAAAAAGAAAGTTTAAGGAATCAGATTTTATATTACACAGAGCGGATATTGGATAATGATAATTGGGAATTTGCAGGTGTATATTATGATTTTGGAAAAAGCGGTTTGCGAAAAAAGGGAAGAGCCGGGTTGGAACGGATGCTAAAGCAGGCGGATAAAGGGAAAATAGATTACATACTTACCAAATCGGTAAGCAGAGTGTCAAGGGACACGCTTGAACTATTAAACATAATCAGATTTTTGAAGGAAAGGGGAATCAGTATGTATTTTGAAAATGAAAAGTTAGATTCATTGAATCCAGTAGCCGAAGCGTATATCACATTGTCAGGAGCAGTAGCGCAGGAGGAGAGCAGAAATATAAGTGAAAACATGCAGTGGGCAGTTACAAGAAGATTTGAGCAGGGGATTTTTACAAATTATAAGGCATTTATGGGGTATCAATGTATAGAGGGGGAGTTGGTAATAGTTCCTGAGCAGGCGGAAGTTGTTAAGATGATATTCGACTTTTATTTAACAGGATATACTTTTGCTCAGATTAAAGCAGAATTAGAAAAGCGGAATATTAAAACAGCAACGGGGAAAAGCCAGTGGGACACAACAACGATACAAAAGATGCTGAAAAATGAAAAGTATAAAGGAGATAGTTTGTTCCAGAAAACATTTACGGAGGATTATCTGAATGGTATACGAAAGAAAAATATTGGACAGCGTACCAGATATTATGTGAAAGGAAGTCATCCGGCTATTATTTCTCCGGAGATATTTGATAAGGTGCAGGAGGAAATGCTTAATAGAGCCAGGCTGATTAGAACAGCTAACGGCAATCAGATTAGCAGTGGTAACCGATATAGCAGCAAATACTTGCTTAGTAATTTATTGGTATGTGGGTATTGTGGCGGAGGATTCAGGCGTAGAACGGAGCGTGGGAAGATTGTGTGGAGATGTGGGACAAGGATGGAAAAAGGAAAGGCAGAGTGTGAAAATTCACCTACCTTGAACGATCAAGATGTAAGAGAGATGTTGGGAAAAGTTGTATGTAATGGGAAATATGATGAAAATGTCGTAAAGGATAGAGTGAAGAGAATAGATGTTTATGAGAAGCGGTTGATAATTTGTTATGCTGAAAAAGAGGGATATCAGATATGTGAGTTTGAATAATAGGTAAATGAGGATGTTATGTTGCAGAGGGGAAAATAAACGGAAATGAAGGAATCTTTCAGATGGTAATGGTGAGGGGAGTATGGTAAAATATAGTGAAATGGATATGGAAACTTAAGGAGTAGTATAATCATCGAATTTTTTTCGGAGATCTTTTGGCGGGGGAAGAGAAAGTGGAAAAATCTAATATATTGATGTACACAACAGAGGATGGAGTTACCAAAGTTGAAGTTACGTTTGATAACGATACTGTTTGGTTATCGTTAGATCAGATAGCAGATCTATTTCAAAGAAATAAATCCACGATATCCAGACATATAAAAAATATTTTTTTAGAAGGCGAGTTAAGCCGAAATTCAGTTGTTGCAAATTTTGCAACAACTGGTTCCGACGGAAAAAGATATCATGTGGATTTTTATAATCTTGACGTTATTATCTCTGTTGGCTATCGCGTGAAATCTTTGCGAGGAACACAATTCAGGATTTGGGCTACAAATATCCTGAAAGAATATATGATTAAAGGATTTGCGCTGGATGATGAACGATTAAAGAATCTTGGTGGAGGAAATTATTTTGATGAGTTGCTGGCGCGTATCCGGGATATAAGGTCTTCAGAAAAAGTGTTTTGGAGAAAAGTGCTGGAAATCTATGCGACCAGTATTGACTACAATCCGAAAGCGGAGAGTTCCGTACAGTTTTTTAAACAGGTTCAAAACAAGATGCATTGGGCAGCACATAAGCATACAGCGGCGGAGGTGATTTACCAAAGGGCAGATAAAGATAATATGGGACTGATTACATGGAGTGGCAAACGTATAAAACTCTCGGATGTAGAAGTGGCGAAAAATTATCTTGATGAAAAAGAGTTGGATGCACTCAATAAAATTGTAACGGCATATTTGGATATTGCAGAGGTACATGCTTTAAATCAGGAGCCAATGTATATGAAAGACTGGCTGGAGACGATTGATGATTATCTCAGGATGACCAGACGTGATATATTAACAACAAAGGGGAAAGTAACACATCAGCAGGCCTTGGAGAAAGCGCATTTGGAGTATGAGAAATATAAAAGAAATCAGGAATATATATTGTCTCCTGTGGAATGTCATTTTTTAGAAAGTATAGGGGAATTAGATAAGTTGGACGAAAAAAACAATTAAGTAGGTAATAATGATGAGGAATTGTGGTTTGAAAAGGAAAGAGGTGAACTAAGGTATGGAATATGATATCATTTGGACTTTATAATCTTGATGTTATCATTTCTGCTGGTTTACAGAATGTTTAGAATTTCCTGTAAATACATATTCGGAGGCAATTTATAAAAATGGAATATTTTGAACCAATTAATGAGACATCTTATTTAGCCGTTCCCAATGCACCGGTATACCGTAAAATTATGCGGTGTTTTTACCGTGAATATGAGAAGATGCATTTCCAGATATATAAAGAAGATATATACCAGATGCTTAAGCAGGATAAGACGTTCACGGATTATACCATGGAACAGCTGATGACAGATCTGGAAGCCTTGGTCAAGTGGAAAAATCTTACTCCGATCCAGGATCCGGGAAGGGTTTACACCATAGCGGATTACAAGAATAAGCAGTATCGCTATACCATGTCGGAGTATGCGGTTGAGATTGAACGTCTCACGGTGCGTCTGGAAAATCTCTTTTTGGAATCCGGAAATTTATCCACGAATTTTTTTGTGCGTTTGGAAAAAAGTCTGCAAAAGGCGGAAGAAATAAAAGACAGCAGCCTGAAGGAGATCAATGAGTGGTGGGGAATGCTTCAGGAGGATTTTAAGAGGTTAAACCAGAATTATCAGGATTATCTGCGGGATTTCTATTCCGGAAAAACGGAACAGCTCATGAAGTCAGTGGAATTTGTTGTACATAAGGACAAGTTTATTAAGTATTTGAATGAATTTGTGCAGGAATTGCAGCGCCATTCCAAGCGGATTGAGCAGATTCTGACAGATAATATGTCCGTAATTGAAGAGAATATTCTGGAAAGAGTGATACAGAGTGAATTGGACATTCCACATGCGGTTTTGCAGCTTCATGGGAATGCGGAGCCGGGTATTCGTGAAAATGTGATGGGCAAATGGAATTCTTTGAAAAACTGGTTTATAGATTCTCAGGGAAACGAATGTGAGTGCAAAAAAGTTCTGAAAATCACGAATGACGTAATAAGAAGTATTATTCAGAATGCAGCGCTGATCGTTCAGTTCCAGAACGGCGGAATCAGCAGGAAGGATGATTATCGCAAGTTTCTGGAGCTGTTTTTGAAATGTGAGGATTTGGAAGAGGCGCAGAAATTGTCGGCTCATGTCTTTGGAGTACAAAAAATTCAGCATTTTAAGACGTTGGAACCCCGCGAGGGGGATGGGATCAATGAAAGCATTTATAAGGATGAGCCTGCTGTTTTTCTGCTGAAACCTCATACAAGATCTTATCGGGAGAAAAAAGACCGGAGAGGATTTACCGACAAGTCTTTGGAGAAATACATACAGAGGGAGAAGTATCTGCAGAAGATCAAACGGCAGAAAGAGATTGTTATGCATTACATCAAGGCTGACAAGATCACGTTTTCAGAGATAGAAGAGGTTATTTCAGAGGAGACAAGGATTACATTTTTGCAGTGGATCACGCAGGCCAATATGAATTCCCGGAAAACAGGAAGGACAGAATATGGGCAGGAATATCGTTTGACACGATTGAAAGGAAAATGCGTGTTAAAGTGCGAGGATGGGGATTTGGTCATGCCGGCGTTTGTATTGGAGTTTAAAACATTATGAATGAATTCAGAACACTGTTAGAGAATTTCTGGATTTGTAAGGATTCGGATAAGGAAACGTATTATAAAGTGAAACGAGATATTTCGAATTTTCAGAGGTTTGTCAGGGAGCAGCTCGGCTGGAAACTCGTTCACACGGAAAATTTGTTGAAATTAGAGAAAAGACCGGCCCATGCGGAATCGTTTATGGGAATCGGAGAATTTTTGGAAATCAGGGACTACTGTATTTTGTGCGTGGCGCTGATGTATCTGGAGGACAAAGAGGAACAGGAGCAGTTTCTGTTGTCGGAGTTGATTGATTATGTGGAAACGCAGCTAAAATCTTATATATCCATAGATTGGACTTCTTTCACTCAGAGAAAGTCTCTGGTCCGTGTCCTGCAATATATGGAGAAACTGCAGATGCTCCGGGTATATGAGGGACGCAGCGAGGCCTTTGGCTCGGAGGCCGGGCATGAAGTTTTGTATGAAAATACCGGATATTCAAAGTATTTTGCAACCAGCTTTCCAACCGGCATCTCCGGGTTTGAATCCTGGGAGGATTTTGAAAAGACGGATTTTGAGGAATTTCAGGAAAACAGAGGCGCCTTGCGCATCAACCGTGTGTATCGGCAGCTGACGGTGTGTCCGTCTATGTACTGGGAAAGCAGTGAGGACGCGGATTCACTTTATTTAAAAAATCAGCGTCAGTGGGTTGCAAAATATATCAACGATAATATGGGAGGCAATCTGGATCTATACAAAAATATGGCATGTATCTCATTGGACGGGGATGACTGTTATGGTTCTGTTCATCCAAGAGATGCCATGCTTCCGGAGATTGTGCTTCTGGTCTGTGGGAAGATACAGAAAGAGGTAGCGGAAGGAACTTTAGAAAAGCAGGAAAATGAATGTATTTACATGACAAGGGAACGCATTTCGGACGTGATTTTGTCCTGCCGCAGAGAGTGGAACAGCGGATGGAGCAAAGAATACCGGGAAATGGATGAGGACCTGCTTCTGGAACATGTGTTGAAATATATGAAATCCTGGCTGATGATTCGATATGATGGAACGCAGATTGTTATATTTCCGTCTGTGGGAAGAACAGCAGGAGTTTATCCGGAGGATTTCGAGGGAGGTACCGGGGAGTGAAAGACCGCTTTAAAATGAACCGCATAGGGTTCGTGAATTTCTGGTTATATGATGAAGAAGATTTTGAATTTGTGAATGGAAAGCTTCTGCTGCGGGGACAAAATGCGTCTGGTAAATCCATTACGACCCAGAGCTTTATTCCCTTCATATTGGACGGTGACCGTACACCGAGCCGGCTGGATCCCTTTGGGTCCAGCGACCGTAGAATGGAGTATTATTTCCTGGGGGAGGAAGGAAAGGACGAATCCACAGGATATTTATATTTGGAACTCAAAAAAGAGGGGGCGGAAGAATACCGTACCATTGCCATCGGGCAGAGGGCAAAAAAAGGAAAACCCATTGACTTCTGGGGATTTGTCATTTTGGACGGACGAAGGATTGGTTATGATCTGCAGCTGTACAAGGAAATCGGTTCGAGCAAAATCCCTTTAGACAGGAGGGAAATGAAAACAGAGCTTGGAGAAGACAATTTTTTTACGACAAGCCAAAGTGAATATAAAAAAGCGGTCAACCAGTACATTTTCGGATTCCGGAAAGCAGAGCAGTATGAACAGTTTATTAAATTGCTTGTGAAGGTCCGGGCTCCCAAACTTTCCAAGGAATTTAAGCCTACCAGGGTATATGAGATATTAAATGATTCTTTGCAGACGCTGACGGATGAAGACCTGCGCGCTATGGTGGACGCCATGGAGAAAATGGATGAGATTCAGGACAGTCTGGAGATTTTGAAGCGGGCCTTCGATGATGTGAAGATTATACGGAATGAATATACCCGGTATAATCAATATATGCTTGCTAAAAAGGCACAAGCTTATATGGCGATGAAGCAGAAGATAGAGGCAGAACAGTGTCAGCTTAACATACAGGAACAGAAAAGCCAGGAGACAGAGGCGGCCAGGAACAGCAAGAGTCAGCGTCTGGCTGACTTAGAAGAGCAAAAAAAGCTAAAAGGAATTGAGCGGGTCGGACTCCTGGACGCAGATTTGGAGGAAATCGACCGCAAGCTGGAGCAGGCCAGGGGAGAGAAAGAAGAGGCTGCGGGGAAGGTTACCGCTTGGGAGAATAAGATCCGGGATTATCAGGAAATGATCTGGCGGGAAGAGCGCAGAATAAAGGAAATTAAGGATCACCTGGATCAAATACAGCAGGAGATAGGGGATGCCAAGTCGGAACTGGGAGAGCAGCAGGAAATCCTTCAGTGGAATCAGCACGAAGAGGCTCTTCAGATGATAGACGGAGTAGATCATGAGAAAAGTGGGGAAATTGCAAAAAGCCTTGATTTGCTGAAAAAACTGTTGGCTGAATGCAAGAGAGAAATACGTGAGTATGAGGAGTTATCCGGACAGTACGATGAACTGGCAGCGCAGCTGGAAATGCTTCAGACTGAAAAAGCAGAGGATCAGCAGAAACTTAAGACTGCACAGGAAGATGTTGTCCGCTGTATGGATCAGTGGATCACAGCTGTCTATGAAGCAGAGAAAAAATCTGCTCAGTGGAGGCCTGACAGTGAGCTGCTTCCAAAACTGGAGGAGAAGATTCGGGAGTATCAGTCGGCAGCAGATGCAGAAATGGTGCAGGAGCTTTTGCGCACGGATTATGAGCGCCAGCGTCAGGAGCTGATGGATCAAAAAAGCAGTCTGGAGTATCAGAAGAAAATCCAGAAGGAGGAACTGGATCAGGAAAAAGAAAAACTCACATGTCTGCAAAATTCTGGGGATCTGGAGCCGGAGAGGGACGAGAGTGCAGAAGGTTCAAGAAAGGCGCTGGAGAAGGCTGGTATCAAAGCAGTACCTTTTTATAAAACGGTGGAATTTTCTGAGAATCTGGATGAGACGGGCTGTGCAAGGCTGGAGGCGCAGCTCCAGAAAATGGGGATTTTAGATGCGCTTGTAGTATCCGCGGATGATTTCGAGAATATCAGGAAGCAGTGTCCCGGTTTTTTGGATACGGTTTTGTATGTGAAAGAGGGCGGAACTTCCGGTTTTTCCAAGCTGACTGCCAGTGAAGAACTGGAACCTGCTCTGAAAGAGACTGTTCAGAGGATTCTAAGCAATATTTATGAAGAGAAAGAACATGGACAGGGAATTCACCTTGGAAAAGACGGAAGTTTCCAACAGGGAATTCTGGCTGGAAAAGCAGGCAAAACAGGTAGTGCTGAGTTTGTGGGAGTTCTGGCAAGAAAAAGGCGGAAAGAACAGAAAATCCGTGAGCTGGAAGGCCGGATTTCTGAGATAACAGAAGCAATTGTAATTTTGGAAAAAGAGATTACAGCGGTGCGGGAGCATTTGGAAAAATTGCAGGAGGAATATCAGAAGCTGCCTGGTTTTTCCGAGATTAACGCTGCCCTGGACCAGGAAAAAGAATGTGAATACAAGCTGCAGAAGATATGTGAGGAATGTGGAAAAAAAGAAGCGCAGGAGCGGCAGCTGATATTAAAAAAGAACCGGCAATACCAGACAATGCTTCAAAAGTGCAAACCATTTCCATACGGAAGAACAGAAGAGGCCTATGAGGAAGCCGATGATGCGCTGGAAGAATATAGCCGTATCTGGCAGGAGATCCGGCAGGCGTTACTGCGGTTTAGGACGGATCAGGAGAATCTCAGGGCAGAGAAGGATAGGCTCATTCAAAGTGAACAGCTGATGGATGATGCTTTTGTGGAGAAACGCAGCTGGAGCACAAAAGAAAAAGAGAGCGGGATTCGGATCCGGCAGTTTGAGGAGTACCTTAACCGTCCGGAAATTGCAGAAAAGGCAAACCGCTTAAAACAGCTGAAGAAAGAGCTGGACGAGATTGGGACCGAGTGTGATGCTTTAAAAAAAGATTTGGCTATTCTGGAGGAAAGGCTGCGGGTGATTCTGGAAGATGAGCCAAAACAAAAGGAGAGTCTGCGGCAGAAAATCATAGCAGAAACCTGCCTGAGAAATTATTTTGAAGAGGAACTTGCACTAAAGCTGGTATTTGCCAGAGAAAGCCAGGCGATTTTTGAGTGTGCCAAGAGAGCGGTGTCGGTACTTCGGGAAAGCGATAAGAACAGAGAGCCGACGGACCTGCTGCAGGCGCTTCATCAGGTATATCAGCGCCATAACGGCAGTCTGGTCAATTACGGCACATCTCTGGAGGAATGCTTTGACACGCCGGCAGAGGCGGCTCTGGAAACAGAGGCCGCGGCGGGCGCAATACGAAAGCGGGTACGGGTCGTTTCCTCGTGGAATGGGAAAAAGGTATATCTGGAAGAATTTTACGGAATCCTGAAACAGGCCATTGATGAGACGGAACTGCTGATCCAGAAGAAGGACAGGGAGCTGTTTGAGGATATTTTGTCTCAGACCATCAGCCGGCAGCTCACGGACCGGATTGCGGAAAGCCGGAAATGGGTTTCGGATATGTCGCAGCTCATGAAGGAAATGGATACCTCTATGGGCCTTATCTTTTCTCTGGACTGGAAACCCTGCAAAGCGGAAAATGATATGGAATTAGATACCGCAGAGCTTGAACAGATTCTGCTCAGAGATTATACGCTTCTGACCATAGAGGATATTGAAAAGGTTGCGGCGCATTTTCGAAGCAGAATCCGCACGGAAAAGCAGAAACTGGAAGAAAAAGGCGATATGATTAATTATATGGACCTTGTCAGGGATGCGCTGGATTATCGCAAATGGTTTGAATTCCACATGTTTTTCAGACGTGGGGAAGGGGAGCGGAAGTTTTTGACCAATGCGGCGTTTAACCGTTTCAGCGGCGGAGAAAAGGCTATGGCGATGTATGTTCCTCTTTTTGCGGCAGTCAATGCACAGTATAAAAAAGCGGAGCAGGAAGACCATCCGCGAATCATTGCTTTGGATGAGGCATTTGCAGGAGTGGATGACAAAAATATCAGCAGCATGTTCGAGCTTGTGCATAAGCTGGATTTTGATTATATTATGAATTCCCAGGCATTGTGGGGATGTTTTGAGACGGTAAAAGGACTTCGGATTGCAGAACTTTCAAGGCCTCAGGATTCACAGGTTGTTTCGGTGATCCGTTATACATGGAATGGACGTGAGAAGATATTAGATGTGCAATAATAAAGAATGTGCAAAATACTTTAAAAGCCAGCAGGCATATCATAGATGTTTTGAAGAATTTTGGAAAAAATGGAGATCTTACGGAAAAGCTGCCGGAAACATTACGCTTAAGCGGACTTCAGAGGAAGAGCGGCGGGCGGTAGGCGGCATAATCGGCAAAGTGTTTTATGAGGAAACGATCCGGTTTTCTTTCCTGGAATTTGAACAAGGACTGCAAAAAACACGTTTTGCGCCGGTTGATATGAAAGAGGTGCTGGAGGAATATTTCGGAGAGACGCTTATTACTACTCAGGGCCGGCAGAAAGAAGAGCTGGAGAGAAAAAATAAGTTTCTGGACAGAATCTGCGGATATTTTGAAAAAAATGCCGGCAGTAATTCGGCGGCGCTTTTATGGATGCGTGAAATGATTTCTGAGAAAAAATACGGATATCAGCTGTTGATGAGGGAGTATGCAAAAGATGAGAAGCAGGCGGAACAACTGGTGCAAAATGTGGGAAACGCAGTGTTGAAGCTAAAAGAGCCGGAAAACGGCGAAGAGGAATATCCGTTAGCCGTGCTGGCCGCTGAGATAACAGATAATCCTCATTATTTCGACCGTGGCACAACTGCCGGACTGCTTTTTATACACGCAATTTGCTGGTGCGAAAAAATGAAATTGCCCGAAAGCGCACATCAGTGGCGGAAACTGCTGATGCAGGTTTCAATTGTTCCGGACAACATATCTTCCATGGTCCACGGTTATGGGCTTCGGCTGCTCACGGAACAGGGATGGCATTTGGCCTATGATACGTTCTGCGACCGAAAAGAACCATATGTGATTACCATGGAGAATATGAAGGGGATCATCGGCGTGCAGGCAGTTGGGGAGAAGGTGTATGTAGTTGAGAATGAGATGGTTTTCAGCTATTTAATCCATAATCTGAAAAGTTCGGACCATACCCTTCTGTGTACTTCCGGTCAGCCCCGTTCCGTGGCCCAGATACTGATACCCTATATTTTGGCCAGTGGGGCCGAAGTTTATTATAATGGGGATATTGATCCGGATGGGATCTGTATCGCCGACAGGCTTTGGCTGAAATTCGGGGATTGCATTCATATATGGAGAATGACGCCTGCGGATTATGAAAAAAGCCTGTCAAAAGAAAAAATAGGGGATATCGGAAAATCAAAGCTTGAAAATATCAGCCATCCTATATTGAAGAAAACGGCGGAATGCGTGAAGGAAAAACGGCTGGCCGGATATCAGGAAAATATGCTGAAAGAGCTGCTCGAGGATATGAAAACCTGAGGCGGGGACACATCTTATGGTTCCGCCAAGATTGGATTTCGCTTTGGGGGAATAACGCTATGAAAGAGGAATTGCAAGACCAGCCTGCAACTGTTATAAATTTTGCGATAGTTCAAAAGGACGGGGCAAGAACCGTAGTGAGACGGGTTGCTCCCTATAATTTGGATGTTGCAAAAGCGTATAGTATAAGTAGAGGGATTTTTCTAAAGGGAATATCGGCAGAGGTATTCTAAAAAAGCAAGAGGAGGAAGGCTGGGGCACAAAAATCATTGACCGTATGGTCAATAAATTAAAGGATGCCTTCTCAAAAATGTTAGGTTTTTCGCCAATAAACATAAAATATATGAGGAAGTTTGCGGAAAGTTGGCCTGACTTTGAAATTGTGCAACGGGTCGTTGCACAAATACCATGGCGAACAAATATTTCTTTAATGGACAAACTAAAAGATGAAGAAAGTCGTATTTGGTAGGCTTATATTCTAGTCCACTTTATGTAGAACAAAGCTGGTAAGAATAAAAGCAGGTGTGACATGAAACGGTGCTTTTATTTGTGATGTAAATGAAGTTAGACAAGCGAAACTCCGCCAGGGATGAGCCATGTCTTTCAGACATCATTATTATCCACTCACCACATTGCGAGGTTTGTGTCGAATTAGTGCGGATTGAAAAATTATAAAGATAATAGAAGTTCAAATGATATTTAAAACGAGGTGACCATTTTGTGTTTAAATAATAGTGATTTAATCATACGCCATATTTCAACCCACTCTGAACGTTCAGCTGAAGATCGTGCGGCTGTTTCAACTTTAGAAACATTTTTGACTTCAGATGGGAAAATTAATACTAACTTTTCCTGTGATGATAAATGGCCCAATCATGATGGTACATTTGAATTTGTTTCGAATCCCGAAATATCCAGATGTCCAGAACAAAATTTTATAGTCCAGATAAAAGGAACACATAATTACACAGAAACTAACGGTATAATTTCGTATAGTTTAAAAAGTTTAGCCTTTCCGGCATTTATCGCTAGAGAAGTAACTGCAGATCCAGGAATTTTATTCATTGTGTTAAACCCAGATGTTAGAGGAGAAAAACGCGTTTTTTGGAAATATATATCTCCTAGTTTTATCAAATCAATAGATTTCGAAAAGAATAGCACAACAATTAAACTGAATGCTGAAGATGAGATAAAAGATACAGATGAAAGCGTTAATATATTCTGTAATAAACTTAAACGAATTATAGATTTTCATCTATTCCTAAATAAATTAAATAAGAATAACCTAAAAAGAGAAGATGCCATAAAAATTATCGAGACTAGATGTGAGGATATATCATTAGAAATTGATAGGATCAATAATGAGAATAAATCTCGAGATTATATATCGAGAAGGATAGTGAACGGGCTATATGATTTATGTTATGCCACTTTGATTTTAAATGCAATAAATTTAGGATATACGGATGTTAATGAAAGGTTAGCATGGGAGTTATCCCAATTTAATATTGAAACTAAATATTTGAGCAATTTTTTGAAAGGTCTTAAATATATTGGCTCAAGAATTCCTGACGAGGGCCAATCCGAAAGGTTGATGTTGAAATACTATAGCTATCTTTGGGAGATTAGAAAATTTTTGAAAAATAATTTTAGTATATTAGTACTAAAAAAACTAGAGGCATTTCCTTTACATACTGATACTCTTGACACAGAGTATTATAAAATGGTAGTCTCAAGTATTGCTGCAATTGACTTATCTCCAAAGAATGTTAGAACCTCTCGATATTATATTCAAAAAAAGACGCCATTTTTTGTTAATGGGGAAAGATATTTTGAAATTACATTACAATTGGCTGGATTGTATGCAACTAAATTTAATCGGATTACTGTATATACGAAGCAGAATATATCAAGCAATTATTCAATACAGATTGCATATGCTGATGCAGAAATCAATCTCTGGGGTGCGAAAAGTAAAATTAAAGTAGTAACTAATTGGAAAGTATCCATAAATCCGTCATGTTTAAATAAACTGGGTAAAATTTTGCATATAAGTACTAATTTAAACAAGAATTATGGTGAGTATACCTCATTGATGGACTTCCTTACTAAGACAGGTATTAATTTATTTGATTTAATTAATTTACATGAAGATAGGTTTCAAAGTGCTTTACATCAAATTTATGGTGGGACAAACACGAATACTTTTGAGGATGTATTCCTTAAACTGAGAAGAGAATATTCATTATCTTCAAATAAGATAGGTAAGCACACTGTACGATATATATTACTAAATTTGCGGGAAGAGATATTAGAATCAGTACTGCCTAATGCATTCGACAAAAAGTGTCTTACAGAGGAGCTTTATATTACGAGCAGATGCTATCCGTTTGAGAAAAAGCCCTTCATTTCAAATCTTGCTGGAAAGAAAACAAGTAAAGGCAACATAAATGATATCCTTGAAATAACTAATGGTTCTGAACATTATAATACCGTACGTCCGTATTTGATAATTGAAAGTCTGATATGCAAAACAGGAGAATTATATTTTGATGTTGATTCTGTGGCAAGCATGGAGAAGATTAAAAAATATAATGATAGCTTAGATGCATGGGAATGTAATAATGGTTTTCGAATTAATGAAGAAAATGGTTATTTGTCCATCGACTCCTATGAAACTACAACTTTATTTATACTTGAAAAATTATTAAAACTTTCAAAAGTGTCTAATAGGGGACAACAGGAGTCCAATTCAAGATATCTTAGGAAAAGAAATATAAAATTTGAAGATCCCTTAAAAAAGGTTGCGTTGCAAAAGGTATTTGTAAATTCTCAAGTAATGCTTATTTACGGAGCGGCCGGTACGGGAAAAACTACATTGATTAATTATGTTTCAAATATGATGAATCAATCAAAGAAGCTATTTCTTACAAAGACACATACTGCTTTACAAAATTTAAAAAGGCGTATAGAGAACCCAGGTTCAGATTCAGATTTTATAAGTATCGATAGCTTTACAAAGATGATTACCCTTACGGATTATGATCTGATTTTTATTGATGAATGTAGTACTATAGATAATAGAACTATGAAGAAAATGCTGGAAAAAATTGATGATGATACCTTGCTTGTTTTAGCAGGCGATATTTATCAAATTGAGTCTATCGAGTTTGGTAACTGGTTTTATTATGCTAAAGATATCATTAAAACAGATGGCGCTAATGTTGAACTTTTAAATACTTGGAGGACAGACAAAGAAGAGTTAAAGAGTTTATGGGATGGGGTTAGGAAAATTGAACCCATTATTACTGAAAAATTGGCAATAGACGGTCCGTTTTCTTCCGATATAGGAGAAGAAATATTCGTATCTGAGGATGAAGATGAGATTGTATTGTGCTTAAATTACGATGGGAAGTTTGGTTTAAACAATATGAACCTTTATTTCCAAAATGCCAATACCAAAAGCGAAGTATATTCATGGGCTGAGTGGACATTCAAAGTTGGAGATCCAATAATTTTTCTGGATACTAAGCGTTCCTCCTTATTATATAACAATTTAAAAGGAAGAATTGTAGACATTTTAAAAAGTGATTCAGCAATATTATTCACGCTTGATATTGATACAATTCTAACAGAACGGCAATGCAGAAATGAAAGTTTTGAATTTGTTGATGTTACCGGTTTTGGAACACGAATTCGCTTAGAGGTGATTGCAAGTGTTGAAGAATCAGAAGATGACGAGGAAAGGGTTAAAACAATTATTCCTTTTCAAATTGCATATGCTGTTTCTATTCATAAAGCACAAGGTTTAGAGTATAGATCTGTAAAGATAATTATCCCTTCCTATAATGCAGAAAAAATATCGCATTCTATTTTTTACACAGCAATAACCCGTGCTAAGGAAAAACTTAAAATATACTGGAGTGCTGAAACAATGCAAGATATTGTAGAAAGTTTTACAAAGGAAAAGGACGAATCGTGGACGTGCGCGATGATTAAGAAAAAATTGGAACTGGATTAAATAGTACTAAGTTTTCACTTGAATTAGAAGAAAAAGTAGAGGAATAATTTAATTTAGAATTGATAAAGAATTGTTTACTCCAAGGCCGAATTGCGCCTTTCGGGAATCTTTTTCACGCACTCGAGACATGTGGAGACGGTTGTTCTTTTGTCCAAACTAAAGTCGGCCAAATCTATTGAGGTTAAAATTGAGCTTGATGAGATGGATTTGACAATTGCAGAAAGTAAAGCGACTTATGATAAGATAAAGCAGTATGTGCTTGATAAAACAGGGCTTAAAGTATCACAGTTATATATTGCGCAGGTTAAAAGGAAGCACGGTTTGATTGAGAGAATTAACTATAATGTTGGTGATGGAAAAGCTAAAGTTCCACAAGTACCATTGGAAAAAGAAGAAGCGATTGAAGATGCGCTAAGGCATTTTAAGATGATTTGATGAAAGCAAATATAGAAGCAGGTATTCCGTGATGATGTGGAGTACCTGCTTTTGCTATAGAGCCTTTATTTGATATATTCCATTATGTCTCCGGGTTGACAATCTAAAAATGCACATATCTTGCAAAGGACATCTGTTGTAACGCTTTCCCCTTTTGAGAGTTTGGCAAGCGTGGGAGCAGAAATCACTTCTAATAAATCAGTTTTTTTCATATCACGGCGTGAAAGCAAATCGAACAGCTTATAATACCGCATCATTATATCACCACCTTTGTTTGCATAAGCATATTTTAACATAAAATTAGTATGAACGAAAGTAATTTTAGTAAATACTAATATTGGCGTTGACAAGAATATTAACATATGCTAATATAAAATAAGCAAATACGAAATAAATATAATCAAGTGCTGAAAAATATATTATTGAAAATTTGTAAAACCATTTATGGATGGTGAAATATATTTCTGCAATTAAAGCAACCGCACTGGGAGGTGTGAAGGTCCGAAGTCCTTATAAATGCTGACGGGTTGCAACTGGGCGTTGTAATATTGGTTGACAAGTTTCGGCCGGGTTTAATGTGAACCGGGCGCTGTGGGAGAGTTAAACCTGTGTTTTTGTACCACGGCTATAAATCAGTTTTGCTTACTAAAAGACAGGGACCTTACAACGCCAAATCTGCTGCAATAGTTAATCTTGAACAAGTCTATTTTACAGTATTGCTCTATACATATAGAATCCAATCTAATGTATTTTAAATCGTATGTTTATCTGGTTCATAGATGTTTTTGAACTAAATCCCGTGCTGTACTGTAAATTTCATAAAGGATGGTAGATAATATGAGAAAAGAAAATAGAAAGCTAAAAGTCTGCGAACAGTCCGGATATAAGTATAAGCCTACACCAATGCTTATGTTAAAAGGCGCATGGCTGGAAGAATGGGGATTTACACCCGATATGCCAGTATCTGTTCAGTGTGAAGAGGGAAGGCTGGTTATTACGCCAATGGAGACAGCAAATTTTATTGATACCTTTGAAGAACTGCAACTGTCAGGTAAAGTGGCAGAGGGGAAAGGAGTGTATTGATTTATGGGTAAGATATATATGATTGGTTCGCAGAAAGGTGGCGTGGGTAAGACCACGACCACATTAAATCTGGCATACTCCCTGCAAAAGCTGGGTAAGAAAGTGCTGGCGGTAGATTTTGACAGCCAGGCCAATTTGACTACGTGTTTTGGGATTGAGAATACTGGGGAGTTGGAACATACCATCGGGCATCTGATGATGGCGGTGATTGATGATACAAAGCTGCCAGCTCCCAAAAGGTACATAAGAGAGAAGGATGGGGTGGATTTCATTCCTGCATCCATTTATTTATCAGTTGTGGATGCAAAATTGAGATTGGAAATGGGAGCAGAGAAAATGCTGTCCGGCATTTTGGAGCCGTTGCGTGGGAGATACGATTATATTCTGATTGATACCTGTCCGTCATTGGGTACGCTGACCATCAATGCTTTGGCGGCGGCAAACGAGGTGATTATCACGGTGAATCCACAGCTTCTTGCTATGATGGGAATGCAGGATTTTATCAGGACGGTCATGAAGATTAAGCGAAGAATCAATCCTGACCTGGGAATTGCCGGAATCCTGCTGACCATGTGTGAGTCCAGGACGAAGTTATGCAAAGTGCTGACCGAGCAGGTAAGGCGGAATAAATGGCTATGGCAGTCAGGTGGGGGATGCCAGTACCTTTTTGCAGCTAAAAAGCATCCGGCTGGACAGCTTATCCCAGGCAAAGCAGATGGTATTATTTGAGGCGGTAGAAGTGGATTATGAGAACAACCTGCTGTATTCCATCACATATCAGGATACCGGAGTCCGTATCCGTAAGGTGCAGATTCCTATTTTCAGCCTGGGACTGAATGAGAAACTGGATGATACAACTTATACGGTTCTGGATGACCAGGTGGTTCAGACCAGTACGTTTCAGTTCCTGGGTGATTATACGCCGTATGGGGAGTTCTTGGATGGCAGAGATGGGTATTGGTACGGTTTTTCTAATGAAGGGAACTCCTCTGGCAGTGCGACCATGGTATGAAGGTCAAATACTATCCATGATGGAACTGGTAAAAGATGATTTTGCCGGGTATAAAGAAAAGGAATTTTTAGAAGCAGTATATAGTGCCATCAGCAATGATGAAGCAATTATGGAAGAAAAAGATGGTAGAATTGCAGGAATGCTTATGTGTTCAAGGGGAGAAAAAGAATTGTCTTTTCTTGCCGTACATCCTGAGTATCGAAAGAAAGGTGTTGCTAAAAGATTGATTGAGAAAATGACGGAGTGGTTTACTGTGGGAGATATTATTTCCGTCGTTACATTCCAAGACGGCGACCCAAAAGGGATACCTGCCAGGGCGTGCTATCATGCATGTGGATTTGCAGATGATGAAAAATTGACTGTATTTGAGTATCCCTGCCAGAAGATGGTTTTTAGGATTTTACATTAATGTGATGGGGAAATCTGAGAGCATTGGAGCTGCTTGAATGATACCCAAAGCACAGTTTAAAAGGTGAGTATTATGGAGAAGAAAAAGCTTGTAAAATATTTTTATGAGGTAATTGTTTCAAATAATTTACTGGATGAGCTTTCCCAATATATTTCGGAGGATTGCGTACTGAAAGTTGGAGAAAAAATGGTACCGCTTGGATTAGACGGTATGAGACAGCATTTAGCCGAGGTAAAAAAGACTTATCCGGATTACACTATGAACATTATTAAGCAGTATGCAGATGGCGATTATGTTATCTCTGAATTTATTATGCAGGGGACTCATAAGGGAGAGTTTATTGGTATTAAACCAACGAATAAGAAACTCACTATTACAGGGGTTGATATTGATAAAGTAGTGGATGGAAAAATTGTTGAACACGGAGGCGCAACAAATACTTTTGACACTTTTTTTGAAAACAATTTAATCAGGCCGGTGTAGTATCTAATTTACTGTATTTTTAATAATAAGCCTCTATTAAAGCACGAGTCAGAGAACGGCTGGTGCTTTTTGTGTGCCCGATAACCGAGGGCCGTCTATGAGTTTGGGAATGGAGATACGATTGCGCAGGATGATAGAATTAAAATATAAATGTATCAAAAGCGTGTGTCTTTATTTAATAATTAGTGCTAAGATATATATGAAAGCCCCAGCACCTTTAATTATCGCCGGAATAGAGATTTTAGAAAAAATAGGTTATATAATACCTCAGTATTGTTAAAAAACGTCCGGTTATTATGAAAGGCGGACATCAAAAAAGGAAATACGGGACAACTTTTAAGGGAAAAATCATAGCGCAGGCGCGGATGACTCTGACAGATAACGATGCTCTAATAGATATAATGTGATATGATAGCATACGGGAATCCTTGCCGTTTTGTTAGAGAAAATAAATAGATTTCAAATTATTTGAATTTCCGGAGGTAGGAGTTTGGATTTAGTTTATATCAATCAAATGTTAAGCAGAGAGAGTTTATATTGGGGTTCCTGCTGTTACGAAGATGTAGAATTAAAATTTGATGTTACGCCACATGAATATCTCGAATTTATGGAGGAGGATTTAAAGGGAGAAGATAAGTCATACATTTCCGGCCGGCAGCATGGATGGAGCAAATCATGCTCTCCTACATCGTCAAACATAACCTCCATCATGGGATGGTATAGATTTGTATAAATAATATCACCAACATTTATTTTCAGGGACTCGTTACAGTCAATCGTCACTCCTGCTGAAAGAAATTCATTCTCATTTCCGTCCGCTTCAGCGAAAAAATCCACTACTTGACCGCCTTCAATATCGATCACTGTGATGCTTTGGCCCTGCTTAACATCAATTTTCATTCCTGAACATGCCGAAATGATATACTCTTTACTCATATTTTTACTCTCCTCAAATTCCGATTTAGCTAATTATACAATATTTCAGGACAGAAATATAGCAGTGCAAATTTATTCTTGAAAAGTATATGGCATCAAAAAGAGATAGGAGAAGGATGATATAAATGATCTAATTTCGCGAAAAATCTGAAATATTTCTTACAATGTTCTCTATAAATTCAGAATTATTAAGAAATTTTTTATTGGATATGAATGGCAAATCGTATATACTTTACTTGCAAGTAAATAAATGCTCTGCACGGCTTAAAGGGCCGGCGGGTATTAACCATGAAAAGGAGAAGAGAATATTGAGAAAATATCGTTTATATGCAGCAGGAATTTGTACGGTTTTGGCGCTTGGCATAGGCGGCTGCGCATCCAATGGGGCATCCGCTGCCACGGAAACCCGTCAGGAGAGCCAGGAGGCATCCAAAGAGGAGACAACAGAAGCTGACACTGCGGCGGAGTCAGCGGCGGATAACGTTGAGGATATGAACGGGCAGGATGCACTTCAGTCCCTCCGTATCTACGGGCCGGTAACAAAGCAGGAGGATGGCAGGCTGTCCATTGACAACCAGTCGGATATGAGTATCAGCGGAGAGATCATCCTCAATGTTTCTGAGGAGTATACTTACATCCTCGATGCTGTAACCGGACTTCCGCTTAAGGAAGAGGATATTAAGGATGGGGATACCATCTATGTATACATCGGGCCGGCCATGACCATGAGCCTCCCTCCAATGACAAATGCAGACGTGATTTTTGCCAACATACCCGCTGATGCGAAGGTACCGGACTATATAGAAGTGCAGTCCCTGGTTACGGATGCAGCCACTTCAAAGTCCGTCCTGACAGCGGCAGACGGCACAGAGTACACGGTGGAATCCGATTGCAACATATTTCCATATCTCACGAGGAACATTGTGACACTGGATGACCTGACACAGGGCAGAAAATGTGTCGTATGGTCGGATGAGGACAACGCGGCTCTGCAGATTATGGTTTTTGCAGAATAAAGTCCAGACAGCTTCCATGAGCTGAATCAAACTTAACTTTTCAGGCCCCTGGCCGTCGGAACGTATGCCGTATCCGATAGCCAGGGGTCTTATTTGACGGTGACCTGTGCGCGCAGCGTGCAGGTTATCGTTGTTTCAATAGAAGGATTTGTACAATTTTAAATATTTCTCTTGACAATCCGTCCGGATAACAGTATTATAAAGATACAACAACTGTATTTGAAAAAGTTACAGATAAAAACGAAGATAAATTCAGGAAAGTTAAGGAAGGAGACAGGATTATGGCAGTACAGGAGATTAAAAATAATTTTGAAGAGACGGTATTAAAGGCAAAGGGGCCGGTTATTGTGGATTTCTGGGCGCCATGGTGCGGTTATTGCCGACGCCTTTCCCCGGCGATTGAACGCATGTCGGAAGAACATGGTGAGACGGTTAAGATGGTGAAGCTTGATATAGACGAGGAACCTGAACTTGCTGAGAAGTATGACATAGACACGATACCTTCCCTGCTTCTGTTCCGTGACGGCGAACTGGTCAGCTCTGTTGTCAACCCGGGTTCACAGGATGCAGTTGAAGACTGGCTCAGAGAAAACGGCGCCTTATAGGATTGTAAGGCAGGAATGGTACAAAGGAGGTACATGATGAAACAGACATCCTATGATGTTGCGGTTATCGGCGGCGGGCCGGGCGGCTATGCCGCAGCTCTCTACTGTGCGAGAAGCGGGTTTTCGGTGATTGTGCTGGAACAGCTTTCTCCGGGAGGACAGATGGCAACCACCGGACAGGTGGATAATTATCCCGGTTTTGAGGAGGGGATTGACGGCTTTGAACTGGGAGAGAAGATGCAGAAAGGAGCCGAACGTTTCGGTGCGGAGACTGCGTTTGTCAGCGTCAAATCGGCAGAACTGACCGGTGATATTAAAAAAATCACCACCTCAAAGGGAGAGATCGAGGCCAGAGCGGTGATACTTGCAACCGGAGCTTCTCCACGGGAATTGGGGCTGCAGAGGGAGAAAGAGCTGCGCGGACGGGGAGTCGCTTACTGTGCCACCTGCGACGGAATGAGATACCGCGACAAAACGGTAGTCGTTGTGGGAGGCGGCAACAGTGCGGCGGCGGACGCCCTCTATTTGGCTAAAATCTGCAAAAAGGTATATCTGGTTCACCGGCGCGACAGCCTGCGGGCCTCTAAAATCTATATGGACCCATTGATAGACAGCGGGATAGAATTTGTCTGGAACAGCCGTGTGACAGAGATACACGGCGATAAGAAAGTTACGGGCGTTACCGTGGCATCTTTAGACGGTCCGGCGAAGGAGATTTCCTGTGAGGCCGTATTCGTTGCAGTCGGCCGGATTCCTGATACGGAGCTGTTCCGGGGCCAGGTCGACCTCGATGGGACTGGTTACATCATAGCTGATGAGACGACGAAGACGAATCTCCCGGGCGTTTTTGCCGTTGGCGATGTCCGCACGAAACCGCTGCGTCAAATTGTTACGGCTGCCGCCGACGGTGCAGTCGCTTCACGGTTTATCGAAGAGTATTTTGCCTGATTCAGTGATGGAAGGTCTGAAATAGAGAACGCTTCCCACCGTTTTTGCCGGGAGCGAAAACGGCCTGCTCTCCCAATGAAGATATCGGCTTAGCGGCTGTGCATCCGGCTCTGATTATTTAACTTAGGTGGATTCTTATATAATTTAATTTTACCGGCATCATGGAGTACCGTCAAAACATAAGCGGTAATCGGGAAGAAAATCATTCCCAAAACTCCCAGGAGCCTGCCGCCGATTAAAACGGCAAGAAGTACCACAATAGGGTTAATACCAAGTTGTGATCCTAAAATTTTCGGCTCTAATATATTACGCATGATAGTAATTATGATGTAGAGTATAAGCAATCCACCGGCCAGAGCATAGTTTCCGCTTAACAGCTCAATAATTATCCAAGGTATCATAATGCCGCCGGTACCGAAAACAGGCAGTGCATCAAATATTGCAATTCCCAGAGCCATTCCAATGGGATTGCTTCCCTTTATGATACTAAGCCCTACTGCCAGTTCAATGAATGTAATGAACATCAGGATTAATGTTGCCTTGAGATATTTCACTACAGAGTTTTTTAATAAGGGTTTGATGTCTGCACCAAATGTACGAATTTTATCAGGCAGCTGGCATTTCAAGAAAGCAACGACTGTATCATACTGAACAGTGATAAAATACGAAAGTAATATGGTCATTAAAACAGACAAAATGCTGGAAGTAAACCCACTAATCACATTGCCTGCAAAGGTAAGTCCATATTGTGAAATTGCAGATACGATCTTTTCTATCCATGTCATTATACTTATTTGCAGCTCTGCCATATCCGGGCGGAATTCATTAGGAATAATGGAGAATATCTGCTCAATGGAGTTACCCAGAGAGCCAAGAGCGGGCACGATAGTATCTTTATAATAGTCGGGGAAACTTTGAAATAGATCTCCAAACAAATTTGTAACTTCTGCTATACCAAAGATAAGGATACAAAACAGCAGCAGATAAAATAGGAATAGTACGATCGTTGATAATCCTTTCTTTTTTAGTCCCAGTTTTCCGCTTAACAATCTGGTAATCGGCTGTAATATAGCGGAAAGAAAGAGAGCAATCCAAAAAGGCATAAGCAATCCTGCGGTTAAAATAGTCAGCAGCACAAGCATGGCAGCAATAAGAATGTAAGCGGTATTTATGACAAAGCATTTACGCTGTATAATTTTTTCTGGCATATCAGACCTCCTCGTTCGTTTTATTTGAACAAATATCATTGATGTAGCCGATTGTCCCAAGTATTTGCAGTTAATCGGCTCCATATAGTGTGTTTGAGATTATTTACCTTATATGCACTTTATAAGTGCCTTTGGGAGCAACTCTTGGCATGGTTTCTTTCCTGCCCGACTTGCTTTCAGCAGCAACATAATATTCGATTGTATCGCCGGGTTTTCCCATCAGACTTCCGAGGAAAAGTTCTCTGTCATTTGTTGTTTCAAGCGGTTGGCTGTACCATTCCGTTCCCCCTGCTTCCCGATAATATAATTTCAGACTTCCTTCAATCAATCCGGCTTTGCTGTAATCAACAATATTAACATGAATATCTAATACCTGATTAGCAGGTTCTTCCTCCTCTAATCTTCTGACAGCAATATAAAGCATATTTTCGTCCCATACCGCTCTTGTCCGGCAATGTGCTACATCTTCTGTACCCCAGCCAGTTCTTGTATACCCGGTTCGATTTGTAATGACTGCAGGTTCTTTTGCAAACTCAAAGTCAAATCCTTTTATTTCATATCCGGGTAATACCTCCTGCCATTGCTGCAAGGCAATCTTATCCTGTGGAATGCCATACATTGGAACATATACCGAGTTATTCAAGATAACCGAATTAACATAAGCAGTCAGGTCATCATGTCCCTCGTTGAAAGGGACAATATCCAAACGGAAAATCTTAAATGGCCGGCCATAGCGGGTCCTTGATTTACGGATTTCTTTATCCAGGAGATCTTCATACCGCTGGTACAGCTTGTGATTTTTAGGGGTCCTGCTGACCAACAAAGTTTCTTCATCAATCATTTTCAAATAGCAGTCAATATGCTGCAGGCCATAATCACCAAAATTAGAAAATATGGAGTAGTCCCCCATGCCCGTATCTCTTGCCACATTTGCATAAAACTGCTCTTCCGATATTCCCTTAGCATGGTTTTCTGTCAAGATGACTTGCATCGACATCATTTTGTTAAAACCGTCTGACATGATATTCCCGCCTGTCAGAGCATAGGGCAATTTTTTAAATGGCTGCCCGATTTGTTCTGCAATCATTGGCTGTGCCTTATTTTCCTCCTGCTCATAGGAGTTTGGTGACAACGGTTGATTTTGTCCATCAAACATGACTTCAGGGTTCTCATACGCTACAAAAGGGGTGGACATTTGGTATTCTGCACCAGCAAGATGGAAGTTCCTGCTTTCATCAAAAATCGGGTGCATTCCCCAATCTCTTACCCAGGGGGCATCAAACCCCTGGGGGCCTTGGCAGAATGTAACGTTGCGAATGTTTCCGCCCCATTCCGTCAAATATTTTTTTGCATTATTTTCTTCATCCTGGCCGGGGACACACAGATAGACATGGTAATTCTGTGTTAAATCTACTATATAAGCGTGTGGAAGAAATGCTGGCCAGGCAATCATAACTCCCTTAATCGGTTCCCATTCTGCGGCTAATCTTTTTTTCATTTAAATCATTTCTCCATCTTTTTATGTTTAGTTATTTCAATTATGTTTAGTTATTTCAATTCATTCGGACCAATACAAACGGCGTCTTCCTGGTTTTCAATTTATCCAAAAGTATCCGAAAGCTGTCTGCATCCAGTTCTTCATCCGTACATAACACTTCCATTATTAAATCATTATAATCCAGGTAATAACCTGTTTCATGATAGCCATTGCAAAGATAAAAGCTTTTACGTGCTTTACGCTGCTCAATGTTTTCCGCTTCATCATCTATAGCTTCCATATCTAAGACAATCTGATAACCGGCATATTGTTTTTTCATCAAGGCCAACGCTTTGCTGCCATAGCCCCTGGAGCGTTTGGAACTGTCAATCGCCAGGAAGAATACATAGGCAGTGGGTTTACGGACAGACAGTGCATAAAAGCCGACAAAGGTACTATCATCATAAACAGCAGTCACTTCAATTATCTGTCTGGAAATTAACTGCATCATTTCATCGATTTCCATGCGTTCCTCTGCTGGAAACGCTTCATTATTTAAACGTTCAAGAGCATTTATATCTTCAAAATCTGAAGTAACGGTTTTAATCAGTAAATTCATATATACACCTCAATTTAGTAATGATATTTTTTTTGCTTGCCAATTAAGAACAATGCGGTAACAATCGCTGCCATAAATTCCGCCCCAACAATCGAGAACCAAATACCGTCCAACTGCCAAATCAATGGGAATATAAGCACAGATGCAACCTGGAATACCAGGATACGCATAAAAGCAATAAGGGCAGATACTACTCCGTCGTTTAACGCAGTGAAAAAGCTGGAACCCCAAACACCAAATCCGGAGAACAGGAATGAAAAAGAGTAAATCATAAAAGCTCTCTGCGTCATATCCATCAATCCCTGGTCGTAGCCGACAAAAAGCATTGCAATGGGTTTTGACAGCAGTTCCCCTGCCGCAAACATAGCAACAGCAAAGGCGATTATGATAATGATGCTCTTTTTCCGCAAACTTGTTAACTCGTTATGGTTTTTCGCACCATAATGATAACTGATAACTGGAGCTGTCCCTACGGAATATCCAATGAACACAGCTTGAAAGAGTAACGCAACATATAGCAAAACTCCATATGATGCAACGCCGTCTTCTCCGGCATATTTCAGTAATTGTGCATTATAAAGCATACTGACAACAGAGGTAGAAATATTGGTCATCAATTCAGAAGAACCGTTAGAAGCCGTTTTCAACAAAACCGATCCATCAAATTTCGTTTTAGTAAGTCGGAGCAGGCTGTCATTAGGACGGCTAAAATAAATTACAGGAACAATACCACCGATCAATTGGCCGATTGCAGTAGCGGCAGCTGCACCAACCAATCCCCATTTAAATACAACGATAAACAGGAAATCAAGTACCATATTAGTTACTCCTGCGGCAATTGCAATGTACAAACCAAGTTTCGGCTTTTCTGCCGTGGCAAACAGGCATTGAAATTCGCATTGCAGGATATATGCCGGTATGGCAAGTAAAACCACCCGTCCATAGGTAACGCTGTCTTCTAACAGCCGGCCTTCTGCACCTAATGCAGACGCAATCCACCGCAGCGCTGCCATACCAAATACAGCTAAAAGCACACCGCATATGGAAGAGGCATAGATGAGTAAGGAAAACTGCTCACTGGCCTTATTCTGCCTGCCTTCGCCCATTGTTTTAGCAATCAATGCCCCTCCGCCTGTTCCAAACAGAAATCCCACACACCCTAATATCAAGAGAAAGGGCATGATAAAATTGATTGCGGTAAATGGTGTTTTACCTATAAAATTTGATACAAAGTAACCGTCGACCACACCATAGACAGAGCTGATAATCAGCATGACAATGGTGGGGTATGTAAATTGTAATAGTCTTTTATAATTAAAGTGATCAGAGAGCTGTATCATGGGTTTGTCCTCCTGAACCAGCTCTCGGCAAACGCTGCAACGGCTGATGTTAATTCCTTCAAATTCCAATCGGTGGCGTTGACTGTCAGGTGATAGGAGGTATGTACTCCCCAGCCTTTATGTGTAATAATTTCACGAACCTCAGCACGGTTTTTGTCAATGCTGCGAATTTTTCGTTCCAGTTCTTTTCGGGACAAATTTTCGTTTTTTTCAGCCCGCTCCATACAACGGCGAATTTTTGACTCCATATCAGCACAGACAAAAACATTAAAGGGGTGATGCTCCCTGAGCAATTCATCTGCATTTCGTCCAACGATAACACAATCCTTTCCGGCCTTTGCAATACTCTCGATTACTCTTGTCTGTTCCACTAATAAATCGGCTTTGACAGACCGTACTACGGTCACCGTTGTAAGGGAACGGCAAAAAGTCAGCGGTACATTCTGCCACCCGTGATGCTCCAATATATCAGACACGTAATCTTCGTCTAATCCTTTTTTACCTGCAATAGCGGTGATAATTTCTTTGTCATAATAATCAACGCCGAGCTGGCCGGCAAGTCGTTTTCCAATTTCTCTGCCGCCGCTTCCAAATTCCCGGCTGATTGTAATAATCCTCATTAAATAATTCCTCCATTCATGTTTTCACTTTATAAATAGAAAAGCCGATAATCGTATCTAAAATACGGATTATCGGCTCTGCGTCTTTGCGTCTGGCTCTTTGCTTTCGGATATATTCATTTGTTCTGCATCTATAAGTGTTTCATGCCTGCATTTAGGACAAAAAAGCGGAAAATTTTTTAATACTGTATCATCCCGTATTTTCAGCCGGGTTTTGCTTTTACAGAAAGGGCATAGAACCCATTGCTCTAAATTCATTTTTGCACCTCTTTGCTGCCTGCATTAAAATCGACTGCTTCATCTTGATAAACGGCATCCAGTTCAGCCCGCAGGAAACGCTGCTGTTTGTCGGAGAGTTCCAGGAACATTCGGCGTTCCTCCTCCGACATTTTTAATAATGCACTCAACTCAGCATGTACAAGAGGATTAACAAGGCGTTTACATATATCCAATCCCTGTTCCGTCAGTTTTACCGCCTTACTGTTTCTTGCCCCGGCAATCTGTTCAAGTCTTATATATCCCGTTTTTACAAGACCTGCGATTGCTGAGTTAACCGTCTGCTTCGGAAAATACCACATTTCGGCAAGCGCATTTTGAGTGTAGACCTCATCTGCCTCACTTAAGGTATACAATACCCAAAAGGATACGGAAGACAAACCGCAGCGAGTAGCGTAAGCTTGATATAACTGATCCTGCATTCTCCAAAGGCGGTTTAATTCTAAGTTTTGTTCTTTGACCGTTTTTAACATAATGGTTCCTCCATAGTTTCAAAATCCGATTTCGGTTTTATTATGAATCCGATTTCGGATTTTGTCAAGACCCAATATGCAAATCATGCATGGCTGAATAATGTTGAGGGATTTGAGTTTTACATAAATAATTGAATTAGAAACAGCTTTTTACGGGGAATGTCAAAGTCCGGGAAAACGCCGGAGAAAGAGAGGTGTGATATGGCAACCTGGAACCCATGGCATGGCTGCAAGAAGAACAGTCCCGGCTGTGCGAACTGCTATGTTTACCGGTGCCGAATAAAATGAAATGATTTAATCCTTATATTTCCCATGCACCGGACATATCACAATATAGATAAGCATCAACGGTTTCAGAAGCGATATGATATCCGTTATAATAAATCCCTGAAATCTCAAAAAGACCGGCTCTGACCACATCAGGATAAAAAAACCAATGACGCAGATGCGAAAAAGCAGTTCCCATGCGTTTTGACCGTTGTCCAACTTCGGCCGGATTGTCCCATGCAGAGCCGAAGTTGCCCCACGCTCTTTTGGCATTTTATAAAGTTTCACGCACAGTCCAATAAAGGCCAGCAGTTTTACGAGAAAAAACACCGCTCCCTCTTTGCGCCCATTCTCCCAAAACAGAAAAATCACATTTCCTGCAAAGCCGTAAAGCAGATATGGGACATAGAATAATAAAGCCCAAAGGATTCCCCGGCGGCGCAGGACAATCGGCTGGGAGCCGTCAGGCTTTTTTCGGTAAATCAGGCGTTCTCCGATGTAATAGGCAAACAGAATACCAAAGGCAGCCGCATATCCTGCGCTCTTAAGTCCTACCGGCATTTCCCATCTCTCAGCCATGTATCCGCGGAAAACTTGAGTTGAGCCCATGAAAATCCATTCCGCCAATACGATTAGTATGAAAACGATCTGCAGTCCGGGTATTTCCATCTGCTTGCCTCCTTTCTCCTCTTACCAAGTTATCATCCAAACGCCCCTGAACCGTTACAGAACATCCTATGCGGCTCAGGGGAGCTTTGCGGTTATCTCAGTTTCAGACCGTCCTTAAAGGCATTGCCGGCTTTCGCGCCAAGCTTTAAATACGTGTGATTGACAGGATCGAATGTGATGGGATCCAGCTTGCCGGGGTCGATTTTCCCGTTTTCTCCAAGTATGCGTTCGTCCGCACTGACGTTGACAATTTCGCCCGTCAGACGGCAGGATTCAGCGTCATAATGGACCAGGGTACACTCTAACGCCATCGGAAGCTCGTCAATGAGCGGTGCATCCACAAATTCAGCCTTTGTAGTATGGAAACCGGCCTTTGCCAGTTTATCCGGGACATCATTGGCTGAGACAATGCCTACATAATCACATTCCGTCACATGGGCGGCATCTGCCATGCTGACGGTAAAAGCACCGCGTGCCAGAATGTTCTTTACGGTTTTGTGTTCTGCACTCAGACACATGGAAATTTGCGTGTCATCGCTGATACCGCCCCATGCGGCATTCATTGCATCGGCAGTTCCATTTTCATCATACGTCGCAATGATCAGCACCGGCTGCGGATAAGTATACGGTTTAGCTCCAAAATTTTTCCTCAAGATTAACGCCTCCTTACTATTTCTTGGCAACATCTTTTATCGTTGGATGCAGCATATTATGTAACTTCTAATTGTCATGATGTTGGGGGTAAAAGGTCTTTTGACCCCTTTGATACCGGATTGCTCCGCACTGCGTGCTCTCACAATCCTCAAAAACATTCGCAATCCGCTCATTTTTCTGCGAAAAATGGCTTCTTACTCATGTTTTTGGCGGGTCCCAAGATTAAAAATCTTCATGCAAGCAAGCTTGCATCAGATTTCCAACCTTTTGACCCTGGTATCATGTCATATTTTGGTTATGAAATATATTGATTATACAGGATTTAACCCTAAAAGTAAAGGAAGCCGGAGCAGCAAAACATTTGGAAATATGACAGGGATATCCGGGAATTTCATTCCGGTTCCGTACTCCCGCTCTCTGCGCTTGGAGCGGTGATTGTGGCGGATGCCGGCAGAAATTGCTTGAAAATTGATTTGTGATCGATTATAATAACTAAATCAACTAAATAAAATCTTCAGGGCAGGGTGAGATTCCCTACCGGTGGTATAGCCCACGAGCCGCAAGGCATGATTCGGTGTAACTCCGAAGCCGACAGTACAGTCTGGATGAAAGAAGATAATGGAAGCAGGATATTATTATTCTGTGTATTAGAAATTTGCTCTGGGATGTTTTCAGCATTCCGGAGCTTTATTTTTTATTTAACAGGAGAGTTTCCCTGTTAAATAAAAAATGCTCCGCGCAGGTACACACTGCGGCGGCAAGGAATTATGCCGCTGTAGCGATCCTCCGCAAACGGAGAATATTCTATTTCTGTTCCACGCTGTCATGCCCTGAGCTTTTGCTCAGGGCTTTTTAATTTAACAGGACAACTTTCCTGTTAAATTAAAACCGCTCCGCGGAGGAGCGCAGCTCTAAAGAGGGCTTGTTCACTAAGCTCATTACACTCGCTAAGTGAGCCAATGCCTGCGGCATAAGGGAATCATGTCGCCGAAGCGACCCGCCGCAGGCGGAGAATCCCGTGAGCGGGTTTCATTCTTGATTGGAGGTAAATTTTATGTTAAACGATGAGAAATATATGCGTATGGCGCTGAGTCTGGCCAGGAAAGGCTGCGGCCTGGCGGCGCCGAATCCGATGGTGGGAGCCGTGATTGTTAAGGAAGGGCGCGTGATCGGCAGGGGATATCATCAGAAATACGGAGGCCCCCATGCGGAACAAAACGCACTTTCTTCCTGTACGGAGCCGCCGCAGGGGGCAGTGATGTATGTGACTTTGGAGCCGTGCTGCCATTCAGGGAAACAGCCGCCCTGCGTGAAGGCCATTTTGCAGGCTGGAATCAGCCGTGTGGTGGTCGGTTCAGCCGATCCAAACCCTCTTGTCGGAGGGAAGGGGATCCGTATCCTGCGGGAACACGGTGTCAGCGTGACCGAGGATATCCTCCGGGAGGAATGCGCCAAATTAAATGAAGTGTTCTTTCATTACATCAGGACAGAGCATCCCTTTGTAGTTATGAAATATGCCATGACGATGGACGGAAAAATTGCAGCCGTCACCGGGGAATCTAAATGGATTACGGGAGAAGCGGCCAGGCATCATGTGCAGAAACTGCGTCACCGCTACACCGCCATTATGGCAGGTGTGGGAACCGTAATATCGGATGATCCGCTGCTGACCTGCCGTGGTGTGAGAGGCGGGAAAAATCCCGTCCGGATTATCTGTGATACCAGACTTCGGACGCCTCCTGCCGCCCGGGTGGTTGCGACGGCCGGGCAGGCGCCGACTGTAATAGCGACCTGCTGTGACGATCCGGAAAGGCATATGGTTTATCAGAAAGCAGGATGTTCTGTTCTGACCGTGAGGGAGAAAAACGGCCATGTGGATTTGCGTGAATTAATGCGGAAACTGGGAAAACAGGGAATTGACAGTATCCTGCTGGAGGGCGGAGGCACATTAAACTGGGCGGCTCTTGAGAGCGGGATTGTACAGAAGACAGAAGCATATATCGCTCCCAAACTGCTTGGAGGCGAGACTTCCAAAACCCCGGTGGAGGGCGCCGGTTTTTTGTCCCCGGGTGACGGCATTGTCCTGAAAAACAGCAGGATAATCCGCCTGGGGGAAGATTTTCTGATAGAGAGTGAGGTGGACGGCAGTGTTTACGGGAATTGTTGAGGAAATGGGAATTGTGAGAGGAATTGTGAGGGGACGGTATTCTGCTGCACTGGATATTCAGGCCCGTACGGTTCTGGAAGGTACGAAGACGGGTGACAGCATAGCGGTAAACGGAATCTGCCTGACTGTGACATCTCTTCCTGCAGGAGGTTTTACGGCCGATGTTATGCATGAGACGCTGGATCGTTCCGCCCTCCTGGGGCTGAGACGGGGGATGCATGTAAATCTGGAGCGGGCCATGCCGGCAGCAGGACGATACGGAGGGCATATTGTAGCCGGTCATGCGGACGGCGTGGGAACCATAACCAGGATCAGGCGCGACGATACGGCGGTCTGGTATACGGTGCGGGCAGAACCGGCGATCCTGCGTTACATCGTGGAGAAAGGTTCCGTTACAATAGACGGCATCAGCCTGACGGTTGCACAGACAGATACGGTTTCGTTTTCCGTTTCCGTAATCCCTCATACGCTGCGTGTCACCGTTTTAGGGGAACGCCGCGTGGGGGACAGTGTCAATCTGGAAACGGATATCATTGCAAAATATCTGGAAAAGCTGGTACATCCAGCCGCAGGATACACTCAGAAAGCGCAGCAGAGTACTGTTACGGCGGAATATTTGTCACGTCACGGTTTCTAGAACAGTTTAAGGAGGCAAAGAGAATGTTTGAATTTGATACGGTGGAAGAAGCTCTCGAAGAGCTTAAGAATGGAAAAATAATATTGGTGACGGATGATCCGGAACGCGAAAATGAGGGGGACTTTATCTGTGCTGCGGAATTTGCCACCACAGCCAATATTAATTTTATGGCGACCCATGGCAGGGGCCTGATCTGTATGCCAATGTCGGAGACCTATGTCCGAAAGCTGAAAATCCCACAAATGGCTGAACAGAATACCGACAATCACGAGACGGCATTTACGGTATCCATTGATCATGTCACTACAACAACAGGGATTTCCGCTGCCGAGCGTTCCGTTACGGCAATGAAATGTGTGGAGGATGATGCAAAACCGGAGGATTTCCGCAGGCCGGGCCATATGTTTCCCCTTCTGGCAAGGACGAACGGCGTTCTTGAAAGAAACGGGCACACAGAGGCAGTTGTGGATCTGTGCCGGCTGGCCGGCCTGAAGGAATGCGGCCTTTGCTGTGAGATTATGGGGGAGGACGGAACCATGATGCGCACTCCCGGGCTTTGGGAACTGGCGAAGAGATGGGAAATGAAATTTATAACTATCCGGGATTTGCAGCATTACCGTAAATGCCGTGAAAAACTGGTCGATCGCATGACCGCCGCCGTGATGCCGACAAAGTACGGAGCGTTTACGGCATACGGATATGTGAACCGTTTGAACGGGGAACACCATGTGGCGCTGGTCAAGGGGGAAATCGGGGATGGCAGGGACGTGCTGTGCCGGGTGCACTCCGAATGCCTGACAGGTGATACCTTCGGCTCTCTGCGCTGTGACTGCGGTGAACAGCTTGCCGCCGCCATGACGCGGATTGAGAAGGAGGGAAGGGGGATACTCCTGTACATGCGTCAGGAAGGACGAGGCATCGGGCTAATCAATAAGCTGAAAGCTTATGAGCTGCAGGAACAGGGAATGGACACTCTGGAGGCCAATCTGGCGCTGGGTTTTCCGGGAGATCAGAGAGAATATTATATCGGAGCGCAGATACTCCGTGATTTAGGAGTAAAAAGCATGCGTCTTTTGACAAATAATCCTGATAAAGTATATCAGCTTTCGGAGTTTGGGCTGGAGATAACAAAACGGGTGCCGATTCAAATGGATGCTACGGCCCATGATTTATTTTATCTCAAAACAAAACAGCAGCGTATGGGCCATATTTTAAAATACTGAGACACAACAAAGAGGAGAGAAGAACGATGAAAACAATAGAAGGTAAATTGATAGCACAGGGCGTCAAGGTCGGCATAGTTGCCGCCCGATTCAATGAATTTATTACATCCAGGCTGCTTAGCGGCGCTATGGACGGTCTGTCGCGCCACGGCGTAAAAGAAGATGAGGTTGACCTGGCGTGGGTTCCGGGAGCTTTTGAAATACCGCTGGCCGCGTCAAAAATGGCAAAGAGCGGAAAATATGATGCGGTACTCTGCCTCGGCGCAGTTATCCGGGGGAGTACGGGACACTATGACTATGTGTGCAGCGAGGTGTCAAAAGGAATCGCCTCCGTTTCGCTTCAGAGCGGCGTTCCTGTCATGTTCGGCGTACTCACCACGGAAAATATAGAACAGGCGATAGAGCGTGCAGGGACAAAGGCAGGGAATAAGGGATTTGACTGTGCGGTGAGCGCCATCGAGATGGTGAACCTGCTCCGTGCGATGGACTGACATTTTATGGTCAACCGCCCCGCAATGTGACATAACTGCTCACGGTCCGGTCCTCCAGATGATAAAAAGTTACCTTGACAATACCGGAAATACTGCTATAATATGTAAAATGAAAATCAGTTTCAAATTGGGAGGCTGAATATGTCTGAAAGAGGCAGATACAGGACAAAACAACAGGAAATCATTTTAAATTGCTTAAAAAAGCAGGAATCCCGTTTTCTTACGGTAGAGCAGTTCATGGACCGTCTTCGGGAGGAGGGCGTGCATGTGGGGCAGACAACCATATACAGGGGCCTGGAGCGTCTGGCCGAGGATGGGGAAGTGATGAAGCTCCCGTCCGAAGACGGCTCCAGGATACGGTACTGTTATGCCGATAAGGAGGAGCTTGGGAAGCCGGGGAAGCTGGTCTGCCTGCGGTGCGGCCGCTTCATCCCCCTGGAATGTTCCAGGCTGGATGATTTATTCAGGCATATCTGTGAAGAACACGGATTTGAGCTGGATAAACGCCATATGGTTCTGTATGGTTACTGCGGATGCCGCAAAGATGAATAAAGATAGAAAGCATTCTGGTGATATGTCAAGAACTTTTTGAAGAAGATTTTGATATGTTTTCAGAAAAAAGGGTAACGTTAACAGACCTTCGGTATATTTTACGTAAAACCGAATGTCAGTTCGACTCAATATTATATTCGGCGTCCAGCTTTTCGCCGGT
>OKRR01000572.1_pt1 | contig 41371 bp, 37 predicted proteins | sample 1601211 | NCBI WGS metagenome assembly OKRR01 (sample SAMEA3541525, study PRJEB24748) | human gut metagenome | biome: human gut; feature: human-associated habitat; material: faeces | place: China | collected 2012
TTTGGCTCCTTGACCGCCTCTTCCATGCCATCTTATTTCAAAAATTTCTTTCATAGACTACCTTCCTTTGCATATTTATTTATTAAGAGTTTATCATCACTCTTGATATCTTAAAATTTAACCATTTATAAATTTTCTAACAAAATCATTTTTGGGATTTTTAATAATATTTTCAGGAGTATCATACTGCATTATCTCTCCATTATTCATAAGGCATATTTTATCAGCTATTTTTATTGCTTCCTGAATATCATGAGTTACAAAAATAATTGTCTTCCCAAGTTTTTTTTGAATATCTATCAATTCATCCTGCAGTTGCTTCCTGCTTATTGGATCAACTGCACTAAAAGGCTCATCCATAAGTATTATTCCTGGATCAAGAGCAAAAGCTCTAGCTACTCCCACTCTCTGCTGTTGTCCTCCACTAAGTTCTAAAGGATATCTCTCAGAAAATGTTGCATAATCAAGATTTATCATTTTCATAAGTTCTTTCGTTCTCAAATTTATTTTATTTTTATCTATATTTTCTATTTTAGCAATAAGTTCTATATTTTCTTTTACAGTCATATGTGGAAAAAGTCCAGTCTGCTGTATAACATATCCTATATTTCTTCTTAGTTTAATAGTATCTTTTTGAGAAATATCTTCCCCATCTATATATATTTTTCCTGAAGTAGGAAGAATAAGTTTATTTATCATTTTCAAAGTTGTAGTCTTTCCACAGCCACTAGAACCTATTATAACTGTAATTTTACCTTTTTCTATCTTCAAAGAAAGGTTTTTTATTATATGATATTCTCCAAAATTTTTGTTTACATCAACAAATTCTATCATTTTATACTCCTTTCTATTTCAAAAGTTCATATTCCTCTATAAATTCCAGTGCTGCCTCATTTGGTTTCTTCCCAAGATTTTCTACTTTATGGTTAAGAGAAGATATTACTTTATCATTCAATACATTTTGTAATTCCTCTATTATTGGAACTATTTCTGGATATTTTTCTATTATTTCATCTCTTACAAGAGGAACAGCATAGTATGGTGGAAAGAAATGCCTATCATCTTCCAATACTACTAAATCAAGTTTTTGAAGAAGAGCATCTGTAGTATATACATCTATTATATCACTCTCTTTATTTGTCAAAGCAAGATATTTAGAACTTCCATCTATACCTATTACTTTTCTAAAATCTAATTTATATTTTTTACTTAATCCTATATAACAATCTTCTCGATTAAGAAATTCAAGACTTGCTGATAGAGTAAGATTTTTTGCTATTTTTTCTAAATCACTTATTGTTTTCAGATTATACTTTTCAGCAGTATCCTTCCTTACAGCCAGTGCATAAGTATTATTAAAGCCAAGCTGCTGTAAAACATCTATACTATATTTTTCTTTCATATCTTTTTTCACTGTGTCATATACCTTTTCCATATCTTGAATAGGTGGATATTTTAATGTATCTCCATATACTGTTCCTGTATAATCAACATACATATCTATTTCATTGCTCTTTAGAGCATTAAAACATACTTGCGTTCCTCCAAGAGCAAATCTCCTATCTATAGATATATCTGTTTTTTCCTCTATCATTATAGCCATTATATTTGCTAATATTTCTCCCTCTGTAAACTCCTTGCTTCCCATAACAATAACTTTTTCACTTCTAGGTTTATACATAGTTACTCTTCCACAAAAAATTACTGTGAAAATTATTCCTGCAAGCATTGTTGCTGCTAATATTCTTTTCTTTTTTCTATTATTGAAAATAGATCTCTTCTTATTAAGCTGTATACCTGTTGGAATAACAGCTTTTTCTAAAATTCCAGTAAGATAATCTATCAATAAAGCCAATATGCATGCTGGTATGGCTCCTGCTAATATTTGATAATTATTTATTGTCCTTATTCCTGAAAACACAAGATAACCTAATCCCCCTGCTCCTACAAAAGCAGCAATAGTCATAAGTCCTACAGATGTTACCACAGCTATTCTTACTCCCCCCATTATCACTGGAAGAGCCAGTGGTAGTTGAACTTTCTGCAGTATTTGATATTTTGTCATTCCTATTCCTTCTGCAGCTTCAATAGTGAGAGGATTTATTCCATCTAAACCTATATATGTATTTTTAACTATTGGAAGAAGTGAATAAAGAACAACAATTATTATGGCTGGAAGTTTTCCTATCCCAATGATTGGAATTAAAAAACCAAAAAGAGCCATACTTGGGACTGCTTGTATAATATTTATTCCTCCAAGTATTGTTTTTCTTGCTTTTCCATAATAAGTTATAATTATCCCTGTTGGTATTCCTATAATTACTGCCATTATAATGGACATAAAAGATAAGAATATATGTTCACAGGAAAAGAAGAAGATTTCCCTATGTATTTTTAAAATATACTCTAAAAACTCCATAATTTACCTCCTTCTTTTCCTTTACAAATAATGTTGTTAATTTATAATTTCTTCTTTTCTTTCTCTACTCACTATTCTCAACAGTGTATAAGATGCTATTATTCCTAAAATACTACAAGCTAAAGAAAGTGAAAAAACATATTTATAAGCCATATTTCCATATTTATCCAACCAGCTTCCAACTAATGTATAGTAGAAAGCATCTGGAAGGAATCCAATAACAGATACAAATCCCACTACTATTCCTGTTACATTAATAGGAATATTAGATTCATCTACTGTTGCAAAATAAATACCTCTAAAAGCAAACATTAATATTGTCAGAACAAGCATATTTACAAGAGCTACATATACTAATGATGGATTTCCTGGTGTGATTAGAAATACTGCTTGAGTTATTGTTACTAAAATAAATCCTCCAAAAAGACATTTTGTTGACGAACCTATTTTATCTGCTATTACTCCTGCTAGTGGAGAAGCTATAAACTTAATAACATATGTTCTGCATATAGCAACAAATGAAACCAATGCCATAGACATCTTAAATATCTCTGTCATATATGGATTAAGATAAGTAAGGCTTGAAAATACCATGTAAGCTGAGAAAATAATTGCACTTATCAGCCATGCCTTTGGCATTTTTACAGCTTGTATTAAACTTGTAAATTTTACCTGCTCTTTTTTCTCTACTTCTCTTTCTTTTATCACTATAAATAGAATTATTCCACATACTATTGAACAAACTGAATACATTATAGTTGCAGCTTTAAATCCTTCTACTATATTCTCAAATTTTGAAAAGAAATATAATCCTCCAAATGAAAGTACAGTTCCTGCCACTCCTCCGAAACCTTCATAAAGTCCGAATAATCTTCCTTGTTCTGAACTATCTCCAAGCATTCTGATTACTTTGATTATAGCAGCAAAATACGTAAGAATGGTAGTTATTCCAAAAAGAAAGAAAATCATACAAAGAATAGAATAGCTTGGTGCCATTGCCATCCACATACCTAAAATTCCTGATGATACTAGTGAAAAAGAAACAAGTTTTTTAGCTGAATACTTATCTGCAAGCCACCCACCTGGGAAGTAAGAAACTGTTGCTACTATTCCATATATACTTAATAGATTCCCTAATTGTTTATGATTTAAACTTAAAGCTTCTCTCATTGGATCATAAAACACTGATTTCATATAAGGTAAGCTGTACATAGCTGTAGTTGCAAATCCTATCATAAATACTATTATAAATTTTTTCAATCTATCATTCATAATTATCTCTCCCCCTCATTTATTTCATTTAATGCATTTCTCAAATCTGCTATGAGATCAGCATCTTTTTCCAGCCCCACTGCTATTCTAACAAGTCCACCATCATATAAAGATATAAGAGTATGTCCCTCTCCAAGACTTGTAGCTATTGTAATTAATTTTACTTTATTTATAAATTTTTTTGTCATAGCAACTCTTTCTTCATCAGTTCCAGTCTTTTTCAAAGTGAATGAAAGCATTCCACCACCCATTCCATTCATCTGTTTCTGACATAATTCATAATCTGGGCTGGACTTTAATCCTGGATAATTTACATTTTCAACAAGAGGATGACTTTCTAAAAATTCAGCTATTGCTAAAGCATTTTTACAATGTCTTTCTACTCTCATATCAAGTGTTCTTATCCCTCTAAGAATAAGCCATGCTGTCATTGGTGCAAGACATGCTCCTGTAAAACAAGGCATAGAAGGCCATTTTATCTTATGAATAAGTTCTCTTTTTCCAAGAACTGCACCTCCTATTGCATCTCCATGACCATTGAGAAATTTTGTAAGACTATGAACAACAAGGTCTGCTCCTAATTTTGTTGGATATTGTATAGGATTTGGTGCAAATGTAGAATCTACCACAAATATAAAATCTTGTTTCTCTTTTAAACTGGCAATTTTTTCTATATCGACCAATCTTAATGAGGGATTTAAAGGTGATTCTATATACACTATTTTTGTATTTGGTTTTAAACATTTTTCTATATTTCTATAGTCTGTAGCATCTACGAAATCTGCTTCCACTCCAAAATTCATAAGACACTCTTTTACAAAAAGTGTTGTGTGAGAAAACATTCCATTTGCACAAATTATATGATCTCCACTTTTTACCTGACTGAAAAACATGGAAGTTACTGCTCCCATTCCAGAAGAAGTTACTACCCCAGTTTCACATCCTTCTATCAAAGCAAGAGTTCTTGCAAGTTCATCAGTTGTAGGGTTTGATTCTCTAGCATATACATGTCCCCAGTTATAACACAGATCCTCAAAATGTTCTTGAGTAACAGCTCCATATGTTGCTGTCTGATATATAGGTGAAGTAAGTGACCTTGCTTCACTATCTGGAGTATGACATCCATGAGCTAGTTTTGTTTCTAATTCCATTTCCTTTATAGACATATAACCATCTCCCATGATACTTTTATTTATCTTTGAAATAATTATATATCAATTCAACTCCAATAATATCAAAAAAGAACAAAAACAACTATTTATTTCCCGAAAACTTTATTTTTTTTCCCAAAATTTATTTTTTATTACAATCTATAAAAATTTTCAAAATAATTCTCACTTATTTTTTTCAGTATACTTCTTCCAAGATATATCTTCTGCCCACTATTTGTCATTACGTATTCTTCTTTATAATCTATTTCCTTTATCTTCTTTATATTGAGAATTATTCCTCTTTCAATTCTTATAAAGTCAGAATCCTCCATAAATTTTTCAATTTCTGTTAGAGATTTTTTCAAAAAATAAGAATTTCCATCAACAATAGCAAAAGATTTTTTCTGATTCCTGTCATATGAAAAATATTCAATATCTTCCATAGGAATTATTACATCTTTAAAACTGTCAGATAATATGACTTTATTTCGTTTATCTAATTTTATTCTATCTTGTTTTTCTATAAGTAATTTCTCAAGAAATATATACTCATCTCTTCCCTGAAAAGATATTTTATTTATAAAGTTACTATATCTCTTCAAAAATTTTGTTTCTACTCTATCTGAATAAATATACATTTTCTTTAAATTATCAAAATGAATATTCTCAATGTTAAAAATATTATTATCAGTTATCAGAATAATTTCTTCTATAAAACACATCTCAAAATTTTCTACTCTTTCAATATCAAAAGTAAAAGTTTCTTTTAAAAGGTAAAAAAACAAATCATCTCCATAAAATAGAAATTTCATTATTTTTCACCTCCACTGTTTCCAGCAAGTTTTTCTCTTATTATTCCTATTATCTCTATTTTTTTCCTGTCATCAACTTTTTCTATAAGACCAGCTAACTCTTTTATATAAAATAAATCTTTTTCCAAAATCTCTATTTTTTTATTAAGCTCTTTTTCTATTTTTTTATAATGATGTATCTGTAGATTCTTAAGCAAAAGATTTTCAATTACAGGAGCTGTTTCCAGAGTAAGCTTTTTAAAGTTTTTAAGTTTTCTTCTATATAACAACATACGTGGATCTTTTATATAAATAAAACCTAAAAGTTTATTTCTATTTTGTATTTTTATTCTTATATCATATTTTTTCCCATCAAAAATTGGAGAAAAAGTTATCAATGGTTCATCTTCATATTTGCTGGAATCAAAATCAAGATCAAATACTGTCATTTTAAACTCTATTAATCTGAACATTTTTATATATCCATCTTCAAGAAAAATATAAAATTCATTTAAAGATTCAATCCCTTTTAATTTATTTAAAAAATTATCAAAATTTACCTCTTCCTGTTCTGAAAAAAATAAAAAAACAAAAGAAATAATTTCTACAGATATGATTATTGCAAGCATTCCAGTAACATATCCAGTAAGTATATTTTTCTTTATAAAATAACTTATAGTTATAAAGGTTATTAATATCCTTGTTACATTAAAATTTATAGTTCTAAAAAACTGATTATCTGTTGTTAGTTTAATATCTTCAAGCTGTACATGAACAAAAAGTATATTCAACATAAAATGAGCCATAAATTCAAAATTTCCATATAAATTAAGCTCATTGTAAATATATATACTACATAAAAGCTGAATCGAAAAAAGTATAAAATAATAAAGAGATTCTTTCTTCTTATTTTTATTCTTATTATAAAAAATTGAAATAAAACTGAATATCATTATTATGACAATAAACCCATTTTTAAAATAATCAAAAAATATCTGCAACCCTAAAGTAGGACTCATGAAATCTTCTGTAAAGTATATAGTATGAAACTCTTTAATAGCAAGTGAAAGGGGAAAAACTGTCACAACTATCAGAATAAGATTTATTATATCTATTATTTTTGACTGTTTATTAAAAAGTAATTCCCAAAAATATTTTATAAATCTTACATATCCACAAAATACAAATATCCAACTTAAAATAGTAAGAAATACTTTACAATTATCAAAAGGAAGTACATAGCTTAAAATCTCTGTTCCTATTGCAAAAGAAAAATAAAGAGAACCAATATATAATATACTCTCTTTACAAGTTTTATGAAAAAGTATAGTAAGAAGTATCAGATATGTTAGATATCCACTACCTAAAAATAGTATTATATATCTCTTATAAGCATAGATAAGGGACATATTTACATTTTCAGTAACTACTTCCACTTTCAAAAGCTGAATCAAATCTGATATTCTTGAATAATCTGTAAATTTTTCTTTTATAGGTATATCTCCCATAAAATTTAAACATATAAATGATAAAAAAAGAAAAAATATTATCAATATTATCTCAGATACATGATTTTTCTTTACTGTTTCTATTATTTTCATCTTCCACCAACCCTTATAAGCCTTATTTTCTTTTCCATTATAGCATTTTTTATTAAAAAGTATTCTAAATTTTAAGACCTTTCCCCCTATATATTTCTAGAAACTTTTCAAAATTTCTACAGTTCATTACATATTTTATGAGTTATTTTTATAATTTCCTAAATATCATGAGTTACAAAAATAATTGTTTTTTCAAGATTTTTTTGAATAATTATTAATTCACTCTGCAATTATTTTATTTTTAAAATTATTTTATTTAAAAATATCTTGATTTTCAAAATAAAATGTTTTATAATTCTATTAGCAGAAAAAATAAAATGAAAAAAGGAGAGTTATAATTATGAAAACTGGAATTTTTTATGGAAGTACAACTGGAGTTACTCAAGATATTTCTGAAAGAGTAGGAAAACTATTAAATGCAGATGTTATGCCAGCATCTGATATTGATAAAATAAAAGATTATGATTTAGCTATTCTGGCTACATCTACATGGGGTATGGGAGATCTTCAAGATGACTGGATTGATCCTCTAGATAAATTAAAAACAATGAATCTTGCTGGAAAAAAAATAGCCTTGATAGGTGTAGGAGATCAAGAAGGATTTGGAGATACTTTTGTTGATGGAATAGGAATAATCTATGATGAAATAAAAGGAAAAGGAATCACTCTTGTAGGAAAAACTTCTACTGATGGTTACTCATTCTCAGATTCAAAAGGTGCAGATGATGGTGAATTTTTAGGGCTTGTTATTGATGAAAATAACCAAAGTAATCTTACTGATGAAAGAATAGCTGCTTGGGTTGAAAAATTAAAATAATTATATAAATAAAAAAGAGAATGAATCTAAAACTTATTTAAAATTTTTAGCCATTCTCTTTTTTATTTTATTTATCTTCTATTTTGTACTTCAAAATCTCCAACAGCTATACCCTCTGCTATCATAAAGTTTCCCGAAATATCTAAATTAAATGCCCTGTCATTATATTCAATGCAGCTTATTGAAGCAATTTTAGATTTATCTCCATAAACTATTGATATCTCATCATCTTCATTTATTTCATTTGCTCTTTTTATTCCTGTTACAGTTTTTATGGGGTGATTATCTGTAAGTATAATTTTTGAGCCATTTTTTAATTCTATACACATCATGTGTTCTTCTCTTCCCTGCCATACATTTCTTACTATTTTAGGTTCTCCTAAATCACACATTACCATATCCCCTATTCTTATCTCTCTAACAGGTTTTTGTGATCCATCAGCCATAAGTATTCTAGTATTTTCTTCTAAGCACATCTGCATCATCCTCCATAAATAATAATATAACCCCTTTTTCCTTACTACAATTATAGCTTATTTTTTATTATTTTCAAAAGAATAATACTATTTTTTTACAGGTATCTGAATTTCAGTAACATATTCATTTACATTATCTGTAATATGTATCTCTATATGATATATTTCAATTATATCTCCCACTACAGTAAGGTTATTTGTTTTTATATATTCCTTTAAAAAAGTATAGTGTTCTCTCACTTTTTCATAGCTTCCTTTAAATACAAAAGTTAAATACAGCCCTTTTTCTATTGTATTTTCTGCTTTATCAGTAGTTATTACAAATGTACTACTATAATCAAGATATTTATTATTTTCCCAGTTTTCTTTAAGAATAGTAGTTCCAACTTCACTTTCAGTAAAAATAAAATCATTATCATCTGGAAGTTTCTTTTTTAATTTTTTAAGTTCAAAATCTATCTCCCATTCCTCATGAAAGTTTCCTTTTTTATATAAGATATATCTTTTATTTATTTCTCGCAGCACAGGTTTTTCATATTCCTCAAATTTTTCAAAATACTCTATATTTTTTTTCTTGTCCTTAAGTTCTTTTTTTAATTCAGATAACTTCTTCAATTTTTCTTCTATTTTTATCAGTTGAAAATCTATTACTTCCTTTGTTTTTATTAAATTTCTATCTTCCATAAATTCTGTTATTTCTTTTAATCCAACTCCTAAATTTCTCAAATTTCTTATATTATTTAATTTCCATATTTGTTTTTGAGAATAATATCTGTATCCATTTTCATCTCTCACATCAGGAATAATCAATCCTATTTTTTCATAATGCCTTAATATATCACTGCTTATATTATAAAGTTTACTTATCTCACCAATTTTATATAATTTTTTCATAATATCTCCTCGATAAACTCTGTAAATTAGATTTTTTTAATTATAACACATTTTCCTTGACCTTGGAATGGTTCTAAGGTTTAAAATATAATCAAATACTAAAAGGAGTGATTTATATGAAAGAAAAAAATTCATTAATAAGGACCATACTGAGGTATAGTATACCTTCTGTAATCTCTATGTGGATGTTCACTATTTATACTATGGTAGATGGTATATTCATTGGAAAATATGTTGGGCCTTTAGGTCTTGCAGGAGTAAATATTACTATGCCTCTTATCAATTTTACATTTGCTGTTGGAATAATGATAGCTGTTGGAAGTTCAACAATGATAGCTATACATTTTGGTGAAGGTGACTGAACAGCTGGGAATAAAATATTTACTACAGCAACTTTATCTTTAGCTACTTTTGGAATAATTCTTTCTGTCCTTATAACAATATTTATAGAGCCTATTATTCATTTTTTAGGTGGCAGTGGAGTATTATTTCCATATGTAAAAGATTATATGAGTGTTGTTATTTTATTCTGTACTTGTTATATGGTAGGTTATGCTCTTGAAATATATATAAAAGTAGATGGTAACCCTGTTTATCCAGCTATTTGTGTCATGACTGGAGGTATTGTAAATATATTTTTAGACTATCTTTTTGTTGCAGTATACCCTTACGGAATAAAAGGAGCTGCTTTTGCTACAGGAATGTCACAGCTTACATCTACTTCTATGCTTCTTTTTTATATATTATTCAAAACTAAAAAAATAAAATTTATAAAATTAAAATATTCCTTTAAAGATTTATTAAAAATTTCTAAAATAGGCTTTGCTGAATTTCTTGCAGAAGTTTCTACTGGTATTGCTATATTTATTTTCAATATTGTTTTAATAAAGGAGCTAGGAGAAAAAGGAGTATCTGCTTTTGGTATAATTGGTTACATTTCCTCTTTTGTAGTTATGACTATGATAGGATTTAGTCAAGGAATACAACCTATTGTCAGTTTTAATCTAGGAGCAAAAAAATATACAAATGTAATAAAAACTTTAAAAATAAGTCTATTGATGATAATAACCACAGGAATAGTTTTTTATGGAAGTATAAATATTTTCTCTGAAAAAATAATATCAACTTTCCTGAATGATATAGAAACATTTAAAATGACAAAATATGCTCTTGCTGTTTATAGTTTTGCTTATATAATCAATGGACTAAACATAGTTACAGCTGGTTACTTTACAGCTGTAAAAAAAGTTAAAATATCTACTACAATAACTATCTTAAGAGGTGTTATTCTTATAGGAATATTCCTTATAGTTCTTCCTAGATTATTTGGTACTGTAGGCATATGGTGGTCTGTTCCTGCTGCTGAATTAGTTACTCTTATTTCATCTATTTATTTTATTAAAAAATATATGCATAAATATGAGAATATTAGAGCTTAACTATTCTCTATATACATTCTACTCAAAATATAAACCTTTAGTTCTCAAAACATTCAAAAAAAATTAAATTTTCTCCATATATCAAAATTTTTCCAACTTTTTTCTTTAATGTGATAAAATAAAGAAAAATTGCATGGAAAGGTAGAAACAGATGATAAAACTGATTATTACAGATATGGACGGAACTTTACTTGATGATAACAATCACATAGATGAAGAATTCTGGGAACTTGAAAAAAAGCTTAATGAAAAAGGTATTATCTTTGCTGCAGCAAGTGGAAGACAATACTATAACCTTCTTCATAGATTTTCTCCAATCAAAGATGATATGCTTTTTATAGCCGAAAATGGAACTTATGTTATGTATAAAAATAAAGAATTATACATTAATACAATCCCAAAAGAAGAAGCAATAAAACTTATTGAAGTTTCCAGAGAGATAGAAGAAGCTCATGTAGTACTTTGTGGAAAAAAATCTGCATATATAGAACCTTGTAATGAAAAATTTATGGAAGAGTTTAAAAAATATTACACTGAATTAGAAATAGTTGATGACCTTACTAAAGTAAAAGATGATATTTTAAAACTAGCTATATGTGATTTCATAGGTTCTGAAAAAAATAGCTATACACATTTTAAAAAATTTGAAGATAAATATAAAGTAGTTATTTCAGGCAAAATATGGCTTGATATAATGATGTCTGATGCCAATAAAGGAAAAGCTGTTGAAATGATTCAAAAAAAACTTGGTATATCATATGATGAAACAATGGTATTCGGAGATTACTTAAATGATCTTGAAATGATGTCTACAGGAAAATACAGTTTTGCTATGGAAAATGCACACCCTCTTTTAAAAAATCATAGCAATTTCACAGCTGAAAGTAATAATGATAATGGAGTAATAAAAGCTATAAAGAAGTATGCTTTATAAATATTATTATTTCTTTTATCTGTAACAGAATTGCCATAAAACAATGGTATATTTTAAACATAAATAAATCTTTCCCCAAGATGTTTTATATATAGATAATAAAGAAAGCAGTTCTATTGAACTACTTTCTTTATTTTTTGATATTAGTAATCAAACTGTCTATAGTATCTTCTAATATCAAGACTATGTTTAGTATTGTCTTCAAAATGGAATGCCATACGGTCTACTAATACAGTAGAAGCTATAGTTGGAGCTATTATCCAACGATATTTTTCATCTATTCCATTAAGCTCAAAATCTTTAGTATCTATTACTATAAGTTTATCTGTATAGCTCTTTAAAAATCTTTCTGCTCTTTCATCCAAAATACGAGTTTTTCCAGCTCCTTTTACAAGAAATACACATACATCTTTTTCTACTATCTCTAGAGTTCCATGAAAAAATTCAGCACTTGTTACTGATTTAGTTCTTATCCACTGCATTTCTTCCAACAAACACATAGAAAATAGGTAAGTTTCTCCCCATACTTCTCCTCCACCTACCCATATCATATATGGTTCTTTATAGTATTTTTTTCCAACTTCCTTTGCCACTGGATCAAATTTATATTTTGCCTCCAATAAATTTTCAGGAAGATTCATCAACTGATCTGCAAACTTATCATAGTCATTAAAATCTCCATTGTTTTTCATCAATCTGAAAAATAGCCAGAATAACAATATATATTCATACTCTACCCCGTTTTCATGTCTCATAGGAATAACATAATCTGAATTTTGAGCTAAAGGTGACTCTTGATTTTTAGTACAACTAATAACAGTTATCCTATTTTCTTTGCACCATTTAGCTATTGCCACTGTTTCTTTAGTGTCTCCAGATTTAGATAAAGTAATAACTATTGAATCTTTTGACAGTGATTTATGTCCTCTTACTAGAAGCTCTGCTGCCTGTTCTACAAAGACAGGTTTTTCTGTTACTTGTTTTGCTATCTCTCCCATAGCCATCATAGGAGCCAAACTTCCTCCCACTGCTGTAAAGAATATATTCTTATATCCTCTTACTGACAATTCATCTGCTACTTTTTCTGCATAAGGACGAGCTTCTCTTATCAACTCTGCACTTCTTCTGTATTCTTCCTCATTAAACTTTAACATTTCGCCATATTTTGACATTACTTATTCCTCCCACATTTATTAATTTTTTTACCAATCAAATTTTGCTTTTTAATATTGCATCAAAATCTTTAAATATTTTAATCCCCAAATTTATTCCTTTAAATTCTGCTATTGTACAACTCATAAGTTGTATTGGGATTACTAAAAGTAGAGCTGCTAGATGTTCATTAAGTTTTTTGCCTACTTTAATATTTATATCCCCATGATTAAGTCCTATGATTACACTCTTGCCTACATATGGATTCATATAATCTTTTAACGCCTTAAGCCTTTCACTTAATTTTCCTTCATTATCCAAATAGAATAGCACATGGCTTTTATCAGCTTCAAGATAGGGCCCATGCATATATGCTTCCAATTCAAATCCCTGTGAAGGACATCTAACTGTTTCTGTAAATTTAGTTTCAAATTCTTTTACAGTTCCATAACATGAACCGTATCCTACAGCATTGAACCTTGCTGCTTTTTTAAAATCTTCTCTATTTTCTAACAAATATATATCTGTAGCATTTATTGCTTGAGGTATTGCTTTTATTATATCTTCTATTTCTACTAGATATATTTTCTCTTCATTTCTGGAAATTAAACTCTTTTCTGCTCCTACTGACACTGCTAGCAAGAAAAGATTTAATACTGTTGCAGAAAATCCTTTAGTCACAAATCCTACCTGTTCTATCCCAAAGTTAAGATTCAGCACCATGTCTGCATATTTTCTTATTGGACTTTCTGAATTTGAAGTTACTGCAAGAGTCTTTACATCAGAACTATTTTTTACATACTCAAGAGCATATATAGTTGAAGCACTTTTCCCACTTTGAGATATAGCTATTACCAAATCTAAATTTTTATTAACTTTTTCATAATTATAATAATTAAAAGGTTCTTTTATATCTATATTTATATCCAATAGATTTTCCATAAAATATTTACCTAACTGTGCTGCATTCATTGATGAACCAGTAGCTAAAATCAATACATTTTTTATCTCCAGTTTTTTCAGTTTTTCAATAATCATAGAATTTTTATTTTTAAATTCTGCAAATATTTTTTTTAATACTTTCTCTTCTTCAAGAATATTGCCCCTCATTGTTTCTTTTTCTTTTTCTGTTTCAACTTTCATAATCTCACCTTCCTCTTGAAATAATCTAATTAAAACAATCCAATGAATGAGCCAACTATTCCTACTACTGCCATTCCTAATAAAATAACCAAAGGCTTTACTTTTTTTCCAAGAAGATAGTATACTACTCCAAAAGTTCCAAGTTGTAACAATCCTGGCATTATATCATTCAATATCCCCTGAACTGTTATTGCACTATCTCCACTTCCAAAGCTCAATGGAATTGTTATTTCTATCATTCTGGCTGCCATAGCTCCTATTACTATCAGTCCCAATATAGAAGCTCCAAAAGTAAGTTTTTCCATAGCTCCTGTTTTTTCTAACTTAGTAAGAAATTCTATACCCAGTTTATATCCCAGTTTTACTAAAATATATCTTATAATGATATGAGGTACATTGAATATCAAAAGAAACATAATAGGTCCCAATATATTTCCTCTTAACGAAAGTGCAGTTCCTATTCCTGTAGCTATAAGTCTTAGTGTTCCCCAAAAAAATGAATCCCCTATTCCAGATAAAGGTCCCATTAAAGCAGTTTTAATATTATTTATAGAATTATCATCAAAATCTTCTGATTCAGAATTTTCTTGTTCCATAGCAGTAGATATTCCCAACATAAGAGTCACTATATGAGGTGTCATATTAAAAAATTCAAGATGTCTTTTAAGAGCTTTTTTTAGTTCTTCTTTATTATTAGCATATAATTTCTGTAAAACAGGTATCATAGCATATATATATCCAAGATTCATTTGTCTTTCATAATTCCATGAAAATTCCATTTGAAAAGATCTCCAAAACACCCTATTCAGCTCTTTTTCTGTTATCTTATTTTCATTAGAAGTCTTCATCTTCTTCCACCTCACCTTCATTATTTTTATCTGTATTACGCAACTTTATTCCACTTGTCATGTTTACTGTAATTACAGCTAGTATTGCCCCAAGTATTGCTATCCCTGTCAATGGAATCTCAGTATATACTGCTACTGCAAATCCAAGAAAAAGATATGGTATTACTGTCTTATTCAGAAGAAGTCTAGCAAGCATTGCAAACCCTAAAGCAGGGATTATTCCAGTGGCTACAGCCAATCCTTGCTGTACAAAATTAGGTATAGCTTTTAATACAGCTGATATAGCATTACTTCCCAGCAAATAAGAAAGAAATACTATCATTGCCAACATGAAAGATAATCCAAATCCAGATAACAATTGCATTCTTTCTATCCCTTTATAGTTTCCTTCTTCTGCATAGGTATCAGCTTTATGACATAGAACAGGAATTAGAATTCCCAAATATATATTTTTTAACACTAATACAAATGTTGCAATTGGCAGAGCCAAAAGGAGTACTGCCTCTACTCCTGAGTTTGAAGCTATAGCAAAAGCAACTCCAAGTATTCCTCCTGTTACTACATCTGGTGGAATTGCTCCCCCTACTGAAAATGATCCTATAAAAGCAAGTTCTAAGGTAGCTCCCATAATTAGTCCTGTTTTTACATCTCCCATAACAAGTCCTGTAAAAAGTCCTGTAACTATTGGTCTAGATATCAAACTGGTTCCTAGAGCAAATTCACTTTGTGCTATAAAAGCAATTACTCCTAATAATAATGCCTGTAACATAATTCAACCTCCTCCAATATTATTTATATATAATTTTACTATCTGCTGGCAACTGTCTGATTTCTATTTCTATTCCTTTTTCAGTCAGTTTCCTTAACATTTTTTCTTCTTCTTCTGTCAAATTTATTGTTTTAGAAATATTTCTGCTTCCTTCTCTACTTTTTATTCCACCTAAATTTATCTCTTGTATAGATTTTACTTTTGAAGCGATTTTATAAGCGTCTTCTACAGATTCCACTACTATAAAGAGTTTATATTTATCAGTTACTCCTGAATTTAAAGCTATTATTCCATCTTCTACATTTTTTATTACTAATTTTACCCCTTGTGGTTTTGCTAATTTCATTGTGGTTTTTCTCAATTCATCTGATGCTACAGCATCATTTGCTATTAGAATACAGTCAGCTCCCAAATTCTGTGTCCATGAAAATGCTACCTGTCCATGCATCATTCTGTGATCTACTCTTAATAAAAGTACCATAATTTTCTCCTCCTATTTCTTTCACTAACTTTTTAAAAGTCCTCATCTTCTATTTTTTCATTTTTTTCTAATTCAAGATTACAATATTTTACAGCATCTGATGAGTTAGCTATAGCATCTTTTATTAACTCATCTGCTGTTTCATATTCTTCATATTCTCCTAAAAGCGCCAACATCAATGAAAGATTTAACCCACACACTACATATAGATTAGGATTAAGTGCTGTTTTCTCCATAAAAGCATTATTTACACTTCCACCAAAAATATCTGTTATAGCAATTATCTGTTTATCCTTATGTTTCGTTAATATTTTATCTATCTCTCTATCCAGATTAAAGTTTTCCTCTGTATAACATGATAAACACTCCAAATTTTTAAATTTCCCCAGTACTATTTCTATTGAATTCTTTATTCCTTCTGCAAATTTCCCATGTGTAACCATTACAAAATAAATCATTTCGTTCACCTCTAATATCTTTTCTCATAAATTAGCACATATGAAAATAGGTGTCAAATTTTTCAATTTTATCGTCAAAATATTATTACCTCTTTGAATAATATATGCTATACTACTCTTAAATCAAGTTTTTTTATAGAAATTAACGACTTATAACGGTTATTTTTTTCGTTAATTATAGTATATTTTTTTAATAAAAAGGGGACAAAAATGAAAGAAATAAATAAAATTTACAACAAAAATTTTAATTTTTCACCTTTCAGAAACACTGAAATACAATTTACAAAAAAATTCTCTAAAAATGATACTCTCTTCAAACAATATCTCATAAAAAAAATTATTATTACTGATGAAAAAGTTTTCCAAATTACACAAAAAGATATTGAAAAAATTATGACTTTTCCACATCAAGAAAATTTAGATTCTTTCTTAATAAAATTCTGTTCCAAAAGAATAATTATAAATTATAGAAAATCTAAATTGGATTCTTACGAACTTTCTTTAAATATAATATCTTCTTATTTAAAACATAATGATAATTATACAATAAAATTAAGTGATGATTTCTATAAAATTTTTAACTCTGAAAAAAATGATTTTAAACTTTTTAATTTAAATACTCTTCTAAGTTTTTCCAATACAATCAGTAGAGATTTATTTTCTCTCATAAAAGATACATATAATGAGTCTTCTATTGAAATAGCTCTAGAAGATTTAAAATCCTATCTGAATATAGATGATAGTTATGATAGATTTTTTGATTTTGAAAGAAAGATTCTTATTCCCTCTCTAAAAGAAATAGAAGAATTTGTTTCATATAAAATTGAATATTCAAAAATTAAAGATTCTCTAAGCAGAAATGGGAGGGTTAAAGGAGTACGTTTTGATATAATTCAAACACCTGACAATAAAAGAGAAAAAAATCTTTCTCTTTTATATGAGCTTATTATTCCTTTTGCTAAAAACAGTGAAGTATTAAAGGAATTTATAAAAAATCAATCTGTATTTCATAGTTTTAATTATCTAAAAAATAATATTGAGTACTCCCTTCTTCACAGTGGGCAAAATTTTGATAGTTTCTTAATAGAAGCAATTAAAAATGACTATGTAAATACTAGATTTAAAAATAAGGTTAAGAACTATGCTGAAAAATATATTCTTATATCTAATATTAACCAAAATTTTACTACCCTAGATGATTTTAAAACTAGAGTTTTAAAAGAGATAAATGATAAAAAAATACATGAACTTTCCCTAATTTTAAAATTTTTTAAACATTCTCTAGATAAAATAGAGAATAATTTTTACCAAAATGAAGTTTTAATGAAAAGTGAAATTTATTCTATTTTTTACAAAGAATTAAAAGAGATAAATGAATGTACTTTTGAAAATAAAAAAATTATAATTATAGCTGAATTTAATGATACTTGCAGCAATAGTAATCTAGCTATTTTTAAAAAATAAATAAAAAAAACTCTGACAATATTCTTTTAATTATCAGAGTTTTTTATCTATTTCTTTTTTCTATTACTCTTTTTTTAAAAATTTCTTATAACTATAATCTATTGCAAAGGCTCCCAATGGTGCAGTCACAAGTATAGAAAGAACTGCTACTGTCAAAGTAAGTTCTCCACATGCAAGTCCCATAGATAGAGGAATCCCTCCAATAGCTGCCTGTACAGTAGCTTTAGGTGTATACGCCATCATTGTAAAAACTCTTTCTTTCATATTAAGCCTGCTTCCTAACAAGCAAAAATAAACTCCTGTCATTCTGAAGATTAATGCTCCAAATATCAATATTATTGCTAAAACTCCTGCTGCAACAGCATATTTTATATCCACTGTTGCTCCCACTAATACAAAGAGAAGTATTTCAGCAGCTACCCATAATTTTGAAAACTTTGCTGAAAGTCTTTTTGCAAGGACAGCATAATTTTTTAAAATTCCTATTCCAATACTCATTATTGCTATAAGAGCAGAAAATGGAATCTTTGCTCCTGCTTTTTTTTCAAATTCCAATAATAAAAATGATATACTTAATAAAATGACTACTTTTACAGAATCTCTCATATGGAACTTTTTGAAGAATTTTACCATTATATATCCAATTACTATTCCAGTTATTATTCCAATCACTATTGAAACAGGAACATTTATCAATTTTACAACTGATAATCCTCCCCCTTTTTCAAAACCTAAAAAAGAGGTAAATAATACAATAACAAAAACATCATCTACTGAAGCACCAGCCATTATCAACTGTGGAATACTTTTTCCTGTTCCTCTTTTTTCCTCTATCAATTTCAACATTCTTGGAACTACAACAGCTGGAGATACTGCTGCTATTACACTTCCTATTATAGCTGCTTCCAGTACTGTTATTCCTAAAAGTTTCGGAGCTATAAGAACAGTTCCTGTGATTTCAAACAGTGCTGGTAAAAAACACATAAGAAAGGCTGGTCTTCCTGCTCTTTTCAAATCATCTATATCCATTGCCAAACCTGCTCTAGTAAGTATTATAACCAAAGCCAGCTGTCTGAGATTTGAAGATATTGAGAGTATAGAGTCATCTAAAAGATTCAGGGCAAATGGACCTAATATTACTCCTGTTATTATCATTCCTAAAAGAGCTGGAAGTTTTAATTTTGTAAATAATGTTCCTAATATCAAACCTGTTAAAAATATAAGTGCCAAACTTGTTAACATTTTTTCCTCCTCATAATTAATAAAAAAAACTGATGTCCTGCATTAAAAATATGCAGAAGTCATCAGCTTATAAGCAGTTTTTGTGTTGTCACAAAGGGAGAACCTCATTCCCAAAGTATTAAATTTTCAATTTATCCTATCATTTTTATTTATTTTTGTCAATCATTCTTATCAAAGAACCATATGAGCCTGTAATATTCCCATAAGCCCACTGAAAAATATTCTTATACCTATAGACATAATAAATATCTGCATTACTCTGGATAAAATATACAATACAAGTGTTCCAACTATTTTTTCTAAATAATTTCCAAGAATAAAAGTCAGATATATAAGGATAAATGCTATCAAAATAGAAAAACTTGTCATTATGATTCCTTTTTCTGCTTTTAATATCAGTACAGTAGTTAAACTTCCAGGTCCTACCATCATTGGAAATGACATTGGTATTACAGCTCTTTTTATCTGATCCTCTGGAGATATTTCATCTTGTTGGGCATCCTGCTTTCCTATTGAAAAAATAAGATTTCTGAAAGCCATTACAACAAGAATCATGCCTCCTGCCATCTTTAATTCTTTCATATCTATTTTATAGAAATTTGTCATTAAAAATTCTCCCACTAAACTGAACAGCCACATTATAAAAAAACCAGTTACAGCTATAGTTTTAAAAAGTTTCTTCCTTGTTTCTTTTTCCATTTTTTCTGTCATTCCTACAAAAAGAGGAACATTTCCAAATGGATTGAGTACTGCTACAAGCATTAAGGTTTCAGTAAATATTTGATAAATGTTCATTTTCCCTCCCTCTAATAAACTAGTTTCTATATAAGTCTTATATAATTTTTATCAATTTTCCTTTTTTAAATTTAACTTCAAATACTCTAATATTTAAGTTATAATTATAATAATTATAAAATGGAGGTAATTATGGGAATAGAAAATCTAAACATAAAAATAGGAAAACTTCCTTCTGGAAAAAATAATCTTATTAGTGATGTAAAAGGTATAAAAGTTGGCCATACTACTTTAAATGACGGAAAAATAAAAACAGGAGTCACAGCTTTGATTCCCCATACTGGAAATATATTTAAGGAAAAACTTATATGTTCTTCCTATGTAATAAATGGCTTTGGAAAAAGCTGTGGTCTGATGCAGATTGATGAATTAGGAACCCTTGAAACTCCTATCATTCTTACAAATACTTTAAGTGTGGGAACTGCTTCAAATGCTCTTATTAAATATATGATTAAAAATAATGAAGATATTGGAACAACTACTGGAACAGTAAATCCTATAGTATGTGAATGTAATGATGGTTTCTTAAATGATATAAAAGGATTTCATGTGAAAGAAGAACATGTTTTTCAAGCTCTGGAAAATGCTGAGGTAAAATTTCAAGAAGGAAGTATAGGAGCTGGTACAGGAATGAGTTGCTACCAACTGAAAGGTGGAATTGGTTCTGCTTCCAGAGTGATTAAATTAGATGAAAAAGAATATACTATTGGAGCTATGGTACTTTCAAATTTCGGTTTAAAAAAAGATCTTATAATAAACGGAAAGAAAGTAGGAGAAAAAATTATTACAATGGAAAATGAAGAACAACTGGAAAAAGGTTCCATTATAATCATTCTTGCAACTGATATTCCCATGAGTGAAAGACAATTAAAAAGAATTTCTAAAAGAGTTCCTGTTTCCCTTGCTAGAACTGGTTCCTATATTGGTAATGGAAGTGGTGATGTTGTCATTGCTTTTACTACTGCAAATAAAATTATGCATTATGAAGAAAAAGACATTATAAATATAAAAATAATTAATGAAAACAAGATAGATAGAATATTTCGTGCTGTTGTAGAAGCTGTAGAAGAATCTATTATCAGTTCTCTTCTTCATAGTATTACAACTACTGGCAGAGATGGAAATACAAGAGAATCATTAAATAAATATATTGATTTTATACTCAAATAATCTCTAGTAATTCTTTAATAAATATGTTAAAATATAAAGTCGTTTAAATTAAAATAATTAATTTTTTATTTTTTATAATTTTAAAGGAGAGATGAATGAAGATAGGATTTGATCATAATAAATATCTTGAAGAACAATCAAAGTATATTCTTGAAAGAGTAAATAATTTTGATAAATTATACCTTGAATTTGGAGGGAAACTTTTGTTTGACCTTCACGCTAAAAGAGTTCTTCCTGGTTTTGATGAAAATGCCAAAATAAAATTATTACACAAGTTAAAAGAAAAAGTAGAAATTGTTATTTGTGTATACTCTGGAGATATAGAAAGAAATAAAATTAGAGGAGATTTCGGTATAACTTATGATATGGACGTCTTCAGATTGATAGATGACCTTAGAGAATATCAATTGGCAGTAAATAGTGCAGTTATAACAAGATATGATGACCAGCCTGCTACAACTCTATTTATAAATAAATTAGAGCGTAGAGGGATTAAAGTATATAAACATAGAGCAACTAAGGGATATCCTACAGATATAGATACGATTGTCAGTGATGAGGGTTATGGAAAAAATCCTTATATAGAAACAACTAAGCCAATAGTTGTAGTAACTGCTCCTGGTCCTGGAAGTGGAAAACTTGCCACTTGTCTAAATCAGTTGTATCACGAATACAGAAGAGGAACTTTTGCAGGATATTCAAAGTTTGAAACTTTCCCTGTATGGAATGTACCTCTTAAACACCCATTGAACATTGCATATGAAGCAGCTACTGTAGATTTAAAAGATGTAAATATGATTGATCCTTTTCATTTAGAAGCTTATGGTGAAACAGCTATAAACTATAATCGTGATATCGAAGCTTTTCCTCTATTAAAAAGAATAATTGAGAAAATAACAGGAAAAGAATCTATGTATAAATCTCCTACAGATATGGGAGTAAATAGAGTCGGTTATGGAATAGTTGATGATGAAGTTGTAAAAGAAGCTTCTAAACAAGAAATAATAAGAAGATATTTTAAAACTGGGTGTGAATATAAAAAAGGTTATGTAGATAAGGAAACTTTCCAGAGAACGCAAATGATAATGGAATCTTTAAACCTAAAAGAAGAAGATAGAAAAGTAGTATCTGTGGCTAGAGAAAGATTAACTAAATTAAAAACTGAACACAATGATAAAAATTGTATTTGTTCTGCTATAGCTTTAGAGCTTTCTGATGGTACTATTGTTACTGGAAAAAAATCAGCTTTAATGGATGCTGCTTCTGCTGCTATTCTTAATGCTATTAAACATTTTGCAAATATAAATGATGAGATACTTCTTATATCTCCAGTTATACTTGAATCAATTATCAATTTAAAATCTAAAACATTCCAAAGCAAAAATATAGCTCTTGATTGTGAAGAAATATTAATAGCTTTAAGTATTTCTGCTGCAACTAACCCAATGGCTCAAGTAGCTATGGATAAAATACATATGTTAAAAGGAGCTCAGGCTCACAGCACTAATATCCTTAGCAGAAATGATGAACAGACTTTAAGAAAATTAGGTATTGACCTTACTTGTGATCAAGTATTCCCAACAGAAAATCTTTATTACAATATTTAAATAAATTTAAGGAATAATTCAAATATGGTTATTCCTTTTTTTATTTTTTCTAATATAGTGCAACTATTCTATGACAAAATGCAAAGAAAGATTACTTGTAAGCAAATTCAGTCCATGCTATATTTATTATATATTACATACATCAGTAAATTACATGCTTCAAGGGGGAAAGGATGAATAAAGAAAAAGCATATTTTTTAGTAATAATTTTGGGAATTATAACATTAACAATTATTTTCTTAATTTCAAAATTTATGTCTAAAATTTTTGAAAACAAAAATTATCCCAAAGATAATTTAGTAGAAATATTATTCACTTCTTCTACTAAAAAAAATATAGACAAAGGTATCCTAAAAAAATCTTATATTGGAAAAAATAATTCTATGCTGCAAATATATGAAAATGCTGTTGTTTTTTTAAGAAAAGATAAGGAAAAAATTCACTATTTTTCTGAAATTGCTCTAATTACCTCTTTTATAATAATGAACAGTTGGGGAAAGATATATGGTTATGGGTATCATTTTTATAATGATAATGGAAGTCTTATTGAAACTATAACCAGCAGTGAAAAAAATATTGGTAGTGATACTTCTTCACATACTAGTTTTGAAAATCTAGATGATTTTGAAATAGAATTACTAAAAAATAATATCTGGGTGCTTGATATAAAATACTTAAAACCACATGATGGAAAGTTTAAACTTCCTTATGCTGCTATTGATAAGGCCTTTAAGCGCAGAAATGAATTGTTAAAAAATAATTAAAATTTAAAAGAAGCGAATAAATCGCTTCTTTTTTTCTTTTAATTTTTATAGGATTACTTCTAATTTTTTTACTTCATTACACTTTTCTTTTATAAAGTGTAAAAACTCTGTATAATCTCCTGAATAAAACCCATTCTTTTTTAAAATAATTCCATCTGTTTTCCCAATCATCAAAATGCAAATGCCCTTTAGATTATATATTGAATTTATATCTCCATAGTCAAAATATTTTTTATTTTTACCAATTTTTACTATTATTCTATCAGTAAATTCCACCTCTGTTTCTAAAATTCCTTCTTCATCTAATGAATTTTTATACAAAATTTCACTCTCTAAAGTATAAAGAAAGTTTATCAGAAAAAGAAGAATAATCATTCCAATCATACAAAGAACAAATTTTATATTTACTAAATCAAATTTATTAGCTATAAAAAGGCAGAATACAGTACTTCCAATAAGAAATATTACTCCTGCATGAAGATATCTGTATTTATAATATTTTACAAATTCTCTAAACATCTGTTGGGTATAAATATATCTATTCTTAAATTCCATTTTTACCCCTCCTTCTGCTTTTATATAAAATGTTTATTTATATAATTATTCTAGAATAGTTTGATATTTCTTCTTTTTTTATAATTTTATAATATAAAAGAAGTTAACTTATAAGTAAAAGTGTAATTTTAGAATTTTTCAATAAAAAATTTGTTATTAATTTCTTGCTTTATTTTTTTAGCCTTTCTCCTTCCAAATTATAATTTCCTAATATATAAAAAAACTGACTCAGCATATAATTTAAATGCCTGTCAGTTTTTTATTTATTATTTAGTTGAAAACAATATCTTATCTCCAGCTTTTAATATTACATCTCCTTTTGGAGTTATATCTTCATCTCCACGTCTTATAGAAATAATATGCATACTTTTTGGTAGCTGAAGATCTTTTATCTTTTTATCTACATATTCTGAACGTTTATCAAGATAAAGTTTTTTAATAGAAAGTTCTTCTAATTCTTCTAAATCTATTTCATTAGCTTTATCATCTACAACTTCTTCTACAAGTCCCAAATATTTTGCAAGAGGCTTTAATGTCATTCCCTGTATCAATACTGAGAATACTACTAGGTAAAATACCATATTAAATATTCCTTGAGAATTATCTATTCCTGCTGTAATAGCCGTTGTAGAAAATATAATTGGTACTGCCCCTTTCAATCCTGCCCATGACATAAAAAATTTTTCTTTTTTACTATAATTAAATGGAGCCATTAAAGAAAATACAACTATTGTTCTTGCTACAATTGTTATCATTATTGCAAGAATACTTCCTGCTATCATAACCATTTTTAGCTGACTTGGAAAAACTAGAAGTCCAAGAATAATAAACATTGTTATCTGCATTAACCATGAAGCTACTCTCATATTTCTAATAGTATTCATTCTAAAATCAAATCTTTCATTCCCTACCATTATTCCCATAAGGTATATTGCAAGAAAACCATTTCCTCCAATAAGGTTAGTTGCTGAAAAACATATAAACAACACAGCAATCATATGTATAGTAAGAAATTCTTCTCTTTCTATATGAAGTATCCTTCCCATAGGAAGAGTTATTTTTCCAAATAATACTCCCATCAATGCTCCAACTATTATCTGCTGTATAAGAAATAAAATACTCATAAAGATATTTGAATCTCCAGCTTGAAACATTGATAAAACGAATAGAATAAGAGCATAAGCCATAGGGTCATTACTTCCTGATTCTATCTCTATTACTGTTCTTATCCTTTTTTTCAGGTTAGAGCCTCCCAGCATAGATATAACTGCTGCTGCATCAGTTGATGATACTATTGCTCCAAAAAGAAAAGCCTCTTTTAGAGTAAAATCTGTTATCATATATGCTGCAAAAGCTGCTAATACTGCTGTAAGAAAAACTCCTGCTGTTGCTAATATCCCACTGGGGTAAAGTGCCATCATGGCATCTGATTTTTTTGTTTCCAAGGCTCCTGCAAAAAGAATAAATAACAACGCAAAATTTCCTATATTTTGAGTTAATTTTGCATCATCAAATTCTATTTTTCCAATTCCTTCTGATCCTGCTGCCATTCCTATAAAAAGGAACATTATAAGCAAAGGTATCTGTACTTTTTTCGTTACTCTTATTGAAAGCAGACTTATTAATAACAAAATACCACATACTAAAATTTTATAATCCATACTTCAACTCCTTTCGCTTAAAAGGTTTATACTATATTTTATAATATATTTAAAAAACATACAACTTAATTTCCTTTATAAACAAAATCATTTGAAAACAGTACGAAAAATGAACTTTATCACTTCTTTTTAAAGATAATACTAAAAATGACAGCAAATATTAAACTTGGCATTACCCATGCAAGTCCAAAGGTTTGTAATGGAAGCTTTACATATATTCTATTCAAGAATTGAAGATTTATTCCAAGAGTTTGAGCCATTTCAAAAAAACCTACTATTCCTGCTCCTATTACAGCTCCAAGATAAGTTTTGTCTGATGAAACATACTTTTTAAAACAATTAAGTAATATCAAAACTATTGCTATTGGATAAAGAAATGTTAGTATTGGAGCTGATACTTTTACTATTGCATCTACTCCAAATCCAGCAAAAATGAAACTCAATACAACTGTCCCAATAACTATTTTCTCATATGAAATTTTTAAAAGACTACTAAAATAATCTCCTACTGTTGCTGTAAGTCCTATTGCTGTTGTTAAACAAGCTCCTGCTACACAGATTCCCAAAGCCAAGTTTCCTTCTTTTCCTAACAACTTATTTACTATATCTGTTAAAAGCTGAGTAGTTCCTGTACTATGAAGTATTCCATAAGAAGTAGCTCCTATATATAGAAGTCCTCCATATACAACTGAAAGTCCACAAACAGCTATCATACTTGAGTTACTTAAAAAATTCATTTCCTGCTTTACAGTAAGATTTCTTCCACTTCTGATAGCTTTCAATATTATGCTTGAAAATATTATAGCTGCAAGAGTATCCATTGTCTGATATCCATTATAGAAACCATATCTAAATGTATTATTAATTTCTTTTTCTAATGGCTCTCCTATTGGAAAAAATATTCCTTTTATAATTATAACTGCCAATATTATTAATAGTACTGGTGTAAGAATCTTTCCAATTCTTTCTATAACTGCATTAGCTTTTATAGAAAATAAAAGTACAATTATAAAATAGCAAGCCAAAAAACCATACTTATATAAATTTTCATGTCCATTATTTATATGAGGAAGAAGCATCAATTCAAAAGCTGTAGCTCCAGTTCGAGGAATTGCAAGAAAAGGTCCAATAGCTAAAATTAAAACAATATTAAATATCTTACTGAAAAGGGGTGATACTTTATCAGCAAAATCATCTAATTCTTTTCCTGCTAATGCTGATGATAATATTGCCAAAAGAGGAAATCCTATTCCAGTTATAAAAAATCCTGCTGCAGCTGATATCCATTTATCCCCTACTACATATCCTACCATAGGTGGAAATATCAGATTTCCAGCTCCAAATAACATTGCAAATAGGGCAAATCCTGTTAATATAACATCTTTTTTCTTATAAATATAAATCACTCCAATCTTAAAAATTACCTTATTCATAAAAATAGTATGCCTTAAAAGGAATATTTATCTTTCCTTATTATTTTAAGGCATACTATTTATTTTTTAGTTATTAAATTGTAACATTTTTTCTAAAAAAATATCAATGTTTTTTAAAAAAACTAAATATTATTCCTCCTACTACTCCAGGAAGTACCCAAGATAAACCAAAACTTTCTAAAGGAAGCTTTGAATAAATAGTACTGAATAGTTCAATATTGATTCCCATTGCCTGCATAGCTTCATAAGCACTTACTATTCCAGTTCCTATAACAGTTCCTACATACACATTATCATTCTTTATCATATTTTTCATAAAATTCAAAAAAATTAAAGCTATAGATATTGGATAAATAAATACTAACACAGGTACTGCTAATTTTACTATAGCATCTACTCCAAAACTAGCAAAAATAAAACTGATTATTACTGTTACTATCACTACCTTCTCATATGCTATTTTCAAAAGCTCACTGAAATAATCCCCAACTGTTGCTGTAAGTCCAATAGCAGTAGTAAGACAAGCTCCAGCTACACATATTCCAAGTACAACTTTACCTATTTTTCCTAAAAGAAGAGTTACTACAGTAGAAAGAAGTTCTGTACTTCCTATTCCCTGTGTCAATACTCCAGTTGCAGTTCCACCAATATATACAAGCCCTCCATATACTATTGTAAGACCTCCAATAGCTATAAAACTTGCTTTTATTAAAAATGAAAATTCTGCTTTTTCACTGATATTTCTTCCTTTTCTTATTGACTTCAATATGATTTCTGAAAAGACTATTGCTGCAAGAGTATCCATTGTCTGATATCCATTGAGAAATCCATACTTAAATGGTGTTGCTGCTCCCATAATTTTAGGTTCTCCTATTGGAGAAAATACTCCTTTAAATATTATTATTGCCAAAACTATAAGAAGTATTGGAGTAAGAATTGCCCCTACTCTATCTACTACTTTGCTTGACTTTAGGGAAAATAGAATAGTTACTGCAAAAAATATTGTTAAAAAACCAAATTTATATATTTGGAAATTTTCTATATTTTGAGGAACCATCATTTCAAAAGCTGTAGCTCCTGTTCTTGGCAGAGCCAAAAGAGGCCCAATAGACAAAATAAGTGCTATATTAAATATTTTACTAAAAAGAGGTGAAACTCTTGTTGCAAAACTATCGAGATCTTTCCCTGCAACTGCTGCTGCTATTATTGCTAAAAGTGGAAATCCAGCTCCAGTTAATATAAATCCTATAGCTGAAACTATCCAATTATCTCCATTGGTAAATCCTACTACTGGTGGAAATATCAAGTTTCCAGCTCCAAACAGCATTGCAAATAAAGCAAATCCTGTTAATATGACATCTTTCTTTTTATACATCTTTTCCTCCTAAAAAAATTTATACCACTATACATAAAGCCTCTATATTAATACCTTTAAGTTTATATTTTATACTTAATGATTAATAAGTGTACTAACAAAAATTATATCAATATTTTTAGTACATGTCAATATAGTAATATTACAAGACTATTTTTTCAGTATAAAATTCATATATAATTTTTACTATTTTTAGATGGTTTCTTTAAATAATATCTATATAATAATATTAAATTTTATTGTATAATAGTAAATAAAATATATTTTTAAGGAGGAAAAATTATGTCAGTACTATTTATCAACTATCCTAAATGTAGCACTTGTATCAATGCTAGAAAGTGGCTTGAAGAAAATAATATAAAATTTACGAGTAGACATATTGTTGAGGATAATCCAAAAGAGGAAGAGTTAAAAAAATATATAAAGCTAAGTGGACTTCCTGTAAAAAAATTCTTTAATACTAGTGGTATGCTCTATAGAGAAATGAATTTAAAAGAAAAAACTGCTTCAGCTACTGATGATGAAATGATTAAAATACTTGCTACAAATGGTATGCTTGTAAAAAGACCTTTAGTTGTAACTGATGACGGAGTTTTAATTGGCTTTAAAGCTGATAAATGGAAGGAATTCTTTAACAAATAAAAATATGAACTTCTTGGGAGGAAGATTATGAAACTTAAAAAATTAGTATTTTCTTTTATAACCATTATTTTTTTATTGGCTGGCTGCAGTAATATTCAGTCTAATCCAAACAATAAATATGAACTTGTTGTTATTCATCTAAATGATGTTCATGGAAGAGCTGAAGAAGGAAAATATGATGGAATGGGGTATCCTAAAGTCGCTTCTATAATCAATAAATATAGAGAAGTCTTTGGAAAAGAAAATGTTCTTTATTTAGATGCAGGAGATAATATTCATGGAACCACTTTTGCTACACTTGAAAAAGGAGAATCTATGATAAATCTCTCAAATGAAATGGGTCTTGATGCTATAGCTTTAGGAAACCATGATTTTAATTATGGAATGGAGCAACTATTAAAACTAGAAAATATAGCAGATTTTAAATTTCTTACAACTAATGTATTAACCAAAGATGGAAACCCTATTGGAACAAAGTATATTATAAGAAAAATAAGAGGTGTCAAAGTAGGAATATTTGGTCTAACTACACCAGAAACTGTATATAAGGCTAATCCACAAATAGTTAAAAATCTAATTTTTGCAGACCCTATAGATACTGCAAAAAAAACAACTGAAGAATTAAAGAAGAAAGGTGTTCAATTTATTATTGCTGTCACACATCTTGGTGATGATCCTTCTACTAAATATGAATGGCAGAGTGTAGGATTAGCTGAATCTGTTCCAGAAATTAATCTTATTGTTGATGGACATAGTCATACAGTTCTTAAAAACAAAACTGTAGTCAATGGTGTAACTATTGTACAAACTGGTGAGTATGATAAAAATATTGGTATTGTAAAGATAGATTTTGATGAGCTTGCTTATGGAGAAAAATCTATCTATCCTATTCTTTTATCAAAAGATGAAGTAAATAGTGGAAAAGATTTATCTGTAAAAATGGAATTAAATGAAAAATTTATAGTTAAAGAAGATAAGAAGATAGCAGAATTAATATCTAATATTAAAGCACAGCAACAAAAAATAATATCAGAAAAAATTGGCAAAACTCCTGTAGTCTTAGAAGCAAGCAGAGAGAAAGTAAGAACTAGTGAAACTAATCTGGGAAATCTTGTTACAGATGCCATACTTGAAAAAAGTCAGGCTGATATAGCTATCACAAGTGGAGGAAGTATAAGAAGCTCTATTGGTATAGGAGATATAACAATTGAAAATATTATCAGTGTTCTTCCTTTTGGAAACTATGTTGTGGTAAAAGAACTTACTGGAAAACAAATATGGGATATGTTTGAAAATGGCTTCAGCAAATATCCTGAAACTGATGGAAGATTTCCTCAATTTTCTGGAGCTACAGTTACTTTTAATCCTAAAAAACCAGCTGGGAAAAGAGTAGAAAATATAACATTAAAAAATGGAACTCCTCTTGATTTAAATAAAACATACAAAGTGGCTAGTGATGACTACATTGCTGTAGGTGGAGATGAATACAATATGTTTATCAATGCCAAAGAAGTAGCTAATTATCCTGCTCTTACAGAAATAATTATAGAAAATATTAAGAAAAATGGCGTAACTAATCTAACAACAGATAATAGATTAATAAAAAAATAATACTTTGAAGAAAAAAGGATTGTTGCAAATTGATGATTTTTAATCATTTATTTGAACAGTCCTTTTTCTTTTCAGTATTTTTAGTTTAAGCCATTGGAAATACAACAGCCTCTTTTTTAATTCTTTTAAATAAATTTTTATATTTTATATACTTTTCTTAGAATGAGTGAAAATAAAATTTAATATTCAAATTTTAGAAAGCTGTTTTATCATTTCCTTTTACTTTCAATATTTCTCTAGCTTCATCTGGAGTAGCGATTTCTCTGCTTAACTCTTTTGCTATTCTTGCTATTTTTGCTACCTGCTCTGCATTACTTTTAGCTTTTATACCTTTTCCTAGCCATATACTATCTTCCAATCCTACACGAACATTTCCTCCCATAGCTATTGCTACTGCTCCAAGAGGCATTTGGTGTTTTCCTGCTCCTCCAACTGACCATACAAAATTTTCTTTTCCTAAAGCTTTTTCTGTCATATCAACTAGATGTACAAGATTTTCAACTGATGCTGGAAGACCTCCTAATACCCCTAAAATATATTGAATGCTTACAGGTTTTTTTATTTTTCCACTTTTCATTAAATAGCTTAAATTATTTATATGCCCTGTATCATATACTTCAAATTCAGGTTTACATTCACATTTTTCAAATACTTCCAAATATTCTCTCATAGACTTAAAAGTATTATTGTGAATATTATTTTCTGTATTAAGCAGATACTGCTTTTCCCAATCAAATTTATACTCTGTCAATTTTTCAGCTAAAGGGTGAAGAGCAAAGTTAATAGATCCTGAATTAAAAGAAGCTATTTCAGGTTTTAAATCAATTACTGGCTTTAATCTCTGTTCAAGAGTCATAGTTGTTGGATCTCCCCCAGTTGTTAAACATAATATTATATTACATTCTTTTTTTACTTTTTCACATACTTCTTTAAATAGCTCTACATCTGGAGTAGGACTTCCATCTTTAGGATTCCTTACATGAATATGAGCTATTGATGCTCCAGCTTTATATGCTTCTATAGCTTCTTTTGCTATTTCATCTGGAGTTATAGGAAGATACTCAGATTGTGTTGGTATATGAATTGCTCCTGTTATTGCTGCGTTGATTATAAGTTTATTGCTCATTTTTTAAGCCTCCTATTTTTTTATTGTTATACAAGTAAATATCCCCAAATCATAAACATTGAAAACAAAATTATTCCTGTCCATAAAAATATTACTACTAGATATCCCATGATATCTCTTACCCCAAGTTTTGCTATTCCAAGTGCTGGCAATGCCCAAAATGGCTGAATTAAGTTAGTCCAGTTATCTCCCCAGCATAATGACATAACTGTAAGTTCTGGTCGTACTCCAAGAGCTTGAGCTGCTGGGAACATAGCTGGTGCTTGAACTCCCCATTGACCTCCTGCTGAAGGAACAAACATATTAACCAATGCTGCACTGATGAATGAAAATAGTGGAAATGTTCCAGGAGTAGCAAATGATACAATTCCATCAGAAAGAATTTTTGCTAAAGATACTCCATCAGCATTTACTCCAGTCATTATACCCATTATACCTGCATAAAATGGAAATTGTATTACAATACCAGTAGCACTTTTTATAGCATTCATAACAGCATTTACAAAAGCTATTGGTGTTTTATGAAGCAGCATTCCTAAAGTAAAGAGAATAAGATTCATCAAATCTATTGTTAAATTAAATCCAGTCTTATGTATAATATTTCCTATATACACTACACTCAAGGCTACTATCAGCAATGTAATTATTCTGCTGTTTTCTATTTTTTCAGCTGGTGTCATTTTTGATCTGTCTGGTGCTACATATTTTGTATCTTCATCTAAAAGAGAAGCATCTATGCACACTGTTTTATCAGGATCTGGATGCATTGCTGCATTCAACAGAGGAATTGTTATCAGCATAATCAAACATGTGATAAGAGTTACTGGATTGTATGCTGTCAATGACATAGGAACAACATCTTTTAATACCCCAGCTGTTACAACTACTATTTCATTTGGATTGCTGGCAGCTTTTAAAGGAATTGTACTTGTAAGAACAGTCAAAATATAAACTGAATAAGAAGCTGCAATTAACAGTCTATAATCCACTCCCTTTACAGTTTTAGCTATTTTTTTAGCAAATACAGCACCTATTACTAATCCAAATGACCATTGAATTAGACATGCTATTCCAGCTACTAGAGAAGCAAAAGCTACAGCCTGTTTAGGTGTCTTTGGTATTCCAGCCAATTTACTCAGTACTTTATCAAAAAGTTCTGTATTTGCCAGACAGTTTCCAAGCACAACAGCTAAAACCATTTGCATTGAGAATCCCAAATAATTCCATAAACCTCCTCCCCAGTGGTTTACCATTTCCAATGGTGTTTGGTTATTCAAAAAAATCCCCATACAGAATATAATTCCTGTTAATAAAAGAGCAAATAAAAATGGATTCGGTAAATAATTATTGGCTATTTTTATACAAGCCGATGTAAATTTTTTCAACATAAATTAATCCTCCCTTTTAAAATTTTCTTCTAGATTCATTGTTTCAGGACAAAATATTCTTTCATCCATCAATTTTAAATTTTTACTTATTAATGGAGTAAAATCCATTTGATCCAGTATATCTTTTTTAAGATCTATTCCAGGAGCTATTTCTGTAAGATACAATCCATCTTTTTTTAATTCAAATACAGCTCTTTCTGTAATAAACATTACAGCTTGATCTTTCTTTTGAGCATATTCTCCACTGAATGTAATCTGCTCTGCTTTTTTTACAAATTTTTTCTTTTTCCCTTCTGTTAATATTGAAAGTTTTCCATTTTTAATTTCTGTTTTTAATCCCCCAGCAGTAAAAGTTCCACAAAAAAAGACTTTTTTTGCACTTTGTGTTATATTTATAAAGCCCCCACACCCTGCTATTAACTGCCCAAATTTACTTACATTAACATTTCCATTCATGTCCCCTTCAGCTAGTCCTAAATATGCCATATCAAGACCACCACCATCATAAAAATCAAATTGCAGTCTATGATCCATTATGGAGTCAGGATTTTTAGCAGTTCCAAATTGAATATCTTTCAGAGCTATTCCTCCTACTATTCCAGATTCTATAGTAAAAGTCAGATACTCATCTATTTTCTCTTCTACAGCAACATTTGATATATATTCAGGAGTCCCTATTCCCAAATTAATCACAGACCATTTCTTTAATTCAAGTGCAGCTCGTCTGGCTATTACTTTTTTACTATCAAGTTCAATGCTACTTTTTCTATCAATTACTACATTTTTTTCACCACATAATGATGGATCAAAAGGTATCCCAAGAGATTGGCAATTAGTTTTTTCATCTCCCAGTACTACTCCATCTACATAAATTCCAGGAACTTTTACAAGCTTAGGATCCAATGTATTATTTTTTACAATTTTTTCTACCTGTACTAATACTTTCCCTCCAGAAGCTTTGCATGCTTGAGCTAAAGAAGTAGCATCAAGAACTAATGGCTCTTTTTCAAAACTGATATTCCCCTTTTCATCTGCATATGTTCCTTTCAAAAGACAGATATCAATAGGTACATGTTTATAAAGAAGCATTTCATTCCCCTCAATGTTTACCACTTTTACCATGTCCTCTGTTGTAACACTATTTAACTTTCCCCCTGATATTCTAGGATCTACAAATGTGTAAAGCCCTATCTTAGATAAAGTGAATTTCTGCTGAATACTTATATCCCTATACATCTGGCATATTACTCCCTGAGGAAAATTATATGCTTCAATCTCATTGTTATTAGCCATTTCTCCCATTTTTGGACATTTGGCCCAATGCCCCCCAATAACTCTTTTTATTAATCCTTTGTGAGCAAAGTGATCATTTCCATCTCCATTTTTACTTCCTTGTCCAGCAGCAAAAACAAGAGTCAAATCCTTTGGAAATCCACTTTTTTTATATTTTTCTTCTAAAGCTGATGATATAATTTCTGGAAGTCCTGTTCCTATAAAACCACCAGTTGCAACAACATCACCATCTTTTATAAGCTCTACAGCTTCTTCAGGTGACATCAATAACTTTTTCTTCAACTAAATCCTCCTCCTCCTTTCTTTATTACATTTTATATAAAGCAAGAAATGTGCCAAATCTCAATTTCCAATAAATCCCTTAATTCACGAAAATTTTAAGTAAAAAAAATGTATCGAAAACACTACAATTTCATACAATGTAGTGTTTTCGATACATTTTAATCATAAAACATTATTTTTGAACATATATCTTCTACATTTTAATGATATAATAACTTAAATTTATGTTGATTTTATAATAAAGGAGAAAAAAGTGAAAAAAGTGATTTTAGATAATTTACTACATTATGCTTTAGAAGCTATGCCCAACTGTGTAATCATTGATTTAGACCTGAATATTGTCTATATGAATAAAGTTTATACTGATCTAATAGGAGCTACCCAGGAAGAAGTAATAGGAAAAAATGTAAAGAAATATCTTCCCAATACTTTGCTAGATGAAATTATAGAAACAGGTAAAGAGCGTATTGGAGATATTTTTCTTGCAAAAAATTTAAAAACTGGCAAAACCTTTTCTCTTATAACAAATAAATTTCCAATATATGAAAACAATAAAATAATAGGGGCTCTAGGTATGTCCATTCCACATAGTTCATCATATGGAGTAGATACAAAAGATGAGATAGAAAATTTAATTCATAAGGCTAAGCTTTATAAACAATACTTAGATAATAAAAAAAATCCTATGTATTCACTAGATCAAATAATAGGAAAATCAAATGCCATGATGCAAATAAAAGCAACTATTGAAAAATATGCAGATACTGATATCCCAGTATTAATAACTGGAGAAACTGGTACTGGAAAAGAAGTCATTGCAAATGCTTTTCATCAATTATGCCGTAGATATAATGAAAACTTTGTAAAAATAAATTGTGCTGCTATCCCAAAAGAACTTTTGGAGTCTGAATTATTTGGTTATGAACCAGGAGCATTTTCAGGAGCATTAAAAAATGGAAAAATAGGAAAATTTCAACTTGCTGATAATGGTACTATATTACTAGACGAGATTGGAGAAATGCCTTTGATTTTACAGTCTAAATTATTAAGAATACTGCAAGAAAAGGAAATTGAAAAAATAGGAGGGTTAAAGCCAATAAAAATAAGTACAAGAATTATAGGTTGTACAAATAAAAATATGATAGCTTTGGTTAATGAAAATAAATTTAGAAAAGATCTTTATTATAGAATGAATGCTTTAGAAATAAAAATTCCTCCTTTAAGAGAACGTGTGGAAGACATTCCTTTATTATGTGATTTCTTTAGAAAAAAAATAAATGATGAATATGGTTATGCCATATCAGAAATAAGTAAAGAGGTAATTGAAAAATTTATGGATTATTCATGGCCTGGAAATATAAGAGAATTACAACATGTTATGTATAGAGCTTCTATTTTAGCTCATTATGGTACTCTTACATTAAATGATTTTGATTTTTTTCTTGAAAATTTACAGAACAGTGACTTAGAAAAAATCTCATTTGACTCATTTTCAGAAGAAACTTCCTTAAAAAAACTTACAATGTCCAATGAAAAAAATGCTATTATTGAAGCTTTAAAAATTACAAAAGGAAATAAATCCAAAGCTGCAAAACTTCTTAAAATAGACAGAAGTCGTCTTTACGCAAAAATGAAAAAGCTAGATATTGAATATTAAAAAAATAGGTGTTGATACTCTAATATCAACACCAAATATAGCATAGCTTTAATTATTTTTTATTTTTATTACTATACCTACAGTAATTTTAAGTTTATTTTTTCATCTACCAACAAATCTTTTTATTTAAGCTTAATTTTTATATTTTTCCACATATTCTTCTATTCTTTCTACTGCTTCTTTCAACTTAGATATATCTACTGTAAGAGATATTCTAAAACATTTTTCTGTTCCAAAAGATATTCCTGGCACTACTGCTGTTTGTACTTTTTTCAGCATATCCATTGCAAAATCAAAAGAATTTAATTTTGAAATTTTTGAATAATCTGCAAATATATAAAAAGCTCCTTTAGGCTCAACTACTTTAAATCCCAGTTCTGTCAGAGCATCTTTCATATATACAGCTCTTTTTTTATATATATTCATAAGTTCTTTTCTATCTTCAAATTTTTCCAGTGCAATCTCTGCTGCTGCAATAGATAAAGCCATTGGAGAGCTCAGTGTATATAAAGTGGTATTCAAGAAATATCTTCTGTATTCTAAGGGAAAAATAGTATATCCTATTCTCCACCCTGTCATTGAATGAGATTTTGAAAATCCATTTATTATAATAACCTTATCTTTTATTTTCTCAAAGGAACTAAAAGAATAAAAATCATAAAATGAAAGTTCACTGTATATTTCATCTGCTATAAGAAATATATCTCTCTTCTCCACAAAATCTGCTATTATTTCCATTTCCTCCAAAGTTAATACATTCCCTGTAGGATTACATGGATTGCTTAAGAGAATAGCCTTAGTTTTATCAGAATAATTTTCCTCTAATAATTTTGATGTTATTTTAAAATCTGTTTTTGTTGTATCCATAAAAATACTCTTAGCATAACATAAATTTACCATTGAAGGATATCCAGGATAGAAAGGTGCTGGTATTATTACCTCATCTCCAGAATTTAAAATGGTTCTCAAACATGAAGACAAAGCTTCTGAGGCTCCAACATTTATAATAACATTATCCATTACATAACTAGAACCATATTTTCTATTATAATAATCTGCTACCAATGTTCTGATTTTTTCTCCACCACCAGTAGGAGGATATCTTAACTGATGCTCTGCCCCATATTTTAATGCTTCTGTTATAAGTTCTTTGGGAGAAGGTATATCTGGCTCTCCTATTGTGAGATCTATTGCATTTGAATATTTCCTTGATTCTTCATTAAGAGCTCTGATAAGAGAGTATTCAAGTTTTAACACTTCTCTGTTTATTTCCATTTTATCCTCCTATTTTCTCAAATCATCTACCAACTGTGTCTTTTCTAATGTTTTTTCATCTACATTTTTTACTATTCTGGCAGGATTTCCTATAACAACTGCACCTGCTGGAACATCTTCAATAACTACTGCTCCTGCTCCTACCACTGCTCCTGTACCTATTTTCACTCCTTCTATAATTACAGCATTAGCTCCTACGAGAACTCCATCTTCAACTACTACTGGCTTAGCTGATGGTGGTTCTACAACTCCAGCAAGAACTGCTCCTGCTCCTATATGACAGTTTTTTCCAACTGTAGCTCTACCTCCAAGAACTGCTCCCATATCTATCATAGTATTATCTCCAATTACTGCTCCTATATTTATTACTGCTCCCATCATAATGACAGCATTATTTCCTATAGTTACTTTATCTCTTATAATAGCTCCTGGCTCTATTCTTGCATTTATATTTCTATAATCTAAAGTTGGTACTCCTGAATTTCTTCTATCATTTTCTATATAGAAATCTGTTATATTATCTCTATATTTTTCCAATACTCTGTTTATTTCATCTGATTCTCCTATTAGTATATATGAACCATTTCCTCTAAAAATTTTAGCTGAAGTTTCAATATTAGCCATATCTCCATTTATATATGCCTTTACAGGTGTTCTTTTTTGTGAGTTTTTTATAAATGCTATTATTTCTTCTGCTGTATTTAAGTTTATCATATTTCCTCCTAATTTCCAAAAATATCTTTCATAGTATATAGCCCTGCTTCTTTTCCAATAAGAAATTCAGCTGCTTTTAATGCTCCAACAACAAATATCTTTTTAGACATTGCTGTATGTTTTATCTCTATAATTTCATCTTCTCCACAAAAAAGAACTGAGTGTTCTCCAACAATAGTTCCTCCTCTTAAAGAATGAATTCCTATTTCATATTTTTCTCTTTTGCTGTTTCCTTCTCTCCCATACTGCTCTCTCATATTTTCAGGACAACTTTTTTCTATAGTTTCAACTAAAGTTTTAGCCGTTCCACTTGGTGAATCCACTTTCTTATTATGATGTTTTTCTACTACTTCTATATCATAATTTTCATAAAGTACTGGAACTATTCTCTCAAGAATATCATTCAAAAGATTTACTCCCAAAGACATATTTGAAGAAAGAAGCACAGGAATCACTTCAGCTGTTTTTTTTATTTTCTTCAATGTTTCATCTGAATATCCAGTAGTTGCAATAACCAAAGGTATTTTTTTATTTTTAGAGTAATCTAAAAGAGAATCTAATCTTGAATAATGAGAAAAATCTATTATTACATCTCCAGTTTCAACAGTGAGTTCATCTGCAAAACCTGTCACTCTCATATTCTTATTGTTTTCTACTGTTTCTTTTATCAATTTTCCCATTACTCCAGTTCCATGTATTATTATTTCCATCCTGTCACCTCATGAGCAATAAGTATATCTTTTAATTTTGCTCTATTTGATTCCTCCATCATTCCCAATGGAAGTCTGCAATTTCCTACTTCATATCCTAGAAAATTCATAGCTTCTTTTATTGGAACTGGATTTGTTTCAAGAAACAGAGCATTTACAAGATCATTATATTTCAGTTGCAATTCTCTGGCTTTCTCTATATCTCCATTTAAAAATGAAACTACCATTTCATGATTTATATCGGGAATTATATTTGCTGATACAGAAATTACCCCTTTTCCACCCAAAGAAAGAACTGGAACAACCATATCATCATTTCCTGAATAAATATCAAGTTTCGGCACCTCTCTTGCAACTTCTGCAACATATGATATATTTCCACTGGCTTCTTTTAAAGCTGTTATATTTTCTATTTGTGCCAATTTTTTCAAAAGTGAAATAGATAGATTTACCCCTGTTCTTGAAGGAACATTATATAGAATGATAGGAATTTTTACTGCTTCTGCTATTGCTTTATAGTGTTCATATATTCCATTTTCATTCCCTTTATTATAGTATGGAGTAACTACTAAAAGTCCATTTACTCCAGTTCTTTCTGCTCTTTTACTAAACTCCACAGCATTTTTGGTATTATTTGAACCAGTTCCTGCTATCACAGGTATTCTATTATTTATTATTTCCACTGTAAACTCCATTAATGAAATTTTTTCTTCATCAGTAAGAGTGCTTCCTTCACCTGTGGTTCCTGACACGATTATTGCATCTGTATGGTTTATTACATGAAATTCAAGTATTTCTCTAAGTCTTGAATAATTTATTTCATTATTTTCATCAAACGGAGTTATAAGAGCAACTCCTGATCCTGTAAATAATCTCATTTATTTCCTCCTATGTTATATTTCTCTAAAAAGTTCTGCTATTTGAACAGCATTTGTTGCTGCCCCTTTTCTTATATTGTCAGCAACTACCCATAAATTTACCCCTTTTTCTGTACTAAAATCTCTTCTTACTCTTCCTACCAGTACTTTATCCTGACCAGTAGCATCAGTAGCCAGAGGATATTTATTGAAATTTATATCGTCTACAAGTATTATTCCATCAAAACTTCCTAAAACCTCTTTTATCTCTTTTAAAGTGAAATCTTTTTCTAATTCTACTGTAACAGAAACAGAGTGTGAATTTATCACTGGTACTCTTACACATGTAGCTGTCACAGGAAGATCTGGAATCCCTAATATTTTTCTTGTTTCCTCTATCATTTTTATTTCTTCTTTTGTATATCCATTTTCTAAAAATTTATCAATATGAGGAAGACAGTTGTTAACTATTGAATGAGGATAAGTTTTCGGTTTTTCCCCTCTAAGTCCATTTTCCAAATCTTCAATTCCTTTATATCCACTTCCAGATACTGCTTGATAAGTACTATAAATAACTCTTTTCAACCCATATTTTTCTTCCAATGCTTTCAAAGGCAGCATACATTGAATAGTTGAACAATTAGGATTTGCTATTATCCCTCTATTTTTAAAAGCTATTTCTGAGTTCACTTCTGGCACTATAAGAGGAACTCCACTTTCCATTCTCCATGCAGATGAATTATCTATAACTAATACTCCTTTCTCTACTGCTATTGGAGCAAACTTTTTACTTACATCTCCACCAGCAGAAAATAATGCAATATCTATATCTCTATCAAAACTATTTTCTGTAAGTTCTTCCACTGTATACTCTTTATCTTTAAACCTTACTTTATTTCCTGCACTTCTCTTTGAAGCAAAAAGGAAAAGCTCTGTTAGATTGAAATTTCTTTCTTCCAGTACTTTTAAAAATGTTCTTCCTACTAATCCAGTAGCTCCCACTATGGCAATTTTCATTATTTCCTCCTAAAGTCCAAATTCTATAGCAGCTGACTCTACTGCTCTATTTATTAAATTTCTATCTACACTGCATGATATACTTATT
>OKRR01000573.1_pt1 | contig 41347 bp, 31 predicted proteins | sample 1601211 | NCBI WGS metagenome assembly OKRR01 (sample SAMEA3541525, study PRJEB24748) | human gut metagenome | biome: human gut; feature: human-associated habitat; material: faeces | place: China | collected 2012
TTTTTTAGCCCTCTATAAGGCTGGCAAGCTGACCAACAAGAAGAAGGAAATTGACAACGGTTATTCTACCTGGAACCTTGCCATGGGCTCTCAGGAATTATATGACTGGCTGGATAATGAGCCGCAGCTCTTCCATCCGGCTGACGTCGATTACGTCCACTCCCCGTACCGCATCGGTGAGATGAAAAATGTCATCAGTATCAACGGTGGTGTCGAGCTGGATCTGATGGGACAGGAAAATGCCGAGTCTGCCGGCACCCGACAGCTCTCCGGTATCGGCGGACAGATGGATTTCCTGGAGGGCGCATTCCGCTCCGAGGGAGGCAAGGGCTTTATCTGCCTTGCTTCCACCCACAAGAAAAAAGATGGCTCCTTAAAATCCAACATCGTACCATTCATTCCGGGCGGCAGCACCGTATCTGCACCGCGTACCATGATTCAGTACGTGGCGACCGAATACGGTATCGCAAAACTGACCGGACTTACCTTAAAAGAACGAGCGGATGCCATGATCGCCATCGCACACCCGGATTTCCGTGATGAGCTGCGCCGGTATGCGGAGGAGAATTTTAAATAAAAATTGGAAAGATACATCGGAACCGAAACATCAACATTCCATGTTATCTTTGATTATTTGAAAACCAGAATTTTCAACATAGAAAAGCCGTAACCTTATACTTTCGCTCATGAGTTTAATCCCATGGGCGAGTATATCTGGTTACGACTTTTTATTTTTTATGCCTCTTTCTTCGCCCCTATAACAACCACAACCACCATAAACCGGCAGACCAGAATAATCATAGACGCAAAGAGCTGCCACAGCGCGATATGCAGAATCAGGCTGACTGCGTACCCACACAGTGCTGCTCCCATTACCATAGCATATCCACAGCACAGTTCGGAGTGATACGAATGTCTGGGCGAACCTGCGGTGTAGCTTTCCATCAGTCCATAGAGCACCACATATTCCAGCATACACGGAATCAGCGACCAGATGGTTCCGTCCGGCCGCCTCCAGAACATGGACAGGAAGCTAGAAAAAGCAGTCACCAGCACAAGCGCCGCCCCTGCTGCCCGGTACACTCTCATCTCTTTTACATCCATCTGGAAAAATCCAGCCTGCCGCTCTTTCTGGAGAATCCCGATATATAAAATCAGGAACCCGATGCAGGGCGGCAGCAGCATCACATGGAACAGATTAATATGAATCGAAGCAAGAATCAGACCGGCTAAAATCTTATGATCTCCCGTTTTCACTTAAATGCCTCCTCTTTCAGCAGATATTTCCACACATCAATAAAGCGAAGCTCCCTTCTCTTCCTGTATTCATTTTCAAATGAAAGAACCTGCTCCCCGCCATCTTTGCCGATATATGAAAGCACTGCAACTCCTGAATGAAATACCTGCGGCGACTGGTCGTCCTCTTTGCCAATCCAATGGCTCTGGAACGTCAGGACATCACCCGTTTTTACTGTCAGCCGTTTCGGCTCTTCCCCTTCTTTTTGGGCTGGGATAGGCTCTCCATTTAAGGTCATCGAAAAATTTTCCATCTCCCCGGCTGACGCAATGCAGCCTTTTACTTCGATGGTTCCATCTTTCTGAACGGTGTAAACCTGTGTGGCCGTTCCATCTGAATTGGCGCTGGAACTTGGATTTTCCAGGGCGCTCCCGCCCTCTGGATTTGCAATCAGTACCAGATTACCAATTTTTACGTCCGCTGTGTTTCCATCTGAATAGAGCACCTGCGCCCGCGTCAGGATTCTCCACTGACTGATCCCGTTATGCTGCGGATCTTCAATCGAAAGCGTAGCATCCAGGCGATGAAGCGCATACTGTCCCGCTGACTGGACTGTCTCCCGCATTTCCTGCATTTGAAGTTCAGGCAACTCTGAAAAACGAATTTCTCTCACACAGATCTCATCCGTCACATCCGTCAGATAGGCAAAATTTACCTGTGTATACCATACATCCGAAGTTTCATCTGTCTCATCCACACTTTCTTCCCCCAGTGCATACAAAGACACTGTATTCTCCAATCCCATATCCGCATTCAGGTCTTTCACACCTTCGTCTAAAACTCCAACTTTCACATCGGAATCGGTACTTTCTTCTTCAAGCGCCTCACTTGACACAGATGAAACGATTCCATCCTCCGAAGTTTCTACTCCGTCCAGCCCACAGCCCAGATAAGCCGACTGGCTGTAGTGCAGAAACAGCGGTTCTTTCAGCCGGAACGTATACTGGGCGATCAGACCCGCCAGCAGACAAATAAGCGCCAGCACCAGCCAGATACGCACGATCATCCGCTCCGGGTGTTTCCGAACTGTTTTTGCCTGTTCTTTTACTTCCATGAGTTCCCCGCTTTTCTCATTTTTCTCTATCATAAAAAGGCCACCCACCTGTCTGTATAAGTTGTTCTCTTTGCAACATTATACCTTTTTACAGGTGGGTAGTCTTTTCTATTTTCTTACAATTTATAGCCTTCTTTTTGAAAATTGCAAAAGCACGCAATTCGTAGCAATTTGGCATCCGCATTCACTGCCTTAACTTCTCGCCTGTCCCATCGATAACATTCGCAGCGCTTTATTCAATTCAAACACAGCCTATAACCATATCGATCCGAAAGGTCTTCCAGAAAGAAAAAGCCGCCGCTGACAGCCTTGATGAATCGGTATCGATCCACTCAGCCGCCTGCGGCGGTTTTCTGCTTATTTATATAAGAATATCATATTTTTGACCGAAACGGTAAGCACTTCATCTGCCATTATTCAGCTTCTGCCGCTCTCGCCTCCACTTCTCTCTTCTGTACATCGCCCGGAGCCTGCTCGTAGCGGCTGAACTCATAGGAGAATTCACCGATACCGCCGGTCATGGAACGAAGGTCGGTGTTATAACCAAACAGCTCGGACATCGGGATATCTGCCTCGATGATCTGTTTGCCGTGATGGTTGGAGTTCATACCGAGAACACGACCTCTTCTGCGGTTCAGATCGCCCATAACGTCGCCGGTGAATTTATCCGGAACGGTTACTTTCAGAGATGCGATCGGCTCAAGGAGAACTGGATTCGCTTCCATGAACGCTTTCTTGAATGCCAGCGTCGCTGCCATCTTGAATGCCATCTCGGAGGAGTCAACCGGATGATAGGAACCATCTAACAGGGTTGCTTTCACACCGACAACCGGATATCCAGCCAATGGACCCTTCTGTACGCATTCCTGAATACCTTTCTCAACTGCCGGGAAGTAGTTCTTTGGAACGGCACCGCCAAATACCTTCTCTTCGAATACATATGGTGTCTCCAGATCGCCGGACGGCTCGAAGGACATCTTAACATCGCCGTACTGTCCATGTCCACCGGACTGTTTCTTATATTTGCCCTGTGCTTCTACTTTCTTGCGAAGTGTCTCGCGGAATGCAAATTTCGGTTTGCTGAGCACAATGTCTACTTTATATCTTGCCTGCAGCTTGCTGACAACAACTTCGAGCTGCTGCTCGCCGATGCCGTAAAGTAAGGTCTGACGGTTCTCGGTATCGCTGACGCTTCTGAGTGTCAGATCTTCGTCCATCATCTTCGCCAGTGCACTGGAGATCTTGTCCTCATCGCCTTTGGTCTTAGCTGCGTATGCCATGTAGGTATACGGGGTAGAAATCTTCGGTTTGTGGTATACAATCGGAGCCGTGCGGACTGCGATGGTATCGCCGGTCTGAGTAACGTTTAATTTAGCAACCGCGCCGATATCGCCCGCCTTTAATTCCGGAACCTCGATGACATCCTTGCCGCGGAGAACATATACTTTCTGAACTTTCTCTTCAGCATCTTTGTTTACATTGTAGATAACGGTATCTGGTTTTAAGGTACCGGTACAAATCTTCATCAGGGAGTATTTGCCGATGAACGGGTCAACCACAGTCTTGAAAACACGTGCCGACAGGGATACATCGTCATTATATTTAGCGGTAAAGCGCTCTGCGGTCGATACATCGACACCGACACACTCGAACTTGTCCGGTGACGGGAAGTATTTATCGATCGCCTGCAGCAAATATGCGAAGCCCTGTGCATTGATGCCGGAACCCATCATAACCGGAACGATGTTGCCCTCACTTACGTGCTCGCGCAGCGCCTGTGCGATCTCTTCCTGTGTAAATTCTTCACCGGAGAAATAGCGCTCCATATATTCTTCACTCGTCTCTGCCACTGCCTCGATCAGCGCATCACGGATGATGCCGAGGTTCTTCTTGGTGTACTCCGGAATCTCGCATTTCTCATATTCGCTTAAATGAGTGAAACGGCGGCCTTCCATCTTTACCGCATTGACAAAGCCGACAAATTTTTCATTTTCACGGATCGGCACCTGGAACGGCGCGATCTTACGGCCAAATTGTTTCTCCAGTTTTAAGATCAGCTCACGGAAGCTTGCCTGATCGTCATCCATGTTGGTAACGAAGAACAGGCGCGGCAGGTTGTACTCTTCACAGAGTTCCCATGCCTTCTCGGTTCCGACTTCGATGCCAGCCTTGCAGTTTACAACGATGATTGCTGCATCTGCTACACTGATAGCTTCCTCTACTTCTCCCACAAAATCAAAATAGCCAGGGGTATCTAACAGGTTAATCTTGATCGGTCCATCTTCTCCTTGATACTCCAACGGAATCAGCGTGGTGGAGATAGAGAACTGTCTCTTGATTTCTTCTTTATCATAATCGCTGATGGTGGTTCCTTCCGGAACTTTTCCCATTCTCTTGGTAGTACCTGTTACCAGTGCCAGCGCCTCTGCTACCGTTGTCTTGCCGGCACCGCCGTGCCCCAGTAACACTACATTGCGGATTTGTTTTGTCCCATACACGTTCATAGTTAAGTCCTCCCGTCTATTTATTTTGATGTTTTTTTCTTGTATTTTAACCTCTGTTCATATTGTACAAGAAAATAGAGAAAATTTCAAGCAAAACAACACCTTTATACAAAATTTATTCGTTTTATTTTGAAAAGCATTGAAAATGCGACAATTCCCCTGTTCAAAGGCGGTGAAATCAATCGCATTTTCGCAAATTTAGTAATAAACAGATGTAAAAAAATTTCTTTTTCACTTCAACGCGTAAAATCGTTGACAAGTGACTTGTTCTATTCTACAATAATTTCTAGTTTCATTTTTTACTATACTACCTATGAAAGAGAGCGTAATTGCTATGAATACACCGATTAATCATCTTACCGCCGGTTTCATCGGACTCGGTCTGATCGGCGGCTCTATCGCCAGAGGTTTGAAACGCAGCGCCCCGGATATTCAGATCATGGCTTATATGCGGACCCGCGAAAAATTGGAACAGGCACATGCAGACGGCATTGTTGACCTGATTCTGGACGGCGTGGACGAGCATTTAAGCGAGTGCGACATCATTTTCCTGTGCACACCGGTTGAATTTAATGAATCCTATCTGCGCCAGATCCGCCCGTTCTTAAAGGAAAGCGCGGTTGTGACTGACGTCGGAAGCACCAAGACCAGCATTCATGAGACCGTTGCCGCGCTTGGCATGGAAAGCTGCTTCGTCGGCGGACACCCGATGGCTGGCTCGGAAAAGACCGGCTACGAGAGTTCAACCGACCATTTGCTGGAAAATGCATACTATATCATTACCCCGACACCGCACACCCCAGCTTCCCACACTGACCGTATGGTGAATGTGGCAAAGGCGATCGGTGCGCTGCCCCTGGTGCTGGATTACCATCGTCATGATTTCATTGTCGCGGCGATCAGCCATCTGCCGCACCTCATCGCCTCCAGCCTGGTCAACCTGGTACACGACTGCGACAGCGAGGATCAGATGATGAAACGGCTGGCTGCCGGAGGTTTCAAGGATATCACCCGTATTGCCTCCTCTTCTCCGGTCATGTGGGAACAGATCTGCATGACGAACACAGGCAATATCACTGAGGTGCTGGATCGCTACATTGATTCCCTGACGACATTGCGGGAAGAACTGTCCGACCACCAGTCTAGAGCCATCTACCAGCTGTTTGAGTCCTCCCGCGACTACCGGAATTCGTTTGCAGAAATTCCAAAAGGATCGATACAGCCGGAATATGCCTTCTCCGCCGACGTGGTGGACGAGCCAGGTGCTATCTCCATCATTTCCTCGATCCTCTCCGGTAAAGGAATCAGTATCAAAAATATCGGCATCAGCCACAACCGTGAGCATGGCGAGGGCGCGCTGCGGATCAGCTTCTACGACAAGGCTTCGATGGAAGCGGCGTGGGCGCGTTTGAAGAAATACAATTACACGCTGTTCGCGTAGACTGCAATGTATGTTTCAAACTTAACTTTCAACATTAATGTTTAGGCAGGTACAACTATGAACTCAATGAAATTTACCCATACATCTTCTCTCCGGGGCGAACTGACCGTTCCGGGAGACAAGTCCATCTCCCACCGCAGCGTCATGTTCGGCGCTCTTGCGGACGGACTGACCGAAATCCACGGCTTCCTGCAGGGCGCAGACTGTCTCTCCACGATCTCCTGTTTTTCCAAAATGGGAATCTCGATCGAAAATCAGGGCGAGACCGTTCTCGTCCACGGACGTGGGCTGCACGGGCTGACTGCCCCAGACTCCGTTTTAGACTGCGGCAACAGCGGAACCACAACGCGCCTGATCTCCGGCATTCTCTCGGCCCAGAAATTTGACACAACACTGACCGGCGACGCTTCCATCCAGAAACGTCCGATGAAGCGCATCATCGATCCTCTCTCCCAGATGGGCGCAAAGATCGAGAGTGTCAATGGAAATGGCTGCGCGCCGCTCCATATCACCGGCTCACCGCTGCACGGCATCCATTATAATTCTCCGGTTGCCTCCGCCCAGGTCAAATCCTCGATTCTGCTGGCAGGTCTGTATGCCGACGGAGAAACCCGTGTGACCGAACCGTACATTTCCCGCGATCACAGTGAACGGATGCTGTCCGCATTCGGCGCAGACATCCACACAGAAGGAACCACCGCGATTTTACAGCCGGCAAAACAGCTCTATGGACAGAAAATTCTGGTTCCGGGCGATATCTCCTCCGCTGCCTTTTTTATCGCAGCCGGACTCATCGTACCGGATTCAGAAATCTTAATTAAAAATGTCGGTATCAACCCGACCCGCGACGGCATCCTGCGCGTCTGCAAGGCGATGAACGCGGACGTCGAACTTCTCAATGTAAACACCGCCTCCGGCGAACCGACCGCCGACCTGCTCGTCCGCTCCGGTAAGCTGACTGGAACCGCGATCGAGGGTGCGATCATCCCGACTCTCATCGACGAGCTTCCGGTGATCGCTGCGATGGCGTGCTATGCCGAGGGAACCACCGTCATACGCGATGCCGCGGAACTGAAGATAAAAGAGTCAAACCGCATTGCTGTCATGGTAGAGAATTTAACTGCTATGGGCGCGGATGTGACCGAGACCGAGGATGGCATGATCATCCACGGCGGCAAGCCGCTGCACGGTGCTGTGATCGACAGCAAGAAGGATCACCGCATCGCCATGACCTTCGCCGTTGCCGCACTCGGCGCTTCCGGCGAGACCGAAATTCTGGATGCAGACTGCGTGAACATCTCCTATCCGGGATTCTATGGGGATCTGGAACGGTTGTGTAAATAAAATGTGACTATGCATATTTGAGACAAAAAGGGCAGGAAAAGCTTCAAATCGCTTTCCTGCCCTTTTCTTTTGTCCTACTGCCCATATTTCGCAAAATACCGATCCAGCACCTGTCTTGCGATCGGCGCAGCGACCGCACCGCCGGAACCGGACTCTTCTGCCAGCACGCAGATCGCCACCTTCGGCTTGTCTGCCGGAGCGAAACCGACAAACCAGGAATGTGTCTCCTTACCTGTCTCAAACTCGGCGGAACCGGTTTTTCCGGCCACCGTATAGGATGTCCCCCGCATCGCGGAACCCGTACCAATCTCGACCACCTGGCTCATGAGATGCGTCAGAAACTGTGCGTCATTCGCAGACATCAGGGTTCCATAGGCGGACGGAAGGAACTTCTTGACCGTCTGACCACCCACATTTTCAACATGATCGATCATATATGGCTTCATCAGCGTGCCGCCGTTGGCGATCGCCGATACAATCATCAGGTTATGCAGCGGCGTAATCTGGGTTTTTCCCTGTCCGATCGCGGTCTGAAGCTTTTCCCAGTCATCCGAACTGCCGTCGAGCGAAAATGTGCTCTGGTTGTACGGAAGTGTGTACGGAAGCTCCGAATTAAAGAGCATCTGATTTGCCAGCGCCCGGAATTTTTCTGAATTAATCTGCATTCCAATCTCCGCAAACGCACCGTTGCAGGAATTGGCAAATGCCTGAATCAGGTTCTGCGCCCCGTGTGCCGTCCCGTGGTAACATTTAATCGTATAATCGCCATTCTGGTAAGAGCCATTACAATTATACACATAGTCCTGCCAGGTATTCGGGTTCTCTTTCATATATTCCAGCACCGTCAGCATCTTGAACGTCGATCCCGGCGGATATAAGCCCTGCGTCGCGCGGTTGACTAACTGCGCCTTCGTATTGTCCGGCGATATCAACTCTGCCCAGCGCTCATCGACGAGATTCGCATTGAAATTCGGCTGGGAAACCATCGTTAAAATCTTTCCCGTATCCGGTTCCATGACGATCACCGCACCCCGGTGTTTTCCGATCGCGTCGGATGCCGTCTGCTGCAGATCCACATCGAGCGTCGTAATCACATTGTCGCCCAGATTTTTCTTCCCCTGAAATTCATTGATCGTTTTCTCAATCAGATTCACATGGGAGGAAAGCAGGTAGAAATTCGCCAGCGACTCCAGACCTGTTTTTCCATTTTTGCCAGAATATCCGACCGAATGGACAAACAGATAATCATACGGATAATAGCGTTTCTCGCTTCCGTCACTTGCAACGTTCGTCTGCGCCAGCACCGTTTTATCATTGCTCATAATCGAACCGCGGGTCACCCGGTCTGAGAGGAGATCGAGTCTCGCATTATAAGAGCTGCCGATCACATTTTCACTCTTAAACTGGATAAACCAGCCAAAATAAACGGCCATCGCGATAAAGAGCGCCGCAATCCCATAGGTCAGCCACAGAATATGACGGTTTGAACGCGCTCTCGCATTTTCAGTTCTTTCCATTTCATCCTTCTGCCTCATCAAACTGCTGCTCCTCCTCTTCTTCCTCATTCCGTTTCAGGACATATAGTCCCTGTATCACGCCAAACAGGATAAATGTGCTGAGAATCGAACTGCCTCCGTAGCTGACAAGTGGCAGCGTCACACCGGTGGACGGGATAAACTTGGTCACGCCGCCGATCGTCAGGAACACCTGCACCACATACTCAATTCCCAGACCAAACGCGATCAGCTTGTAAAATAATGCCTGCATCCGGGTCGCAATCAGCATGAACTGCATGAAGCAGCCCAGACAGATCAGGAGAATACAGAGCGCATAGATGCCGCCCAACTCCTCCGAGGTCGCCGCAAAAATGAAGTCCTTCTCGACAACCGGTATCTTCTTCGGCATCCCCTGGTAAAGTCCCATGCCAAACCAGCCGCCTGTGCCGATCGCAAAGAGCGCCTGCGTAACCTGATATCCTTTTCCTGCGATGTCACTCCACGGATCCTGCCATGCTTCCACGCGGACACGCACATGCGAAAACAGCTTATACGCCAGCATCGCAGCCGCACAGCCGCTTCCAAGACCGCCTGCCAGATACAGCCAGTTGGAGGTTGCAATAAACAGCATCAGGACATAGGCGAGGAAAAAAATCAGCGCACTTCCCAGATCCTTGGATAACACCAGAATCAACACGTGCGCCGCCGCCACGCCGGTCGTGATCGCCACATTTTTAAACTCCGTTGAGCGGTAAAACATCGTCGCCACGAAGAATACAAAGCTGATCTTAACAAACTCGGACGGCTGGAACGAAAACCCGCCGATACTGATCGAAAGCTGCGCGCCGAAGCTGGTATTGCCGATCACACAGACAACCAGCAGCAGCGCCAGACCTATCAGGCCGTACACCCACGGTATCTTAGCGAGCTGCCAGGTTCTATCTATCACATATGGTATAATCATTGTGATAACCGCCGCAACTGCCATGATGATAAACTGGCGGACCGCCTTGTCCATCGAGATGCGCGTCAGCATGATAAAACTGGTGCACAGAAGCATACACGTGTTGTTCAGCAACAGTCTCGACGCATTCCGGTAAAACAGCCGGTATAAGAGCTGGTACAGGACAAAAAAGACAAGCTGCGCGCCGAAAAACAGCACAACTGCCTCATCCTCGGTTTGTAGATAAATGATCGTACCCGACAGAAGAAATATCAAAAACAGCGGTACATTCTGCAGACGACAGAGCCGGAGTTTCGACTCGTCATCCGGCAGTGAAAAAAAGCGGAAATTATAATATGTATAAATCAGTATCAGCAATATCATCAGATACCTGGACATCGTTGTCACAAGATTTATCATGGTGATCCTCCTTTTCATGTGTACCCGGAAGATTCCCGGTACACACGCTACTCTACGCCCCTCTTAAAATGACCTCTTGTAAATTCACCCTCCAGCTCCACCGGTTCCTGATGGAGGAAGGTCTTCACGTAGGCATCCAGCACTTCCCCGGTCTGTGCCGCACTCTCCGACGTAAATGCCAGACGCAGCACCTCCGGCTGCAGGCGGTCTATCTGCTTTTTATCCTTCAAAAGCGACAGGGGGCTGGAATTGTAGATCGTATTGCAGCAGAAACGGCACTGGTTCCTTACCGGAAATACCTTCTTTTTGCGATCCCGCAGATACAGATATTCCGGACATTTACTGCATCCTTCCACTGTTTTCCGGATGCACTGGGCGGTTACCATGACCGGGATCGAACCATATACGAGAAGTTCCCGTTCCCGGCTGTCGCGCGCCTCCAACTCCCGGCTGTTGAGCTCGACCGGAAGGGTAAAACGCATCGAAAGCTCCGGCGCCATCTCCCGCACAAAATCCTCCGCCCGGTGATTCATCGTATAAATACCATAATCCATCACAAGCGGGATGGAAATCTTCCACTCGCGCACCAGTTCCAGCTCTTCCCATGCCCGGATGACAAGACCGTCAAATCCCGCCGATTCCAGCCTGGAACGATGTGTTTCAAAATATTCCTTTGCCCGATCGCGGAAAATATGCGGCATTACCAAAAGACACTGCTTGTCTGCCTCATGGCAGTGTGATACCCATTCGTTCCACTGTTCGGCGCCAAATTCAGCGCTATCCAGATAGATGGCGCCGACTTCTGGTACGGATAACGCCACTTTTAACTGTGCCGGGTGTTCGACCGAAACGTGGATGTGGTACAGAGCTGTTTTATTCCCTTTTTTATTCTCAAACAGCGTTTTCTGGCTCTGTACAGGTAAATCTGCTGTGAGTTCAACGTCCTGAGCCGGGCTGGTTTTTTCTGATTCCGAACCTGTCTGGTTATTTTCTTCCAGATTCTTTTCTTCCGGATTTTGCCATCCTTTTCCTGTCCCGCACGCCCTATTTTCCGGTATCTCCCGGCGGTATGGACGCAGTATCTCCTCGGTCAGCTGCTCAAACGCAGAGCGGCGGAGTTCATTTAACTCCTGCACCGGCACAAAGGGGCTGCCGCCTGTCTCCACTTCCAGATTTTCAAAATAATACGGCGTATTTCCCGTTTTTCCGAGCTGTTTCTCAATCCGTTCCTTGCTCATCGGCTGTTTCACTGCCGTCTGGACAACTGCTCCGATTCCGCCTGCCATCCGGCTTTCTCCCGTCAGCGGATCTTCGTATTGAAGCGTCAGCTGCAGCGGTTCGCCTTCACAGACACGCGCAAACCCCTGAACCGGTTCTTTCACCTCTGCTTCCACATACGTTTTGTCCAGATACTGGTAAAGTTCCCGGTTTTCCTGGCGGAATGCCGGTTTCTCATGGCAGACCACCATATCGCGTCCATTGTGCTCGGTATAATAGCCTAACGTCTGACCGCCGCGGTCAAACAGATCCAGCAGCTCCTTCCGGTCTTTCGGGTCAACCCGGTAACCTTTTCTGCCATTCTTTAAATATAAATCTACATATTTCCGGTACAGGCGCACCACTCCTGCCGTATAGCGCGGACTCTTCATGCGCCCCTCGATTTTCAAGGAATAAACGCCTGCTTCCAGAATATCCGGCAAAATATCCAGCGTACAAAGATCCTTGAGACTGAGCACATACTTGGAATCGCCCGGATTTAACACGCCATTTTCTTTCTTTTGTTTTTTGTTTTCATTCGGGTTGTTCTCATCCAACCGCCGAAGGACATCAAACGGAAGCCGGCAGGTCTGAGCGCATCGTCCCCGGTTGCCGCTTCTGCCTCCGATCAGGCTGCTGAACAGGCATTGTCCCGAATAACAGTAACAGAGAGCCCCGTGAACAAAGCTCTCTATCTCCACGCCCGTCTCCTGATAAATGCGGCGTATCTCTTCCAATGAAAGTTCACGCGCTGTAACGATGCGGACCGCGCCCATTCTCGTCATAAGCGCCGCGCCCTCCGGTCCTGTAATCGTCATCTGTGTGCTCGCATGAACCGGCAAATCCGGAAAATGCTCCCGGATATAAGAAAATACGCCCATGTCCTGCACGATCACGGCATCCAGTCCCGCCTGGTAATACGGAAGCAGATAGTCGTATAAGTCATCCATCTCGTCTTCCTTTACCAGCGTATTGACCGTCATATAAAGCTGGCGCCCATGAAGATGCACGTAGTTGATCGCTTCCAGCATCCCCGTTTCATCCGGATTTTCCGCATATGCCCTGGCTCCGAAACGGCTGCCGCCCATATAGACTGCGTCCGCCCCCGCAGCAACCGCCGCTTTCATGCTATCGAAGGAACCCGCCGGTGCCAGAATTTCCACCTTTTTTTTCATATCATTTCACCCATTATAACCGCAGAATTGCATCTTTCAGTTCCACCGTTCCCTGTCTCTTGGGAAATGGCTTCCGCTTCATATATGCCTCCACCTGTGCCTGACGGACAGCTGCCAGTTCCTCACGTGCTGCCCCTGCCTCCTGGAGGCTTTCTTCCAGATCTTTCTTTATCGTCTGTTTTTCCTGCTCCAGCTGGCTCAGCTGCTCTTTTACACTTTGTTTTTCCTGTTCCGTCTGCATCAGACGTGCTTCCAGCTGCGATTTTTCCGTCTGCACAGCTGTCGCCGCCTGTCTTGCTTCTTCAAGCTGTTGTTTGAGAATCTCCAGCTTGTCCTGCAAAGAAGCGATTTCACTCTGGGATGACTCGACCGCCAGATGCTGATCTTCTGCCTCCTGTTTCCAAACCTCTGCTTCTCCACGGAAATCGTTTGCTTCCTTCTTTGCATCCGCAATCTGTTCCAATGCCTCTTTCTTTGCAGCTTCTGCCTGCTCCCGGGCTGTCTGCTCCGCCCTGGCAGCGCGATCCTGTGCTGCTTTTTCCGCGGATTCCACGCGATCCTGTACCTCTCTCTTCGCACGTTCAATCTGCTCCTGCGCTTCTTTTCTTGCAGACTCAACCTGTTCCTGTGCTGTTTTCTTCACAGCCTCGATCTGCTCCTGCGCTTCTTTTTTCACACGCTCGATCTGTGCCTGTATCTCATTTTTAGCAGCTTCCGCCTGCTCAGCTGCCTCTTTTGCCGCCTTCTTTGCCGTCTCCAGTTCTTCCTCGCTGACGGTGCGCTCATTGCGGAGACTCTCGAGTTTCATCTGGGTGCTGACCATCTCATGTTTCAGACGGTATGTCTCTTTTTCCATGCTCTCTTTGTCGGATGCAAGTGCCTTCGCACTCTCTTTTTCTTTAAAATAATCATCCGCCAGATTCAGATAAGTCATAATACTCTGGTAGTCTTCCGGCATTTTCAAAAATCCCGGCTGCGCCTTGAGCTGGAAAATCTTCCCATTCAGATACGTGGCAATCTGCTGTACATATCCTTCCGTCTCACTGCCGCCCAGGCTATACACTTTTCCATCAATTAATACATCTATATACTGTTTTGCCATCGCATTCTCTTCTTTCTATCTATTAATAAATATGGTTCGACGTTGTCACGTCACCCACACAGAAATACCACCTTCAAATCAATCAAATATCAAATCTCAGAAATACCGTTTTTTGCTTGATTCCAGGCATACCCGAGATGCCGATACGCTGCTTCGGTCGCCATCCGCCCACGCGGAGTCCGGTTGAGCAGACCGTTCATCAGAAGATACGGTTCATACACATCTTCCAGTGTCCCAGCATCCTCGCCCAGCGCTGCCGCCAGCGTCTCCAGTCCGACCGGACCGCCGGAAAACTTGTCGATAATCATATGTAAGATCGCACGGTCGTTGTTGTCAAGTCCCAGCTTGTCCACATCAAGGATATCCAGTGCAAAATCCGCGACTTCTTTCGTAATCACGCCGTTGTACTTGACCTGTGCAAAGTCCCTCACACGTTTTAACAGTCGGTTTGCCAGACGCGGCGTTCCTCTCGAACGTCTCGCAATCTCATAGGCGCCCGTCTTATCAATCTCCACATTCAGAACTCCCGCCGTCCGCAGGACAATCGTCTGCAGCTCTTCAGGCGTATAAAAATCCATCTTCTGCACGATGCCGAAGCGGTCGCGCAGCGGCGCCGTCAGAAGTCCCGCGCGTGTCGTCGCGCCTACCAGCGTAAATTTCGGCAGATCCAGACGAATCGAGCGCGCCGTCGAATCTTTTCCCAACATGATATCGATCGCATAGTCCTCCATCGCCGGATAAAGCACCTCTTCCACCTGGCGGTTTAAGCGGTGAATCTCATCCACAAAGAGGACGTCTCCTTCCTGGAGCCCGTTGAGAATCGCCGCAATCTCCCCTGGTTTCTCGATTGCCGGACCGGAAGTAACCTTCATACGGGTTCCCATCTCATTGGCGATAATGCCGCTAAGTGTCGTCTTTCCCAGTCCCGGCGGTCCATAGAAAAGAACATGGTCAAGCGCCTCGCCGCGGGATTTCGCCGCATGGATAAATACCTTTAACGTCGATTTGATCCGCTCCTGACCGATATATTCGTCTAAGGTCTGCGGGCGGAGACTTCCCTCAATCCGCTTATCCTCCTCCGTCACCTCGGTTGTAATCGTCCTTCTGCTCATACTTGTTTCCTGTCTTTCCTGTTTTTCTCTCTCATTCAATTAAGCCATGACAGTTCCATTTTCTTATATCTGCCACACATTCCAAATTTTCATCTGACGCACAAGCACCACTATTTTTTATGATCCAGCAATTTCGAATGTCCGACACATAGGTTGTTTTACAAAAACGCCAGATATTTCAGTGATGCCTTCAATACCGCCTCGGAATCCATCTCTTCCGTCACATTGGCGCTCTTGACCGCCTTCACCGCCTCGGCATTCGTATATCCCAGCGCCACCAGCGCCTCCACGGCTTCCTTCGCCGCATTGCCTGAAAGCCCGTTTCCCGCAGCCGGCGAAACCGCCGCACTGCCATCTAACAGCGGTGTCAGCAGATCCTCTGCCTGTACTTTATCCTTCAAATCGAGAATGATCCGCTGTGCCGTCTTTGCCCCAACGCCCGGCGCACGGGAGATCGCCTTCGCATCCCCAGTCATAACCGCAAGACGCAGATCCTCCGGACGCAGCGCCGACAAGATGCCAAGTGCCCCCTTCGGACCAATGCCGTTGACCCCCAGAAGCTGGCGGAACATCTCCAGATCTGAACGGCTTAAAAAGCCGTACAGGCTCATATCATCCTCCCGCACCTGCAGGTGCGTATATATCTTTACCTCTTCCCCGAGCGGCGGTAAAACTTCCAGCACCGACATCGGGACAAAAATCCCGATCCCCATCATGCCGGACTCGACCACGATACGGTCCTTTGCTTTCTCCGCCAGGATGCCTTTTACATACGAAATCACGGTAAATTCCTTTCTTTTCTCACTGGTTCAAGATCTGGTTCAAACTAAAAAAAGAACGCTTCAAAATGCCTCCAAATCTTCTTTTCAGTATACCATAGCACAGTTTTCATTGCAAGGAAAGTGCGGAATTTCGAACGTATATTCTGCCCGGTTGATTGAATTTCATTTTTACACATTATCGGGAACCTATAAATGAAAAAGCTTTTCAATTGTAATATCAATGATTACAGTCAAAAAGCCTTTCCATATCTTTTATTTACTTGTTATGCTTAGATAAACTATGTAATATTTCCTGATTACACCTATATAATTCATCAAATAGCTTTCTAAACGGCTTGTATAACTCATGCCTCTCTAAATCCGGCTTATAAATACATTTCTTTTGGATTACTTGGCGCAAATCTGAAAAACCTTGGTAGAATCCGACTCCAATCGCTGCCATCAGTGCATCTCCATAAGCTGCCCCTATGTCTTCCTTTGGTGTTTCTAACGATACCCCTGCTATATCCGCCACCATCTGCATCCAAACTGCGTTTTTCGTTCCTCCCCCCGCCGCTGCAATCCGTTTTACAGGCAAACCATTTTCACGGAATATGTCAATATGCTGTGCAACTGAATACCCAATTCCTTCCAGTGCCGAGCGATACAAATGTCTTTTTGTATGGCTCAATGAAAGTCCCACAATCATTCCTCTTGCGTCTGGATCATTCAGCGGTGTCCTTTCTCCCGCAAAGTAGGGTAAAGTTATCAAACCATCCGATCCGGGTGCAATCTCAGAAATTCCTTTCATCATTTCTTCATATGCATTCAATCCTGGTGTTTTTTCCTTTTCCAAGCATTCAGAAAATAACTGTTCCAAATACCATTTTTGAAGTGTGCCTCCATTATTAGTTCCTGCTGCTACACTATAAGTTTCTGGAATTAAAAATGGATTTCCGCGCACTCGCTCATCCTGAATCAGCCGATCTGCACAACAATAGAAAAATAAGGACGATCCAAACTGTACCATCAGATCGCCTGGTGCAAGTACTCCTACACTGATTGCCTCAGCTGCTGAATCTCCAGTTCCAGTAATAACTGGCGTTCCTTCTTTGAGTCCTGTCTCCTTAGCTGCCTGCTTTGTTACCGTTCCACAAATATGGGTAACCGGCATTCCTTCTGCCAACTGCTCCGGCATACAAATCGGTTTACACATTTCTTTATGGATGCTCCCATCCGGATAATACAGCGGACGAAATGAAGCCATCCCCAAAAATGTATCTATTACATATTTTCCAGTTAGTTTAAATGTTAGATAAGAAGAACCTGTCAAAAACTTGTGTGTGCGTCTATATACCTCTGGTTCATGATTTTTTATCCATAAAATTTTAGCAGACACATCTCCACTGCAAATTGGACGTCCAAATAGTTTTTTTACTTTTTCTGTGCCATAATACTGTGAGAGATACTCCATTTCTTCCACGCAACGTGCATCAATACCATATAAAATTGCTTTTCGTAAAGGATGCCCATCCTTATCAACTGGAAGGCAATCTGCTCCCAATGTGCTTCCCCCTACACAAGCAATTTTTTCTGGTTCTACACCACTCTGCTGTAAGAGCATTTTTGACAAAATGCAAAAATCATTCCACCATACCTTATCCGCGTCCTGCTCATAATAACCAGGTTCTGGATTTTCCATTCCGTGATGAGTAACTGCCCGACTTACCACCTTTCCAGACTCATCTGTTAGAACTCCTTTACTTGAATATGTACCAACGTCAATTCCTAAAAAATAATGCAACGTCTATACGCCTTCTTTCATTGTACAGCGATACGCCTTAACTACATCCATAAACTCCATGACTCTCTGTTTTTCAACAAAGTTCTCAAATTTACCATCTTTCTTAAAAGCAGTCCCTACACAAGCGCCATCACATTCACTAAGTTTTTCAACCACATTTTCCTTCGTACACCCTGTATTACAGAAAACAGGAACAAATCCAGAAACTGCCTTGACCCTGCGTACCAAACTTGAATCCGTTTCCTGACCAGCACTACTTCCAGAAACACACAGACCATCTGGAAAGCAATGAAAAATCATGGATTTTGTTATTTTTTCCAGACTTCTCTCTGCTAGATATACATCCGACTCTGGATTTACCTTATATAGCAATTTCATTTTATCTAGTCCAAGTGCTTTTTTTCTACGCAAGACTTCTGGAATATTCGTATCTGTAATTCCATTTTCACCTATATAGGCACCCGTAAATGTACTTCTTACAAAATCTGCCTCTACTGCCGCTGCCAAATCGATCGTCGCCAATGGATTAGAAACAATATTGACACCAAATGGAACTTTTATCTCTTTTTTTAATTCTCCCACAATCCGTCCCATCGCTGCCACAGTTACGTAGGAAACCTTTTTTTCATACGGAAGGCTGAATTCATTGGCAATCAAAATTCCATCTACTCCTCCCTCCTGGAGCGCCTGAAGCTCTCTGGCTGCATTTTTAATTACCTCTCCCATCGTTGCATCTTTTTCATACAGAGGATCCCCCGGCAGCGCCCGCAAATGCAACAGTGCAATGATCGGTTTTTTTACATGAAATAATTCATCTGTCCACATATTCTTTCTCTCCTCTATTCCATGTACATTCTCAAATTCTGCACATTTCTTTTGTCATAACGAAATGGATCCAGGTAATACGCCGGTGCTGTCAGTTCCTGCGTAAAATATCCCTCATATCCATTTTTTACCATGTCCTCTAAATCTTTTCTTAAGTTTCTCTTCCCTTCACCCCAGATGTAATGCCCATAGGGATCACAATCCTGAAAATGTGAATGTACAATGTTTTCCTTTCCAAAAACATCAAACCACTGCTGAATCGTTTCACCAGAAACCGACATTGCTGTCAAATCAATCATAACTTTAAAGCGCGGATGATCGACTAAATCAAATAACTGTTTCATTTGCCGCAAACTATACCCAATTCTTGATTCCTGCGGCCGTAAAGACTCTGCCACAATTGTCACGCCATTTTCCTCTGCGACCTCACAAAGTCTCTGATGCATCTCAGCTGCCCGTTTCAATCCATCCTCCTCCGCTTCATCCCAGTAACCCCATCCGGAATTTGCTTCTATCTTCTCTGCCCCCAGCGCAGCCCCCAGACGTATCCCATTTGCAAAAAATCCAAATGTTTTTTCTCTCAGTTCTGGTTCTTTTACACCAAATTGGTAACCAAACCGGCAATTCTGTGGTGTAAATACCGGACACTTCAAACCGTGTTCCTGTAATTTTTTACGGACTGGCTCTGGATCCTGATATTCCTTTGGATCCAGCCAAAGTCCTTGATGTCCTCCCAGCAATTCTACATTTTTGATTCCCAGTTCCTGCATACAATCCAGGAAATAATCCAACGTATATTGGCAATAATGAAGATTCAATACCGAAAGTTTATCAAAATCAACTATTTTCATTTTCGCTTCCTCCTCATACAATTACTCCATTAATCCATTATAAACGGTTCCAATTCACGCATATTCTGCCGATCGGCTGCAGCCGGATCCTCCAGGTAGCGTGCATCATTCAGTGCCAGGCTTAGCAATCCTTTATATTTGTACTGATCCAGACAAATCAATTGATCCTCTAACGGTCTCAAACCATCTCCCCATGCAAGGCATCCCTGCGGACGTCCATCCACAAAACGGATATGGTATATTTTGTCTCCAAATGCTTCAAACCAGTCTTTCATCGACTCTCCTGCCACTCCAGCACTCGTCAAATTCAGGGCAGCCTGTATCTGCGGCTCATTAACCGACTCCAAAAGTTTTTTTAGTTCTGGAAGCATATTAATAACCGTTGCGTCTTCTGGCCGTACTGTTTCCACTGCAAGAATAACCCCCTCTTCCGCAGCAGTTTTTGAAAGCCGACGCAAGGTTTGAACCGCACGTTCAAAAATACGTCTCGGATCTTCATTTCTTGCACCGCCGCAGCAATTGAGTACCATCACTTTCGCACCAGCTTCTGCCGCTGCACGGATTCCATTTTCAAAATATCCGATTGAATGCTTTCTTGCCGTCTCGTCATGACAGCAAAGTGCATAATTATAAATCGTACACTCCGGTGAAAAAGCTCCGATTGTCAATCCATAATCTGCTGCATTCTTTTTTAATTCAGCCGCATCCTCAAACCCATAATCATCTAGCAGGAAATGCGGTCTTGCACACCAAAACTCTATATTTTTTATTCCGAGAGCCTGCTGCGTTTTAAAGAAATAATCCAAAGTTCTGTATTTATAGTGCATATTCATTCCTGCAATCTGTTCCCGCCTTATCTTTATCATCCAGTTGTTCCTCCTCTCTATACACAAAGGCACTGCAAAAAACTTCGCTCTATCAGATTTCACAGTGCCCGCTTATTTATAGATTATATTTACATCTTTTGTCTTTCCCTAAGACTCACTTTCATCCCATGCTTTACCTGGATGTTTATGCCACCATTTGAATACAACCGGGACAATGCAAAGCGCTGCCAGGTAAATCAAAATTGGTGTTACAGCTGCAATCCAGTTTCCCTGAACACAGGCAACCGGAACTGCCGCTAATGCAAAAATTTCAATAATTGACTCAATCGGTGTTACAATTGCTGCATCATCCAGTGTACAGCTCTTGTTCTCCGGATCTACAATTCTTAAAAGCGCCATGCCGATTGCTGTTACACCGGTCGAGTAACCATATACATAGATGCCTCTCTCAAACCACTCCTGTTTTAAGAGTCTCGGCGCAATCACTGTAAAGTGGAATACAACCCAGACAATTCCAAATAACATCAGCAGGCCAAACGGAACTGCGTACTCAATAACAACCGGAATCTTAATTGATGCCACACCGAAAAATACAAGGAAATCAGTTGCACAGCTTCCCATACGGGAAATGATGCGGTTATCTACATATTTATCGGCTTTTATTCCTTTTAATACAAAATGAAATACAATTGCTACCAGGAAGCCGACAGAGAAGCTCGGAACGCCAAGTCCGGTTGCTCCCTGAATTACATTTGTTAAAAGATATCCAATACCGGTTGGAATCAGAATCAGAAGAAGATGCCATGCCAGCGGATCAATTGCCATCGGTGAAACGGTTTCTTCGCCTAATACCGGGCGTTTTCCTTCTTCAATGAGTCCCGTGCGCATATCGTTAGGAAGCTGGCTGAAATCTTTTACAAACTTGGTATAGTTTCTTTTTGTTCCAAGTTTGATCAAAATAATTCCACCAAAAATACCGGTTAAAATACCCACCGTTGCACTTGTCATCGCCAGATCCGTTGCATCTTCCCATCCAAGTGTGCCGAGTGTCGCGCCAAGTGCTGCTGCTGTACCATGACCTCCCTGAAAGCCTGCAGGAATCAACATTCCAAATGCCGGATTTAAATCAGGAGCAACTATTTTCAGGACTACCATTGCAAAAATAATCGGCATTGCATACTGAAACGCCCAGCCAATATTGCGGAAGCAGTAGTAGCTGCCAATCCGATCAAAATTTGTTTTCCAGCCACCAGCTGAAAAATTAAAGCCCCTCAGCCCAATTGATACAAATACTGCAATAATCAGCAGACCTGCATAAGAACCAAACTGTGAAGAAAAACTGATAATTCCAAAACCATTCTGTCCTAACGCAAGCCCGATAAATCCAGCCAGCAGACTGACCGGAACAAACAGGCTCTGCAGAATCTTGATTTTTTCCCTCAGCATTTTCGCCACAAACAGGAAAATACCTGCCCACATGAAATCCACCAACATGGAATACGCATTAAACTCCATCTTTTGTCCTCCTCATTTCTTTTTTATGATGCTACTGCAATGCTTTTTTTGCTTTTTCCCTAACCATACTCAATTCCACTTCTGTCATATCACAGTATTCGCTGTTTTCTGTTGTCGTCCCCGCATCCTGCACATATATCAGCTTTGTATCCTTCTGTGTGATCGTATTAAACCATGTTCCCTGCAAAACATTGTAAACTTTATTTGGCTCCATCGGAATTACATCAATCTTAAATGCATCATTCTCGCGGGACGCCGTCAAAAGAACTGCTTTTCCCTGAACCAGAATAAACTGCTCATCGGTTGCGTGATGCACTTCCAGATACTGAATCTTCTCAATATCATTATTAGGCTTCCAGTTTTTAATACATACGACCCATTTTTTATTGTCATATACACACTGAATACCTTCCCCTTCATACTCAAACACATCTGCTTTCATGACATTTCCTCCTACCTTCTTTTCAAATTCTTCTTGTTCCTGCAGGTTTCAAGCGAATTTTTTCATATCATGTCATTATAATACATCATATATCTTTATATTGTCAATGCTAATTTGTCATTTTACATATTTTTTTTAGGGGGTCAGCCTCTCTTCCTATCATATTTTTATTACGTTTTCTTTTTCATCACACACATCCATATCAATTTTCACAATTTTTTTCACTTGTCTGTTATCTTTTTCAGCAATTCTTTGATGCCAAACGTTCTGATTTTTTACTTACACTATGCTCACTCTAAATTAACTTGTCCGTATGGACAAAACAGCGAAGTCTGCTCCATACGGTCAGGCCTCGCTGTCTGTCTAAGAAAATATTTAATTGGAGGATCTTTAGTATTCCACTTTCCACATATAACGTCTTTCATCCATAGAATGACCACGCACTTCCGCCATCTGGGAAACATAGTATCTCTCAATCGGAATCATAACAACCGGATTAAAGAATTCTACGACGCTCTTATCGATTTTACCGCCATTTAATTTTTCAAAATCAATTACAATATAATTTTCCGCATAAGTGCGCAGGAATTTTAAGCAGCGTTCATCCAATGCGCGGGTTCTTCCCTCACTCATCAGAAGGATCATCGGAAGCTTCTTATCCGTTGTTTCAAATGGACCATGGAAGTACTCACCCGTATGCAGGCACACAGCATGCTTCCACTGCATCTCCATGAAATGACAGCAGCACATGGAATATGCAACTCCATAGTTTGAACCAGATGCCAGCACGTAAAATACAGGTTCATCTTTATATTTTTCTGCCCAGGCTTTTGCATCCGCCAAAACATTTTTCTTGCCTTCTTCTATAATTTCATCAATGTAACGGTATGCTTCCATCGCCTTGTCATAATTCTCCCAGTTTTCAAACTGTTTTAACAGCTCAAAACCAATCCGAAGGGAGTTCGCCTGGTTAGAATCACTATATACCTGATCATCTCCATTTGAATATGTCACAATATACTGTCCAACTTTTGCCATACCTGTCTGCATATTTCCTGTCATAGCGATTGTCACTGCACCTGCAGCATTGGCTGTTTTTACTGCCTCCACGGTCTCAGGCGTTGCCTTTAATGAACAAATAACTGCGACGCACCGCTCATCCAGTTCTTTTGGTGTTGCATGAACAAATTCATTGCTGGTATATGTAGTAGCGCTAAAAGTTTTTGCCTCACTCTGAAGAAGGTACAGCCCTGGGAAAATAGCTGCCTTAGATCCGCCGCAAGCTACAAAATACACATGCTTTAATCCACCCAGTTTGTCCATCTTTTCTTTGATCTCTGCTACAATTTCTTTTACTGATTTTTCCATCTTTCTGATCTCCTTTTCTTTTTTTGTATCAATTATTTGTCAAAATGACTTTCCATGTCCAAAAGCCCCCTGAACCATACAGGTTTTCGAAGAAAACTCTGCCCCTGCTTCCAGTGCTTTCCTTATCTCTTTTTCATAAATGCTTTCTTTCATCTGTATGCCATACTTTTTCCGGCTCTCCAGAAACGAAAGCAGAAATGCCGTTGCAAATGAATCCCCTGCTCCCAGCGTATCTACTGCTTCAACCAGATGCGGCGGCTGCTCATAAAACTGCGTTCCATCAAATAGAACTGCTCCATAGCTTCCTCTTGTTGCAATTACCATTGGGCATCCAGCACGAAACATTTTCTTACAAATTTCTTCCGCATCCTCTCTCGAAACGGAACCACATGAAAGAAACGCATACGTAATATACGGAGCAACCTTTTTTACTCGTTCTTCATCGACCCACTGACCCGAAAAATCATACGATACAGAGATTCCCTGTTCTGCCAGTTTAGGAAGCTGTTCATCAAAATAGCTATTATTGGTCGTGTGCACATGATCAAATGTTTTAATATACTCCAGATCTTCCACGTCCAGATTTAACGGATTTTCTTTTAATACGCCGCCTTTGTTGCTTCCGAGAAAGACACGGTCTCCGTCTACCAGCGTAACCCTCGCATAACCATTTTCTCCTTCATACTGACGGCACCGACTGTGTTCTACCTGCAGCTCATCGAGTGTTGCTATCACATGTTCTGCAACCTCATCCCGCCCGAACACTCCCATATAAGCTGACTCTGCCCCCAGCATCCCTGCATAAACCGCAAAGTTTGCAGCCTGACCTCCCGGAAACATAAGCCTGAGATGTTCATATTTGTCGCACACATTGTCCCCAATTCCAATGACCCGCATTTTTTCATCTCCTTTGGATTGATTATATATCATTATATAATGTTATGATATCATATTATACTTATGTATGTATTTTGTCAAGTGATTTCTGCATTTTTTTACATCACTTTTTTCTAGGTACTGTTCACGCATACGTGCCCGGTAATGGAATTTCTATCATCTCCGTTTCCATGTTCCTGATAAAAAGAAAAGGCTGACTCCTGTTAGCGCAAATTTTTCTTGCTTCCTAACCTGAATCAGCCTTTTCTTTTCAATTAATTTACTCGATTCCTATTGTAGATTCACAGACATAAAATGAGCATTTTTCTCCATTAAACACCTGATGCCCTACATAAATGGGTTCCTTCTCAGCCGTATATGCCACACTTTTGATAAAAAGCATCGAAGTTCCTTTCGCCATCTGCAAAAGCTCTGCTTCCGCTTCTGTCGCCTTGCAAAGTTCAATCCATTTTTCTGAAATTGCCACTGCTGTATGAGAGTGTTCCTTCAAAAATGTAAACAATGAATTGTCATCAAATCGTTCTTCCAGAAGAAATGCATATTTAAGTGGAAAATAGTTACGCTCAATCGCCATCGGCATACCATCCGCATAGCGGACTCTGGATATATAGATAACCTGGCTGCCTTTTTCCACATTCAAAAGCCGGGCTATCTTTTCACTCGCCAGTTCCAGCCTGTTTTCAAGCATACGTCCTCCGGCCTTCATTCCCATATGAGCACACATTTCCGAAAAACTCTGCAATTTTTTCATATCTTTAGTTACTTTGCGCTGGCAGACAAATGTTCCTTTTCCCTGTTTTTTTTTCTACAAGTCCTTTTTCCACCAATTCGCTGACTGCTTTTCGAACTGTAATAATACTGACTCCAAACGATTTTGCCATTTCACCTTCCGTTTGCAGCTTTTCTCCTGGTTTATATTCACCATCACTTATTTTTTGTTCAATTTTTTCTTTTAATTGGACATACAGCGGCACTGCGGCACTACTATTTAACATTTTCTTTCTCCCTGTTCCTAATAACATGAATGATATAACTCTTTATATAACAATATAAACTATATCTAAATAAAAAGCAATCCTACATTGATGCCAATGGAAAATCTACTTCCAGGACTATTCGAAAACTTGGCACCTTAAAAGAATTGCTGGTTGAACACGATCCTACAAGAGATGACGTTATGGCTTGGGCAAAAGAACAGGCCCGGATTGAAACAGACTATGAATTTATCACAAAACGAAAAAGCACCGCCGGAAAAGCTATATAGAATAAGCCTTTCTGCGGTGTTTTTCCAAACATTACTGTCAAAGACGGGAATATACCACCCTTTTCCAATTTTGTCAACGTCACTTTTGTCATTTTGCACAATAAGCAATTTTCTTTTTTGACAAGAAAAAGCATTTTTCACAGTTCTTTTTTACGAATCTTTCCACTTTCAGTCTTTGGAAACTCCTTTAGAAATACAAATTCGCGTGGAATCTCATAATCTGCCAGTCTTTCTGCCAAAAATTCCCGAATTGCCATATTGATACAACCACTTTTTTCGCTGTCACTTCCGGCAATTTCTTCCCTTTCAGCTTCTTTCTCCCACACAATCCACACTTTCAGATAATCGCGCCCATGCTCATGGACTGCCTTCACTGCCGTCTCTGCCACTCCCGGAAATGTCCGCACCGCTTCTTCGACCCGGAGGGATGACACTTTTCTCCCATTTATGTTGCAGATATCATCATCCCGCCCATCAAAATAGAAGAGTCCCTCTGCATCTGTGTGACCGCAGTCCCCAATCACCGCGTCATTTCCAATTCCAAGGATTCCATACCGCGTTTTTACATGAAAATGGTCGTTTTCAATCCAGACATCCACCTCTGGAAATGCACGACCAACCAGCGTCGTATCTTCTTTCATCTCACTTCCATGGATATAGGTAATATAGTTCAGCTCGCTGGCGCCATAATACAATGTAATCTCCGCTTCGGGAAATGCCTTTTTAAACTGCACTGCCTCCGCACCGCCCATACTCTGGGAGCCGCTGACAAAAGAAATAATCCGGTAATTGACCGCCTGTTCCCGCTCATAGATACGCCGCAGCGCCCGCAGCTTGACAGGAATCAGATAGACGCAGGTCGCCTGTTCTGCCTCGATCATCCGCTTCCAAAGGCGCGGATCAAAGGAATCCGCCGCAACGACGCTTCCGCCGGACGCAAGCTGCGCCATATAAAGGTTCAGGTTGCCCGTAAACGCCAGGCTCCCCTGCATAAACGTAATGCTTCCCTCTCCCATTTTGAAAATTTTATTCTGAAGCTTAAAAAAATCGTGCCAGCTTTCAAAGGAGCGGAACAATACTTTCTGACGACCGGAGGTTCCCGACGTCATCACACCCATATATGCCCCTTCCGGAGGTGTCACGTCACGCAATTCATCGGAAATTTTTACATCGGACGGTGCAATCACCGGAACCGTATTTCCGTCTCCATATGCCAGAAACTGAATAAGCTGATGCGCGATCGTCGGTTCCTGGATCCAGTGGATGTGACGTTTTCCCTGTTTTTCTTCTATCTCTTTCGGATGTTTCCTTACACGTTCTGCCGCCTCGATGAGCTCCCCGAACGTATAGCGCTCTTTCTCCGTGATCAGGGCTTCCCACTCTGGCGGGTATGCCCGGAGCGCATCCAGATATGTATTTATACGTTGTGTCTGTATTTCTTTCATGATTAATTCCTGTCTTTTACTTATTTTTATATAGAACTTTTTACCAATTTGAGCTTTTAAATTTACCACATTTACTTTTTATATCATTCAAGCACTGTCTTCATCTACTTCATTACTTTCTCCACCAGAATACTGCTTCCGATCCCTCCGGCGGCTGCCACGCAGCACATTCCCAAATGCCCATTTTTATGTTCCAGTGCTTTCATCAGATGCAGCAGAATCATTGCGCCGGAGACTCCATATGGATGCCCATAGGCAAGTGCCCCGCCCCAGATATTATAACGGTCTTCAATCCCCGGAAATGCACGTTCAAATAGAACATCAATAACGGCAAACGCTTCATTGACCTCAAAAGCATCGATCTCCTGATAAGAATGCCCCGTTTTTGCAAGTATCGCCTTAGCAGCGCTGACGGCTGATTTTGGGCTCATCATCGGATCATCCCCGATCGCTGTACCAAACCGGAAACGGCATTCTGCTTTCCGTCCCTGTTCCCGCAAAAACCGTTCCGAACAAAGTACCACAAATGCCGCGCCATCGTGCATCAGGCACGCATTTGCCGCCGTGATTTTCGTGCCATTTGGAAGCAGATACGGCAGGCGGTCGATCAGACGCTGGCTCATTGTCGGACGGATTCCCTCATCCCGGCTGCTGCCGTCGATGGAAACCGTTATATCCTCCAATATTCCCTCTTTGCGCGCCTGCGCCGCCCTCTTATGGCTCCGGAGCACCCAGGTGTCCATCTCTTCCTTAGAGACATTTTCCCGGATCGCAGTCTCCTCCGCGCCCTCTAACATAACCTGCTCGCCGCGCTTTCCCGGCACAAACTGTGCAACCGTATACACCTTTCCACCGTCATACTCCGGATGGTTCGGGGACATCATGCGGTACGGCTGTACCGAAGAACTCTCCATTCCCCCGGCAATGACCAGATCCGCCATCCCGCTCTCAATCTTGGCTGCTGCCGCGCTGATCGCCTCCAGCGCCGACCCGCACTGCAGATCCAAAGTAACCGCCGGAATCCGCTCTGGAAACCCTGCCGAAAGTGCCGCCAGACGCGTGATATTGCCGCCTCCCCCGACCGCATTTCCTCCTATTATATAGTCGATCGCATCGGTTGGAAGCTCAAATCGCGAAACCACCTCCCGCAGCACCTCCGCCCCCAGCTTTTCCGCCGGGATATGACGGTACATTCCATCTTTCACCCCGATGTAACTGCGCAAACCGCCCAGAATATATACGTGATTCATGCTTTTCTCCTGTTTTTCTTCTATTTCTAATTAAAATTAAAGGGATGCGGCAACGGACTCCTCATACCTCCTGGCTGCATTTCTGCACTAAAAGGCTGATTCTGTTCACTACCACATCCCATCTTTATTTTCTATCTAATTTCCAAATAAGCCCGTCCGCTTCAGCGCCTTTCCAAGTGCTACCGCTGCCACACACTTAACGATGTCCAGCGGAATAAACGGAATTATCGACTGCACGATAACTGCACCCCACGGCTGTCCGGTCACGTGTTTCATCCAGCCTGCACCGAATGCGTAAATCACCGGAATACCAACTACAATCAGGAACGCTGTCTGGAATGCAACATTTTTCCATTTCCGGCAAAACAGGGAAATCAGGAACGCTACAACCAGAAATCCGATATAGTAACCGCCGCTCGGTCCAAGCAGTTTTCCCGGTCCTGCGCTTCCGCCGCTGAATACCGGCACGCCGCATAAGCCTAACAGCAGCCAGCTCGCCATAACTAAAATGGTATCCTGTGGTGCAATCAGCAGACCGATCAGGTTGACAATCATCGTCTGCGCTGTGATCTTTGCATCCGAAAACGGAAGCGGAATCGCAATATACGAAGACACACTGATAAGAGCCAGCATCATCGCCAAAAGTGTAAGCCGCTTCGCGCTCCATGCGCCGTGTACGTTCACTGCACTTGTCTCTGAACTCATTATATATACCTCCTCAGTGATAAAATTCTAAGCCGTGTAATGCATTTTCCTATGAATCACACACAGAGAATCTTTGCTAGAAAAGAGTATATCGGAATTTCAAGAGATTGTCAACCTTGTTTTTATAAATGGTTTACATATGCGCCCATAGCTCCTCTGCACCCACTTTATCATCGGCATCCCTATTTTTCTGTAATCGAAAGAATTTCCTTTCCCTCTTGCTTCGTTCTCAGATACACCGCGTTTCTTCCCTCCTGCCCCGAATCCGACAGATATACCTCCTCATCAGGACGAAGTGGGGCAAGAAAACGTACTTCCAGAGCGGTCTGTCCCTTCATCCAGCCCTTCTTCCACAGACGAAGCAGGCAGGCATTCATAACAAGAAACCCCGGCAGAACTGCCGCTTCTCCCTGATGGATCGGATTGGTATCTGCCGCCTCCCGGAGATATTCTTCCATCTGGCTGCGGCTAAATGCCAGCGTATCATCATCCTCACTTCCCAGTTCCGTAATTGCTTTCATGAGCGGCATTTTCTCTTTTTCCGGGACAAGGACGCTCTGGCGCGGTTTTACCAGCAGCACTTCCATCTCCTCATTTTCCCGTTCCTTTTCCTCCTCCGCTGCCGCTATGCGGACCCGGATTGCCGAGCGACCTTTTTTGATGATTTCTGGAGTTAATTTGGTATGGCAAAACTCATTCTCCCCCTGTTTGGGCTGCCAGTCCAGATGAAGTGTAGTTGTGCCTATCATCCATCCCTCGTATCCTTCCAATGTGGAGAGAGCGCGCTCAAAGCAAAGAAGCTTCTTTTTCAATCTATCATTCACGGTATTTTCGACCTCTTCGTTATAAATTGTAAATCTGACTCGCATGCACTTTTCTCTGCTCATTATACTAGATCTGTTCCAGAATCACAATATCCGAATCTCCCGCGTCTCCCCCTGATCCACCGGAATAAATCGGTCTTTTAAGCCCGGCGTCAGCCAGATCGTGCCGCTCTCGTCAACCAGGACTGCCTCATAGTCCTGATGCGCCGCCCAATGTGCCGCTGCCTTTTCCCGTCCCATGACAAACAGGGCGGTCGAAAGCCCATCGCAGCGCAGTCCGCACGGTCCGATGATTGTCACAGAAATCAGCCCGCTATGCGCCGGCGCCCCAGTGGACGGATCCATGATATGCCAGTAAATTGTTCCGTCATCATCCGTGAAATAGCGCTCATAGCCGCCGGAGGTAATGACCGCCTCATCCTGCACCCTGACTCCGCCCAGATAGCCGTCGCTCTCCGGATCCTTGATGCCGACATACCATTTCTCGCCATCCGGTTTTGTTCCGATCGTCTGGATATTGCCTCCAAGACTGAACAGTGCGCTTGTCACGCCGTCCTCCTTCATAGTCTTTACCACCTCATCTCCGGTAAATCCCTTTCCGACACCGCCTAGATCCACCATCATTCCCGGCTCGATCGACGTCGTATCTGCTTCTAAACCGACCAGACGATAATCGACCGATTTAAGCAGGCTTTCCCGCTCGCTCTCACTGGGGACCCGGTAATTTCCCGTTGTAAATCCCCAGCTTTGCACAACCGGGTAAATTGAAATATCGAGTGCACCATCTGTTTCCGCTCCCAGCGCTAGCGCCTCCTGCATCAGATAACGCGTATCATCGGAAAGTTTCGCTGTTTTCTCCTGATTTAGATAGAAAATATCGCTGTTTTCCTGCGTTGTCGAAAGCTCCCCTTCCAGCTCTTCCACCCGCCGTTTCACTTTTTCCTGCAAATTTGCACTTCCACCGTAGGCATCAAACTGCATCACAGTATCCATCGCAAACACCGTCCAGTTCTGCCCTTCTCCCGGATTCTGGTTCGAATTTGAGGGATTTTTCTCTAAATTTTCGTTTTTTTCTACTGCTGCCACATTTTCTGCCGTCTCTTCCGTAGACGCAGATAAACGAGGACGGTCATTCTGGACCGCCCCCGTTTGATCCGGCTGCGATGAAGCACCGCAGCCACACAGCAGCAGGGTTAATAAAATCCACCACTTCTGTTTCAATTTTTACTCCTTTAAATACAACTACTCTTCTTCAGAAACAGACTCTTCTTTCTCAGAAGTATCGCCTTTACCGCCGTCAGATTCTTCCTTATCAGAAGTATCATCTTTTACGTCACCGGTCTCATCCTTCTTGGAATCATTGTCCTTAGATTCGTCCGTTTCATTCTTCTTGGAATCGTCACCAGTTTCGCCGGATTCATCTTTCGAATCATCCTTGTCAGCATCGCCTTTATCTGAAGTTTCGTCTTTCTTCTCATCCGAAGTATCCTTGGACTCGTCCGAATCCTCTTTCTTGTCCTCGTCTACTTCCGGTGCCTTGTTCGCATCGTCTGTCTCGTTCTTCTTATCGCCATCCGGTACATCTGCCTTGTTTTCGTCATTCGTCTTCGGCTCTGCCGGTGTTTGCTCCGGTGTGGTTACTCCCTCGGTTGGGGTGGTGACGATCTCGCTTGGGAGGACTTCGTCGGCAAGAAGCGTTTTGGATTCCTTGATTAATTTCCAGTTTTTATCAAGTTTGCACTCAATCGTTCCGTTATTCTTAGTGTAGATAAGAATTTCATTCTCCTCTTCTTCACTCAATCCGGACGCTGAAACCTTTAAACAATCATAATTATCATTGCTATAAGATGTATCCGTTGCATGCGGTGCAAACTCACCACTTCCAAGGAACGAGGAAACGGATGCCTTGCTATACTCTTTTCCATTCACCTCAACCGAATCAATCTCCTTTAAGAAAGTTTTTAACTTTTCCCCCTCAACTCCATTGAAACGGATCAGTAAATAATCTCCTGTCCAACTACTCTCTTTTACAACACTGGAAACCTCAATTTCTGTATCTGCTTTCTGGCTCTCAACTGTAACCGTGATCGACTGATTCTTGTAACCTTTTGCTTCGATCACAACCTCATTCAGACCACTATCCAGTGCGCTTGTCTGAATTGTCAATGTTGTACCATTTACTGCAAATCCAAGCGCAACATCCTCCTCATTATTGCCAGTTACTTTTACAGACTTAATTGCTTTCAGATACTCTTCATCACCAGTCAGAACCAGCGGATCTCCCTCATCAACCGTAGTGCTGCCTGTCAGTTCCGGTGCTGGAAGCAGTTTCTCTTCGTCACCCGCTAACTTCATATCCTTTGTAACTGTAAAGGTAAGCTCTTCATATCCTTCTGCCTGAATCGTTACATCGGTGCTTTCTTCGGTGCTGAAACCGTCTAAGGTGAAATCGATGCAATCAAAATTCTGTACATTGTTATCTGGATCATCTGCATCTGACATCTTCCATGTAGGCTTATACGAACTAAGGCTGTAAGAAGCTTTCGTATACTCTGTTGTTCCAACCTTCACAGACGTAATCTTAGCCAAATAATCTTTTACACTCGTTCCTGTTGAATCCTTAAAAGAAGCGCGGCCAAAATCCGGATCAAATGCCCAGCTGGCTTTATGTTTGCTGAACTCCACTACTTCCGGAGCCGCCATCTCTTCTTTTATCTCTTCCTCTTCCTTCTCCACCACAAATTCACAGCGCAGCGCCTCTTTGTAGTAATTCGAACGAAGTGTCAGTTTATAAGTTCCCGGCTGAACCTGATGAAGAATCAGCTGCGTTCCATCCTCAGATACCTCATAATATACATCATTGCTGCTGGATACACCCTTTGGATAAACATTTCTCTCAACAGCATCCTCCTCATCGGAAAGCAGAGTAACAGATTTCAGGTTCTTCAAGAAATCTCCCTCGCTGCCCTCAACGGTAAATTCAGCATCTGCAAAGTAGTATGTTTTCTTTCCATCTACTGTCTTCTTTGCTGAAAATGCATTTTTAGCATCCGCATAATCAACCTTCAGCGCCAGATCACTCTCCAGCACCTTATCGTATGTAAATGCGATACTCTGGCTCTTATATCCCGTTGCATCGACAGTCAGCTTATACTCCTCACCAGCCTTGAATACATCCGCCTCTATGGTAATGGTGCCAGCTTCTTTATCGATGGAATATTTGTCCTTGCTGAGTGCCTGCCAGTTTCCGTTGACAACGATACTCTGAACCGCCTCGATATACTCTGTATCCTCTGTCTGCAGGACTACCGGCTCGCCCTCTTTGTTCTGTACAACTGTAATCGCCGGTGCATCCTGACGGGAGAAGTTTCCATTGTACTGGATATCGCCGAGCAGACCATCTTCAAGAACCTCTTTTGCCGTTGCCGGATGGTTCGGATCCAGTGCTCCATTTTCACGGTAATCTGCAAATGGGAGCATTCTGTTCTCTTCGTATTTCTGATTCTCACTCTTATTTACGTAGTCTTTCCATCTGAAGAAATCATCATCTCCAGTATCATAGACTGCATCCGGAATCGCATTGTACCACCATTCCATGACTGCCTTGGACGCATCATTTTCCATCTTGGCCTGTTCAAGGAGATGTGCATTTACAAGCAGATCTGAATCAAAAATCAGGTTTGCAGAGATTGCATAGCTTCCTGAGCTGCTGCCGCTGGAGCTTCCGCTTCCGCCGGAACCAGTCGATGCGGTGCTGATACCGTCGAATCCGTATGACGCCATTTTCTGACCATTGGTCTGTTCCTTCTCTTTTACCGGCTCTGCGCCCGTTGTCACCTTGAAGCTCTTGGAGAATGACCGGAAACCATTTGCATATACAGTGAGCTTGTAGTTGCCCTTGTATGGCAGATGGTCTGTATTATCATTGTACAGAACAAATAAATCCTGGCTGTAGAGATACCAGTCATCGAGCATCTTAAGGTCGCTTACTGTTCCGTTCGGATCTTCCAGGGTCACACGCTCGATCGGTGTCTCAATTGCGTATACCAGATCGCTGACTGCAAAATGGAGATTCTTACCGGACTGCGGTGTTTCCTTAAGCTCCAGCGTCGGTACTGTCTCATTGACGACATGAATCGGGACGAGCGCGGAACCGCCTGCCGACGATACAACCCGCACATAATAACGTCCATTATTAAAGAAATTGCTCTGTCCTGTCTGGATAGTCAGCTGTCCAACGCGTCCCTGTCCGTGCGCCACATTCTTTTCACTGTCAAATACGAGACTCGAATTAATTGTGTTCTTCTGCTCATTGTATTCAACCAGTTCCAGTTTGCGGATGCCGTCAAACCACTCTTTTTCCTCATCTGTATTATAGTTAAACAGAATGGTAACGGCTGCTTTTCCATTTTTTGGAAGAACCGCATCCGGCGAATAGCTCGGATGAGTCTGTTTCTCTTCATTCAAGTTATACGTAGTCTTTTTCGGAGAAATGCGGGCATTTCCGTTTTCATCGTAATTGGTCAGATAATAGTCCCAGTAAGCAACCGGCTCATGCGTCAGAATCTTCTCAGGCAGATAGCCGTCGTTTTCCTCATATACAGCATCTTCCTGGCTCTCATTGCTCAGAACCACCGTCTCTTCCTTTGCCGCATCTTCTTTGCTGCTGACGGTTACTTTGCCCGGTGTGCCAAGAAGCGCCAGTTTTGCCATACGTCCGTCATCTGTGATCGGAGTTAAAAGATTGGTTACATCTTTTCCATCGACCTTAACGACCGTATTGCCTGCATTGTATCCCTCATCAAATGCGATCGGAAGCCACCAGCCCAGGGAATTTACTTCGGTAAGCTTTGTCTTCGTCTCATCTACCAGCGAAACCATCTGCGGCTTGTCTGGATTTTCAGTGTTTCCGTTATCTCCGGCATTTCCGCCATTCTGATTTCCGTCATTCCCGGAATTACCGTTATTTCCAGAATTACTGTTATTTCCAGAATTACTGTTGCTTCCAGAGCCCCCCGAATGGCTGCCGCCGGAACTGCCGGAATTCCCCGAACCGCCTCCTGATACGCTGCTTCCGTTGCCGTCTGCTGCCGGGCTGCTCGCGTAACCTCTATCCGCACGGGTCTGGACCTCTCCATTTTCATTGACCCACTGTCCATCCGCATTGACGCTGTAGCCGTCCGGCGTCCGGCCTTCGGTGTGCATCTGACCAAAGTTTTCTGCACTCAAGTTATCAAAATAATAGCATTTTCCATCAATCCACTGCCATCCTGTCACGGTCATACCTTCCGTTCCATCGGATGCAGTGCTGAAGAAATACCATTTTCCTGCATTGTCCTTCCACCAGCCGCGGCGCATCTGTCCTTCCACGCCATCGGCAGTTGTGTTCATATAGTACCGCTGTCCATCGACTGTGATCCATCCAGTCATCATCCGTCCGGTCTGCGGATCCAGATAATACCAGCCGCTCTCGGTCTTGACCCATCCAGTCTTAAGCGTTCCGTCCGTTCCCTGATATTTCCAGTCCTGTCCTTCCTGAATCCAGGCACCGGTCTGTACTCCGGACTCCGATGCCGGTCCGGTTGAAGCATAAGCAGTACCTGCCTGCGCCGCCGCTAACACGGTCACCGCCGCCAGAATTGCCTGCCGGGATCTTCCCTTACCTTTCATACATATTCCTCCATATAATCTTTTGTAATATCTTACTCTCCGCACCAGATTAGGCATCCCTAACTCAGGTGACCGAGGAGGTTAGTATAAACTAATCTAATAAAATCTGTCAATTATTTAAATCTATTTAAAAATGAGAATTTTTATCTATTTTTTAATTGAATTTTATTCTCAATAAAGCATTGGTTTTTTAGTTGCTAAAACTAACATGCAAATTTCTTTTTCCATTCAGCACATGTTAAGTCTCATTTTGCAGCGATTTTTTCCGCCTTTTTCCCTGATATTGCCTCGCTTGCCATGAATTTTAAAAAAACATATTTTGAGATTTTTTTCTGTTTGCTTCATTTCGTATATTTTTATCCTTTTCGCACATACTCCATCTGTAAACATTTTGTTCCATTCCAGTCCCTTCGCGGTCACTGATATTGGCTTCTCTGATAGGAGATTTACACGATGCAGATTTCTTCATCCATTGAAAATAACCGGACTTTTTTTCAAAAAAAGCTCCGACCGGACATCAGTTTTGATGTCGTAGATCGGAATCTGATGATCGGCGGGCGCGATGCCTGCCTCTACTGTATTGATGGTTTTACCAAGGACGATACGCTTTTAAAAGTGCTGCAGGCGATGAGCAGCATTGAAACCGCCCAGATGCCTGACAATGCAAACGATTTTGCCGCCCTCTACCTCGCCTACGGCGAAATCGGGCTGGAAACGGATTCGGACGCGCTGATTATCCAGCTTCTCTCCGGTGTTCCTTTTCTTCTGATCGACGGATATGCACAGGCACTCACGATAGACTGCCGCACCTATCCCGCCCGCGGAGTCAGCGAGCCTGAAAAGGATAAGGTATTGCGCGGCTCGCGCGATGGTTTTGTCGAAACGCTTGTGTTCAACACGGCTCTGATCCGGCGGCGCATCCGCGATCCGAAGCTGCGGATGGAAATCATGAATATTGGGGAAAGTTCGCACACCGATATCGCCATCTGCTACATGGAAAACCGGGTGGACACCGAACTTTTAAACCGCATCCGCACCCGGATTCAAAAAGTGCATGTCGATGCCCTCTCGATGAATCAGGAAAGCCTTGCCGAATGTATTTATCCGCACAAATGGTTCAATCCGTTCCCAAAATTTCGTTTTTCAGAGCGTCCGGATACCTCCGCTGCCTCGATTCTGGAAGGAAATATCATCATTCTGGTGGACAATTCGCCATCCGCAATGATTCTGCCATCCTCTGTTTTCGATATCATCGAGGAAGCCGACGACTACTATTTTCCACCGCTGACCGGCACCTATCTGCGCCTGTCGCGGACGGTCATCTTTTTCCTGACCTTATTTCTGACACCGCTGTGGCTGCTTTTTATGCAGAATCCCGGCTGGATCCCGGAATGGCTCGCTTTTATCCGTGTCACCGACGAGATCCATGTGGCGCTGATCTATCAGCTCCTGATCCTGGAATTTGCCATCGATGGTCTGCGGCTCGCGGCAGTCAACACCCCCAGCATGCTGACGACACCGCTCAGTGTCATCGCCGGTATCGTGCTTGGGGAATACTCGGTCAAATCCGGCTGGTTCAACAGCGAGACGATGCTCTATATGGCGTTCGTCACGATCGCCAACTACTCGATGACGAGCTTCGAACTCGGCTACGCGCTCAAATTCATGCGCGTCCTGCTCCTGATTCTGACCTTTTTCCTCAATCTCTGGGGCTTCATCGCCGGAACACTCATTGCCGTCGGCTGCCTTGTCTTTAACCGGACAATCGCCGGAAAAAGTTATATTTACCCGCTAATTCCATTTCACTGGAGTGAATTAAAAAAGCGGCTGCTCCGGAACCGGCTGCCGCATGAGGAGAAAAACGGGTAAGAATGTCGCATAAAATGTCCGCATACCCACAACTGCCCGGATGGTTCCGGATACTGGCTGTGGTTTATGCGGACATTTTAACTTCTATATCTATCTTCTATTTTTCTTTCTTATACACTACCTCTTTCAGCACCTCCAGCGCCTCCTCATACCGCTCTGCCCCCATCGAGGCACAGGACAACAGGAGCTTCGGATATCCCTCTTGAAAATGATGCTCCTGTTTTTCCAAAAGACTCCCGACCGACTCCACCGGGCGGACGGCGACGCCTGCCTGTGCCGCACGCCCGGCAATTTCCGCCGATGTAAGCGGGCTGTCAAGCTCCATGAGAACCAGAAAACCGGCATCGCCCAGATGCGTTCGCGCTTTTTCTCCAAAAATGCGCCGCACCGCATCACACAGACACTTTGCCTTTGCCGCGTACAATTTCTTGGACTTTCGGATCTGGCTTTCCAGATGTCCGTCCCGGATAAACTGGCAGAGGGCAATCTGCTCTGCCTTGGACGCCGTCTGGTTATAAAAACGCCCCCGCTCCTGATACCGTTTCAGCAGATCCGGCGGCAGGACCATGTAGCTCATGCGGATCGAGGGAAGAAGCAGCCTTGAAAATGTCCCCAGATACACGACGCCCCGCCCGCCGGAAAGCCCCTGCAGGGACGGTGTCGGGCGGTTATAATAGCGGAACTCACTGTTGTAATCGTCCTCAATAATCAGCATATCCTCGCGCGCCGCATCCTTTAAAAGCTTCATCCGGTCGCCCACCGGCATGACCTCTCCCCAGACTGTCATCTGCGATGGGGTCAGATAGCAAACACTTCTCCCTGTATGTCTCATCGCCTCTGACATCTGTTCGGATAACCCTGTTTTCATCTCTCTTGCACATACATCTGGCTTTTCTATTCCGCACAAATCCTTTTTTGAGGACTCAATCCTCCTATCATTACTTTCCCAATATTCTCTTATATCTCCGGTCCGAAACCCATAATCCTCAAAAATCTGGCGTCCCTGCCGGAACGATGGATTAAAAAACCATGCGCTGTCCCGCTCCCGCAGCATCGGGCACAAAATATGCAAGAGACTCTGCACACCCGCCCCCACTACAATACTGTCCGGCGTACAGATCACATTGCGGTGGCGCCCCAGGTACGCACAGAGCGCCTCCCGGAATTCCCGCTCTCCCTGCGGTTCGCCATAAGAAAGCAGCCGTTCATCCTGGCGCAGGGCGCTCTTGACATAGCGCCGCCATAAATCAAACTGGAAGCTCTCCCGATCCACATTTGAAGACGCAAAATCATACCGGATTTCCGGGCGTTCCTCCTGACGCGGCACACCGTGCTCTATTTCCTCCCGGTTTGCAGCCGCCAGCACCGCATCCGTTACATAAAACCCGCTCTGCGGACGCGAAATGATATAGCCATCCGCCGCCAGCAGCATATACGCCGTCTCCACCGTCGTCCGCGAAAGCTGCAGCTGCAGGGAACATTTGCGGATCGACGGCAGCTTCGCTCCCGGCTTCATCTGCCCGGACACGATCAATTCTTTGTAATATTCATATACTCTCAGATACCGGCTCTGTCCCGGTTCGCTTAAATTCAGTTCCATCGTATTTCCTCTATCTATTTATGTAAACGGCGATGCACCGCATCGATCATCCGCATCATCCCATATCCCAGACAACCGCCCCTCTTTCCGTCTTCACAATATTTTTCATCTCCACCACTTGTACCCCCTTATACCCAACTGCCTTCCTCAATTATACCGTTTTCTCCTGCTTATAGGCAATCCCCAAAATTGAGTACTGTTACTGTTCACGCATACGTGCCCAGTAACGGAAATTCCGAGGAAGAAATCAAAGAGCCGCTTCTTCCTAAGAAAGAAGAGATCCCCGCATATCCTCTCCACACGGCTGTTCTCTTAAATCCTCTATACGGATTTTTATTTTTCATTTGCGTTGATTTTTCACAAAAATGTGGATATAATATATTATAACAAGGATTTAGGAGGTTGTTTTATGCTGATTCAATTTAGTGTAGAGAACTTTCTCTCTATCAAAGATAATGTCGTGTTATCCCTGCTTGCCAGTAAGGATAACGAACATCCAGAGCACCTGATTGTGGACGGAAACAAAAAGCATTTGAAGTCTGCTGTGATTTACGGCGCCAATGCTTCTGGAAAGTCCAATGTCTTGAATGCGTTTTGGTTCATGGTAAATTATGTGCTGACTTCGCATAACCAGCAGCTCCACAAAACCATTGATCGTTCGCCTTTCAAGTTTGACCGGGAAACACCCTCTCGCCCCAGCAGCTTCGAGGTCATCTTCACCACAAATGGCATCCGCTATGCGTATGGCTTTTCTGTAACAGACAAAGCTGTTATCGAAGAATATCTGTATTACTATCCCAATGGCAGGCAGGCACTCATTTTTGAGCGAAAAGACACAAAAGATTTTCGCTTTACCGTTGATGTCGATGAACAAAACACTCTCAAGGATCGCACTTCGGCCAACAAGCTCTATCTGTCTGTCGCATCAAACTGGAGCTATTCCAAAGTGATTCCAGTTCTGGAATGGTTTGCTTCCTGCCAGATCATCACGAAACATTCTGTTGCAGACGCCTACGGCCTTGAAGCAGAACAACTCAAAGAGGATGACTACCGGCATGTGATCGCCTCTATGCTGCGTGTTGCAGATTTTGGCATACAATCCCTTCAGATTCGTGATGCAGAATCCGCTCCTTCTCAGCGTAATGATATCTTTACCAATATTGAGGCCATTCACACGGTACAGGATACAGAGGGAAATACTTCTTCCTACGCGCTGAACATGGCAGAGGAATCTGATGGCACCAACAGTTATTTCAAACTGATCGGTGTTGTAAAAAAGGTGCTGGATGAAGGAACCCTTCTTGTCGCTGACGAGATGGACGCTCATCTGCATCCTCTTCTGACAAAGCATCTGGTCTCGCTTTTTAACAGTGTGGAGTTCAATCCAAATGGAGCCCAGTTGATTTTCACATCACACAACACCAATCTTCTTGACCTGGATGTACTGAGGAGAGATCAGATTTGGTTTACCGAAAAAGACGAGCAAACAGCGGCTACCGATCTGTTCTCCCTTTACGATTTTTCCATCCGCAAGGATGCTAAGGTGGAGAAGGGCTATCTGATTGGCCGTTATGGTGCGATCCCCTTTATCAAGGGAGGGCTGTAAAATGGCACGTGGAAAAATTGAAAAGCGTGGACAGCGACGCAGAAAAATAAAGCCTGTCACTCTGATTGTAACGGAGGGTTCTCAAACTGAGCCTAAGTATTTTGAACACTACCGCAACCGTCAGACAAACATTGATATTCGTGTGGTAGGAAGCCGCACCAGCGGAGGTGAAACAGATTATCTCAGCCTGATCCGGAAAGCCGTGGAATACCATCTTCAAAATGACAGCAGCAAACCGTTTGGAATTGCTGTCAATCCATTTACCGACATCCATCAGCTGGTGGAATCACTGCTATAATGTTTCAAAGAAACATGGGTGGCACAAAATTGTCTCTACATTGGCACAGTCCTGCCCTTTCGCCGTAAATCCATATCTGTTATACTTGGTACAGTCAAAACTTTGCATAGCAGCCGCTCCGGTTTGGAGCGGCTGTTGTCAATTTCAGTAAAGGTGGTGGTTTCTATTTCTATTTCAAAAAGCCCGGAAAGTGCTGAACAACGAGCGGGGCGAGATCAACTATTTCAGTACGATACTGCTGCGTTTATAAAGCTGGAGCAAATAATCTTTTCTGCGACGCTTGACCGCCGACACCAAATATGCCGTAAATCTAAACCATCCCACAGTGAACCTCACATGGCTAAAGTCACGTGCTTCTCAGCCGTTTTAAACGGCAAGACT
>OKRR01000590.1_pt1 | contig 40485 bp, 27 predicted proteins | sample 1601211 | NCBI WGS metagenome assembly OKRR01 (sample SAMEA3541525, study PRJEB24748) | human gut metagenome | biome: human gut; feature: human-associated habitat; material: faeces | place: China | collected 2012
TATCACTCACTTGCGACAGCTCGTTAATAATAGCAAACCACTTTTCATTTGTCAACAACTTTTTTACAAGTTTTTGACATTATTTTTAATTTATTTTAAAGCATGCCTTCCTTAATCACATTGTGATCACGCAATACTTTTTCAATAACTGTTCCTTTCACTACGCGAAGCAAAGGTTTCTTCAATGCGTTTAATGGTCCCGGCAATGAAATCTCAAGCGGTGATTTGCCATCCATCAGCTTCACACTGCTGTCTAACAGTTCACGGATATCGTAAACACTTCCCCATACTTCTGGTACTCCACGGTCTACTCCTAACAATCCATATACAGCCTCCATTGCTGTTCTTACAGAATACTCTGTTGTGAACACGGTATCTCTTGGAGTTTCTGCAAACTGACCTAAAAACGCAAAGTTTACACAGCCGTCCGGAATCACATCCGGTCTGTCACCTTTTGTTCTCGGCATAAAGAAAGCGGTGATATACGGCATCATTGTCGGAACACAGACTGCACTGTGTTCGGCAAGTTCCTCAATTTTTTCAGTCGGAACACCCAAATGATACAGCCACTCTTCTGTAATCTCTTTCCCGGTACATTTCTTCATCGGTTTCTTAACATAATCACCCGGTACATCGGTAAAGAGACCATATACCCATACGCAGACCTGATTTTTATCCTGCTCTTTGAACTGTCCCTGACGGTTGATCGTCCAGCTTAAAAGCCAGCTGGAATCTTGACAGCTCACGATACCACCTGTTACGACTTTGCCGCTTCTTGGATCTCTCTTACAGATATCCATAATATAAGGAATGATCTTATCATCTAATGTTGTGACGGTTGCAGATTCCCAGTTTGTTTTTGCAATATCAGAGCAGAACTTCTCAGGATGTCCGAAAGATGCATCCTGTTTTGCAATATTTTTCCATAAATTCCAGCAGCCGCTTGTACGAACCTCTGCGTCACCGTTTGGTGCATGATTCTGATCCCCGTAAATAGTTCCTTCTGTACAGCTTCCGTTTGTGACAAATACAAGATCATTTTCTGTTAAGGTAATGCCCTCTTCCACGCCTTTTACTTTACACTCGATTGTTTTTGCCACTTTCTTTCCGTCTTTGATATCGAAAATTACATTCGTTACTTCTGTATTAAACTGGAAATCAACACCTGCTGCTTCGAGGTATTTCTGCATTGGAAGAATCAGCGATTCATACTGATTGTATTTTGTAAATTTTAAAGCTGAAAAATCCGGCAGCCCTGCAATATGATGAATGAAGCGCTGGAAATAAAGCTTCATTTCCAATGCGCTGTGCCAGTTTTCAAATGCAAACATCGTTCTCCAGTACAGCCAGAAAGTGGAATCAAACACCTCATCATCAAATACATCCTCGATCGTCTTATCGTAAAGATCCTCGTCTTTTGTCATGAAAAGTTTCATGATCTCCATGCAGCCTTTCTGACTTAAGTTAAATTTTCCATCGGTGTGCGCATCTTTTCCCCGTTTTTCCGTTGCACGGCAGAGAGAGTAGTTTGGATCTTCTTTATTTAACCAGTAATACTCATCCAGAACGGAGACTCCCGGCGTCTCAATGGATGGAATGCTCCGGAATAAATCCCACAGACACTCAAAATGATTTTCCATCTCACGTCCGCCACGCATTACATAACCTCTGGTCGCATCATAAATGCCATCACATGCTCCACCTGCAATGTCCATTGCCTCCAAAATATGGATGTGATCTCCCGGCATCTGTCCATCTCTTACCAGAAAGCAGGCTGCTGCCAGAGAAGCAAGACCGCTTCCTACAATGTAAGCACTTTTTTCGTCAACCCCCCGCGGTTTCTTTGGTCTTGCAAAAGCTTCATAGTTACCGTTGGTATAATAAATGCCTTTGCTGTTTTTTTCATTTTTTCCACGCTCTGTGTTGCGGTATTCCTGCTCAGGTGCATTTGCTGCCGCTTTTTTCATCTCATTTTTGACGTTATCCTTATGGTTCTTTGCGGCAAGTGCCACGACTCCTGCTCCTGCTGCAAGTGCAGCTACTCCAAGTCCAATGTTTTTCTTTTCCATGGTTCATTTCTCCTTTCATTGATCCTCTTTTTAGGCGTTTGCGAAACTCTTCATAATCTTCTTTAAATTGTTCAATTTACGCTTTCACGAGTTTCGCAATTGTCTAATCTGTTTTTTGATGTCTCTATGATAGCTTGCCCCAAAATGATTGCCAATTTACAAAAAAGGTGAAATGATAAAAATTTTATCACTTCACCTTTTTTGATAAAAAGATCGTTTTCATTTTATTGTCATGAATTACATTTTTTCCTTCTCCTGTTCAAAATTCCGAATGGAATTGGCAATATTGCCATGCAACGTCACTGCGAGCAGATCTACGATTTTCTGATAATCCTCTTTCATTCCACGGTCGATCCAATCTAACATGATGCCAACAAAACCGTATTTGTAAAAATCAGCAATAAACTGTTTATCTGTTTCCGGCAGATGATCTCTGGAGCATTTTTCCTCGACAACATCCGCAATCAGCTGGTATGTCAGTTTGTATAGAAAGCTCTCGATCTTTTCACGGCTCACCGAATGATATACGTTCATAATGAATGGCTTATTTTCCAGTACTGCCTCAAAAATCTGAGTAAAGCCTTCCTGCCAGGTATCGTAAGTTTTCTTATCCCGCAGGGCTTTTTTCCCATCTTCCACACATGCCCATTCCACCAGATCATAGATATCTTTGAAATGATAATAAAATGCCATACGGCTGATTCCGCAGTCCTCTGTCAGATCTGCGATAGTGATTTTGTCAAATGGTTTCTTTTTCAAAAGCTCTTTCAATGACGCTTCCAGTGCGATTTTGGTTGTATTCAATATCTGTTTCTCCTGTTTTTCGCTTGCTTTATGAGTTCCATTTTATCTGCGTTCTTCGGTTTGGTAAAGCCTTTCCGTGATTCTTTCATAAAAATTTCAGAGACATTTTATAATTTTTTATTCTTGACAGAAAATGTTAGCAGGCTTACAATTTCTCTGGTTTCAAATGATTCACAATTTTTGATGTGCAATTTGTTATTATAAATGAAAATACAGACATTTTGACACCCGAATTTTATAAGAAAAGGAATTTATCAACATGACACAGGAAAAACAGGTAACAAATCCACTCGGTACAGATAAAATATCAACGCTCGTCGCCCGATTTGCAGTGCCAAGCATTATCGCCATGCTCGTCAGCGCCGTTTATAATATCGCTGACCAGCTTTTTATCGGAAACGCAGTCGGCACACTTGGAAACGCCGCAACGAATATCGCTTTTCCACTCTCTATGCTCTGCACTTCCCTTGCTCTGCTTTTTGGAATCGGCGGAGCGGCAAGCTTTAACCTTCACATGGGAGCAGGACATAAAGAACAGGCGCCTTATTATATAGGAAACGCTATCACAATGCTGCTCTCCCTCGGCTTTCTTTTATTGTTTGTCACAGAGCTGTTCTTAGAGCCATTGTTAGTGCTTTTTGGCTCTCCGGCAGACGTTCTTCCGCTGGCAGAACAATATGTACGTGTCACAGCAATCGGTTTTCCATTTCTGATCTTAACGATCGGAAGCGGTCACCTGATCCGTGCCGACGGAAGCCCTAAAATGGCAATGTTTGTCAATATCTCCGGTGCCGTGATCAATATTGTATTAGACGCATTGTTTGTTATTGTTTTTCAATGGGGAATGTACGGTGCTGCATGGGCAACTGTGATCGGTCAGATCATCTCTGCTGCGATTGCAATTCATTATCTGATGCATTACCGCACTGCAAAGCTGGAAAAACAGCATTTTATCCCTTCCGGAAAAGACCTGATACAGATCTGTTCTTTGGGAATGTCTTCCGGTATCAACCAGATTGCCATGATGATCGTGCAGATCACCATGAATAATCTGTTAAAACTTTATGGTGCGCAGTCCGTGTACGGCGAATCGATTCCGATTGCCTGTGCCGGCATTGTCATGAAAGTAAACCAGCTTTATTTTTCCGTGATCATTGGTCTGTCCCAGGGCAGTCAGCCAATTGAAAGTTTTAATTATGGAGCCAGACAGTATAAGCGCGTAAAAGATGCCTATCTGCTTGCAGCATCTGTTGGGGCAACCGTATCGATTGTCTCCTTTTTACTGTTCCAGCTTTTTCCGAGACAGATCCTTGGTCTGTTCGGAAGCGGAAGTGAAGAATATTTCCAGTTTGGTGTCAGCTATTTCAGGATTTTCCTGTTCTTCACCTGGTTAAACTTTTTGCAGCCGATCTCCTCAACCTTTTTCAGTTCTATCGGAAAAGCATACAAGGGAACTTTTCTTTCCCTGACCAGACAGATTCTGTTCCTGCTGCCGCTCGTGGTTATACTGCCACATTTCTTCGGTATTATGGGCGTTTTGTATGCAGGACCAATCGCCGATCTTTTGTCCTTTACCGTCGGACTTAGCATGGTGATCGTTGAATTTAAAAATATTCATAAACTTGAGTCAGAAGCAGCATAACGCAGCTCACATTGAATGTAATTTTTTTACATAGTCCAAAAATATTTCATTGTACTAAATTATTTCATAGTGCAAAAAGGTTGACATAAGGCATATCTTATGTCAACCTTTTTTCATACTTCATATTTCATATTAAACGCATCTAATTTTAACGCTGCTATGATTCCAGCCATAAGACAGATACTGTTTCTGACAAAATCGACTGGCGATCTGATGAAACTGTCAAATGGAATGATCATGAGCGTTGCAGCGATCACGATTCCAACAATTACATGAAATGCCACTGAATAATGCTTTTCAAACAGTGTATTCACTAATTTTGCAAGTAGAATAATCGTGAAAACCGCTCCAATCCCAGCCGGAACGAGTATTTGAAAATCAAGTTTTCCAATGCCAGCCACAAAAGGCTCATATAATCCTAATGGCATCAGCAGAGTTGAAAAACTCATTCCGGGTGCGATCACGCTGAGTGCCAGACAGAATCCACAAAACAAGTACCACAAAAATCCCGGCTCAATTACGACAGAAAATAACTTCAGGCTGATCAGCAGCACAAACACAACAAGCATTGCCATACACATGGAAAAATAAGATGTACTTGTTCTTCCTTCTTTTCCGGCCTCCCGAAAAAGTGACGGCAGCATGCCTGTGATCAGTCCCACAAACACACAGATTGACGGCGCCGGGTATTTTTCCAGAAAAAACGATAATATATTCGCGATTCCAAGGAATCCCGCTGCTCCTCCTATGATAACCGGCATAAGCCCCGGCAGATGTGTTTTGTATGTATGAAACGGATCTGCAAGAAATTCCATAATCGTCTTATAGATTCCGAATACAACACAAAGCACACCGCCGGATATTCCCGGTAATACGGCTCCTAATCCGATCAACATTCCCTGAAAAAATTTTAAAATGAATTTTACTGCATGATTACTGTCCTGTTGCATGTTATGAAATACCTTTCTGATTTTTATTTTCGAAATTGTACCAGATATCATATGCTGATTCAATCGAAAATAGGCGTAAAAGGTATTCCTTAACTATTTCTTAGCTGTTTTTACTTCAGCACCTTCTCCAGCTCCTCGATCACGATCTTGAGAGCTTTGATCCGGGCATATTTCTTGTCGACAGACTCCAAGATATGCCACGGAGCATAGGTGGTGCTGGTCTTCGCGATCATCTCATTGACCGCTGTCTCATATGCATCCCACTTGTCACGGTTGCGCCAGTCCTCGTCCGTAATCTTCCACTGTTTTTCCGGTGTGTTCTGTCTCTCATTAAAACGCTCTAACTGGGTGTCCTTGTCGATCTGAACCCAGAATTTGATAATGACAGCGCCCCAGTCGTGAAGTTCTTTTTCAAACTCATTGATCTCATTGTAAGCGCGCATCCAGTCATTTTCACTGCAAAATCCTTCCAGACGCTCCACCATCACTCTTCCGTACCATGTGCGGTCGAAAATAGCAATATGTCCTGTTTTCGGCAGTCTCGTCCAGAAACGCCACAGATAATGCCTTGCTTTCTCATGAGGTTCCGGGCTTGCGATCGGATATACTTCATAGCCACGCGGGTCGAGTGCTCCTGCGATCCGCTTGATGTTGCCACCTTTTCCTGCTGCATCCCAGCCCTCATAGGCAATGATGACAGGTACTTTTTTCCGGTAAAGACGGTTGTGCAGCTCGCCGAGCCGGTTCTGCAATTCTTTCAGCTCTTTGTGGTACTCATCCGCCTCAATCTCTTTGTCCAAAGGCACTTCTGCCAAAAGCGGCATCCGCACTAACGGAAAAACATTCTGTAAAAGAGGAACTGCCAGCTTCTGATTGCTCAGCGCAATCTCGATTCCCTGTGTTAATGTCTCTAAAACCTGAAGTTCCGTCCATTTTCTCGACTTTGCATCAATAATGTACCACGGTGCAGACGGCAGATTCGTGTTCTTCATATAGGAAGAAAATGCCTCTTCGCACTTCTCATAATGACGGTTCTGCCAGAGATCATTTTTGCTGACGCGCCAGACTGTATCTTTTTCATGTTCCAGATGCCCGATCCGTTTTGCCTGTTCTCTTTCGGAAATCTGCAAGAAAAACTTCATCACCAGATAACCGTTATCGGTAAGCTGCCGTTCAAAACGTCTCACACTCTCGATCCGTTTTGCATAATCCTCATCGGAAAGTTTTCCGCGCAGCTCGTCTGTTACGATCTCGTCCATCCATCCCGAATCGAGAAATACGAACTTTCCCTCTTCCGGGATCCGTCTGAAATAGCGGTATAAAAATGGTTTCCGGCACTCCTCCTCACTCTTTTCCCCCATCGATTCCACCTTGAAGAAACGCGGATCGATATTCTGGATCACCTGGCCGATCACTGAGCCTTTTCCAGCGGTTCCCCAGCCTTCCATGAGCACAAGTACCGGTATCTTCTGCTCTTTGATCAAAAGCTGCTGTTTTGCTAACTTTTCTTTTGCAGCGGCAAGGCGTGTTTTGATCTCCTCGTCGTCCGGTTTCTCGATTGGTTTCCATTCATTCAGCATAAAAAAATCCCCCTTCTCTTACACTTTTTCGTAATCAATCCATATCTCCGCAATCACGTTCCGAAGATGCACGGATATCTGCCTGTGACTCTGTTGTCATTCTTCTTTTAGTTTCTCTCAAAATTTCCGAAACATCAAGGCATTTTCACACTTTTTATATTTTTTTCAGAATTTGACAGTTTTATTCTTCTGCCTATATTTTCGTATACTTGTTTTCTTTTATAAGCGTTTCTTATGAATCATTTTTTTCTCCCTATTTTTTTGCATAAATGCAGGAAAACAGGAAAAACCTCCTTGCAATTTGTATTCTTACACGATATAGTTGAATCAACAATTTCGAGATGAAGTTTGCAGGAAAACGACGCAAGTCTACCGAAGGAGTAACACTCTCAGGTGCCGGTCATACCGGTGCAACTGTAAATGGATCGACTCTCTGGAGACGCCCGGATGAACCGGGGGCCGAAGGTGCAACATACGTTTTCGTATGAATCTCTCAGGCAAGCGGACAGAGAAGATAGCTTAATTGCACACATAAAACTTCATTTTATATGAAGTTTCCTGATTATGTATCTTCCTATCCCATATATTTTTATATGGGATATTTTTCTGTCAGTTCATCCTGTTTCCGGTCATCATCCATTTTCTTTGCAAGATATTTTTCTGTGATACTGCATGCACTCGATATATATATTGAAAGAAAGATAGAGGATTTGAAACATGTGGAGTGTAATTAATGATTTTCTTGTCAATGTTGACAATTTTGTCTGGGGTGTGCCTTTAATGGTGCTGATCATGGCTGGCGGCCTGCTGCTTACGGTGCGCCTCGGTTTGTTACAGATCCGGAAGCTTCCCCTTGCGCTGAAATGGATGATCCAGAATGAAGAAGAAGCCGAGGGTGAGATTTCAAGTTTTGCAGCTCTCTGTACTGCTCTGAGCGCAACGATCGGTACCGGTAATATCGTAGGTGTTGCAACCGCTGTCGGCGCCGGCGGTCCGGGCGCTCTGTTCTGGATGGTCGCAGCCGCTTTTCTCGGAATGGCTACCAAATATTCCGAAGGACTTTTAGCTGTCAAATACCGTGTCGTTGCTCCTGACGGCCACAGCCTTGGCGGTCCTTTCTATTATATTGAACAGGGAATGGGAAAAAACTGGAAATGGCTTGCGAAGCTTTTTGCATTTTTCGGCGTCTGCGTCGGACTTTTCGGTATCGGAACTTTCAGCCAGGTCAACGGTATCGCAAGTGCGATCAACGGTTTCTTTGATCCGGACAATGCACACTGTGTCAAGATCCTTCCTTTCCTCGGAGAATATTCCTGGTCAGTCGTGATCGCATCCCTGATCCTGACGGTCTGTGTCGCAGCCGTATTGATCGGCGGTGTAAAACGGATCGCAAGTGTGAGCCAGATCGTTGTACCTTTTATGGCGATCCTTTATTTTGCTTTTGCCGTTATCCTGATCATCTGCAATATTACTGAAATTCCTGCAGCTATTAAAGTGATCGTAACCGCTGCTTTCACACCGAAAGCGGTTACCGGCGGTGCTGTCGGAAGTATGTTTGTCGCTATGCAAAAAGGTGTTGCCCGCGGTATTTTCTCAAATGAGGCAGGACTCGGAAGCGCCCCGATCGCAGCAGCTGCTGCACAGACAAAAGAACCTGTCCGTCAGGGACTTGTCAGCATGACCGGAACTTTTATCGACACGATCGTAATCTGTACACTGACCGGACTCTCCATCGTCTTAACCGGCGCATGGCAGGTCGAAGGCTTAGAAGGTGTTGAAGTCACCACTTACGCATTCCAGCAGGGACTTCCTTTCCCTCCGGCCGTGTCCTCTTTTGTATTAATGCTCTGCCTTGTATTTTTTGCATTTACAACAATTCTCGGCTGGGATTATTACAGCGAACGCTGTCTTGAATATTTAAGCGGCGGTAATTTAAAACATGTGAAAGTCTACCGCTGGATTTATATTTTTGCAGTATTTATCGGACCGTATATGACCGTCAGCGCTGTGTGGACGATTGCCGATATTTTCAACGGACTGATGGCTCTGCCAAATATGATCGCACTGTTCGCATTGAGTGGGGTTGTTGTCAGGGAAACAAAGGCGTTTTTTAAGAAACAGAGTTAGGCAATTATTTAATGTGTCACATTATAAACTTAGTTGCCAATTTTAGCTCATACGTAAAGAGGAGTGTGATAATTAATCACACTCCTCTAAAAATTTCTTTATAAAAAAGAGTTTTTCTGCTGGTTGTCAGCCTCGGTATCCAGTTAAGATACCCATAACGACGTGGAAATCATTAAGTCCCCCACGTGGACTACAGCTGTAATGCTTTACATCGCTATCTCAACCTTTTTGCCGCAAAAAGCAATTCCATATTTTGATATCTCTTTTATACCTCTGTCTTTCAGATCGGTATCGTAATGTTTATCTTCTATCTGCTTTAATGCCTCGCATGCCGACGATGTAAGCATTTTTTCTTCCTTCACTGCCTTAAATTCCATTATAATTGCCGGCATTGATGCTGTTTTTGGCTCCAGTGTCAAATCAAACCGTCCATCCCCTGCTTCACGGTTTGATCTAATATAATATCGATCAGACGCTCCTGCTGACAATCCTAACATCATTCCATGATAAAACCCTTCTGATGCACCATCAAAACAGCTTACACATGTCAGCATATACTTTCTAAGTGCAGCTTTTAATCTGTCTCCATCATTCAGATATAATGCCTTCTCCAAATCTGCCATTACATTTCCATCCAAAGTATTTTTAAGCCAGAACAAGATTTCTGAATTGTAGACTCTTCTGATTTCTTTGTTTGGAAGCGCTAATTCCATAAATGTGCCAATTTCAGTTTCAATTGCTTCCTTTACAGGCTTCAAATATCCTGCCATGAGCAAAAAGCTAAATATGCTGTCTGCGCCATCCGTTATTCTTGGGTAAATGACATCCATATTCAATGAAGTCTGCACATGTTTCCCCTGCATCAATAAGATCAGGTCATCCGCAATTTCCGGTGTCAATGTTCTCATGATCTCACGAATGATCTCATTATCACTGGTGTTCGTCCAAAAAGGCCTCGGTTTACACTCATTATTAAAATAATTTGCTACTGACCACGGATTATATATTTCACGATTTCCAAACAAATATCCGTCATACCACTCCTGCAATTCATTCAATTTATCCTCGCGTCCATAGTAAGCAGCCATAGCTGTTACTTCGTCTGATGTAAACCCAAAATACTCACTGTATTTTTCATCCAAAACAGAATTTACAACCAGATTATTCAATCCACTGAACAGATTCTCTTTTGAAACACGCAGTATGCCTGTAAGGACTCCAAATGCCAGTGCCGGATTATCCTTCAATCCGCCCGACATAAAATTTCTCATAAAAGTGATCACTTCATTATAAAACCCTTTTGAGTGTCCCTGCTGGATAGGTGTATCATATTCATCAATCAAAACCACAATCTTTTTGTTGTGATATTTTTCCAGCATCCGGCTTAAATTAAGCAACGCCCTTGTATATTCAACATTGCTCAAAGTTCCTTTCTGCATCCTATCGAGATAATCCTTCTCAACTACATCTAATCCATCCCATGAGAGAATGTCAGCATGGCGCATATATTCATCCCGTATCACAAGTCTTATAGCTTCCAGAGAATCTTTCCAGTTATCGAATTTTACATCTTTGAACGTGATATATATAACCGGATATGCTCCCTGCTGTTTTCGATAAAACTCACCGCAATCCCATATCTTTTTATCCCGAAAATATACAGAATTGTCCTCATCCGTTTTTTCAAAAAAGACCTTCAGCATATCAACTGCCAATGTTTTTCCAAATCTTCTTGGTCTGGTAAACAATGTGACAGCTGCATGATCATCTATTAAATCCCTGATCAAAAGAGTTTTATCTACATAATAGCTGTTTTTTACCGTATCAATGTATGATGTGCTTCCAACGGCACAGGGAAGTGAAACATTCTTTTTTCCAGTCATATTGTACCTCCGATCATCCGTAATCTGATATTTTCATTATACGCAAAAAGCTGTAAAACTCAATGCGAATTTTACAGCTTCTATATAAATGTGTGCTGATTACAGAGATAAAAGTGTGCAGGATTTTTGAATTACATATGTAAAGATATGCGAAGCAACCGTTCTTCCAGTACTCCGCATATCTGAAAAAAACTAGTTGATGTAGTTAGCTGCTGCTCCCATATAAGCGATTGCTTCATCAGCTGTCAGATACTGACCTTCCATAACAAGGGAAAAATCTGAATTTGCAATTGCAACGGAACCGTCGTCTGCTTCTACAAATACTGCTGAGAAATCATCACCTGTATAAACATCTGTTGTGCTGATCTCAGTCCAGTCAATGTTATCTTCATCTGTAACATTTGTTACATTAGAATCATCATATGCTCCACAAAGGACATCTCCCTGTCCATCCTGTGGAACGATCATTAATGAAACATAGCTATATCCATCCGGATCTCTAAAGAGTGTGATCACATACTCTGTATTATCATCATCCACTGCATATAATGCTGCATCAACAAGATCCGCTGTTACATCAAGAAGGGAAAATCCTTCTTCCTCTGTTGTGTCTGCTGCTTCTGCTGCATCTTCCACATCCACTGCATCCTCTTCTGTATCTGCTGCATCATCAGCTGCTGTGTCTGTTGTAGTTGTCTGCTGATCATTGTCAGCTGGTGCTGCTGCATCTGATGAACCACCACATGCTGTAATATTAAGAGCCATTGCTCCAACAAGTAATGCTGTTAATAACTTTTTCTTCATTTGAATCTCCTCTTTCTACTATTCATATTTTTGATAAAAATAGAATTTTTTTTGTAAATTTCCTGCCCACTTTTATCTCTGTAATCAGCTTATTTTTCATTTTAAAAAATTATTTGTGCAATGCCTTATCTTGCATGGTTTCTTTTTCTTTTCGCAAACATTCCTGCAAGTCCTGCGCATGAAACCATCAGAAGTGCTGTACAAAGTGCCATGCTGAAATCTTCGCCTGTCTTTGGAGATTTTGCACTCTGGTCAGCGTTTTCGGCTACCGTAAAGTTTGTTGCCGCTGTTCCATCTGTCCAGACAAGTTCAAAGGAATGGTTTCCTGCTGACAGACTCTTGAGGTATTCTGGTTTGAAGGTAATGATGGTAGATCCTTCTGTGACCGTATAGTTGATTGGATCAACTGTAACTCCGTCCACCTTGACCTCACGGAATTTTGAGATCTCACCGCTTCCTCTGATTGCAAGGCTTCCATCTGTATTCTGTGTCCATGAACTGCCCGCTCCATCCAAAATGTCATACGTTATCTGAACCGGTGCCGCAGCTGCAGGAGCAACTGTAGTTGATGCAGCCGGTGTTGATGTCGCCGGTGCCGGATCCGGTGTCGTGGTGGTTGCTTCCGGTGTCGGATTTGGAGCCGGTGTTGGGGTTGGCTCTGGGTTTGGCTCCGGTGTCGGGGTTGGATTTGGATTCGGTGTTGGTGTAGCATCTTCTGTCACAGTCAATGTAACGCAATCTGACATGACATGACCGCCTCGATTGCTTACCATACACTGATATCGATATCCATTATATTCTTTACTAATTGCATTTAACGTATAACTTTCACTAGTTGCTCCAGCAATATCAACAAATCCTCGAATATCTTTTTTGTCAACCATCCACTGATAACTCAAATCTGCACCTGCTGCCTCTACAGTAAACGTTGCCGTTTCTCCGACTTTCACAGATACATGCTGTGGCTGTTTTGTGATTGACGGTGCTTCAACAGCTGGCTTTTTTTTCAATACAACTTTGCTATTTTCATCAATAGCTGTTTCGTAATCACTATTATCAGAAGAAAAACAGTTTACACTTACGGAATCACTTGTAATCGTAACCGGAGAATTTTCTGTTGGTTTTACTTTTGTAGTCACGCCTATCCTAGCTTCGCTTGTCAGTCCACTTGCGGACACCTGTTTGCCTTCCCAAAGATACAGATTATTATCTATTTCTTCAACTTTATTTTTAGTAATATTTACCGTACCTTTCATATTAAAAGATCCTTTTGATGCAAAATATACTCCTCCACCATCCGATGTCGATTTATTATCGGTTATTTCACCTCCGAACATATTAAAGCTGCCATCATTGTGGCAAAAAACTCCACCACCACAATCTTCGGAATTGTTACCAGAAATAACTCCACCATACATGTTGAATTCGCTACCATTATTATACACACCTCCGCCACCACAATTGTAGCCATAAGCTCCAGTGGATCCTATATTACCAGTAATTGTGCCACCGTACATGTTGAATTTACCCCAAGTACTATTAACACCTCCGCCATATGTACCAGTATTCCCAGAGATTGTTCCCTCATACATTTGAAAGGTTCCTCCATAATTATATATACCTCTGCCTGTTTTACTCTCGCCATGAGTAATTTTTCCGGCATTTTCCTGACAATCTGTAAGAATAAATGTTTTGTCTTCATTTATGACAATAGTGTCACTGTTACTTGCATCACAAGTAATACTATTTCCATTCAGACAAAGGTTTACATTATAATCACATGTCCATGTAGCCTTGAGAGTGACAGGCTTTGTCAGATAATAACTGCCATCCCGTGTTATCTCACTAAGATCAGTAATCCCTTTCCATTCAATTTCACTATGAGTATGAGTTCCAGCTGTCAGATTTCCTGTACCGCATATGCAATGCTTATGCTCAGGATTCTCCACAGCTGTCACGCCCGGCTCACTTTCCCCTTCAGCCTTCGCATGCACTGTTCCACCCGGTACTGTCGGAACAAGTCCTGCCACCATTCCGAATACCAGTAAACCGGAAAGTATTTTTGCAATTCCTTTACCCATTCTCTTTTTTCTTATCATGTGTACTCTCCTCTTGCTGTAGTTTCAAAATCCAAGATTTCATGTGGCATTCCATCCACAGGTCTAATATCGGAAGCTTATCTTAAGCTGCTCTTTTTTCTTCTTACAAACATTCCTGCAAGTCCTGCGCATGAAACCATCAGAAGTACTGTACAAAGTGCCATGCTGAAATCTTCGCCTGTCTTTGGAGATTTTGCACTCTGGTCAGTGTTTTCGGCTACCGTAAAGTTTGTTGCCGCTGTTCCATCTGTCCAGACAAGCTCAAAGGAATGATTTCCTGCTGACAGGCTCTTAAGGTATTCCGGTTTAAAGGTAATGATGGTAGATCCTTCTGTGACCGTATAGTTCACCGGATCAACCGTTACTCCGTCCACCTTGACCTCACGGAATTTTGAAATCTCACCGCTTCCTCGGATTGTAAGGCTTCCATCTGTATTCTGTGTCCATGAGCTGCCCGCTCCGTCTAAAATATCATATGTTACCTGAGCCGGTGCTGCAGCTGCCGAAGATGCCGGTGCCGTTGTAGTTGATGCTGCCGGTGCCGGATCCGGTGTCGTGGTTGTTGCTTCCGGTGTCGGATTTGGAGCCGGGGGTGTGGTTGGCTCCGGATTCGGATTCGGTGTCGGTTCCGGATTCTGGGCTGTATCTCCTGTCTCCTTAACTGCATAAATCATTCCATCTGAAGCTATCGTCTCAAGCCAGATTTTGCATTTGGATAAGTCAGCAATGCCAAAATATGTTCCATCAAATTCAATGTTTTTGTCAATTTTTTCAATAAAACAACCTTCCACCTCATCAGTCTTATATTGAATTATAATATACACATCATCCTGTGTAGTTCCTCTGTAAACATTAATTTTTTGGGTTTTAGCATCGTATGTTACAGTACCTATGTTCCTGTCTTTACCGTCCAAGCGAAGAATCATCCCCTCATACTGGGTTGTACCACTACTATTATGGGTTACTGCAGATGCAAAAAGGACATTTGACAAGTCCAGATTAGCGGCTGGTCTTACTTCTTTATTTTCTTTATTAATGACATGATATCCTATAACAGCAGGATCTTCGCTCTGTACTGCTGCAATCACATAATGTGGAGAAGGATAATTATCATATTCGTAAGGTGCACGAAGCCAGATAGCATTTTCACTTGAGCAATATTTTTTTCTTGATATTTTTTTGTCTGCACTTCCTACCAATACATATCCATTGTCACAGTAATCACTATTTAATACATATAATTTATCAGAATTTGTATAGGTCGTTTTATTCTTCGAATCTTTTGTTGTAATTTTTGTTTCCTGCATAAGTGCTTTCTCTGAGTCCGAGAAATAACCTGTGCCAATTGTCATCTTCTGCAATTCATTTCTTAATTTACTTGCCCCATAATGATTTGAATAGACATTTTGCAGGTTACTTTCTGTGTAGCTTCCATAACTTTTCTGATATGCCTTTTCATTATCATCTTCGCTAAATTCTATTCCCGTTGCCATCGGACTTGCTGCAAAAATAATAGTATTATCTCCCTGTACGCCATTGTCTTTTCCTAAGATATACCAATCCTGTGCTGTACCAGACGCATTTTTACCAAATAAAAGTTTTCCAACATTTGCATTCGTTCCATTTTCATCCGGGGTAAATGCTGTCATTAACTGCTCTTTTGTCGCATATACTGCCACACCCGGCTCACTTACATCCGCAGCCTTCGCATGCACTGTTCCGCCCGGTATTGCCGGAACAAGTCCTGCCACCATTCCGAACACCAGTAAACCGGAAAGTATTTTTGCAATTCCTTTGCTCATTCTCTTTTTTCTTATCATGTGTACTCTCCTCTTGCTGTAGTTACAAAATCCAAGATTTCATGTATCATTCCATCCACAGGTCTAATATCAAACGCTTATCTTAAGCAGCTCTTTTTTCTTCTTACAAGCATTCCTGCAAGTCCTGCGCATGAAACCATCAGAAGTGCTGTACAAAGTGCCATGCTGAAATCTTCGCCTGTCTTTGGAGATTTTGCACTCTGGTCAGCGTTTTCGGCTACCGTAAAGTTTGTTGCCGCTGTTCCATCTGTCCAGACAAGTTCAAAGGAATGGTTTCCTGCTGACAGACTCTTAAGGTATTCCGGTTTGAAGGTAATAATGGTAGATCCTTCTGTGACCGTATAATTGACCGGATCAACTGTAACTCCGTCCACCTTGACCTCACGGAATTTTGAAATCTCACCGCTTCCTCTGATCGCAAGGCTTCCATCTGTATTCTGTGTCCATGAGCTGCCCGCTCCATCCAAAATATCATACGTTACCTGTGCTGGTGCCGCAGCTGCCGGTGCTGTTGTGGTTGATGCCGCCGGTGTTGATGTCGCCGGTGCCGGATCCGGTGTCGGGGTTGTTGCTTCCGGTGTCGGATTTGGATCCGGTGTTGGGCTTGGCTCTGGGGTTGGTGTCGGCGTTGGTTCTGGCTCCGGATTCGGTGTCGGTTCCGGATTTGGTTTTGGTGCTGGGGATGCACCTTTTAAATTCATTACAATATATCCTTCGGAATTAATAGCTGTTTCATATGCACTGTTCTCCGAAATGAAGTAATTTTCTGTTACTTTATCATTTGTAATGATCACCGGAGTGGTATCGGTTGGAACTGCTTCTGTATTTATGCGAATCTTTACACCTGCAGCCAGTCCCGATGCTGATACAAGTTTTTCAGACACAAGATACAGATTGGGTGCTGTGTTTCCAACTATATTCGGTGAACCGGATAATACTATATTACCATTACTGTATATACCACCGCCTTTGCCACGACCACTGCGATTTTTCTCAATCGTGCCGCCAGACATTATTAATGTGCCCGTATTATAAATACCTCCACCTTCATGCTCTGCATTATTGCCGGAAATTACAGCACTGCCAAACAATTCAAAGCAACCCTCATTATATACGCCGCCACCAGTACCAAAAGAGATATCATTATTTGAAATAACGCCACCACACATGATAAAAGTCCCTTTATTATTTATGCCCCTGCCTGTTTTGTCCTTACCATGAGTAATTTCCCCGGCAATTTTCTGACAATCCGTAAGAGTAAACGTTCTACCAGGCATTACAAAAATCACATCCTGATCAACATTCATTGTAATCTTCTTACCATTCAGACAAAGTACTACATTGTTCTGTGGTATCCAAGTCTCTGTCAAATTAACGTTATCCGTCAAATAGTAATAACCTGCGCTTAAATTGTTATCTAACGAATTTATGCCTGTCCATGTTGCTCCCTGTGGCAAATCAATTAAATGTGAACCGGTATGTTCCTCAGCCGGGGTTCCGCCATTTTCTTCTGTCGCCTCAACTGCATAAATCAATCCATCTGTATCTGTCGTCTCAAGCCAGATTTTGCATTTAGATAAGTCAACATCTTCGTAAGGCAACTTCACATCTTGGCTTATTGTAATCGGTTGACCATAGAACGTTTCTTGACCCTCCACTTTATATTGAACGATGAGATATACCGTATCCGCCGTTCCTTTGTTGACCTTGATTTCTTTTGTTAAAGCATTATACGTTGCAGTACCTATCCCCTTATTTTTGCCATCCAAACGAAGCGTCATTGCTTCTTCTATCTTTCCAGGCTCAACACTGAATGCCGATGCAAAAAGGACATTTGACAAGTCCAGATTAGCGGCTGGTCTGATTGCTTTTGTCTCATCAACCTGATTACCACTAACCTTCTGCTCCTTCGTTGATGTATAATTTGCCGTATAATCATGCGTACTCCCATAAGAAGATTCATACGGAGAACGCAGCCAGAATTCATCCTCACTCCAATATACACTTCTTTGTAGCTGCACGCTGTTATTACTTCCCACTTTTAGTATGATAGCATCATCAACCCCTTCAAGCGCATATAATTTATCTGTAGTGGTATAATCTTTCTTAGCCTTTTTATCTGTTGTAGTAACAGTTGTTGCCTGCATGAGTGTCTGCTCTGCATCTGAGAAATAGTCTTTATCACTCGCCATTCTCTGCAAAGTCTCTCTTAAATTACTGGCTCCATAATGGTTGGCACATACCTCTGCAGGATCACCGTCTGCATATGTTCCATATTCTATCATGTAATCTTTTTTGTTTAGTCCATTAAAATTGACTGTTGCCATCGGGCTTGCTGCAAAAATAATAGTATTATCTCCCTGTACGCCATTGTCTTTTCCTAAGATATACCAATCCTGTGCTGTACCAGACGCATTTTTACCAAATAAAAGTTTTCCAACATTTGCATTCGTTCCATTTTCATCCGGGGTAAATGCTGTCATTAACTGCTCTTTTGTCGCATATACTGCCACACCCGGCTCACTTACATCCGCAGCCTTCGCATGCACTGTTTGGCCCGATACTGCCGGAACGATTCCTGCCACCATTCCGAATACCAGTAAACCGGAAAGTATTTTTGCAATGCCTTTGCTCATTCTCTTTTTTCTTATCATGTGTACTCTCCCTTGCATTTTTAGACCCTGTTTGTATTCACCCACAGATATTTTTATAAAACAGAATGAACATCAAATCTCTTTCTGATTCCAATATAAGCTAATGCTCCACAAGATAAAACGAGAAGTACAACACACCATCCTACGCTGTTATCTTCTGCTGTTTTTGGAGAAGATACTTCTGCATTTTCTGTTGTCTGGCTGCTCTGTACGCTCTCATCTGCCACCTGTGTCGCTGGTGTGACAGTTGTTGATGGCGTTACCTCTGTTGCCGGTGCAGAAGGTGTTGAAGGTGTCGGCTCCGATGGTGTTGGCGTTGGATTTTGTGTGGAAGCTGTCTGAACTGTAAAATTTGTAAAAGCTGTTCCTCCTGCTGAAACAATGCTTATCGTATGTGTTCCTGACGATAATGTACTTAAGTACTCCTGTTTCAATGTTACAATAATACTTCCTTCTCTTGTTGTGTAATTCTCAGGAGCAACCTCATTGCCATCCACTAATACCTTTTGGAAATTGCTATAAGCATCATTGGAACGGAAAGATATACCATCCTGTCCACCCTGCGTATAAGTTCCGTTTGCACCTTCGATGATCGTTGGAGTTTCCGGAGCTGGTGTCGGATCTGGCACTAGAGCATCGCCGTCAGGAACAGTTACCACAACGGTACTGCCCGCATTGTGGTTTTTATCCTCTTTCAATCTCACATTGTAGTCTCCTGCTATAAGTCCAGTAATCTCAGTGCCAGTGCAGGAATTCCATGTGCTGTCTCCAGATTTACAATATTCCATCGCTTCACTTACGCCTGCAATCTTACCATCTGCTGCTCCAAGTGAAGACGGTTTTATCGCAAATAAGGCAGAAGGTTTATTCTGATTAGCTTTTTTAATTTCCCACGTTGGTGTTTTGGCACCTTTAGTTCCATCTCTCCATGTTTTATCTCCTGCTGGTATAACAGATATCTCATAAGTCCCTGCATCAATTGCTGTAGTAATACCATCAACAATTGTATAGTCTTCATTTGCTTCACAAGTATGTGCAGTTCCATCATACAGATAGGATTCTGTCTTTAAAAAACCATACTCCCTTACGGTCTGACCATATCTCGGCACATATACTTCCATTATTTCAGAAGGAAGCTGTGTCCAGTTGGTCTTATAACGCACTTCATAGGTTTGCCCTGCTTCAACCTCTTCGCTATAGTGATTCGTATCATCCCCCTTACTAGTTGTCCATGTTTCGGTTCCTTTCAAACGATACTCCATATTATTTTCAATAGCTACAATATATCCTTTTCCACCTTCTGATCTTGGTTCTTTGCCAGACACTGTATGGATAATCGGTTGTGGTTTCTTCTTGATTGCCCATTCGCTTAAGTCAATATCACATTTTGGATAACCAGAAATTTTAAATTTTGGTGGATAATATGGATCCATATTAAGACTAATTCCATACGTTCCCCAATTCCGATTGATTTTTCCTGTAATTTCTCCATTTTCATGATAATCTTCATCAATTGTCAGAATAACATCTTCCATCTTTTGACCTTTTGCGACAGTCAACTTACCTGACTGAACATGCATGGTGCTTGGAATTGTAATTGTTACTGTTTCCGGATCTGCCGCCAATGATGTAACAGGAATAAATCCGACAACCATCATGCAACTAAGTAAAAACACGACCAGTTTCTTTCTCAATATTTTTGTTTTCATAAGTGTTCCTCCTGCATTTGTTTATTTTTTCACAATATGTCGCATTACCATTTTTTTCATTTTATCACAGCGTTCATCCAAAACCCGGATTTCGGCGTGAGTTGTAATTATATGGCGTGAATTGTAAGATGCAGGCTTGCTTTGGTTTTCCGAATTTTTTATAATGGATGTATCATAACTGTGAAACAAGGAGGACTGCCACATGCTGCTTCAGATTTTAACTTATACACACCACTTAACGACAATGCTGTTTGGCATTTTTCTGTCCGCCTTTTTTCTCGGGGTAAAACAGAATAAAAAAAATGTCTGCATTCTTCTTGGCGGTGGAGCAGTATCCGGACTTTTCTTTCTAATCTGCAATACGGTATTCGGTTCGTTGTTCACGGAAGCCGTCTATCCGATTTTCGTGCATCTGCCGCTTTTTTTGCTGCTGGTATTTTATTACCGTTTCCGCTGGCTACCTTCCATAATCTCTATCATGACTGCCTATCTGTGCTGCCAGTTCAGCAACTGGGCAGGTATTTTTGCCTTATCCCTGAGCGGATTGGAATGGGTTTATTACCTGGTAAGGATTATCGTGACTGTTGCCGTTTTTGTTTTCTTAAGCCGGTATCTGTGCCAGACTACCGCACTGCTTTTTGCAAAATCTGACCGGGAGCTGTATATCCTCGGGGCAATGCCATTTGTCTATTATGTGTTTGATTACTCTACCACAAAGTTCTCCATGCTTCTCTACTCCGGAAATAAGGTGGTCGTGGAATTTCTCGCATTTGCCATGTGTATTTCCTATGTCATTTTCCTGTTTGTCTATTTTCAGGAATATGAGTTGAAAAACCGCGCTGAACAATACGGTCAGCTTACCAATATGCAGTTGAACTCCCTGCATTCGGAGATCGAGCAGGTCCGCAGCAGCGAACACCGCATGAAGATCCTGCGGCACGACATGCGCCATCATCTTGCCGCCATCCAGACTTTTATCTCCCAGCAGGAACCGGAGCGCGCGCTTGATTATATTCAGGAGATCAATAAGCAATATGACGACACTGTCATCCACTCTTTCTGCAGAAATGAGCTGCTGAATTCGGTTCTTTCCATTTACCAGACACGGTTTGTGGAAAATCAGATCGTTTTTGACGTACAGATTCAGACTTCGCAGACGCTCTGCTGCTCTGAGATGACTTTCTGTGCGATCCTTTCCAATCTTCTGGAAAATGCCATGCATGCAGTCACGAAACTCCCTGTGGAAAAACGTATCGTGCATCTGAGCATTTTTGAAAAGGGAAACCACCTTCTGATCCTGCAGAAGAATCCGGCTTCAGAGACACCTGTTTTTTCAAACGGTATCCCGGTTACAACGGCAAAGAATCATGGTATCGGTGTCCAAAGCGTCATTTATTATGTCGAGAAGGAACACGGACAGTACCAGTTTTACATGGAAGGTGAGGACTTTGTAGTCCGCATTATTCTTTAAGCGAGGAAATTTATTATGGTAAAGATTGCGATTTGTGATGATGAAACTGAATTTTTGGATCTGCTTTCAGACAGTCTTGATTCCTGGTGCCGGGCGCATCAGCTGACACTGCAGCTCTACCGGTTCACAAACGGTGACGAACTGATCTCCGCACACAGGGCTTATGGCATGGATCTGATCCTGCTTGATATGATCATGCCCCTTTTGAGCGGCATGGATACCGCCCGCGAACTGCGCCAGCATGACCCGCACGTTCCGATCATTTTTCTGACTTCCTCACCGGAATTTGCGCTGGAATCTTATGAAGTCCGCACTTTCTGGTATCTGTTGAAACCTCTTGACGAAGTGCGTTTCCATGCGGTTCTTGACAGCTGGTACGAAGTCCACAAGGCTTCCATGGCTCATTTCGCGGCAAGAACAGATTCCGGCTATCAGGCGATTTATTTTCAGGATGTCGAATATCTGGAAGCGCAGAATAAGAATGTGTTAGTCACATTGAAAGACGGCTCGGTGATCTCCATAAAAGAACCCTTTCACCAGTGTGAAACAATTTTCACAGTGGAAAAAGGGTTTTATAAATGCCACCGCAGCTATATTGCAGCGTTAAGCTGCGTGGAAAAGTTCGGTAAAACCTCTCTCTTCACAAAATCCGGCGCACAGATTCCGATTTCAAGAGACAATTACGCTAATTTTAAGGATGTTTATTTTTCCTATATGTTTCCGCAGGAATGATCCGGCTATTGGATCCCAAAGGACGCAAGCTTCATGTCCTCGTTGAACGCCAGTGTGTAATGCACCTCGATGTTTTCATATTCTGCGGTCACGTAAACGGCTGCGATATGCGCACCTCTCTGTATGATCTCCGCATCCTGCATTGTTTCAATGGAAACAAAATCTCCCCAGTCTTCCGAGATCCGCGCCTTCCCCTCGTCCATGCGCTCTTTGTTCATGATCTCCTGCATGTCCGGGACAACAAGGCTCTGCAGGCTGTCAAAATCCTCTGCATTCAGAAGCCCTATGATTTTTTCCGCCTGTGCCTTCACTTCCTCTTCGCTGAACACTTCACTCTCTGCCAGCGCTTTGTTCTGCGGCTGCATCCAGTAAGTTGCAACGGAAGCTGCCACAAGGATCACTGCGACAATGATGATGTTGCGGATGCGCTTTTTCTTCTGCTCCGGTGTCAGCACTGTTTTTGTTTTTATCTTACTCATTTTTCTCTCTGCACTTTCTTTTTTCTGCATATTAGTCCCTGATCGCATCCAACGCATTCGAAATATCTGCGATCAGATCTTCCTTATCCTCTAAACCGAGACTGATGCGGATCAGCTCTGCCGGAACACCTGCCTCTTTCAGCTGTTCATCTGTCATCTGTCTGTGCGTGGAGGTCGCCGGATTCAGACAGCAGGTTCTTGCATCTGCCACATGTGTCTCGATCGCTCCAAGCTTTAAGTTCTGCATAAAAGCAGACGCAGCCTCCCTGCCGCCCTTTAATCCAAATGAAACGACACCGCATCCGCCGTGTGGCAGGTATTTTCTGGCACGTTCATAGTATTTGCTGGAAGGCAGACCCGGATAGTTCACATAGGCTACCTTTGGATGTTTTTCCAGAAATTCTGCAACTGCCTGTCCGTTTTCCACATGCTTAGGCATACGCACATGCAGCGACTCCAGTCCAAGGTTTAACAGGAATGCGTTCTGTGGCGACTGGATGCATCCGAGATCACGCATAAGCTGTGTTGTACATTTTGTGATGAATGCGCCCTCATTGCCAAATTTTTCTGCATAGGTCACACCATGGTAGCTCTCATCCGGTGTACAAAGTCCCGGATATTTGTCTGCGTGTGCCATCCAGTCGAATTTTCCGCTGTCAACGATTGCACCGCCCACTGCCGCACCATGTCCATCCATGTATTTGGTGGTAGAGTGTGTCACAATATCCGCACCCCACTCAAATGGCCTGCAGTTGACCGGAGTTGGAAATGTGTTGTCTATGATAAGAGGTACGCCGTGCGCATGTGCTGTTTTTGCAAAGAGCTCAATATCTAATACTGTCAATGCCGGATTGGCGATCGTCTCGCCAAACATCAGTTTTGTGTTCGGACGGAATGCAGCGTTTAACTCCTCCTCCGATGCGTCAGGAGATACGAAGGTTGCCGTGATCCCCATTTTGGCAAGCGTAACTGCAATGAGGTTGAAGGTTCCGCCGTAGATCGAGGATGATGCCACGATATGGTCTCCACTCTCACATATGTTGAATATGGCAAAAAAGTTCGCTGCCTGTCCGCTTGAGGTCAGCATTGCGGCTGTGCCGCCTTCCATTGCTGCGATCTTGGCTGCGACATGATCATTTGTCGGATTCTGCAGCCGTGTATAGAAATATCCGGATGCCTCAAGATCAAACAGTTTTCCCATATCCTCGCTGGTGCTATATTTGAAAGTGGTAGACTGGATGATTGGAATCTGCCGCGGCTGTCCATTCTCCGGGGTGTATCCTGCCTGCACGCATTTTGTGCCTATTTTATAATCGTTCATTTTATTTTCCATGCCTTTCCGCAATCTGCCCTTCGTATCCGGCAGTCACATTATTATCAAACTGATCTGCGCCATAATCTCTGCTGCAGATCATCAGTTATTACTGTAGCATTATAAGCGCCGTTTTTCAAGAATTGTTTTTCCTGTCTGCCCGGAAGTAAAACACTTGCAGAAGTATGCTATTTTCGATAGTATATAAGTATCAGATGTACGGATACAGGTTGAGTCAGAACAGGTAGTTGTCTGATCGATCCTGAAGATAAAAGGAGGCATCTCATGACCGAGCAGGAGATCAAGGATATTTTACAACAACAGAACCACTTTTTTTCCAGTGGCAAAACGATCCCGGCGGAATTCCGCCTGAAACAGTTAGAAAGTCTGAAGGAGGCTATGATCCGCCATGAAGCCGACCTCGCTGCGGCATTGAAGGAGGATCTTGGAAAGAGCCGTATGGAAAGCTATATGTGTGAGATTGGGCTGACACTGTCCGAGCTTACCTGGATGCAGAAGCATCTCCGCAGCCTTATGCGCAGCAAACGTGTTTCCACCCCGGCCGCCCAGTTTGCAGCAAAGAGCTTCCGCTCCCCTTCCCCTTACGGAACCGTGCTGATCATGAGCCCATGGAATTACCCGGTGTTACTGACACTCGATCCGCTGATCGATGCCATAGCAGCCGGGAATACTGCGGTCGTAAAGCCAAGCGCCTACGCCCCTTGCACGTTCGATGTTATGAAAACTATGATCGAAGAATGTTTTCCGGCACATTATGTTGCAGTGGTCGATGGCGGCCGCGCAGAAAATCAGGCATTATTACAGCAGCGTTTTGACATGATCTTTTTCACCGGTGGAAAGACTGTCGGACGGGAGGTACTCCGCCATGCGGCTGAATATTTAACCCCTGTCACGTTAGAGCTTGGCGGAAAGAGCCCATGTATCGTTGACTCCACCGCTAAGATCCGGCTTGCCGCAAAGCGTATTGTCTTCGGCAAGTATTTAAACTGTGGACAGACCTGTGTTGCGCCGGATTATATTCTCTGTGACAAACGCATCCGTGATGAGCTTATCACTGCGATCTTAGCCGAGATTGAAAAGCAGTTTGGGAAAGAACCTCTGAAAAATCCGAATTACGGAAAGATCATCAACGAAAAGCATTTTGAACGCATTCTCGGGCTGATCAATGGGGAAAAGCTTGTGTATGGGGGACAGTCAGAGCCTGAATCGCTCCGCATTGCGCCTACCGTTCTCAATAATATTACGTGGGACGACGCTGTGATGGGCGAAGAGATTTTCGGTCCTCTGCTTCCGATCCTCACTTTCGACACATTAGACGAAGCGCTTGATACCGTGGAATCCCACCCTCATCCGCTTGCGCTTTATTTTTTCAGTGAGGACAAGGCTGCACAGAAGAAAGTCTTAGATACCTGCCGCTTTGGCGGCGGCTGTATCAATGACACGATCATTCATCTTGCAACGAGCGATATGCCATTCGGCGGTGTCGGTGAGAGCGGCATGGGCAGCTACCACGGCAGGGTTGGTTTTGAAACCTTCAGCCATTACCGCAGTATTGTCGATAAGAAAACGTGGATGGATCTGCCGATCCGGTATCAGAAATATACCAGATTGAAAGAAAAGATGATGCGGATGTTTTTGAAATAAGGGGGATTATACATAAAACTGTAATGCAAGTTCATTATAATGCAGTATGTCTTCCACTTCTGCGAGCCGTGTCCTGATTTTTTCTGACGCCGGCTGTTTTGCAAGATTCTCTTTGATGCCTGTGTATATGAGCTTTTCTTTTTCAAGAAAAGTTTTCAACACAGGATGGCGGTTTTGCAGGAGTAATCCACCATAGAGATCTGAAAGTTTCAACTCTTCCACATTCTCTGCCGTGGATAAAGCTTTGAAGGTGGTTTGGGATTCTTCTGCGTACTTCTGCGCAGATTTTCCCTGATACTGCACTTTCATCATCGGATAGAATTTTCCATCTTCATACACCATGTCCTCCGCGAGAATGGTATATCCTTTTTCTCTTAAAAACTCACGGACGCGCTCTATCTCGGACTGTGGCTGCAGAATAAGTTCTTTTGCAGACTGACAGACTTTTTCCCCGTCTTTTAAAATATGCATGACAAGTCCGCCTCCCATACCGGCGATGAGGACAGCTTCCACCTCGCCGGGTTTTAAAGCTGCCACGCCGTCTGAGAGACGTGTCTGTATGTATGCCTGCAATCCATATAAAGCAATATGTTCTTTTGCCCGCTCTAACGGTCCTTCATTGATATCCATGGCAATTGCAGCTGGAATTTTCTTCTGCTGTAACAGATAGATTGGAATATATCCGTGATCTGTTCCAACATCTGCTAATGTATATCCCTGTGTGACAAGAGCTGCGGCTGTCATTAAACGATTTGAAATCTTTACCATTTTTACTCTAAGTAATCCTTTAATTTGCGGCTTCTGCTTGGATGACGAAGTTTGCGGAGCGCTTTTGCTTCGATCTGACGGATACGCTCACGTGTTACATTGAACTCTTTTCCAACTTCTTCCAGTGTTCTTGCACGACCGTCCTCCAAACCAAAACGGAGTGTCAGAACTTTCTGCTCTCTCTCGGTCAGTGTTCCAAGTACTTCCTCCAACTGCTCTTTTAAAAGTGTAAATGCAGCGGCGTCAGCCGGAACAGGTACGTTATCATCCTGAATAAAATCTCCAAGATGGCTGTCCTCCTCCTCACCGATCGGTGTCTCTAAGGAAACCGGCTCCTGGGAAATCTTTAAGATCTCACGCACACGCTCTACCGGCATATTCATCTCTGCTGCAATCTCTTCCGGACTTGGCTCACGTCCTAACTCCTGAAGCAGCTGTCTGGAAACACGGATCAGCTTATTGATCGTCTCAACCATATGAACCGGAATACGGATCGTTCTCGCCTGGTCTGCGATAGCTCTTGTGATAGCCTGACGAATCCACCATGTTGCATAGGTAGAAAATTTATATCCCTTGCGGTAGTCAAATTTTTCCACAGCTTTGATCAGACCAAGGTTACCTTCCTGAATCAGATCAAGGAAAAGCATTCCACGTCCCACATATCTTTTTGCAATGGAAACAACCAGACGTAAGTTTGCTTCTGCAAGACGTTTCTTTGCCTCATCCCCTGCATCAAGATCTTTCTGTAAATTCTTAATTTCTTCTCTGATCTCTGCAAGTTCCTCTTCTGTTGCATTCTCTTCTCTGCTTTTTAAGATTGTGATTTTTTCCTTCGCCACAGCACCGGCTTCCATATTTTTTGCCAGCTCGATCTCTTCCTCTGCACTTAAAAGAGGTACTTTACCGATCTCCTTTAAATACATACGGACCGGATCTTCAATTGACACGCCATCTGGCACGGAAAGGTCGATTTTTTCCACTTCGATCTCATCTTCGTCGTCTACATCGAGTAAAATTTCATCATCAGAATCATCATCTGTGATCCGGAGTACATCGATATTGTTTGCTTCCAGAAAATCAAGAATTTTATCAAACTGCTCTGCCTCTAACTGCATGTCCGCAAAGAAGTCGCTGATCTCCTGGTATTCCAACATGTTCTTTTTCTTTTTGGCCAAGGCTAACAGATCTTTTAACTTCTGCTGAAACTTTTCTTTTGCAGCTTCATCCATCACTGCTACTTCTTTTTTGGTTTCCTTTACCTCGTTTTCTGTCTTTTTTGCCATTTTGTTTCATCCTCTCAAGTTTTCTACTATTTTGTCCCTAATCAATGGAAATATGCAATTTCTCCAATTCTTCCAGGTCACGTTTATCTGTTACAAGCTGCATCAGACCAGCCATATCTGTCGGTGCCAAATGCTCGGACCGATACTTGATACTGTTTTGTTTGATGCGGATAATGGTCTCTTTCAATGCCTTCTCCCGGTCTTCTTTTGACTCGACCTCATGGATTCTTGCATTGAAAAGCGCCGCAATCTCTTTCTGTGCCTCCTCATCTGGAAACATGCTGACGATCTTCGCTGGGTTTGCTTCTCCGCTCTCCTCAAACTGCCGGAATAATACTTCAGCTACCTTATGATATATCTCCTCCGTAAAATCCTTCGGCGCGATATATTTTTTTATCTTATGATATAATCCGGTATTCTCTATGAGCCATGTCAAAAGAAGTTTCTGGGATTGCTTCATCCCATCTTCTTTTTTGATTCCTCTGGCGGAGGCGTTTTTCTCATTGATACCGGTTTTTAACTGGGTTGGTTGTTTTCGGATGCCTTCCATCTGCATTCCGTATTTACCGACAAGCCGCTGTAAATCCTGCGTTGGCAGCATATATTTTTCCGCGACTGCCTGAACGTAAATATCACGCTCGATTTTTTCCGTGAAGGAGCAGAGTTTCTTCGCCACTTCATGATAAAAGGCTGACTTGCTCTCCGGATCTTTCATGTCATACTGCTGTTCTAAAATGCGTATCTCAAACATAAAGCTGTTCTCCGCATGATCGATACGATCCTGATACGCCTCTGCGCCCAGAGCCTTGATAAATTCATCGGGATCCTTGTGCGGGCGCATGTTGATCACTTTTGTCGTAATCCCTACTTCCTTTAAGATCGGAATTGCCCGGAGCGCTGCTTTCACCCCTGCGCCGTCACTGTCATAGGTTAAATACACTTCCTTGGTGTACCTTTTCAGCAGGTTAGCATGCCCTGCCGTCAGCGCAGTTCCAAGTGATGCCACCGCATTGTCAAATCCTGCCTGATGCAGCGCGATCACATCCATATATCCTTCACACAATAAAAACTGTGGTTTCTTTGTGGTCCTTGCAAAGTTCAGTCCGTACAGATTCCGGCTCTTGTCAAAAATCGGTGTTTCCGGTGAGTTCAAATATTTCGGCTCTCCATCGCCCATCACTCGTCCACCAAAACCGATGACTTTGTTGTGGACATCCATGATTGGAAACATGGCACGGTTCCAGAATTTGTCATAGCCACCACGTCTCTCATCGATCGTCACAAGCCCCGATTCTTTTAAAATCTCATCCTCATACCCTTTGGAACGGAGATACCGGTATAAGTCGTCACTGTACTGATCCGAATATCCCAGACCAAATTTTTTCATGGTCTCCCCAGACAATTCTCTTTTCTGAAAATAAGCGAGTGCGTGTTTTCCACGGTCATTCCTCAATAATGTATAAAAATATCTGGCTGCCTCTTTGTTAATCTCCAACAGCCGCTGTTTTTTATCTGCCTCTCTCTTCTGTGCGGCAGAATATTCCTGCTTTGGCAGGGCAACACCTGCCCGATCCGCCAAGGCTTCCATTGCCTCCCCGAAGGTAAAGTTTTCATACTGCATCATAAATGTGAAAACATTCCCTCCGGCTCCACAGCCGAAGCAGTAATACATTTGTTTATTCGGAGAAACAGAAAATGATCCTGTTTTCTCATTATGAAAAGGACACAGTCCAAAATAGGTGCTTCCCTTTTTCGTCAGATGCACATACTGTCCGATCACATCTACGATATCATTTCTGGAACGCACTTCTTCAATTATATCATCCGAAAAATATGGCATACTGCGTGTCCTCCTTTCGTTTTTAATATCTATTAGCCAATTGCGAAACTCCTCATAGTCTTCTTTAAATTGTTCAAAATTAACAAAAACATTCAAGACACGCTTTCGCTATGTGTCGCTCGCAACGGTACTAAGAAGCCAGACACAACTTACCGTTGTATCTGCCTTCTAAGTGCCGGCGGCTCCCCAATGTCTTTCATGTCTTTTGTCAATTTCTCACAATTCAATTTAGGTTGTTATGAGTTTCGCAATTGTCTATAATACCCATCCGCCTGTGCACGCCGCAGGCTATATTGGCTTAATATCCATCTACCTGCCATGCCTGCGGCAGGAAGTATTCGCTGAATTTGGTGATGGCGTACTGGTCGGTCATACCTGCGATGTAATCGCAGATCACACGTTCCGTCTTTTCCCCTTCATCAAGCATGGCGAGATATTTTTCCGGCAGAAACTCGATGTGGTCTTTGTAGAATCCGAAGAGCTGCCGGATCATTGCCTTAGCCTTCACTTCCTCACCCTTGGCAATTGGATTCGTGTATACATGATCGAACATAAAATGGCGCAGCTCAAACATGGCTTCCTGAATATCTGCTGACATCCGGATGTCATCCTGGTTCATACTATTCATGATCACGTTATGTATCAATGTATTTAAACGCTGTTTTGTGGTAAAACCTAATGTTTTACGGATCTCTGATGGAATATCATCCTCCGTCAGGATCTCTGCGCGGATTGCATCATCCACGTCATGATAAACATAGGCGATTTTATCTGATAAACGGACTACTTTTCCCTCCAGCGTATGTGGCATTGACTTAGACTGATGATTTAAAATACCGTCCCGGACTTCCCATGTAAGGTTTAATCCCATGCCATTCTTTTCGAGTTTTTCGACAATCCGGACACTCTGTTCATTATGCCTGAAACCATCCTCACAGATTTCATTTAACACGAACTCCCCAGCATGACCAAACGGGGTATGTCCGAGATCATGACCTAATGCAATCGCCTCCACTAAATCTTCATTTAAACGCAGCGCTTTTGCAATCGTCCTTGCATTCTGTGACACCTCTAACGTGTGGGACAGCCTTGTCCGGTAATGGTCTCCCTTCGGAGTCAGAAAAACCTGCGTCTTATTCTTCAAACGCCGAAACGCTTTACAATGCAGGATTCGATCCCGGTCGCGCTGAAAAACAGGTCTGACATCACACTGTTCTTCCTCCCTATCCCTGCCCTTCGTGTTCACACTCAGCGTTGCATGCGGACTCAGCGTCTCCCGTTCCATTTTTTCAAGTTCTTCCCGTATTGTCATATGTATCACCTCTCTGATATCTGACAGTCTCTCCCGAAGCACCGTATAAAAAATCGTTTCAATAAAATCTCCATATTTTTATTATTCGGCAGAATTTTTCAATTTCCTTTATTTTTTATAAAATTCATACAATTTTTTTATTTCAGATAGTTTATGGCATCCAGAAGACTGCTCACACCGACCAGTCTGATCCCTTTTACCTCTGTCATGGATTTTCTGCAGACCTCCGGCAGAATGCAGACCTCAAAGCCCAGCTTTTTTGCCTCCTGCACCCGCTGTTCCGCCATATTCACCGCACGGACTTCACCGCTTAATCCGACTTCTCCAAAACAAATGGTTTTCTCATCGATCGGTTTGTCCTTATAACTTGAGATCAATGCAAGCACAATGCCAAGGTCGATTGCCGGCTCATTCATTTTAATTCCTCCGGCGATGTTCACATAGGCGTCACAGTCCCCCAGCTTTAATCCAAGCCTTTTTTCCAGAACTGCCATCAGAAGATTGACACGGTTAAAATCCGTTCCTGCTGCTGTCCTTCGCGGAATCCCGAAATTGCTGTGGCACACAAGCGCCTGCACCTCTAAAAGAATTGGTCTTGTCCCCTCCATGGAACATGCCACAACAGAGCCGGACGCCCCCTCCGGTTTACCGCTCAACATATATTCGGACGGATTTTCCACTTCTACAAGACCGTCCTGCCGCATCTCAAATACACCGATCTCATTTGTGGAACCAAAACGGTTTTTTACCCCTCTTAAAATACGGTAAGCCGCATGCCTGTCACCCTCAAAATAAAGCACGGTATCCACCATATGTTCTAACACTCTCGGTCCTGCCACCACGCCCTCTTTGGTCACATGTCCCACAATGAAAATGGAGATTCCCATTCCCTTTGCGATCTGCATGAAAACGCCTGTAGATTCGCGCACCTGCGATACGCTGCCCGGTGCTGAGGAAACTTCTTCGTTGAACATCGTCTGGATGGAATCGATCACAACGATCTGCGGCTTTTCCCGGTCGATCACTGCCTTTATGGTATCAAGATTCGTCTCACACAGCAATCTCAGGCTGTCTCCAAAGTTTCCGATGCGCTCCGCACGGATTTTGATCTGCTGTAAAGATTCCTCCCCGGAAATATAGAGTACTTTAATGTTATGCTCCGACAGATTCCTGCATACCTGAAGCAGCAATGTGGATTTTCCGATTCCCGGATCACCTCCCACTAACACCATGGAACCCTGCACAATGCCTCCGCCAAGCACGCGGTCTAATTCTCTCATGCCGGTTGACACACGTTTGTCACAGGTCATCTCGATCTGGGACAGCGGAAGTACCTTTGCCTCTGACGCTGTCGCTTTCTGCTTTGCCAATGTTCCCGCACTCTTTTTGTCTACCACTTCTTCTACAAATGTATTCCATTCCTTACATCCCGGACACTGCCCCATCCATTTGGACGATTCGTATCCGCAGGACTGGCAGAAAAAAATACTTGTTTTTCCTTTTGCCATATAACCTTCCCTATCAAAAAAATAACCGGAAACTCTGCAAATAGTTCCGATTGACATTAAAAGGAGTTGCCGTTTCTGACAACCCCTTATCATTTCTTAGCATTTCTGAATCTGAACTTCTACCGGTTTCTCTCCAAGTTCCACACTGACGGTCAACTTGCCACCGAGATTTGTTTTCATCTTACCTGCGCTTGCTCCGTCCACTGTAATTTCATACTCAGTCTCTTCTTCTAACTCCAGTGTGATCTGAGCATCTTCCGGTCCTTCCACGGAAAAAGAAATTCCTGTGTCCGTTGCATTCAAATGATATGCCGCTGTTCCCGGTACGGATTCATAAACAAACATACCATTACGCTCCAGCTTTGTGATGTCTTTGTAAGTTTTTACCTTATAAAGATCTCCCTGATGCCCGAAGTTATCAAGCTTTGCCTTTGCATCCAGAGTGTAATCTCCAAAACTGATCGTTCCATCTGCTTCTGAACGAATTAATTCACTAATAGCGCTCATCTTTTCCTCCTGTGGTACAGTCCTTCTCTGCCTGCTGCACCGTAAAAATTTTGTAAAATCATTATAGCTCAACTACATTTCGATTGCCAGCATTTTCATCATTTTTAAGGATTTTTTTATTTTTGTGTTACTGTTCCTTTACTTCAAAAACAACTGCATTCTTTTTCGTAGTGACAATCACTTCATCACCCTTTTTCACCTTGCCGTCTAAGATTTCTTCTGCAAGCTGATCCTCGATCTCATTCTGGATTTTACGGCGGAGTGGTCTTGCGCCATATTTCGGTTCGTATGCTTTTTCCACAATATAGTTTTTCACGCTGTCGCGAACCTGAAGTGTGATATCCATCTGGCTCTTACAGCGGTCTGTCAGATCTTTCAACATTAATGTGACAATCTGTTTCATATCATTTTTGTTCAGTGAGCGGAACACGATGGTCTCATCAATACGGTTTAAGAACTCCGGTTTGAAAATCCTGCGCACTTCCTCCATCACACTGTTTTTCATGCGCTCGTAATTCTGCTTTTCATCATCCGAAGATGCAAAACCCAGTTTTTTCGGCTCCACTATGGACTGTGCTCCGGCATTTGATGTCATGATAATAATCGTATTTTTAAAGTCCACCCTGCGTCCCTGGGAATCCGTGATATGTCCATCATCTAACACCTGAAGTAAAATATTGAAAACATCCGGATGCGCTTTTTCGATCTCGTCAAACAAAATCACGGAATACGGATTTCTGCGCACTTTCTCGCTGAGCTGACCGCCGTCCTCATGTCCGACATATCCCGGCGGGGAACCGATCATTTTGGAAACACTGTGTTTCTCCATGTACTCCGACATGTCCACGCGGATCATCGCCTGTTCGTTGCCGAAAACAGCCTCTGCAAGTGCCTTGGAGATCTCTGTTTTACCTACACCTGTAGGTCCTAAGAACAGGAACGAACCGATCGGTCTTCTCGGATCTTTTAAACCGACACGTCCACGTCTCACTGCTTTTGCAACGGCTGTCACAGCTTCTTCCTGACCAACGACACGTTTGTGCAGCGTTGCCTCTAATTTTTTCAGGCGGGATGCCTCGCCTTCTGCCAGTTTCTTCACCGGAATTTTTGTCCAGCCGGAAACAACATCTGCCACATCATCCTCTGTGACAGACAGATTCTTTCTGCGGATCTCACGCTGCGCTTTTTTTGTCTGCTTCTCAAGCTCTGCTTCCAATGCTTCTTTTTCTTCCTTGCACTGTTTTGCAAGCGCAATATCGGAATTGCTCAGAGCATCCTCTAACTGTAATTCTTTTTCTGTGATCTGATTTCTCAATTCCGCAAGTTTCTCTGTATGGTTAGACACGCCAAACCGCACTCTTGCTGCTGCTTCATCCATCAGATCAATTGCCTTATCCGGCAGAAAACGGTCATTGATATAGCGCGCTGACAGGCGGACTGCCGCCTCGACTGCCTCATCCGTGATCTTAACATGATGATGTGCCTCGTATTTACCGCGAAGCCCTTTCAAAATTGCAACTGTCTGTTCCTCGCCCGGTTCCTCCACCGTCACAGGCTGGAATCTTCGCTCCAGTGCAGCATCTTTTTCTACATATTTGCGGTATTCTGTGATTGTCGTTGCTCCCATGATCTGAATCTCACCACGGGCAAGTGCAGGTTTTAAAATATTAGAGGCATCGATTGCGCCCTCTGCGCCACCGGCACCGATGATTGTGTGAAGCTCATCGATAAACAGCAAAACATTTCCTGCTTTTGTCACTTCCTGAATCACTTTTTTGATACGCTCTTCAAATTCTCCACGGTATTTTGAACCAGCCACAATACCGGATAGGTCTAAAGATACCACTCTTTTTCCCTGAACAGAGTCCGGTACAAGGCCGGATACGATACGCTCTGCGATTCCTTCCACGATAGCTGTTTTACCAACTCCCGGTTCTCCGATCAGACATGGATTGTTCTTCGTTCTTCTGCTTAGAATCTGAATCACTCTCTGGATTTCTTCCTCACGTCCAACCACCGGATCCAGTGCTCCTTCCGCTGCAAGCTTTGTCAGATCTCTGGAATACTGATCCAGCGTCGGGGTTCCCGCATTATTTTTCTTTTTTCCCGGACGACCATTCTGAAATTCTTCGCGGTAAAGATTTGCATCTTCCCCCATCGCAATGAGAGTGTCCACGAAGACTTTCTGCATATTGACGGACAGCGTTGTCAGTAATCTGGATGCAACACAGTCTGTCTCTTTGATCATGGCAATCAGAATATGTTCTGTTCCAATGGCATCTGCATGGAATCTGACTGCCTCCTTCTCTGCATTCTCAAGAACTTTTGCTGCTCTCGGTGAATAACCATCTGATTCTGCTACTGCTGTTCCCTCCGCCGGAGCGATCAATTCTTTGATCAGATCTACAATTTTATCTAACTCTACACCATTCTCATTCAGAATGTTTGCCGCTGCTCCTGAATTTTCCTTCAATAGCCCAATCAGTAAGTGCTCGGTTCCGATATAATTATGATGTAATGATTTTGACATTTTGCCGGCGATATCAATCGCTTTTTTGGCTTTTACAGTGTATGGTAATTGCATGTTGTCTCCTCACATTATTTATTAGGTGATTGCAAACTCTCCTTAATCTATCTCAAATTGTTCAAAATCAACAAAATTTTCGAAAACACGCTTCCGCTACGTGTCACTCGTAGCGGTACCAAGAAGCCAGGCACGACTGATGTCGCACCTGCCTTCTAAGTACCGGCGGTTCCACAGTGTTTTCTCAAGCTTTTGTTGATTTTTCACAATTTAATTTACGTTATGAATGATTTTCGCAATTACCTACATTCTATTTTATATTATAAATCATTTAGGTCGAAAACTTCCATTCCTTTTTCATTTTTCACAGAAGTTTCATTTTTTTGCGGCACATCCATTTTTTCATTTTCTGTAGATAATTTTTTCTCGGACTTTTCTTCTGTCACTGATTTCTCAGAAGTGGATGGAATTTCATCCTCATAATCATTCCATTCGCGGTAAGCCCTGTTGATTGGATGTTCTTCCTCGATGTACTCTTCCTCGTCATCGAAATAATCGTCCTCATCCTCATTTTTTTCTTTTTTTCGGAATCCATGGAATTTTCCCAAGAAAGGTTTTTTCTCGGTTTCTGTCTCTTCGTTTGCTTCGTCGTCCTCGTTCTCTGGCTCGTCAAGCTCCGGATCGTCGTCCTCTGAGAGTTCGTCTTTTCCTTTTTTCTTTCTGCCAAAGAGCATGATATTCAGTATGATCACAACTGCGATTGCCAATACAAAAATAAGCACAGCGATCATGTTTCTGGAAAAGGATTTTGCATCTTTATATTTCTTTGAGAGTTCATCATACTCGCTCTGCAATGCTGCAAGATCATCCGAAGAAGAATCCGCTGTCTCGGTGATATTTCCATTGACACGCTGGTAAGTGCCTTCTGCTGCATCATACTGATACCAGCCCTCGGTTCCGTCCTGATTTACTGCATAAAACACATAAAAGTCCGAAGCTTCCTCTCCCTCTGCTGCCGGAAGCTGATACGCCGTCATTACCGTGCTTTCCGGCATCTGCAAAGACACCTGCACATAGCTGTCCGGCAATACCGAATCAAGCGGTGCTAAAAGTGGAATCACATAGCTGCTCTCTCCTGCTGTGAACTTCATAAAATCATAGACAACATCCCTGGTCTCATCATAAATAAAGAATCTGCCGGTCGTTGCGTCCACATTGTCTGTTTCCAGATAGATCAGAGAAATTGTTCCTTTGTCAAACGTCAGACCTCTGCATTCCGTTCCACGGAAATTAACTGTTGCTTCTGTGAAATCAGCCGGAATCTGTTCCTCTGTAAAATTGTCTGCGATATGGTAGGTCGTGTTATTGATCACAACATCTGCCGCTGATACCGGAGTTTCCGTTGTGTCCACTTCCTCAGTATCTTCTGGAGTCTCGCTGTCACCATTTCCGTCGTCTCCGTTTTCACCGCCTGTAGTTGTCGTCTCACTCCCGGTGGTTCCTGCAGCCTGTCTTGTCACAGTGATTTTATAAGTGGCTGTTGTACCATTTTCTGCTTTTACGACAATCTGAACAACGTTTGCCCCAACTGCAAGATTCGTATTTCCAGTCACAGACTCAATCGTTGCCTTTTCATTGACCGGTGTTGCACTCACTGCAATACTTGTCACGGAATTATCAACCGTTGCCGTGTACTTTGTGGTGCTTCCCTTAAAAGCCGGAGACAATGTTCCCGGTGAAATCGTCAGTGCCTTTAAGGAATTATCTGCGGATAAAGCTGCCGTATTCGTATTACTTCCAGTATTGTTGTTACTTCCTGTGTTGTTGCCTGCTGCTTCGTTTTTGACCGTCACAGAAGTGCTGCTGCCTGCCATGGAATCCAATTCTTCCGCGGTGCTGAAAATAACTCCATCTGTAGCAGAAAGGGATATGGATGCTTTCCCTGCAGCAATTGCTTTTAATGTCACACTGAAGCTGTCACTCGCTACCGAAATACTTCCGCCGCCACCGCCATAAGTTGCATTACAGCTCACAAACTCCAGAATGCCGGCATCATAGGTCAAAACCATATTGGCATATGCACTGTCCCCGGATGCACTTAATGCTTTTGCCGTTACCGTCACAGTCTGTCCGATATTCAGGGAACCGGCAGACACAGCGATCGTTGTTTTTCCGGAAGCCGCCTTGGCATGCATCTGCGGTGTCATAAGGCAGATGCATAATGTTAACAGTGTAATGATCACACCTAATTTCTTTTTCATTTTACTCTCCATTCTTATGTGTGAAAATTGTATTTTCTCACTAAAATAACTCTTTCTATCCACACAGCCCTGTTACTGTTCAATCTGTGCTGCATTTATAATATGTTTCTGCAAAAGCACAAGGTCTTTCACGGAAACTTTTCCATCTTTACTTATATCCGCAGCCGTTGCATACGCACCGGAAAGCTGTGATGTTCCAAGAATCTGTTTCTGCATCATGACAAGATCAACCACAGAGATTTTTCCATCTCCATTGATGTCACCGTAAATGACAACGTCATACTGCTTCACCAGTGTCCCATTTGCATATACTGCAATTTTATTACCTGTTCCGACTGCACCGGTATTTTCTGTGCCATCTGCTTTCAGCACTTTGACCGTGCCGCTTCCCGCTGAGATATTGGCAAGTACAGAAGAAGCCCCTGTTCCCGGTGCAATACCTGTGATCACGGTATCTCCCAGTTTATAGGAGGTAGAAACGGATACGCCGTCCGTAACTGTTGTTCCACCACTTTCCGGTGTCTGGGTATTGTCTGCTGCCGGCTGCTGTCTTACCACATTGATCGTGTAGGTTCTTGCCGAACCGCTCTGTGACACGCAAGTTACGTTGATCGCATTATTTCCATAATTCAATGCATAAGTTCCTGCTCCGGAAACTCCTGCTTTCAGCGCAACTGCCGAAGCCCCTACATTGATCGAGCTTACCTCTGTTCCAACGATCACGGAATAATCTGTTACTGCTCCCTGGAAAGACGGTGTCAGTCCATATCCGGTTACGCTGAGAGACGAAAGCCAGTTATTCGGATTGCCACTGTCTGAAAATGTCACTGCTGACTCTGGCATATTGCTATACACCGGAATACGGAATATAAATCCCTGTGATTTATCCGCATAAGCGGTGCTCATTGTTTTTCCTTCTGACATTGCCGCCTGCACATTTGTCATGTACTGATGGGTATAAATGCTGTTCATGTTCACAACATTAAATTTCTGGAAATAAAGGGTGTTCTGTCCTTTTTTCACATAATTATTTCCAACGATACCGGCTCCGCCATTAATTGATTTATAAATAGAATTCCAGCCATTGTTTTTTGCATAAATCAATCCGTTGACCGTAGCAGACGCAGACGATGTCGTATATGCTCCGATATTAAAGTAATTGTAATATCCATTATAGCCAGAGTAATTTCCTGCAATCAGAGGACTTGTCCCTTTCGTTCCCTGCTCCTGCTTACATCTTGCAGCCAGATGATAAGGACTGACACTCAAGCTCTGTCCCACTTCCATGAAAGTGTCTGCATAGCTTCGCGATGCCCCGTCTGTATCGTTATAGCTTCCACTCATGAAACTGCCTGATAAAATATTTCCAACTCCTGTCACATTTTGATATGGCGCATATTCTAACGTTTCAAACTGAAAAATATAAGTATCATTCAGGTAATTTCTCGGGTCCATGCAATATGCTATGTAATTGGAGGAGGCACTTACCCAGCCTGCTCCGTCATAACCATACCATTTGTTAGTCGCCCAGTCATAAGCACCTGTCTCCGTTGACTTTCTCGCGTCATTGGAAGAACTCTGCACAAGGTTCCTTCCGACAACACTCTCATTTGCAATGACGGTATTCCAGTCCAGTCCTGTCTGTACCGGAACGAACTGCCAGTTTGGATACTTCTGGTGCAATGCAAGAAGTGAGTTGCAATAACTGTCCGGAAATCCTGCTGATTTTAACGATGCAACATATTCTTCGTCCGTCACTGTTGTAGTAGCTCCCTGCGATCCATCCGCAGAAGTCTGCCCTGTTACCGCAAGGTATGTTCCACAGATCCAGCCGGCATAATCCACTCCGTCTTTATGAAACGTCACATTATACCAGATTGTTCCATTCGTAGTTGTCTGTCCCAGCACATTCACCGTCTGGTCTCTTTTTACCATGGTCACCGGTGAATACGCAGTGCTTGCTCCGGTTCTCACGTAAACATTGCCATTGGTGTTCGTGACCACTCCGGCCGCTCCCTGTGCCGAGCTATCTGTGATTGCACTTCCAGCAGAGGTATCTTCCGTTGACAGTGTGATAAAATCTGACCGGATATATCCGGTGGATGCCATTCCATTATAGGAAATCTGTACCTTGTACCATTTCATTCCATCGGAGCCATCCACTTCATCAATCACACGGACTGCTGTACCCGCAGCTAAAGATGTGATCTTGTCCCCATTTACCGGAGCCTTTCGCATCTGTACAGGTCCATCATTCAAAACACCCGCTGTCTCCGTGTACGCATAACTTTCCAACGGTTTTACCGTAATGACCGCAGTCGCTGCTGTCACACCAAAAATCGTTGCAAAGATCAGACTTCGCCATTTTCTCTGTTTTATATTAAGGTTTCTTCTCATTTTTCCTCCAGATACCTTCTGTATCGTTCCAGAAGGCATAGTAAATCAAGCTTATTATATGTAATTCCCGAAAGAGCGTCAACCTTAATCTGGTAAATATGGTAACTGATATGTATGATACAGCAAAGTGCTCAGATACTGTCTGAGCAGTAACGATGTTTTGTCCTTTTTTCCACCTTATCATTGGTGAACTACCCATTGTCTTAAACCAATGGGCTTCCTGCTTCATCGACCTCGTAACCTACTATCTCCACAGGCGTTAATTCGGGCAGTCCCTGCCCTATA
>OKRR01000601.1_pt1 | contig 39880 bp, 42 predicted proteins | sample 1601211 | NCBI WGS metagenome assembly OKRR01 (sample SAMEA3541525, study PRJEB24748) | human gut metagenome | biome: human gut; feature: human-associated habitat; material: faeces | place: China | collected 2012
CAGAACTTAAACTTGCAAACTGGAAGCTCGGATTCCAATTCAGCCCTCTATGAATGATGCAAACGACGATGCACCGCATCGATTATCCGCATCACCCCATATCCCAGACAACCGCCCAATGTATTCATAACTACATCGTCCAGCTGGCAATATCCTCTTTCTGTCACAAGCTGCATCCCCTCGATCATCATCGACAACAGCATACTGTTCAAAAGCATCTTCCACCATTTGGCACACCGCCTTTCTGCCAACGGCAAAACTCCAAGTGGAAGAAACATAATCACATTCTCAACCATATATGCCCTGGACTGCCAGGTTCTGCCCCATGTCTCAAACAGCTGCCAGTCAATCCCCGTTCTGGAACCCGACTCCCGCGAAAAAAACGCCTGAATCCACACAACCGTTTCATATACACCCAATAAAAAATAATAATACACCTGCGGTCGCTTCCATGCCTTCTCCCCGGCAACCAGCCGCAATAACAAAAGCATCATAATCGCCGCTCCGACTCCCATGGGAAGGTACGAAACCGGTTCTTTTATATCATCTAACAATATTTTCCAAAATTCCAATGAGGTTCTCCAATTATCGTTTTTGTTTTATCATGATACCCATAAATCACTAACTCACAAGCATGCAACAGCCCCTCTTTCCGTCTTCACAATATTTTTCATCTACACCACTTGTACCCCTTATACCCAACTGCCTTCCTCAATTATACCGTTTTCTCCTGCTTATAGGCAACCAGTTCTGTATTGGAAGGGTCCAGTTTCAGGAGTTTGTTGACATCCTTCAGTCCGGACTGCGTCCCCTTGATTGATTTGTTTACACTTTCCAGCGCTTTGGAGAGCTTTGTGGTATCGCCGCCGATCTCAACGGTGATGCCCTGGATTCTGGATGCCATTTGCGTAACCAACTCCTCGCAGGCATGAAAAAAGCCCATCTGCACGGGGCAGACAGGCATAAAATAATCTGAAATTTACAATTCTGTCGTTGCTAAGCGGCAGAAAAAGAGCTATACTTAAATTGAGAAGTTGTACTCAAAGGAGGTACGCTCTATGGGTGAATATAATATTGACATTGCCGATATGCAGTGCTGGGTTTTCCGCATGGCTCAGTCCAAGTGGAAAATGTCTCCCAGCGATTGCGCTGAACTTTTTAAGAAATACGACATTCTTGGATTTATTTCTGAATGCTATGACATCCTTCATCTAAACGGTTACGCCTGTGTTCTTCACGATGTTGAAACCTTGTTAAAGAATCGAGGTGTATCCGTATGATTGAATTGCAGGATGGGATGCTTCTGTACCACGGTAGCTACATTGGTATCCCGGCGATTGACCTGAATCGCTGCTTTGGTGGACTCGATTTTGGCCGAGGTTTTTATCTTACATCTTCCTACGAGCAAGCGTACAATTACGTTCAGCTTTCGGTTAGGAAAGCGATGCGTATTGGTACAGTTCCAAAAGATTTCAACCCGGAAGACGGACAGATATCTGTTTACAAATTCCACTACGATCCCAACATATTAGCTTACTGTTTCCAAGGAGCCTCTGTTGAATGGCTTCATTTTGTAGCAGCAAACCGAAAAAAGGATTTGTTCCCACAACTTTTGAAAAAATACGGCACCATCGACATCATCAGTGGAAAAATTGCAGATGACCAAACAGCCCACACCTTACAGCAGTATATAGGTGGCGTTGACTTTGGTATCCCCGGCACACCGAAAGCAGACAAAATAGCTATTGAAAAACTTCTTCCCAATCGCCTAAAAGACCAATTCTGTTTTCGCACGCAGGACGCCGTTAATCATCTTGAATATATAAGGAGTGACCGCTATGGAGATGTCAAACTATAACTTCACAGATACGCAGAAAGAAAGCTGTGCTGTCAGTCTCATGCGCGATACGGTCAAAGAACTCGCTTTGCGTGATACTATTTCCTATGAAGATGCACTGTTACGCTTCACAAATTCAAAGGTATATGAAACACTTTTCGACTATGATACCGGAATTTGGAGAGAAAGCCCCGACTATCTTCTGAATCTCTATGACTATTGCAATTCTAAAAAGACTGCCTAAGTTTTCTTTCTGCTTGACTAGCACTACTACATCGGCTATACTTTCAACAGTGATCAGGTTTCGGTAACCTTGCGAGATCCGAGACCGGGAAGATGACCTCCGGGCCACCTTCTTTCTCCCCCAGTTGTGTACGACTGGGGGATTTTTATGCCTTACCACCAGACGATTGTGCTTATTTCGTTCGTAATATAAGCACGGTTGTCTGGTTTTTGCTTTAGAACATAACGATAAAAAGGCAGTAAGGGCTCTTTCCACACTTAGTTGATTTCACAGCGAAATTGTTCATGAAGCAGTACTTTTGCCTTCAATAATTCAAAACTATTTCTGCCATACATAATACGTTTTATTACTTTGAGTTGCGGTCTTTTGGACGGCCCATCTTCTCCTTTACCTTGTCCGGCACATCAATCAGTCCGAACCGATAGAACATTCCGTATATGTAGGTCACTCCCCGGATATCACCCAGAGCTTTGGGACGATCAACCACTTCCCCTTTTATATTTCCCAGTGCCAAAATTATAGAACTCCACGCCAGACTTTTACTCTTCTCTCGGCGGTCGATCCACAGTTCTTTTGTATACTCGCCATTCCTGCCCTTTTTGATTTCGTAAGAGAATGGCAACCCGGCGTAGGTCTTAAATTTCACTCCAGCATAGGTCAGAATCACACCCCAGAAGTTTTCTTCTGTCGGATCAGCCCTCCACCGCTTCATCGCTCTGTATCTCCGCTGCCGCTCTGCTCCAACACTGATTTTCTCTTTTGATGCAGTACTTGGGAAATACACGCCTTTCTGATATGGTAGGTACGAGGTAACGGAAGCTTTGGAGAGTTGAAGCGCATTTGCGGTTGAGAGTATGGAGGTTTTGTAGTCCTGAGTTTCACGGTATTCTTCAAAAGTGTTTTTTACTTTTTCCGTCACTTCTGATTCATACACACCTGCCGTGATGAGCAGCTTCCGTACCTTGATGGGATTTAATCCCAACTCATCTCCGATGGCCTGCAAGGACATCTCAGAATCATAAAGTGCCACAGCACTTTCCATCTGCTCTTTCAGATTTTTCCCGGCATCGTACTCTGGCTTCAACTTCTTCCGGCCACCGCCTGGTTTTCTTGTTTTCTTCATTTTACTCATGCAGCTCCAACGGCAGTCCGTCCGGATCATGGAAGAAAGTCATCTTCTTGCCGGTGTAATCATCCACACGAATTGGCTCACATTCAATTCCTACCTCTGCCAACTCATTCACTGTCTGCTCCACGCTCTCCACACAAAATGCAAGGTGACGCAGCCCACAGGCCTCCGGGCGGTTCACACGCTTCGGCGGGTTTTCTTCTGCAAAAATCTCCAGCTCTGTGTGCTCATTGACACGAAGATCTAGCTTCCAGTCCTTACGCTCTAGGCGATAGTTTTCTCTGATAACAGAGAATCCCAGATTGTTCACGTAGAAATCTTTTGCGGCTTCGTAGTCAGATACGATGATTGCGATGTGGTGTATTTTAGATAAGTTCATTTTATGTCACACTCCATTTCATTAAATTTTGTTCTTTTTTTATTTTCGTTATAAACTATACAGCTATCTTCAAAAAATACCGTATGAACTCCTGGAGTTCAGTTTGTCCACACGGCATATCATCAAAACTTGATCACTTTCGGCTCATGGGTGAAAGAACTAATGGTAGCCACACCATTCTTGAAGTAGAACACCTCAGTGTTGCCATCATCTGCGGCATACATCTTCTTCAAACTCGGATAGGCATCCAGCATGGACTGTCTTGCTTCCACACGGTCATCCTCTACCAGTTCGCCAGCGACGCGAATCCACTCGCCGTCTTTGAATGCACACAACTCTGCTTTCGGATTGGCATGCAGCTGCTTGGAAACATCCTTCTTCTTGCCAGTTTGGATGTAAAGCTTGCCTTCAAAAATATGTGCCGTGCCAAACGGACGCACTCTCGGCTGGTCGCCTTCGACTGTTGCCAAGTAATATATTTCAGCTTCTTTTAAGAACTTTACAATTTCTTCCATTTAATTCTTTCCTTTCCCACACGGTCGTGTGTGTTTTATAGTTTTATGGTTTTATTTCAGTTTTTCGAGGATCTCGTCCGCACTCATCCCTCTTGCCAGCAACTTCTTCAGCACAGCCTCTGCTTCTGTCTTCCTCGCTTCTTCAGCGGCCTTAGCATCTGCCTTGGCCTTCTTTGCTTCCAGAGATGCCACTTCTTTTTCGGCCTTCTTCAAAGCAGTCTTCTTCTCTTTCAGGTCAGCCTTCAAAGTATCAATATTGGCGGTGATGGAAGCAATCTCAGTATTTAGAGATGCAATAGTCTCCTGCTTTTCTGCGATCTGGGATGCGTAGTCTTTGGTGGTATTGATTTTGGGACGGTTTTTGCTACCTTTGGTTCTGGGCATAGGTGATAACCTCTTTCCTTTTTTATAATATTGCACCTGAAACTTGCCAAAAGCATATGTTGATTTTATAATAGAACAATTCTTGTTCCATGATTCCCTCTATTTCCAGGTACTAGAGAAATTTGAATTTGTTCGGTTTTATGCGTTTTGACTGCTTCTTTTATACTATCTAAATTAGCAATTCTAACTGACTCAAGCTCAACACTTACAAGCAAGTCAGTAATTTTTTGTCCTAATATCGTAATACTCACTGTTTCTTTAAATTCTAAACGAGCATCACTATTTATTCCATCTGGTTCTATTACATGAAAATTTGCTGTCGCATTAAAGTTATCCCATGTAAAGCCATTTGGTTTATTCATAATGCTATTAGACAAAAATCCTATTAATTCTATATCTTCATCGGACGGCTCTTGATCCATTGGGAATCGAATTCCATATTGATTTTCAATCATTAGCAGTCTTTTAGCAATATCGATATTATAATTGATACTATTATACTCATCTTCATCGCCTAACAAAAACCGGTCCAGTTTCACACTAAATAAGTCTTGATTTTGCGCCGTTACACGAATAAACAATCTATTGCCTGGAATTGCTGCCTTCATAAAATTCAAAAATTTATATATACTTTTCCATGACTTTCCAGAAAATCGATATGTAAAATCTGTTGCTTTTGTATCCATATGGTACGTCAAAGCTAAAACAAAATCCGTTGAGCATTCTTCATTAGATATTTTAATTATACCCGCATCCGGGTCTACTGGTTGCATTCTCATAACTGTGTCATACCTATATGGAATACCCTCGATTCCAATCACACAGTTCATACCCACTGGTAATTCTTCAGGAACAATTTTAAATGTACTTTCTCTCCATTCTTTCTGAAATTGGTCTTGATACGGATCAATTTTATCTCCAATCATCTTTTGCATATCGATCATTTCGATATTAATAGATGTTTGTGAAATTCTCGCTCTTTTTAACGCTTCCTGCAATGACATACCTACAGGTATATCTATTTTAGCCGTCGCTTTAACTTTCTGAGGGTACTGTTGCCGTGCTTCCTCATTTACTGGTTCACTATGTATATCAGCTTTTCCATCCCTCATATTCACAACAACTTGGTATCCGTGCGGTAAAGCTTTACTCGGCTTTAACAGTACATTCGAAATTGAATCCAATGTTATTTTTAAATCCTCTGGATTATCTTTAACATGGTTGATTGCTATTGCTGGATTTTCAATTTTAAGTATCGAGTCTTGATATATATTTCCGTTTTCTACGGTACCGACCTGGATACTATTCTGTTTTCTATTTTTCTGAAATAATCTTTTTATTTTCGCAAATACATATTTCAGCATAGTATATTCCCTTACTCTTCAACATCCTGTTTGATTGTACCAGTTACTGTTCCAACTTTTATACTATTGGATTTTTTTACTTTTTCACTCTCTGAATCTGATGCACTCTTTTTATGAATGTCTTGAAGAATTGAACCAACTTTTTCGGCTTCGATACTATTTTTCTTATCAATTTCCTTTTGAAATTTCATACCAAGTAAAAAGGAGCATACAATTCCAGCTATCAAGCTAATTAAAAATGCCCCCAGTGCTGTAGACGGATCAAGCAAATTTTGAAATTGTTGTACTAAATTCATATAAGATTCCTCCGTCATATTTTACTATATTCTTCTCACATCTTCGCCGACTGTAAGATCGTTCCCTGCTGCTCACCACGAAGAGGTGTGTGATTATCAGAGCAGCATAGGGAGCTTCCGCCCCCAGTATATCACAATTTCATCAAGTTTTACAGACGCTTTCTTACCTTCATCATCGCACAGTACATCAATCCGCCTAGCACTCCGCCGACTGTGTTATAGAAGATGTCTGATAGCTGGAACGTACCAAGCCGTAGCAGTAACTGCAGCATCTCTATGCTTACTGAAAAGATAAATGCTATCTTCCCGCTATAGCGCAGTATCTTCTTCCAACCGCTTCCAATCTTCTCTCCAAACGTCCACATCACTACTGCTGAAAACGGTACCATCATGATCACATTTTCAATGCACTCAGTGGTCAGAACCTGTTCACCATTCTTTGTCTCCCAGATGCCCCAGCCACCCATAATCTTAAACAACGGGTTCATCCAGAGGTTACGGTTCAGTAATGTTCGGAACAAAATCAATGATGTAACAAAGGCTAATAGGAACAGCTTCCGAAAGAATACACTCTCTTTGAATTTCTGATACCATGTCACCAGTGCAATCTTCCAACCTTTGCCAGCATGTGTAGGCTCATATGCATACAGGTAGAAAATCTTATATTATTTAATTTATAATCACCCCTCCAGCTTCCGCTTCTTTGCCAGCTTCTTCATCTCCTCCGCATTCTGCCGCACGGTCTCGGTGATCTCCGCGCCGCCCAGCAGTCTCGCAAGCTCGTCCACCATTGCCTCGCGGTCTAAGGCGCGGATGGAGGTTGCCGTCCGTCCATCGGACGCGGATTTGCGAATCTCGAAGTGCTGGTCCGCCATCGCCGCGATCTGCGGCAGGTGCGTGATGCAGATGACCTGACGGCATTTGGAGAGGATCCGCAGCTTCTCCGATACCATCTGTGCAGTCCGCCCGCTGATACCGGTGTCAATCTCATCAAAAATCAACGTTGGAACCTGATCGGTCTCCGCCAGCACCGTCTTGATTGCCAGCATGATACGCGACAGCTCACCGCCAGACGCCACCATACCGAGCGGCCGAACCGGTTCGCCCGGATTCGTGGAAATCAGGAATTCCGGCTCGTCGATACCGCCCGCCGTGAAATGATCCAGCCGCCTAAACTCCATCTCAAACTGCACATCAAGGAAATTCAGTTCCCGAAGCCCGTCTGCGATCTTCTCCACCAGCTCCCCGGCAAACTGCTTACGCGCTGCTGACAATGCCTCGGAATGTTCTTTCAATACTGCTTCCGCCTGTTCCAGTTCTTTTTCCGCCTGTTCCCGAAGTTCATCGTAATTCTCCAGTTCCTGCAGTCGCGCTTTCTTTTCTTCCAACGCCTGAAGTACCTCCGGGATCGTCTTCCCATACTTGGTTTCCAGGCTCCGGATCAGGTCAAGCCGCTCCTGTGTCTCCTGAAATGCCGCTTCGTCAAAGGTCATATCGTCCATATATCCGGCGATCTCCCTGGAAAGATCCGAAAGAAGGGAATCTACATCGCACAGCTCGTCACGGATCCCCTTCAATCCCTCGTCAAATGCCATCGCACCATCGATCTCACGGAACGCCCGCGACACCGCATCGCCGGACACCGCGTCATATGCCTGTGAAAGACTCTCAGCGATCCGTCTGGCATTGGAAAACCGCTTAAAATCGGCTGCCACCTTTTCCTCTTCGCCATCCTTTAACGCGGCATTTTCAATCTCCTCGATCTCAAACCGGCAGAAATCCATCTCCCGCAGTCTCGTCTCCTGATCGGATGCAAATGCGGCACATTTCTGTTTTAACTGCATATACAAGCGATAGGCAGCTTCCGTATTCTGTTTGAATGGGAGAAGTTTTTCCCCGCCATACGCATCGAGGATTTCCAGATGTTTTGACGCATTCACCAGCGACTGGTGTTCATGCTGTCCGTGCAGATCGATCAGAAGACCCGTGATCTCCCGCAGCCTTGCAGCCGTTACCGTCTCGTCGTTGATGCGGCTGATGCTCCGGGTCGGTGTGATTTTCTTAGAAATGATTAAAATTCCCTCTTCATCAGGGTAAACATCGTGTTCCTTCAGCTGCTCGCGCTTTCTCTCATCATCGATGGAGAAAACCAATTCAATGTAGGCGCTGTCGCAGCCCCGGCGGATCATCTCTTTCGGTGCTTTTCCGCCCAGCGCGATCTGGACCGAACCGATGATGATCGATTTTCCGGCTCCCGTCTCACCGGTCAGAATGTTGAGTCCGTCCCCGAACTCCACCTCGGCCGAATCGATCAGAGCCAGATTTTTCACTCGTAAATGATAAAGCATCCGCTTTCCGTTCCTCCTTATCAGCGGTTCCCGCAAAAAATGCGTGAACCCACCTTCCCTCATCCCGCAATCAGCTTGCGGATCTTGTCCATCAGCACGATCGTATCGTCCACCGTACGGACTGCACACATGACCGTATCGTCCCCGGCGATGCAGCCGACAATCTCTGAAAAATGGATGGCGTCGAGCGCTGCCGCGACTGCCATCGCCATGCCTGACACCGTCTTGATGACAAGGATGTTCTGCGCCATATCCATGGAAACGAAGCTATCGTGCAGAATACGGGTATATTTATCATTGAACGCCGTCTGAGGATGGAAAACCGCATATTTCTGTCCGCCGTTTTCTGTCTGGATCTTAGACAGCTTTAACTCCCGGATATCCCTGGAAACCGTTGCCTGCGTGACATTGTATCCCTCTTTATTCAGATATTCCGCCAGCTCTTCCTGCGTTTCAATCTCATATTTTCCAATCAATTCCACAATCTTGCTGTGACGTTCCATTTTCATGGCTCTGACTCCTTTTATATCTGTTTCATTTTGTTCCGTATATTTTCCAAAAATGGCACCTGTTTGAGCTGTATCAATGTCGTCTCGATCTCTGATTTTGCTATCTCGATTGTATCACCCGGCTCAATATCAACCACCGTATCGCCGTCAAAGCTCAGCGAAACCTTCGTCCGCCCGGTCGTCTGAATCCGCAGACTCAAATGGCTATCCGGCGGCAGAACGATGCTGCGCGAATTGAGCGAATGCGGGCAGAGAGGCGTCAATACCATCAGATCCGCCTCCGGCGCCACGATCGGACCGCCCGCTGACAGGTTGTATGCCGTCGAACCGGTCGGGGTCGCAACCACCATGCCGTCCGCCGAATACTCATTAAACAGCTGTCCATTGACAGCCAGCTCAAACCGGAACGCATCGATTCCCATACGGTTCAGGACGATATCATTCAACGCGATATCCTCCATGACGACCTTCCCGCCGGAAATCACGCACCCCTTGAGCATCATCCGACTTTCCAGACGGTAGTGATCTTCCATCAGATCCCGCATGGCAGGCAGAATGTCCTCCTCATGCCCGATCTGCGTCAGATACCCCAGATGCCCCATATTGATGCCAAACAATGGAATCTTCCGTCCCGCCAGATCACGCGCCGCCTGAATCAGCGTTCCATCACCGCCCAGACAGATCACACAATCTGTATCCTCCGGCACCGTCCGGCGATCGGTATAGCGATATGCTGCAGCCACTTCTGCGTCCCTGCGAAGTCCATCATGGCGATCCAGACGGATGCAGCGGCAGCCCTGTTCCGCAAAAAAGCTGCAAATCAAACCAGCTGCCTCCTCTACGCGCGGCTTTTCGCGGTTTACAATCAGATAGAAATTTCTCATGTTTTGTCTAACTCCCTGTGAGCTTCCTCAACAACCTGTTCCGGTGAAACCGGACACTCTTTTTCCGCTTTTGCAAGTGCTTCCTCACCAGTCACAGTTTCCTCCGATGCCTGCTCCGGTTTATGCAGATACAGGAGGTACTCGATATTTCCCTCCGGTCCCTTGATCGGGGAAAATTCCAGATTCCGGATCTCAAAACCGATCTCTGCCGCATATGCCATCACCATCTGAATGACCTCCAGATGCGTGCTCTTCTCGCGGACAACGCCCTTCTTTCCGACTTTCTCACGTCCCGCCTCGAACTGCGGCTTGATCAATGCAACCACCTCGCTGCCCGGGCTTAAAATCTCCTTGACCGGACCTAAAACCTTCGTCAGGGAAATAAAGGAAACGTCGATCGAAGAGAAATCTACCGGCTCGCCGATATCCTCCGGTGTCACATAACGGATGTTTGTCTTCTCCATGCAGACCACACGCGGATCATTGCGAAGTTTCCACGCCAGCTGTCCATGTCCTACATCGACCGAAAACACCTTGACCGCGCCATTCTGCAGCATACAGTCGGTAAATCCGCCTGTGGACGCGCCGACATCCATACAGACCTTTTGATCCAGCGTCACTCCGAAATGCGTCATCGCCTTCTCCAGTTTCAGACCTCCGCGGCTCACATATTTTAAGGTAGATCCACGTACCTCGATCTTCGCATTTTCATCGAAGGTCGTACCCGCCTTGTCTTCTTTCTGATCTTCTACATATACAATCCCGGACATGATGATCGCTTTCGCCTTCTCACGGGATTCTGCCAGACCTCTCTTGACGAGAAGTACATCTAACCGTTCTTTCATTCTATGTTCTTCCTTCCGCTGCTGCCACTCTTTTGTTTCCCATCATGCTTCCGCGTCAGTCTGCAGCACACCTTCACGTTTCAGCTGCGCCAGAATCGAATCACTGTCAATTCCCAGCTCATTCCGGAGCACCGACACATTTCCGTGTTCGACGTAGGCATCCGGCAGCGCTATATTAACTACCTTGATCTGCGGATAATGCTTCTGTACATAATCCGTCACCCGCTCGCCGTAACCGCCGCGCAGGACATTTTCCTCCAGTGTCACGATCGTATGATGCGTTCCAGCCAGATGGTCGATCACGTCGGTATCCATCGGTTTCACAAACCGCCCGTTGACCAGCGTACACGGCTGCCCGGCACTCTTTAATTTCTCCCGGATATGCTCTGCCGTGCTGACCATGCTTCCGACTGCCAGAAGCGCCGTCCCTCTCTCCTCATACAACATCTCGCTGACGCCATACTCGACCGGTGCCAGAAATTCTTTCAAGCCCCGGTAGGCCTCGCCCCTCGGATAACGGATCGCAATCGGTCCATCGTAGGAGATGGCAAACTGCAGCATCTTTTCCAGTTCCCAGCGGTTCTTCGGCGCCATCACGCTCATATTCGGCACAGAGGAGAGGAATGTCAGATCAAAAATACCCTGATGCGTCTCCCCATCGCTTCCGACCAGTCCCGCGCGATCCACGCAGAGCACAACCGGAAGATTCTGGATACAGACATCATGAATGACCTGATCATATGCCCTCTGTAAAAAGGATGAATACACCGCCACCACCGGTTTCAGACCGGCTGCCGCCATACCTGCCGCCGAGGTAACCGCGTGTTCCTCCGCGATTCCCACATCGAAAAAGCGGTCCGGATATTCTTTCGAGAACCGTTTGAGCCCCGTTCCATCCGGCATCGCCGCTGTCACCGCCACGATCTTCGGATTTTCCGCTGCCAGACGGCAGATTTCTCTGGAAAATACATCTGTATAGCCCGGATGTTCCTTTTTCCGGAGCGGTTTTCCCGTTTCAATATCAAATGGTTCAACTCCGTGAAATGCCGACGGATTCTTCTCCGCCGGACGGTATCCCTTGCCCTTTTTCGTAATCACATGGATCAGCACCGCGCGGTTGATCTTTTTCGCCTCGCTGAAAATACGGATCAACCCCTTAATATCATGTCCATCCACCGGTCCCAGATACGTGATTCCCATATTTTCAAACCACATGCCCGGAATCAGAAGCTGCTTGATGCTGTTCTTTGTCCGGAGCAGCGTGCCGACCAGATCCGAACCGATCATCGGGATCCGCGATAACGTGCCCGCCACATTCTTCTTCAACAGATTGTAGCCCTCATCTGCACGAAGATTATTCAGATACCGCGACATACCGCCGACATTTTCCGAAATGGACATATTATTATCATTTAAAACAATAATAAAATTCGTCTTGAGCCGTCCCGCATTGTTGAGCGCCTCATATGCCATGCCGCCGGTCAGCGCGCCGTCCCCGATGACGGAAACGATCGAATAATCCTCGCCCAGCAGATCGCGCCCCTGTGCCATACCAAGCCCCGCCGAAATCGAAGTCGAGCTGTGTCCCGTGTCGAACGCATCAAACGGGCTTTCCTTCCGCTTCGGGAAACCGCTCAAGCCCCCATACTGGCGCAGTCCATCAAAATTATCCTTCCGCCCGCTTAAAATCTTGTGCGTATAGGACTGGTGCCCTACATCCCAGATAATCTTATCCTTCGGAAGATTCAGCGCGCAGAACATTGCAATCGTCAGTTCCACCACGCCTAAATTGGACGCCAAATGACCGCCTGTCCGGCTTGTCGTCTCGATCAGAAACTCGCGGATTTCCGCCGCCAGCTCCTTGCGTTCTTCCTCGCTCAACCGTTTTACATCCTCCGGTCCTTTTATCGTATCTAATACCATTCTTTCATCCCCCAAACCGTTTTCCACATCCACTGTCGTCCCCGGTCTTCGATTGGATTTTTTATTTTTCACGGCTGACCAGCATCTCGATCAGCTCTTCGAGGAATTCATTCTTTCCAGGCAGGGAATAGAGGATATCAACCGCCGTCTCCGAAAGCTGTTTGACATCATGCTTCGATTTCTCGATTCCCTCCAATGTCACATAAGTGGTTTTATTGTTTTTCTCATCGCTCAGAACCGGTTTTCCAAGCACCTCCTGGCTGCTGGTAACGTCGAGAATATCATCCTGGATCTGGAACGCCAGACCGATCGCCGCCGCCATACGCTCTACTGTCCCGCACTCAGCTTCGCTCGCGCCCGCCATCACGGCTCCGATCACCATCGAAGCCTCCAAAAGTGCTCCCGTCTTTAAACGGTAGATAAAATCCAGCTTATCCTTCGGAATCGGCTGATTCGTCAGTTCCACATCCACCGTCTGACCACCGATCATGCCGTAAATACCCGTTTTTTCGGATAAAATCTGGATACAACGTCCCACCTTTGCCGCATCCGGCGTCATCGCAAATGCCTTTGCCGCCGTCTCGATCGCGTAGATCAGAAGGGCATCTCCCGCCAGAACTGCCATATCATACCCATATGCAACCCAGGTCGTCTTTTTGCCACGGCGGTACTCGTCATTGTCCATACATGGAAGATCGTCATGAATCAGGGAAGATGTATGAATCATCTCGATCGCCGCCATCAGCGGCTCAATCTCTTTTCCCTGACCGCCAAACAGACGGTATACCTCACGCATCAGAATCGGACGAAGGCGTTTGCCGCCTGCCTTCACACTGTAATTCATCGCTTCAAAGATCGTTTTCTGATGCCCTTCCTCTGCCGGAAGATAAGAATATACAATCTCTTCCGCTTCCTTGACTGCCTGTGCCAGCCGTTCCTTTGCATTTTCCATCTCTGTCACGCCTCCGTCTCCTCGCCGTTTACGACCATAATCTGTTTTTCAACCTTATCTATCTTTTCACTGCAGGCGCGGACCAGACGCATTCCCGCCTCATACGACGCAAACGATTCTTCCAGCGTGCTGCGGCTGTCCTCCAGCGTCCGCATAATGCCATCCAGACGGTCAAACATTTCCTCGATCGAAAGTTCTTCCTTATTTTCTTCCATCGATCCTGCCTCCTGTTTTATCTAATATACTCTCGGAATCTTTCCTGAAAGAAAACGTGTTCTCAAATCTCTCTGTTATGATTCACACGCAACACAATGAACCACTTTTTTACCCAGGCAGGTTTTCCTGATAAACCTCCCGGATCTCCGCCTCCACGCGTCCATCCGGCAGACGGACGGTCAGCGTATCCCCAGCTTGCAATCCTGTCACTGTCTCCACACGTTTTCCATCTGTATCCGTCACGAACCCATATCCGCCGCTTATCTTTTTTAACGGGGATAGACCATCCATCCGGCTGCACACCAGTTCCAGACGATGGCGCAGATCGGACATCTTTTTCTCCATCTGGCGCGCCATCTTAACTCTCGCATCTTCCAGATACTGCCGTCTCTCATTTAACTGGCTCTGCGGACTGTGAAGCTGCAGGCGCAGACGAAACCGCTCCAGACGATAGGCATACTGCTCCGCCTTCTGCTCCATCCGCTTCGTCATCTGCTGTGCCGCCGCTATGCACTGCTGCTCAAACAGGTGGTAATCAAAAACCGCCAGTTCTGCCGCCGCCGAAGGAGTCGGGGCACGCAGATCCGCCACATAGTCCGCGATCGTAACGTCTGTCTCATGCCCGACCGCCGAGATTACCGGCGTCCGGCACGCAAAAATCGCCCGCGCCACACTCTCCTCATTGAACGCCCACAGATCCTCAATCGAACCTCCTCCGCGCCCGACGATCAGCACATCCAGATGCAGCGCATCCAGGGTCTGGATCGCCCGCACGATACTCGGCGCTGCCCCTGCTCCCTGCACCAGTGCCGGGCAGAGGACAAGCTGCACGTAAGGGTTCCGCCGTCCCGAGATATTGATAATATCCCGGATTGCTGCGCCGGTGCTAGCCGTCACGATACCGACCGTTTTTGCATACTTTGGGATCGGCGTTTTATATTCCGGGGAAAACATCCCCATTTCTTCTAATTCATTTCTCAGTTTTTCAAAGCGCCGGAATAAATCGCCCGTGCCGTCCAGCGTGATCTCGCTGGCATAGAGCTGGTATCTTCCATCCCGCTCATACACTTCGATACTGCCCTTGACGACCACCTGCTGTCCTTCTTCCAGACGGAACGTAAGTCCCTTCCGCCTACTGGCAAACATAACTGCCTGCATCGCTCCCAGACCGTCTTTCAAGGTAAAATAAATATGACCGGACGTATGATATTTGCAGTTAGAAACCTCGCCCTTGACCGAAATCCGGTTCAGGGCAAAGTCCTGTGCGAACATATTCTTAATGTATGCATTAACCTGCGAAACCGAATATACGCCAGCCATCGCTTATACCAGCTTCGCTAAAATGCCGTTGATAAATGCCGGTGAATCATCGCCGCCGAACTTCTTCGCCAGCTCGACCGCCTCATTGATCGCTACCTTCTCCGGTACATCGTCATCGTGCTTGATCTCGTATAATGCCAGGCGCAGGATCGTCAGTTCCACCTTGCCCATACGGCGGGTAGTCCATCCCTGTGCAACCCCATCGATTGCCTTGTCAAGCTCCGGAAGCACATCCAGAATCTTCTCAACCTTGCTCTTTACGTATCCGCCGTCAAAGGTGTCTAACATCGGATTATGGATGATATCGCCGATTCCGCTCGGAACATCGTCCTCCTCTTTCGGCTCTGTAAAATATACATCCACCTGCTCCTGCATCTCATCCGTCGGGTAAAAATCCGCACAGAAAAGCAGCTTAAAGCAATGTTCTCTCAGTTCTCTTCTGGTCATACTAATCCTCCTGTTACCTGTTTCTATCCGTCTGATACGCCCGATTTGCTGCCTCGGTATCGCAAATATCCCTTTCGTAATCCGCTGCAATCGTTTTCTGAATATCCACAGTCTTTCCTGCATAATTGTTATATTTCTACTATTCTAATGTATCATTATACCGTATCCCCGGTTTTTTCACAAGAGTTTGAGAAAAAGAATCCGCCAAAGTTACTGTTCACGGGTAGGCACTTTTGGAACCGAAAGTGCCGTAAGAAAACGTGGTGGCAGCAGGAATTTGCCGTATTTAAATGCGAAGCCACGGCAAATTCCGTTACTGGGCACGTATGCGTGAACAGTAACCCGCCAAAAAAGCGGCATCCCTGCTGAAGCAGAAACGCCGCTTTTATATCGTTTACAATCTTATCGATTGCTTATGCTATCCAATTTTTATTCATCCACGCTGTAGTTCGGAGCCTCTTTTGTGATGTGGATATCATGCGGATGGCTCTCTTTTAAGGATGCTGCGGAAATCTTGATGAAACGTCCGGTCTCCTGAAGAGTCGGAATATCCGATGCGCCGCAGTAACCCATACCAGCACGCAGACCGCCGAGCATCTGGAATACGGTATCTTCTACCATTCCCTTGTATGCAACACGTCCTTCTACACCCTCCGGAACGAGTTTCTTCGCATCGCTCTGGAAGTAACGATCCTTGCTGCCGTTCTCCATCGCTGCGATGGAACCCATGCCGCGGTATACTTTGTATTTTCTTCCCTGGTACAGCTCAAAGGTTCCCGGGCTCTCATCACATCCTGCAAACATGGAACCCATCATGCAGACGCTGCCGCCTGCTGCGATCGCCTTCGTCAGATCGCCAGAATACTTGATACCGCCGTCTGCGATGATCGGAATGCCGTACTCTTTGGCAACTACGTAGCAGTCCATAACAGCGGTGATCTGCGGAACGCCGATACCTGCTACGACACGGGTCGTACAGATGGAACCCGGTCCGATACCAACCTTGACCGCGTCAACGCCTGCCTCGATGAGAGCTTTTGTTGCCTCTCCGGTCGCTACGTTACCTGCTATTACCTGCAGATCCGGATATGCTTCCTTGATCATTCTGACACAGTGAAGAACATTCTCAGAATGTCCATGTGCAGAGTCGAGAACAACTACGTCTACTTTTGCTTTCACCAGGGCTTCCACACGATCCAGCACGTTTGCAGTGATACCTACTGCCGCGCCGCAGAGCAGACGTCCCTGTGCATCCTTTGCAGAGAACGGATACTTGATCTGTTTCTCAATATCCTTGATAGTAATAAGACCCTTGAGGTTAAAATCCTTGTCCACGATCGGAAGCTTCTCGACACGTGCCTTGGCAAGAATCTTCTTTGCCTCCGTCAGGGTAATGCCCTCCGGAGCGGTAACCAGATGCTCAGAAGTCATGCACTCTTTAATCTTCTTGGAGAAATCTTCCTCGAACTTGAGGTCACGGTTTGTGATAATACCAACCAGTTTTCTTCCCTCTGTGATCGGAACACCGGAAATCCGGAACTTGCCCATCAGCTCATCCGCATCCTTTAATGTATGCTCTGGGGATAAATAAAACGGGTCAGTGATTACACCATTCTCAGAACGTTTTACTTTATCGACCTCCTCAGCCTGCGCCTCGATCGACATGTTCTTGTGAATAATACCAATTCCACCCTGTCTTGCCATTGCAATCGCCATGCGGTGCTCTGTAACCGTATCCATGCCGGCACTCATCAGGGGGATGTTCAGCTGAATCTTCTTGGTCAGATGTGTCGTCAGGTTTACCTGATTCGGAATAACCTCAGAATAGGACGGCACAAGCAGGACATCATCAAATGTAATGCCATCGCCAATAATCTTACCCATTATATTACCCTCACTTTCGTAAATTTTAAACACTGGACATTGAAAACTGTCTGATGTTAATAATTGATTTTAGCAAGTTTTTTGAAATATGTCAACCGGAGAATAAAGGGGTTGACGATAGAATTTACTTACGCCATTTAATTAGTGTATCTTATAAATAATACCAATCAGATAAGTATTAATAATGCAGTCATCCTTAGCCTCATTTCCCTGCCAATTTTTTCACCAAAAAAGAAGGACTGCCACACCTTCGCATAGCAGTCCTTCTCTCCCCTGGCAGCTGCCTGTCAGAGATTCTTTCTATAAATTACCATTTTTATTTTCTACATTCGATACTGCATCTCTGATGTAACATCTTCCGCCATTTTCCGGCTCTCTTACTTACATCATGCCGCCCATGCCAGCGCCTGCTGCCGGACCTGCCGGTGCATCTTCTTTGATGTTGGCAACTGCAGACTCGGTTGTAAGCAGGGTAGATGCAACGCTGGTTGCGTTCTGCAGGGCACTTCTGGTTACCTTTGCCGGATCCAGGATGCCTGCTTCTACCATATCTACGTATTCCTCATTGTAAGCATCGTAACCTACGCCTACCGGGGACTCTTTTACCTTGTTGATGATAACAGAGCCTTCCAGACCTGCGTTTGCTGCGATGTGGAACAGCGGAGCTTCCAGAGCTTTCAGGACGATACGGCCGCCGGTCTTCTCGTCGCCTTCCAGTCCGTCTACTACCTTCTGAACTTCTGCTGCTGCGTGAACATATGCAGATCCGCCGCCTGCGATGATGCCTTCCTCAACAGCTGCCTTTGCTGCGGACAGGGCATCTTCCATACGCATCTTAGCTTCCTTCATCTCAGCCTCGGTCGCTGCACCAACACGGATAACGGCTACGCCGCCAGCCATCTTAGCCAGTCTCTCCTGCAGTTTCTCACGGTCAAAATCAGAAGTGGTTTCCTCAATCTGAGCCTTAATCTGAGCCACACGGTCTGCGATGGCTTTCTTATCGCCGCAGCCATCTACGATGATGGTGTTCTCTTTCTGAACTTTAACGGATTTCGCACGACCAAGCTGATCCATGGTGGTATCCTTTAATTCAAGTCCCAGTTCCTCGGAAATAACAGTACCGCCAGTCAGGATTGCAATATCCTTTAACATTTCTTTTCTTCTATCGCCGTAACCCGGAGCCTTCACACCAACAACGGTGAAAGTACCTCTCAGCTTATTGACAATCAGGGTGGTCAGCGCCTCACCCTCAATGTCCTCAGCGATGATGAGCAGCTTGGAACCAGACTGTACCAGCTGTTCCAGCAGCGGCAGAATCTCCTGAATGTTGGAGATCTTCTTATCGGTAATTAAGATGTACGGATCGTCCAGAACGGCTTCCATCTTCTCCATATCAGTTGCCATGTATGCAGATACATAGCCACGGTCAAACTGCATGCCTTCTACCAGATCAAGCTCAGTCTTCATAGTCTTGGACTCTTCAATGGTAATAACACCGTCTTTGGAAACCTTCTCCATCGCGTCTGCTACCATCTGTCCTACTTCCTCATCAGCGGAAGAGATAGCAGCGACTCTTGCGATATCTGCCTGGCTCTTAACGTCCTTCTTCATGCCTTTGATTGCCTCTACGGCTGCATCTGTGGCTTTCTTCATACCCTTTCTCATAATGATCGGGTTAGCACCTGCTGCCAGGTTCTTCATACCTTCGTTGATCATCGCCTGGGCCAGAACGGTTGCGGTTGTAGTACCATCACCAGCTGCATCGTTGGTCTTGGTTGCTACTTCCTTCACCAGCTGTGCGCCCATGTTCTCAAACGGGTCTGCCAGCTCGATCTCCTTCGCAATGGTCACACCATCGTTGGTAATGAGCGGAGCGCCGAAGGATTTATCCAGAACTACGTTTCTGCCTTTCGGTCCTAATGTAACTCTTACGGTATCTGCTAACTGATTTACGCCCGCTTCCAGGGCTTTTCTGGCTTCTACGCCATATTTAATTTCCTTTGCCATGGTTATCAACCTCCATAATTTTCTTGAATAAACGTTCCGATCAGCATCTGTCTTCCAGACATCCTGCCCATCGATTAACCGATAACAGCCAGAATATCATTCTGTTTTACAATGACATATTTCTCATTGTCCAGCTCAACTTCTGTACCTGAGTATTTCGAATAGATAACTTTATCGCCAACCTTTACCTGCATCGTGATTTCTTTTCCATCTACCACTCCGCCAGGACCAACCGCGATTACCTCTGCCTGCTGCGGTTTCTCTTTTGCCTGACCCGGAAGAACGATACCTGATTTGGTCGTCTCCTCTGCAACTAACTGCTTTAATACAACTCTGTCAAATAATGGTGTTAACTTCATTATTGGCTCCTCCTTATCCATCCAAATTTATTCCATCTGATTGCTTTTCTTTCGTAATCAGATATGTATCTTCTTCTTACGAAGTATGTTATAACACGTTCTGTTAGCACCGTCAAGTGTTGAGTGCTAAAATTTTAGTAAATTTTACGGGGAGAACTGAAATATTCCATTTCTCCCCGTTCTATTAATTGCTCTCCTCAAATGCCTTAATCGCCGCAACCGTTTTCTCATAACACTCTTTTACCGATGCAAAATCTGCCTCATATCCGGTCAGTTCTCTGCCTCTCAGTTTTTCGGTCAGCGCTGCGCTTACCTCATAGAAGGCATCAAAGCCCAGGTTCAGACAGATTCCTTTCAGGGTATGTGCCGCGCGGAATGCTTTCTCCGCATCCTTTTCTTTTAATCCATCCTCCAGATCCTGAAAGCTGGAATCGCTCAGAAACTTGATGGCAAATTTTTCCACCAGCGCCACACCTCCAAAGCGTTTCTGAACTCCTTCAAAATCCCCGCCCATTTCTTTGTAGCATTCCTGAATTGTCATGACAGCCTCCTGTTATTTCTCTTCCTCAGTTTTCATACGGCTCAGCTCCTCGCCCGCAGTTCCATACTCTTTTTCAATCGCCTGCGTCACCGCGCCGAAAAACTTCTTCTGTGAATTGTCATAATGTTCAAATTTCTTATTTTTTCGCTCCGGATCACTCATCTCACTCCGGTATGCTGCCTCCTGCAGCTCCTTTTTAATAGGATCCTGAATCTCACACAGGCACTCAAGCAGGAGCGGGTTAAATGTACCACACTCTCCGTTGCAGATCATCTGCACCGCCTCCTCATGAGAATAAGCCTTTTTATAGACGCGCTCACTTGTCAGCGCATCATACACATCCGCCAGCGCCACCACCTGCGCTGAGATCGGGATCTCCTCCCCTTTTAGACCATCTGGATATCCTTTTCCATCATAGCGCTCATGGTGCCAACGGCAGATCTGGTACGCCACTTTCATCAGCGGCTCATCCTCATACATCTGAAGATTCGCAAGCATGTCCGCACCGATCACTGTATGTTTTTCCATGATCTTACGCTCCTCCGGCGTCAGACGACCCGGTTTATTCAAAATCTTCTCGTCAATTCCGATCTTTCCGATGTCATGCAGGGATGATGCCGTGCTGATCAGCATCCGGTTCGACCAGGACAAGGGATATTTGTCCGTCTTCTTGACGAGCTGTTCCAGAATCATCGTCGTCAATATATTAATATTGAGTACGTGCATACCGCTCTCGCCATTTCGAAATTCCACGATCTCGCTCAGAACACTGATCAGCATCCGGCTATTCTTCTCTTTCTCAAAAACCTGGTTCGTCACCATTGCCACCAGGCGGCGCTGTTTCGCATACAATTTGATCGTATTTAAGACACGCCGGTGTACAACCTCCATATCGAACGGGCGCTTGATATAATCAGAAACTCCCCACTCATACGCCTGCTTGATGACCTCGCCCGAATCTTCGCCCGAAATCATGATAACCGGGATATCCCCGATCAGGTTGTTGCGGTTCATGTATTCCAGAACCCCGAAGCCGTTCATCCCCGGCATGACGATATCGAGAAGAATCAGGGAAATCTTCGTCTCATAACGGTTCAGCATGTCGAGACATGCTGAACCATTTTCTGCCTCCAGAATCTCGAATTCGCCTTTCAGCATTTCTGAGAGAATCATACGGTTCATCTCCGAATCGTCCACGATCAAAATGCGGTAACGACTCGCATTGCGCCGCCCGGCTGCCACGATCTCCTCCGGTGTCCACTGTCCATCTTTCTCAGTCACAATCATGTTCTTGGAGGTCTTCGCCTGATACATAAATTCGTCCGCCCGGCACATCGCCTTCCCGACTGTCTCCCCGTTCGTCAGCGTACCGCCGATGCTGACTGACAATTTCAGTTGCGGATATCCTTCAACACTCATGTTGCAGATCAGATCCTGTATCCGATGCAGCTTCTCAACAAATGCCTCCAGACTGATGCCCGGCATCACAAGCAGGAATTCATCCCCGCCATAACGCACCAAGCGGTCCGTCTTACGGATACAGCTTATAATCGCCGCCGACACCGTCACCAGCACTTTATCGCCCGCCACATGCCCATATATATCATTGTAGGTCTTAAAATCATCCAGATCGAGCATCGCGATACCGGCATCCATCCGCTGCTCTTTTAACTGATCTTCAAAATATCTCCGGCTGTAGCTCCTCGTCAGTGCATCCGCATACAGCTCGCGCCTGTAGTGTGCAAATTTCTTAACGAGTGCTTCTCTTCCCTCTGCGTCAAGAAGTGTCTCATCATCCAGACAGGAAATCATCTCCACCACACAGGGAACTCCATCCACCTCCAGATACTTCGCGATGACCTGATACATCTTCAGACCGATAAATTCAAGCTTCATGCACTGTCCCTTCATCGCAAGCGCGCGCTGTGCCGCACAATTCTCACAATTCTTTCCTTTTTCCCAGAACGAATAGCATTTGCAGTCCTCGGATCGGAGTTCCCCGTTCCTCACGTCCATCTTATGGAGTAGATCTTTATCTAAAATACGTACAACCGTAAATATCCTTTCCATCTGTGCAATCATTTGTTCCAATTCCTGCGCCGTCATCTTTGTATTCAAATTCATCATTTTATTTTTATCACCACCTAGCAAATATATAATTTTATTCTACATGATTTCCGGTATGACAACAAGCATTTTTCTCATGCTTCCTGTACATAATTACCGCCCCTGTGTTACTGTTCACGCATACGTACCCCGTAACACGTGATTCACACACTTCCCGTTGTTCACAAAAGATTCCCTTTATTTTTTAGGCGTTTCGTATTACAATAAGGATATCGAATCGTATAGAGAGGAGTATCAACCATGGCAAAAAAACATTTTGGTAAATTACTGACACTGGCAGCTGGTGTTTCTTACGTCTTACAGTATAAATCATTCCACAAGGAACTGGATGAGGATTTCCACGACTTTGAAGATGATTTCGATGATTTTGACGATGCCGGCGATAAAGAAGCTTCCAAGGCTTCTGATACAGCTGCCTCCGAACGCAGCTATGTTTCCTTAAATCCGGAGAAAAAGGAAGCTCCGGCTGAGACTCCAGAGGAAACTTCTGAACATTCTGAGGAAAGCGAAAAAGCTCCGGCTGATGCAGATGTCTCTTCCGAAGAACCAGTCAAAACAGAAACCGTCCGCGCAGATGCTCCGGTTTCCGAGGACGGCGAATCTTCTTCCGAGAAAGAAGATTCCGACGCAGCCCCGGATGACAGCACAACCGTGACGGTTGAGGAAATCACAGAATAACACAGGAGGATTCTTTGCATGATACAAAGTCTTCTCCGCGCGATGGAACTTCTGGAACTTTTAAAAGAAGCCAACCACAAATATTCCATCGCAGAACTTTCCGAATCAACCGGGCTTCCGCCCAGCACAATCCACCGGATTTTGCAGACATTTTGTGAAAAAAAATACGTGATCCGCGATGAACACGCGCACACCTACCAGCTTGGTCCCGCCCTCATCTCTCTCGGTCGGGCGGCGGCTGACAATGTGCGGATTCAGGATGCGGCGCTTCCGATTCTCAAGAACCTCTCCTACTGTACCCGTGAGGATTCCTATCTGATCATCCAGGTTGGCGACAAGGGACTGGTACTTGACAAAACGGACGGTCCGAACCACCTCAAGGTCGTCGAAGAATTTGGCTATGAGATGGATCTGCACTGCGGTGCGATCCGCAAAGCGCTTCTGGCTTTCCAGAGCGACGAATACATCCGCCGCTATCTGGACACACGCTTAACCCGTCCTGAGGCATTTCCAAAGGCGGATCCCGCAGAATTGGCAGAAGAACTCCGCACCATCCGTGAGAAGGGCATTGCCGTTTCCCACGGCGAATACGTCCCGGATGCAGTCGGGATCGGTGCTCCCATTTACGGTATTGACGGACGCATTTCCGCTTCGGTCGGAATCATCGCACCGTATTCCCGTATTGAAGATGACACACATCTTCTGCACCTGCAGGATCAGGTCCGCCACAGTGCGGCAGAATTATCCTATTATATGGGACATACATTTAAGCAGGAGAAATAAAGGAGATTTCACTTTATGATTAATAAACGCTTATTTTTAGCAGGCTTAACAACCGGTCTTCTCTCCCTCTCCGTCGCTTTCCCGGCGATGGCAGGAAGCTGGAAAAATGGAGCTGGTGACAATGCTGCCCGCTGGTGGTACGACAACGGTGACAACACCTGGGCGGCAAATGGCTGGCGCTGGATCGACGGCAACCAGGACGGCGTCAGCGAATGCTACTATTTCGACGCCGAAGGCTGGCTTCTAACCTCCACCACGACACCGGACGGCTACACTGTAAACGCAGACGGCGCCTGGACGGTAAACGGCATCGCTCAGAGCCGCCAGACCGCGGCTTCCAATGAATTCGATAACGAAAGCTGGGACGATTTCCAGAACAGCTCCTCCAAAAAGACGAAAAAAACAGCCACCAGCTCCAGCAGGACGCCAGATTCCGGAAGCTCTGACTCCAGCACCGGCTCATCCGAAGATTCTTCCAGCGATGATAGCAGCAATTCCAACGGAAGCTCCGGCAGCCACAGCAATTCCGGAAGCTCCGGTCCGTCCAAAGAAACCTCTTCTACTTCCGGAGACAAAAAGCCGGATGCTCCAAAGAAGAACTCCAAACAGGAACCAGGCAGCGGCTACCGCCAGGGGTCTGTGACGGATGAGCAAATTGCAAATAATAGTTCTTCTGACTCCACTAAGGAATAAATAAATGTATGCCGCAAGGCGCACCAAACAAACGCCCCCGCAAGAAAATCTCCTGCGGGGGCGTTTCTATCTCATCATTCAGTTTCCCAAACGAATCTTCTATTATTTCTGAAGTGCAAGAACGTCAGCGAATGCCTGAATAGCAGTGCTTGCCTGACCGAAGTCTCTCATCTGCTGGTCGATACCCAGTTTGATGTGCGGAACGCCTGCATCGTTCAGAGCTTTCTTCAGGTATGGATACTCCATCTCCTCCGGATCACAGAACTGCTGCATAAACAGTACCAGACCCTGAGCGCCGCTCTCTTTAACCATGTTAGCTACGAACTCACCACGACGGTTCTTGTCAGATTCCGGATCGTACAGAAGTACTTCGTAATCGATGTTAGCGAACTGTTTAGCCAGTGCTCTAACCGGATCCAGCTCGTCTTCCGGAGCGTCTACACGGAAGGAACGTGTCTCATGTGCTACATCATCTGCAGCGATAGCGATGTTGTTCTCTTCGAAGATAGAAAGCAGCTTCGGATTATCACAGATAATACCGGAGGTAACAACCTTGGTTCCCTTCCAGTCACAGACAGGAAGTTTAGCCAGCTCTGCGTTCAGCTCGTTCAGCTTTGCAGTGTATTCCGGCTTCTCCATGAAGTAGAATGCCTTCAGAACTGCGGAACGTTTGGTTGGTGTGATAACATCACAGTGCTCGTTAGCCAGTTTTACGAACTCACGGCGAGCTGCACGGCTCTTGTTGTATACAACGATAGCATCCTGGATGTCAGAATCAGTAATCTTTCTTCCAGCGATCTCTTCCAGATCAGCTTTTACATGGTTGTACTGATCGATACAGAACTGAAGACCAAACTCTTCGAAACGGTTCTGCGGATGAGCTAAGAAGATAACTTTCATCTTGTCGCCCATAGCTACACGGAAGTTCTGGCTCATCGGACGAAGAGTATCACAGATAGTAGGTGTGATAATACCGTCTAACTGATCCATAGTTCCATCCAGCAGCATCTCCAGAGCTAACTGAGCGATGGTGCAGTAGAAAGTAGCGCAGTACTCTTTTGCACGGCTGATGGTCTTAGTGTTGGAACCCCACATACCCATCGGAACGATACCAGCGGCATATACAAGCTCTTCCGGAGCGTAGTAAGGAAGAACACCAACTACTTTTTTGCCCTGAGCTTTATATTCAGCAAGCTGCTGCTTCGGAGTTGCAGCTTTTACCTTAAATTCTTCTAATAATGCGTTAACACTCATGGTTATTTAGCCTCCTTTGCCTGCTTATTTGCTTCCATTGCCTCAACCAGACCCTCTACACGAGTCTCGTACTGAGCAGCATTGAAGTTACGCGGGTCAGCCTGATCGCCGTCGAAACCAGCACACGGGATACCCAGGTCAGCAGTAAAGCGACGCTGCATCTCAGCCATGTAACCACTCCACGGTTTACAGCTTCTGTTGTAGTGAACCAGAACGCCATCTACCTTGTTATCACGGCAGATGCCTTCACGCCAGTCAACACCCTGCTCGATGCAGACAGAGTTCGGAGCTTTGTAGTAAGCACGAGCCATCTCATCGATGTTGTTGTAAACGAAACCAAATGCCGGAGCATATACAACGGCAGTAACGTTTACACCGTGGGTCTTCAGCGGTTTGAACAGAGCCGGCAGTTTCGGCCAGCACGGAATACCCTCGAACATAACACGGTATTTCTCCGGGAACGGAGTTGTGGTCTCACCCTTCTTAACTGTCTCTTCCAGGTCTTTTGCAAGTAATTCAAAAGCATCACCAGCAGCTACAGTAGCACGTGCAGTTACAACGTCTGCCATGTGGTTGAACAGGTCAAATCCACTGTATGGAGCCGGTTTGTACTGCAGGAAATCACAGACTTTCAGCCAAGCCTTAGCGGTACGGTTAGCGTTTGCACAAGCCTGCTCGAACTTCTTCTCGTCGAACTTCTTGCCTGTCAGCTCTTCCAGCTGTTTGATCGCTTTGTCGAACTGAGCGCGAACGTATTTAACATTCTCGTCATGAACTTCTACTGTATTGTTGTACGGGATATCGATCATGATCAGCGGAATGTTGCACATACGAGCGATGTTCTCATACCATTTTGTCATACAGTTACAGATGTTGTTGCAGCAAAGAACGAAATCCGGCTGCGGAATACGCATCTGACGAATCGGGGAAATAGCCTCAAGACGTTTCTCTTTTTCCGGACCATCCGGGAGTTTTTCAATCTCAAGCAGGTTGTCCAGCTGCAGATACGGAGTCTGAGTCTTCGGATCCTTCTTCGGTTTTCCGTCTTCACCCATCACTACGTTGCCGTCAGCATCTTTTAATGGTTTACCTGTGCTCGGATCGATGATGTATTCACCAGTCTCCGGATCATACTTACGGGATACACGTACACCAGCTGCATATGCAAGGCTGATACGAGCGTAACCGCAGATATCGTTGTCATATCCAAGATCCTCAGCTGCCTGGCACATCAGCTCACCGTAACGGTTAGCTGCGATACCAGCTGCCTGGTTCTCCGGATACATAACGTGTAAATCAAATGCTGCTGCAAGCTCACACGGGAATTTGGAAGAAGACCATCCAACTAACTCGCCTCTTGCTTTGGCCTCACGCGCCTCTTTGTGTACGTCATCTACGACTTTACGAAGCGCAAGAACACCAGGACTAACTTGTTTTGCCATAATAATTATCCTCCATTCTTAAAAATTAACTTAGTTACTTCTGACGGCTGGCTACCTGATATGCCATCAGGGCTGCGCCAAGCGCGCCGTTATACTGTGTCAGCGGGGATGTACAAATCTTTACGCCAAGCTCAGCCTCAAGCGCATCTACTACGCCCTGGTTCTGAGCCACACCGCCTGTCATAACGACATCCGGCACTACACCGATTCGGTGGGCAAGACCCGTGACACGATGAGCCACTGAACGATGAATACCGGCAATGATATCACATTTATCCGTTCCCATCGACAACTGGCTTATAACCTCACTCTCTGCAAAAACCGTACAGGTGGAACTGATTCCTACCTGCTTCTTGGACATAGCGCCAAGACGGCCTAGATCACTTACCTCAACTTCGAGAACGCGAGCCATAACATCCAGAAATCTTCCGGTTCCGGCTGCACACTTATCGTTCATCTGGAAGTTTGTCATGACACCGTCCTCAACGCGAAGAACCTTCACGTCCTGACCGCCGATGTCAATTACGGTATGAACCTTCGGGAAAAGGAAATAAGCGCCCTTTGCATGACATGACAGCTCACTCATCTGCTTATCGGCAATTCCGTCCATCAGAGATGTACGTCCATAACCGGTAGCCAGTGTGAATGCCATATCTTCTTTCTTGAGGCCTGCATCTTCCAGAACTGCCTCGATGGCACGGCTTGGACCGCTGGTACCTGCTCCAACGTCAATCAGAGACTTACCTACGATCTCCTTGCCATCCTTCAGGATGATACATTTGGAAGCTGTAGAGCCTACGTCGATACCTAAAGTGAAAATTTCGCTCATGATGTATCTTTTTCCTTTCAATACTGACTTTCTATGCCTGATTTTTGTTTCAACGATGTTTTGGCAGATCCGTGCTATCACATCGTCTCCACCCATCATAATACCACAAAATCAACTAAAAGTCGCTGTAAAATCTTGAAAATGTTATAAAATAATTCTTAACAAAACTATTACTTATTACTTATCTGCCTGAGTATACCAATAAATCGAGCAAAGGTTCCAGTTCCTTTGCCCGATTTATCTGCAAGCATCCGGCAAAACGGTTCATTTCCAGTCATACAGACAAGCCGCTTCGCCAGAGCCTCACACTATTCACACTATCAATTTGTTACTTATCACTATTTACACTATCACTGTCAGCCGCGTACTTACGCGCCTTCTCTTTTTAAAATGTTATCTTAGCGGCACCTATCACAATGCCGTTTTAATTTGATAATTATTTACCGTAGTTGATGAACTCACGAGTAGATCTCGGAGCCAGCATCTGATGCATCGGGCAGATAGCCTGAGCATTCTGATAATAAGCCTCGGTAAATGCCTGGATGTACGGACGAAGATCGGTCAGATCTACGATCTCATCAACCATACCCTGTTTTGTACAATATTTCGGACGAGATTTGTCTGTGTACATCTGGATCATAGCGTTCATCTTGTCGATGATCGGCTGAAGCGGCTCGCCAGCTTTTTTAGCTTTAACAAGCTTTCTGGAGTACATAGCGTTTGCAGCGGTCTCACCCGGCATTACGTAGTACTCGCAAGCACCTGTACCGATAGAGAATACGTTGGTGTTGTTGCCCTGCGGACCACCCAGAACGTAGTGAGCAGCAGCACTTGCCTTACGAAGAGTAACCTCCAGAGACGGAAGCTTAGCATTCTCGATAGAGTAGATCAGGGACTGACCTAAACCAAGCAGCTCTGCCTTCTCAGCGTCATCGCCTACATCGATACCTGTGGTATCCTGCAGCCAGATAACCGGTGTCTTATCACGAGCACACAGAGTAACGAACTCGTTCATCTTAATCAGACCCTGACGGTACAGCTTACCACCGATACCTACAGAACCCTGTTTGTACTCCGGATAGTTCATGAGTAAGCCCTGTACGTTAGCGATAACACCAACCAGAAGGCCGTTAACTTTTGCAAGACCAGCAACGATCTCCGGACCGTAGCCTTTCTTGTACTCGAAGAACTCACTGTTATCGAACAGACGGCCGATTACATCGTAGATGTCGTACGGACGTTTCTGGTTCATCGGGATGATGCTGTACAGATCCTCAGCCGGAAGCTGCGGAGCCTTCGGGCTGTCAACACGGAAGAACTCCAGGTTGAAGCACGGAAGGTAGTTGATGTACTTCTTGATTCCCTCGATAACGCCTAAATCATCCTCGTAAACTTCACGGAAGAATCCGGTCTCATCATAGTGGATCGGCACGGAACCCGGAGCCGGAACGTGATGTTTGCTGTTCTCGATCTGAGCGTTAACGATCTGCTCTGCTGCTTCCTCATCGATGTAACCCTTCGGGTTCATACCGGAAAGGATACCAGCGCCACCAACTGCCATGTTCGCATCTTTATGAGCGATCAGGATAGTCGGGGAAATGCTGTGGTAACCACCACCTGCCGGGTTGGTTCCGTAGATACCTACGATAACCGGAACACCAAGCTGGTTTAACTCAGCGTTGCGGAAGAACGGTGTACCACCACCACGACGGTTCGGGTATACTTTGTCCTGATTCGGGAACTCAACGCCTGAGCAGTTTAACAGGTATACTAACGGCAGATGCAGCATCTTAGCGGTATCTGCAGCACGGAGCAGGTTATCTGCCTGTCCCGGAACCCAAGCACCAGCCATCTTCTTGTTATCAGAAGCGATGATGTAAACCCATTTGCCATTTACACGGCCAAGACCATTCAGAACGTTAGTTGTCTGGAAACGGTTGTCTTCCGGATTGTAAAGGCTGTTTAACGGGCACCATGTACCTGGATCGATCAGGGCGTTGATACGCTGTGTAGCAGAAAGCTGTCCACGTGCGTTTAACTTCTCTTCGGTTGTGATACCAGCATCAAGAGCCTGCTTAATGGACTCATGGATGTCGTTCTCAACAGCCTTCAGTTCCTGCTCGTTTTCCGGATTCGGATTAACCAGAGCTTTACCAACGGTAGGCATATTCTGGAAATATCCTGGCATTGAATACATATTCATGTCTTCTTTTCTCCTTATAAAATAAAAAATAAAAATGGTTATAAATGAATTGCTTGCGGGACAGTTCGTCTCCTGTCCCGCCTGCAATCAGTAACTAATTAATCGACAGAAATGATATCTGTCTTGATTCCCTATGGAAGGCTAATTACTTAGTCTCCTTCGGAACTTTGATGAATGCCTGACCTGGGTCGATCTCTTCACGAATAACGCGGATGATCTCCGGATCCGGACCTTCCATCAGCTGAGCTCTGGAGGTATCGATCTCGAAACCAGTGTTCTCCTGAACCATTTCCGGAGAGGAGAATGGATAGTAGTAAGCCAGGTACATTCTCTTGGTCTCTTCGTCGAATTTCATGATACCAAGATCGGTAACTACCATCTGCGGTCCACGGTTGCCCGGAAGACCTGCTCTCTCACGTCCGCCAGGGCCGTCCATCCAGCCACAGCTTGTGATGTAGTCAACATGCTCCATGAATCTTCTCTTCTGATGCTGCATCATGATGATGGTGTTGCAGAAGGTAGCGATTCCGTTTGCACCGCCAGAACCGGTGAAACGTGTGGTAGGTTTAACATAATCACCCTTACCAAAGATACAGGTAGAGTTAACGTTTCCGTACGGGTCGATCTGAGCGCCACCGATGAATGCGATCATACGATCAGCATCATGTAACCACTCATTAGCCTCGAAACCTACGAAACGAACGTTTGGCCACTGTACTGCACAGTGAGCCATGAAACGGTTGTCACCTACAGAACGCGGAACCTCAATCGGAGAACAATCCATAAGACCACTCTCTACGATCGGATGGCAGCTCGGGCAAACAACACGTTTTGCCAGGGATGCACCGATTAACGGAAGACCGGTACCAACGATAACGATCTGATTTTCTTTAATATTTTTTGCGATGGCATAAGCCTGCATTTCCTGCTTTGTATACTTTGTATAATCAGCCATTTTTGAATTTCCCTCCCTCAATTAGTGTCTGGTAGAATAGCCAAGATGCGGCTCATTCTTAAGGTTCATGAGGCGAGCGCCGCCCAGTACGTTGAGCAGATCATCCTGATCCTTGCATCCATATACATACTTCTGAAGGTAATCCTTGAAGGTCTCCGGAATCTTGGTGCCGTCAGCAGCATCTTTTGCAGCCTGTGCAGCAACTTCTGCAGCTTTTGCAAGCTTCTCATCTTCCGGCTTAGCAGCAGCAGCCTTAGCAGCTTTGTCTGCAGCCTTCTGAAGCTGTGCCTTAGCATCCTCAGCGTCAAGGTACTTGGAAGCCTTGTCGTACTCTTTCAAGCCCTTATCATCATCATCATAATAGCCGTAGCACTGTGCCGGCCAAGCACCGTACGGTGCACGAACAACGGCGTCTACACACTCACCAAAGATTCTTGTCTTGGTTGGGTCACGACGGATATACTCATCACTTACGATCTCCTCGCAGGTAACGATACAACGTTTTGCAGCTACAGCGATATCTACGTCATGGAACTCATCACCATCGATGATACAGGTTCCATCCGGAGATGCCTGCTGAACATGGATGATAGCGCAGTCAAGCTTCGGAACCGGAACAGCCAGCAGCTTCTCGCCTGGCTCAAGCGGGTTCTCGATCTCTACGCATTTCAGGTTGTCAACACCTTCCATGGTTCTTCTCTTCTCTTCGCTGATACCCCAGAACTTAACAAGTCCGGAGCCCTGCATCATACGTACCGGCAGGTACGGAAGACCCAGAGACGCAGCATGAAGCTGAAGCATCAGAACGTCCTGAGAATAATCCTCATATGTAAGCTCACCCTTCTCGATAGCTGCACGGAAACGACGAGCTACGTTGGTGTAACCAGAGTTTGCAGTATAGCAGTTGATGTAGGCTCTCACACGGCCCTCACCGATTAACGCATCCCAGTCACCACCTGCCGGGCCAGACCAGCCTACAAAACCAGTTTTACCCTGACGAAGGATCTCGTAAACTGCTGCATACGGTTTACGGTTTGTTGTAAATCCGCCGAGACAAAGTACATCGTTGTCACATACATACTTTTCTACGGCATCGTGTAAAGACATTACTTTATTAGCCACAATAAAGCCTCCTTTAAAAAAATTTTCTATAACTACCTATATAAATAAGTAAAAACGGGATCCGGTACTTCCGGCGCTGCGGTCTTTCGCAGGCCAGATGCAGCCAGATCCCGGCTGCAACAGCCAAAAATCAATATTCGATTAACCGAAAATCAGCATGAAGAAACCTGCTGCTACGGCAGAACCGATAACACCTGCTACGTTTGGTCCCATAGCGTGCATCAGAAGGAAGTTGGTCGGATTCTCTTTTGCACCAACTGTCTGAGAAACGCGGGCAGCCATCGGTACAGCAGATACACCAGCGGAACCGATTAACGGGTTGATCTTGCCGCCGGTTACAGCGCACAGCACCTTACCAAGGAGAACACCTCCGATGGTAGCGAATGCGAATGCAAGAAGACCCATGCAAACGATAGCGATGGTCTGAACACGCAGGAAGATCTCACCGTTTGCGGTCGCACCTACGGTAGTACCAAGCATGATAGTTACGATGTTACACAGTGCGTTCTGAGCTGTATCAGAAAGACGCTCTGTAACACCAGATTCACGAAGCAGGTTACCAAGCATCAGCATACCAAGCAGCGGAGCTACGGACGGAAGAAGCAGGGAGCAGAACAGTACTACGAATACCGGGAATACGATCTTCTCAACCTTGCTTACCTTACGGAGCTGCTTCATAACGATGGAACGCTCTTTCTTAGTGGTAAGAAGCTTCATGATCGGCGGCTGAATCAGCGGAATCAGCGCCATGTAGGAGTAAGCGGCAACGGCGATCGGAGCAACCAGATCCGGTGCCAGGTTGTTAGCTACATAGATAGCGGTCGGACCGTCTGCACCACCGATGATACCGATAGCAGCTGCCTCACCTACTGTAAACAGACCAGTTGCGTTAGCCAGCATGAATGCAATGTAGATACCGAACTGAGCAGCTGCACCAAGCAGAAGGCTCACCGGGTTTGCAATCAGCGGACCGAAGTCTGTCATGGCACCTACTGCCATGAAGATCAGACACGGGAACAAACTGGACTTAACACCGCCGTAGATGATACGCAGAACACCTGCGGTATACCACGGCTCGCTTTCCTTCATCAGGTCAGCCAACGGCAGGTTTGCCAGGAACATACCAAATGCAATCGGAAGCAGAAGAAGCGGCTCGAACTGCTTTTTAATTGCCAGGTATAATAATACAAAAGCAATGAGAATCATTACACAGCTTCTCCAGGTCAATGCTGCGAAACCCGACTGTGCAAGAAGCTCTTTTAATATTTCAAAAAAGTTCATTACCTAACCTCCTAGTTCAGAGCAACCAGAGCAGCTCCTGTATCAACAGAATCGCCAGCCTTAACAAGGATCTTGCTGACTGTACCGTCTGCCGGAGCAACGATCTCAGTCTCCATTTTCATGGCTTCCATAATAACTACTACTTCGCCAAATTTAACCGCCTGTCCTTCAGATACCTTGATGTTCAGGATTTTACCTGGCATTGGAGCTTCTACGGTAGTTGCGCCCGCCGGAGCTGCTGCCTTCGGAGCCGGAGCTGCTGCCGGTGCCGGAGCTGGAGCCGGTGCTGCTGCAACTGGAGCCGGAGCCGGTGCTGCCGGTCTCTGTACCGGTGCGGATGCCGGAAGAACCGGAGCTGCCGGAGCTGCTACACCATTACGATCCAGAGATTTGTAAGCTTCTAATTTTTCTACTTCAACTTCGTATTTCTTTCCATTGATCGTAGCAACATATTTCATAATTCTTTACGTCCTTTCGAATGTTTATCATTACTGTTCACACATGTGTGCCCAGTAATGGGATTTTGCCGATGCTTTGTATTCCAAATCGGCAAAATCTGTTGCCTGAACTGTATCATACAGAATTTTCAGTTCCGAAAATTCCTTTTTGTAAACAGTTGCTATTTATCATAGTATCGTCTATTAGTTCAGGGTAACCAGTGCTGCACCTGTGTCAACGGCGTCGCCTGCTTTGACAAGAATCTGTGCTACTGTACCGTCTGCCGGAGCAACGATTTCAGTTTCCATCTTCATAGCTTCCATCACGATGACGGTCTCACCAAACTTAACTGCCTGTCCTGCAGATACTTTGATGTTCAGGATTTTACCTGGCATCGGAGCCTCTACGGTAGTTGCACCTGCTGCCGGTGCTGCTGCTGGTGCAGGAGCCGGTGCTGCTGGTGCAGGCGCCGGTGCTGGAGCTGCCGGTGCTGCCGGTGCTGCTACTGGAGCCGGTGCTGCTGCCGGAGCCTCGCCGTAACGCGGCATTGGCTCGTATGCATCGATTCTTTCAAGTTCTACTTCGTACTGTTTTCCATTGAGGGTAGCCGTATACTTCATAACTGCTCTAACCTTCCTTTCGATTTCCTTTCATTCCTGTTTCTCATTACTTAACTTCTGTCACGCTCAAGATCTTAAACTTGTCTGTCGGCAATCCGAGGTCATCCCCGATCGTTGCCATCAGCACGGCAAGTAATTCCTTATCAGCTTCATCCGACACAGCCGGTGCTGCTTTCTGTGCTGCGGCCGGGGCCTTAGCACCATCAGAAACAACGGAGCGGAGAATCTTGGAAATTACCATAATTGCCAGAGCCAGACAGATCAGAGCCAGGAAAACTACCGAAAGACCCAGCAGAGAAACGATAACTGACTGCCCGAAAGGCATAGTTGGTTCAGTCCACATTGTGCATTGCACCTCCTTATTTATTTTAGGTTCTGCTTTCTTTGTGAAAAATTATACTTATAAAATTCCACCAGTAAGATTCCGTATTGTGGAATGCATTCCATTTTTGAAAGCAATTTATAAGGGGCTTTTCCCCTTAACTGTAACAAGTGAAGCCACAGATTGACATGATCAGCTCACTTTACTTAAATTATAACAGTAACCCCCCTGATTGTCAACCAAGCCTTTCATAAATTATGCACAAAAAGCAGGGTGTTTTATTAGCAAAAACAACCTGCTTTTTATAGGTTATTACTACATTTTTCTACATTTTTCTTAATAACCCCCGGAAGAATCGCCAAGACCTCTCAAGCATTTTGCTCATATTCTAAAATGTATTCTGAAAGTCCCGTTCTCTCCTTTTTTCATCAGAACAAAGCCGCTTTTTTCTGTATTTTTTTATACATTTTCAAGAGTTGTTCTCGATTTATTTCGGAAGCTTGAAAGAGCTCTTCAGCGAAACAATCCGGTTGAAAACCGGTTTGCCCGGCTCGCTGTCGCGGCAGTCCACGCAGAAGTATCCATTGCGGACGAACTGAAAGCTCTCAAATGCTTTTGCCTCTTTCAGACCCGGCTCTAAGTAACACTCTTTCAGAACGCGCAGGGAATTCGGATTTAAGTTCAGCGTTCCATCTGCATTGAGTTTGCCCTTTTCCTCGTCTACCAGGTTCTCATAGAGACGTACTTCTGCTTTCAGTGCAGTCTGTGCTGCTACCCAGTGAATCGTACCTTTTACCTTTCTTGCATTGAAGCCGGAACCACTCTTCGTCTCTGGATCGTAGGTACAGTGAACAACCGTTACATTACCGTCTGCATCTTTCTCGCATCCGGTGCAGGTAACAAAGTACGCGTTCATCAGGCGGACCTCATTGCCCGGGAAGAGACGGAAGTATTTCTTCGGTGGTTCTTCCATAAAGTCCTCGCGTTCGATGTAAAGTTCTCTGCCAAATGGAATCTTTCTGGAACCAAGTTCCTCGTTCTCCATATTGTTTGGTGCATCCAGCTCCTCGATCTGTCCTTCCGGATAGTTGTCGATAACAAGCTTGACCGGGTCAAGAATTGCCATCACACGGGACTTCTTTAATTTCAGATCCTCGCGCAGGCAGTACTCTAACATTGCACTGTCGATGGAATTGTCTGCTTTGGAGACACCTGCCAGCTCTACAAAGCGGCGGATGGATTCCGGCGTGTAACCTCTGCGGCGCAGCGCTGCGATGGTTACCAGACGCGGGTCATCCCAGCCATCTACAATCTTATCCTCTACCAGTTTCTTGATATAACGTTTTCCGGTAATGACGTTGGTCAGATACATCTTCGCAAACTCAATCTGGCGCGGCGGGTTCTCAAACTCGCACTCTCTTACGACCCAGTCATAGAGCGGTCTGTGATCCTCAAATTCCAGCGTACAAATCGAATGCGTGATGTGCTCAATCGCATCCTCAATCGGATGAGCGAAATCGTACATCGGGTAAATGCACCATTTGTCCCCGGTGTTGTGATGATGCATATGGGCTACACGATAAATAACCGGATCACGCATATTGATGTTCGGGGATGCCATATCAATTTTCGCACGCAGTACCTTTTCGCCATCCGCATATTTGCCTTCTTTCATCTCCTCAAAGAGCTGTAAGTTCTCCTCGATGCTGCGGTTGCGGTACGGGCTTTCCTTACCAGGATTGTTAAAATCACCGCGGTACTCGCGGATCTGATCAGCTGTCAGATCGCAGACGAATGCTTTTCCCTTTTTAATAAGAAGAACTGCACACTCATACATCTGCTGGAAATAGTTGGATGCAAAAAACAGGCGGTCCTCAAAATCAGCGCCCAGCCATTTTACATCCTCGATGATCGACTCAACAAACTCCGTCTTCTCCTTCGTCGGGTTGGTGTCATCAAAACGGAGATTGAATTTTCCGTTGTATTCTTTTGCCAGTCCAGAGTTCAGAATAATCGATTTAGCGTGTCCAATATGAAGATATCCGTTCGGTTCCGGAGGAAATCTCGTCTGGACATGATCGTAAACGCCCTCTGCCAGATCTTTGTCAATCTCGCGCTCGATAAAGTTCTTGGAGACAGTCTCTTCCTTCTCCTCTCCCTCTGCCAATGGTTTTTTATTTTCTTCCATATACATTCCCTCCGTTGTTTCTTTTCGTAAATTGATACTGTTGTTTGAGTCAAATCAAACAGTTTTATTTTTTATCATATCACATTTTGGAGTTTTCGAAAAGGGGATATTTGCCCACAAAAAAGGAAGCGCCGCGGGAGGACACTTCCTTTTCTGATTTTCAATTTTCAAGCATCTTTATTATGGCAATTTAAGATGTCCTGCGTTCGCAGGTAATTGTACTTCTTCTTATTATATATGTGTTTTTATGCGATTTTACTTATGCGTTTGCAAGAGCCTCGCCCAGTGCCTCGCACTCAGCACCTGCTGCCTCGTCCGGCGTTGCGTTGCAGATTACCGGCTCGCAAGCCATGGTTACGCCCAGAGTCATGCAGTCGCTCTCCCAGGTACGCATCCACTCGCCGTCGCCCCATCCGTAAGAACCGAATAATGCAATCTTTTTGCCAGAGAGAACCGGGCTAACCTCGTCGAACATCGGCTGAAACTCAGACTCCTCTAACTGTTCAGCCCCCATAGACGGGCAGCCAAATGCGATTCTGTCATACTCGCCAGCTTTGTCAGCGCCAAACTCTGCGGAAGTAAATAAATCAGCCTCGCCACCCGCTTTCTTAACGCCCTCTGCTACGTAATTTGCCATAGCCTCTGTGTTTCCCGTTCCGCTCCAGTATACAATTGCTACCTTGCTCATTTTTATTTCCTCCTTGTGAATAATTTACTTACTTAGATTTATTATGCGGCTTTTACAAGCTGAATAATCGGTGTCCCCTGACGGTATTTCTCCCGGCACACTTCCGTGCATTCCCGGTATGAATCAAACCGCCGTTTTGCTTCCTGCGGGTCGCCATACGTCTTCCAGTAACCGCTGCAGGTATAATTTTTTCCCTGATTTTCAATGAATCCAACAACATCCTCAAGCGGATACCCCAGGAAAATGCCAATCTCATGTGGAAAATCATGTTCCAGACAAAGCCGGTTGGAAAGCTGCTTCAAAAAGCCATCGACCGTCTTCTGCATCTGGTAACCAGACTTTTTTAAAAAGTGCTGTACAGATATTTTACCCAGAATAAAGCGAAGCCATTCCTCGCGGTACACCAGAATCAGAAACGCGCCCGTCCGGCTGCACTCTTTAAGCGCCCGCACCTGAAGCCCCGACGGTTCCAGCTCCCGGTTCCAGAAATCAAGCGCTTCCAGGAGTTTATCACGGTTCTGCGGCTGATAGCGGAACAAGTTCGACGGTTTGATGCCACGAAGAGTCGGCGCACACACCTCTACGAATACTTCTTCAAACAATCGTTCCATCTTCCTGCCTCCTGACTGCTTCTCTTGGTTAGCCATATCTACCTTTAGTTAGATATGGCTAACTATTTTTTAAAAAATAAAAGGCTTTTTCTGCCTTCTATTTTCCTTTTCACGGGTTAGTCTTATCTAACTTCAATGAGACTATATCATGAATCACTTACCACGTCAAGCAAATTTTGTTCATTTTTGATTACTGAGTTTTTTTATCAGTAACATCATTTTCTATCTTTTGGGACGATAAATAATCTCATTCACCGTATACACCGTCACAAATGCCTTCGGATCTGTTTTTAATATATACGGCATGAGCTGTGCATATTCGTTTTTATCTACGATCGTGATAATTTCCGTCTTCGGCTCATTGTCAAACGCGCCGAATCCCTGATAGATCGTTGCGCCGCTGTGAAGCGTATGCAGGATAAACTGGCGTATCTCTTCTTCTTTTTCCGAGATAATGCAAACTCTCTTTTTCAGATTCAGACCGAAAATAAAATGATCCAGCACAATTCCGTTTAAGTATGTGCCCAGAATGCCCAGCACCACCAGTTTTTTATCGCTGAAAAACACGGATGAGAGCGCCACACACATGCCTGGAAGCGCCATCGCTTTTCCCAGCTCCATATGGAAATATTTGTTTAAGAGCTTTGCCACGATGTCCAGACCGCCCGACGAGGCATTCATCCAGAACAAAAGAGCCAGACCAACGCTGACAACAAAGATATAGCAGACCGTATCCATCATCGCATCCTGGTTGATCGACACAAAATCCGGAAAAACCTGCTCAAACACCCACAGAAAAACCGGCAGAATCAGTGACGTATACACCGTCTTGACGCCGAACTCGCGTCCGATAAAGAGAAAGCCCACCACCAGAAGCGCCGCATTTAAAATAAAGGTCAGCACTGAAATCGGCAGCGGTATCACATTTCCCAAAAGCATCGCCAGACCGGAAATACTTCCCACCGATACACCGCTCGGAATCAGAAAGAAATAGACGGCTGCCGCCACGACAAAGGTCGCCGCTGTGATCATTGTGTACTCCCCGATTACGCGCATGGACTTTTTTGCCATAACTTAAAACCTCCTCATATTACAATTTCGCGCGAGCGCGCATCATTGGCACGTTAGCGCCTTTTTGTGTAATAGAGACTTCCAAGGGATTTCCCATTACACAAAAAGACACATCGCGTCTGCAATGTGTCTTCGTAATGAGGCATCGGGGATTCGAACCCCGGACAACTTGATTAAAAGTCAAGTGCTCTA
>OKRR01000602.1_pt1 | contig 39865 bp, 26 predicted proteins | sample 1601211 | NCBI WGS metagenome assembly OKRR01 (sample SAMEA3541525, study PRJEB24748) | human gut metagenome | biome: human gut; feature: human-associated habitat; material: faeces | place: China | collected 2012
TCATTAAATTATAAAATTTTGTAGCATTATTTAAAAACTGTAGTGATTCCGGACTGTTCATCCTGAGTTTTGTTACTTCATCTTTTGTCATGGAACTTTCCTTTCTACCTCATCCCTGATTTCAAAACATTATTTCATTCAGAGACCTGTTACTCTACCCCCAACGCCTTAAACACCGCATCTTCCGCGCTGCTGTAGAAAATCAGATTAAAACTGCCCACCAGCTCCGGCGGCACGGTGCCAAGGTCTGCTGCGCTGGTAATCGGAAGCAGCACTTTCTTTGCTCCGCTATCGAGACACACCTGCAAACTATTGGCAAGCTCGTCCACTTTCAGAATCGTGCCGCTGATGCTGATTTCTCCCAGCACGGCAAGTGTACTGACTGTAGGCCGTCCAAGAGCGATGCTGCATAGTGCAATCAATGTAGGCAATGCCAGCTTTCCGGTCATGCCAATGCCCTGCAAATCCTGATAGTTGATGATGTAATCCCGCATCGTAGTACTGATGCTGCCACTGATGCGATTTCCGTTAGCTTTCAGGAAATTGAACGCCGTATTCGTGGATTCCTTGCAGTCACGGTCGCTGCCAAGGCCAGTACGTTCAAATTTTCCGTTGCCAGGCAGCATCTGGCTTTCAAGGCGGAATACACCGATCATGCCGGACTTGCCCTGACTTACGGTATATACCTGTCCCGGATTGCAGATACCATCAGGAATGAGTTTGCCGCCGCCCTGCTCTGGCACAGAGACAAATTTTTCTTCAAAGGTATCAAGGTCGATATAGCTGAAGTTCACATCATAGAACTCCATTCCACCCAGCTTTTTCAGCTGCTCCTTGACGCGACGGCGCATTTCCAGCGCAAATACAAGAATTTCTTCAATCTGTTCCTTCGTGAATTCTCCATCCGGATAAAGCAATTTCACATAGCCGCCTACAATCTTACGAACAGCAATCGTATCGCGCTGGTTCAGATTCTTTCCAAGGCGGAAATACTTATCCAACGCATCACCATACTGTTCTTTCCGCAGTTCTCGGATAAACTCTGCCAAGTAATCCGTGATAAAGCCGTAGTCGTTGGTGAAATGCTCCGGACGGAACTTCGGAATCTCCCAGCCTGGAATATAGCAATGCAGACGGTCAAGAAAGGCTGTGTCCGTTCCCATCTCCGGCGGGAACGGGTCAAACAGAGAGGAAGTCTTGAGCAACACATCCACGCTCTGATTGATGTTTCCTACAAAGACCATAGATGCCGATGCTGCCTTTTCCTCTTTGCCACGGGCAAAGGAGCCGGAAGCCATATAGTCTTTCATAATCTGAATGCCGTCTTTGTCCTTAAACTTGATTCCGGCAACCTCATCAAAGGCAACGCAGTCCCATAGGCCTACCAAACCTACGGTTTTGCGCCCCATATTGTAAAACAGATTTGCAACGGTCGTCTGACCACCGGATACCAGGATACTGTTCGGGCTGATTTCTTTATAGATATGGGACTTGCCTGTGCTGCGCGGCCCCAATTCACAGAGATTGAAGTTATTCTCCACCAGCGGTAGCATACGCGCAAGCAGCAGCCACTTTTCCCGATTGTTCAACTGTTCCGGCTCATATCCGCAGGAACGCAGCATAACATCCATCCACTCTTTCTGTGTGAATGCCTTGCGTCCCTCTCGAACTTCTTCAATGTCGATATGGGGCATCTGAATCGGAGTCAGCTTATGGATGCTAATGGGAGAGATATCCTTCTGCTTTTTCTGTTTAGAGGAAATCGGCTGTCCATCTATATCCGTGATTCCAAAGCTACTGTCTCCCTCAGATTCATATTCCAGCTGCACGATGCACCAGATACCGCCACAAAGCAGCCGGTCATATTTTTCCGGATAATCATCCGTAATCGGTACATTGGTGAGACCAAGGTTAGAGAACTCTGCAAAAAAGCAATCCTTTTTGATGTCCAGATGCACGGTCACCATATCAATAATGGTATGGCTCCCGTTCTTGCGCAGTTGTGAGAGAATTTTCTGAGCCTCATCCGGGCGGACAAAATTGTCTGCCAGAATGCGTTTCACATTCTGAACGCCCTGCTCAATGATTGTCTCATCGTCTGAACTACAGTACTGACCCAGCAGGAACTCCAGCACATAGACCGGAACATTTGCTCCTTCTTTTATTTTCTTTGTCAGGTCTTTGCGGACGATCCGACCGTCAAAGTTGCTGCGCAGCTTCCGGCGCAGTTCTTCACGGGTATCGTCTGCCGCCATATCCATCATTTCCATACGGAATTCCTGCCTCCTCTATATCAGAATCCGAATCCAAAGTCATCTGCAAAGGCAATGTCCATGATGACAGGCTGCCTCCACTGCTCCAGACCGCTTTCTTCGTCATAAACCACAAGGTAATACTGCTTGTCCTTGTCGTATTTCTTATTCTTGAATGTGAAACGCATCCGGAAGATACGCTTCTGTGCATTTTCCTCGCGACTGTCCGCCACATAGCTGTTTTCGTTCGAGATTTTCTCATTGTCTTCCGAGAGGAAGAAAATGCGGTATTTTGCGGCTTTCACAGTATCGCTGACTGCATCCGACTGGATAAAGTCCATGGAAGTGATCAGGTTCGTGATCTTATGGACGATGCTGACCAGAGCAATCTCTGCATTCTTTGTTTCCATGTGACCACGTTCCATCTTAAACTCCAGCACCGGTACCAGCATTTCCTGCGGTGAGGAACCGCCATGCACATAGTTAGCACCGCCTCCGGCCACCTTAAAGACATTGCTGCTGACAGGATAAGACACCACCTTGCTGTCCTCATTCCCCAGAACGCGTCCCATGCTCATATGGTCGATGCCGTCATCTTCCAGTGCCGCCTTGGACACAATAAATCTGCGATTAACAAATGCTTTTTCCGCGCTTTTTCCAGAAATCTTGTCACTTTCTGTCAGCTTATCACGTTTGTAAATAAAGCCATGATCGGCAGTGACGATAAAATGATAGGTGTTGCCGCTGACGGAGATTCGATGAATCAAGTCCATGATTTCCTGAACGGCCTCCTCACACGCATGAAACACCTCATCCTCGGTATTTGCCTTGTCTCCACGCGCGTCAATCTGATTATGATATACATAGATAATCTGACGTTTTGTCAGCACATCTCGCAGCTCTGCCACTTTCAAATTTTTGATATCATCGAACTGTACACAGACACTATCCGGGTTATAGCTTTGCAGCACCTGCTGCCGACCTGCCAGATTATCGCAAAGGATACCATCTGCCAGTACCTGAAAATCATCCGTCATTTCCAGTGTCTTATGCGGCAAAAGTGCTGCCATACCGAACCTCGTATAAGACGGAAGAACACTCAACTGTACAGAAAGTTTCGCCGTGCATTTCGGGTCATCCTGCATTCTGGCAAACAGCTCCTGTCCGACCTCGTAACGCATTGCATCCGAAATGATGATTACGGTGCGTTCTTTGGTATAGCGCAGGTTGGCATTGTAAAACTCCCGCTGCAACGGAATTGCCGAAAATGCGGCATCCTGCTGGATTCCGGCATTCCAGGCAGGGAGCAGGCAAGCCAGATATTCGTTTGTGTAGATATTTTCCACCAGTTCCCGAAGCGGCTCAAAGCTTTCCGTGCTCTCCAGCTGGTCGTAATAATAGTAAAATTTCCGATACTGCTGATCCATATTGTAATCCGCAGCAAGATATCGGTCGATGATTGGCTTTAAGCCATCTGCGGCATGGTAATCCGCTTCCTTCACCATGCTGTATGCACTGGAAAGCATCTGATAGGTTTTCCCGGTCTTTCTGCCAAAGTGCATTTTAGCCCGCTTTTCACAGAGTTCCGGAATGGTAAATCCGTTTACAATTGCGCCGATATCTTCCGAAACAAGTCTGCCAATGAGCCACTTTACCAGAACCTGATCCACAGCAAGGAAAGTGTCGCACTCCACCAAATCGTCCACTCGCATTCCTGCAAATGCCGAAAAAACATTCAGCCCTTTGGCAACGTGTGCCGACAGAGCGTCGTATTTGTCCCTGTACAGAACGCTGTTCATCAGGCTATCGAGGAACGCGATAATATTGCCGGACTTGTAGGAGACAAAGCTCTTCCATGCTGCCGGAAGCTCTGCCTGCACATATCGCCCAGTATAAGTAACGAACAATGTTACCAGCAGCCGTTCCAAACTCGGTTTTGTATCGGTGTATCCGAAATGCTGCTCACAGAGCTGCCAGAATGCAGACAGCAGGTCGTATTTTTCAAACTCCTGCAAGAAAGCATTGTCCACCAGCTCGCCATCCGTCAACACGATGCGCACGACTTCCTCAAAAGAGCAGGTACGCGCCTTGCAGACTGCACTTAGCAGACCGACAAGGATATTTTCTTCATTGAAGTTTTCGATTTCCAAATCATAGAACCGCTGAGTGCGCTCTTTGTTGGCGAAAAACTTGATGTGCTTCTCAATAACCGGCTTGTACTTTTCCTCAATACCCAGGTCAACCGACAGCAAGGAGGCTCGGTCAGCAAAGAACCGTCTGGAATACAGCATTGTGTCTTCCAGATGGTTGTCCCTTACATCCGGCTTCGGAAACGGTGCATAGATCAGATAATTCGTGGTCTTATCCACACGCTCCAGAAAATACTTTGTATAGAACTGGTTATCCGGCTGGAGATGGTAGATCTTCGCATTCTGAAGCTCCACCGTCTCCATATCCTCGGCAAATTCTGCCTTGTCATCGTACCAGAAAACCAGTTTCCGGGTCTCCCCGGTAAATTCCGCATTCAGGCGGTCTATAATTTGTTTCAGGTTCAATTCTGCCATATCATTGTCCTTTTTTCCTGTGATTGGTCTTTATCTCTTACAAGAGAACTCAGCAATAGCTTCATCTTTTTCCGGTAGAACTTTGTTCTTTTGATGTACCGTGGAATCGTCATGTGATACGCCTGCATAAATTCCAGTATCCATGCCAGATCATAGGATTTCTCGGTTGACCAGTCACGATATTTTCTATGACAGACAAGCCAGACACCAATGATATTGTAATCCAACGCATCTTCATCTGTTTCATCTTGAATACAATGACCGCAGAGGAAGCGGTATGCCACCGGATCATGGGCATATGTACGTTCAAAACGCTGCCATGCCGCCGCGACATCATCCTTTGTCCAGTGATTTTGCATTTTCCCACTCCCTCCGGTCATTTTTCTTATTTCTTTTCTTTCACCATAATATTCTTACTGTCTGCCAGCACCTCATAGAACTTGCCGTCTTGCGCGGTCTGGAGCTTACGGTAGTTGACCTTTACGCCGTCATCGAGGTCAAGCTCGATACGGGAAAGTGCCAGATGGCTGATCTTCTCATCGTATTCCCGGCATTCCTTCAGCTGCTTGGCAAGTTTATCTTTGCGCTTAGAGGCTGCTGCCACCTCGCGGGCATTCCCGCTGTGATCCATCATATCCTGCATCCGGTTGATCTCGGATTCATATACGCGCTGCATCTTGTGCAGGTAGTCGATACGCAGGTTACCGATAGTATCCGGCGTATAGCGGTGCAGGTAAACCAGTGCCTTGAAGCCATTCTGCTTTCCGCTGTCAAACAGCCAGTAGATCGGACGCTTGCCGGAACCGGCAACAGAATAGGTCTGGCAGTGATCCTTGAAGAAATCGTTCAGGAAGTAGTTACGGATAATCTCCCGGCTGGTGCTGCCCTTATTGCCAAGGGCTTTTGCGATATAATCGAGGTTTTCTTCCAGCGTATCTGCACCATACACCGCTTTCAGCCATGCACACAGGCGCGAAACGATATCATCGTCCAGATATTCTTCATCAGTGATGGGGATAACATTGTCAGCATCCGGGAAGAACATTTCATCGACCACAACACCTTCATTACGGTATGCGCGTTCCAACTCTTCATCAGAAATCGTTCCAGAGCGGTCGTTCATCTTATCCACAAATGCCTGCAAGGAATACGGTTCTCCAGCAAAAAGCAAGCCATCCTTATAGGTAGAGTAACGGCCAAACATACAACCCACCGCATAGCTGAGCAGGCTCTTGATGTCCCGCTGCAAGTCCGCCTTGCGCACGGTCACATCCTTGTCCTCCACTTCCGGGGTCAGCTCATCCTGCAAACCGTAAATGTCGATAAAAATGCGGTTCAGCTCTTCTTCGTTGGCTTTCAGTCGGTTAAAGCGATCATCGCATTCTGTCCGCCACTGGTTAAAGGCTTCGGAAATCGTTGAGACATTGCGGAGCAATGGGTGCTTCTTAAAGTCCCAAGAGGTTTCAAAAGAATCCCAATCTTCTTTTGAAAGCTGTATATTTTCATCAACGGAAGCGGTTATAAAGTTCTTATCTTCTATATTTTGCAAATATGGAATTTGAGGAATCTGTCCTGTACTGTAGTGTAACCCCTGACATATCAAATCACAAAACATTTGAAATACGGGCGTATTCATATACCCCATTTTGACATACGGATCAACTTGAACAAATAGCATTGGCCCCGCATCTGCAAAGATATATCCGTCATTAACCCATCTTGCACTAAATTTTCCTGTTGCAACGTCACTCTATGTAATTCCGGCATGAAAATACGCAGACGTATTTTTTACAACAAAATCAGGATTATTAAGGTACGGATATTTTTTCATGACCGCAGCTTTAATTTCAAATCCATTATTTTGATAATTCACCACATATTCTTTATTAGGGTACCATCTTCTGAATGTTCCACCTTTTATGTACGGGAACCATTTTGATGGGCTATCTACTGTTTTTTCACAACCTAAAATTCCAAAACCTATTTTATCAAAGTTAATTTCCGGCCAAAATCTCAGAAATCTATTGTTATCGGATGTGGCTAGCCCCTGTTTAGCTGCTCCAACATCTCCAATATACTGCCTTTTTTCAAAAATCGAATATACTTCTGGGTTCAGATGATAGCTAATTGGTGCATCCGGTATTTTCTGATAATTTTCTTGTTTTGCAATGTACTCATTCGCATGATTCAGGAATCCCTTTTCCTTATCTTCAGGAATCGAATAGTTTACCAGTCTATAATATTTTCCCTGATAACCTTTAATTCTATTTTTAGCAAATACAAAACTGGCCGTTTGTACAACCTCTCCACCAATCTCCTCAAACGCTCTCGCTCCGAGGTGTACTAAGTTAACAATCGTATCTCTTTGAATCTTCACTCTCAAATTCACCAATTTTGAAAGGAACATCCAACTATGCTGTGTAATCATTGCCTGAAAACCGTTATTTCCAGTCATCTGGCGGCAACGCTCAATAAACACAGCAAACAGGTCAACCTTGCTGTCGGGGTAATTCTTTTTGACAAAATTATTGACCTTTGCACTCAGGTTACTGGTTCCGGCATAGGGCGGATTCGTGCAAGTCACCCAATACTTCTGCGCCATGGTCTCGCCAATATCAATGAGCCGATTCAGCTGTTCGGCAGTTTCTTCCACACCCACGCTGTCCATGCTGATCTGACCGTCGGTGTCCTCCGCTGCCACAAACCGGCGCAGCAAATCCCAGTTATAGCTCTCCACATTCAGGATAGAGCCGTATTCCTTGGCATCGGTCATGGTGTCCAGCAGACCTTCCAGCTGCATCTTGGCGGCGTTCTTCTCAATATCATCCATTCCTGCGCCGAAATACTTCAGGTGCGCACGGTTGATACCGTTGCTCTCCTGAATGGCATAGACATGGCAAGTGTTCTCACCGTTTAAGATACGGCGGTTGTACTGCCGTGCTTTCATCATCACAGCGAAGTACGCCAGCTGATAGGCACGGTCATCAATGTCCAAACCGTAAATATTATGTTCCAGAATGCTCTTTGCAGCATCACGCTGGCTGTAACCGGCACTCTCGTAAATCTGCATCAGCACATCAAAGGCATATACGAGAATATGACCGGAACCCATGCAGGGGTCGATGAGCTTGATGTCTTCTGGATTCAGGGCGGCGTACTCTTTACGAATTTCCGCCAGCTTCATCTGCACTTCTGGTTCCTGCTGTGCCTCTTCCAGATAGTATTTCCAGTTTTCTTTCAGGCCGCAGTCTGGGTGTCCTTCCACCCACAGACGGCCCAGGCTGTTCTCCACCATGTAGCGGACGATCCAGTCCGGGGTGAACAGCTGGGTTACAGCAGGGATTTCCTCTTTGGTGATCTTGCCGCTTTTGGCAAAGGCAGCGGCCTTCGGCTCAGTGTTGTAATACTGGTACAACCAGCCGATGATTTCTACCTGACCACCGCGCTCGATGTTGAAGTCATCCTCCGGAATATCGTGAATCAGATGATAGACCACGCCATCCTGGTCAATAACGGACAAACTGAGCAGCAGCTCGGTGTAGTTCTTTGTCTTTTCAAACAGCGCAGGCAGAATCTCGTTCAAGGCGTTGCACTGCTTCAGGAACAGGATACGGAACACCTCGTCCAGCTTGTTGTCCTGCTTCAGCTGGAAAATCAGAGCTTCTTCCTCCGCAGTAAAGGGCAGCTCTGCGTCAAACGGCGTTGTGACCAGATCCGGCTCCAGCTTTCCGCTCTCGGAAGAAAGCACCCTGATATGGGAAGGCAGATAGTCATTGACCTCCATGAAACGGATGGCGATCAGGCGGTTAAACCATGTATAGGCAACCTCCTCGATCACATACTGATATGCGGTTTTGTAGTCGGTATCCTTTTCCTTCTGCTGGATGACCTCTATCAGCTTGTCACGCTGGCGCACGGCCTCACCGGAAATCGAATACGGTTCTGCGGTGCCGATATCGAAGAACTGAGTGCCGCCGAAGCTCTGCGGCAACGGCTTTGCAATGCCGTCCTCCGTAATACCGATCAGGCGGGCATCATAGCTGACATCTGCAATCAGCTTATTCCGCGCCCAGATCGCAAAATTCTTTATGGCTGTCTTGTTCATGGAGCCAATCCTCCTGTCATTTATAGTTCAATGTTGACGATTGTATCTTCGTCCATCTCTTTCAGCAGGTTTTCACGCAATGCAGCAAGGTATTTATCTACGTCTTCCTTGCTTTCCAGCCGCCACGATGCAGTCTTGGCAACAGTCTTGATGGAAACATTCTTCGTGGTGCGCACCTTATATACCGGCTGCGGTTCCGCGACCTTTTCTGCCGGTTTCACGGTCTCGCCGCGTATTTTCGCCTCTTCTTCCTGACGCTTGCGCTCTGCCTCGGCCTTTGCCGCAGCTTCCTGCATAAGACGGATATCCTCTGCGTTCATCTCGTTGAGCAGGCGCAGCTTCAGTGCCTCCGCCTTATCTGCATAACTGCGCAAAGTGGAAACATTGTTGCAGTGCTCTGCACCGTCCATGATCTCCTTAAACAATTCCAGATAACGATTAAACCTTGCATCCTTATAAGGCTTGGTGTTCAGCACTTCAAAGACGCGGTTCCGATCCTGATTGATGGAATCCTTGACCGGCTCTGCCTGCTCTTCCAGAATGCGCATATAGCAGTTCATAAACTTCTCGCGCAGCTCCGGCAGCTTCGGAATTTCCTTGTAGGGCTTCGCCATCCGGACGATGGTACGCATCTTAGCCACCACGTCTTCCAGTTCTGTATCCACGATGTATGTCTTGCTGTCCTCGTAGATATTCAACATATCCAGCGCACGGGTGAAGATAGTCAGCTGTTCACTGCCAAAGAAATCACGGATAGGCTCATAGTCTTCGCCAAAATCCATCAGATCGTCCTGCTCGTCAAATACGGTCTTAAAGAATTCCAGCGGTGCTTGAATCTGCACCAGTGCGGAAAGCCGCTTCTTGCCCTTTTCCAGAAGTTCTTTTCCTGGATAGGCATAATTCTCATATTTCGGTTCCAGCCGCTCAATCTCAGTGATTCGATTCTCACAGTAATGCTGGAAGTTTTTCATGATGGTATCTTCGTCATCGGCAGGCGGTGCCACCTTGAACAGCTCTTTCATCACGGTGCGAACAGCCTTTTTCTGATTTTCCGGCACACGGACGCGCACTTCCGTCAGCAGCTTATCCACGAACTGCTTCTTCGTGATGTAGCCGATAATTTCTTCTTCGGAGCGGTTGTTCAGATTGACGCTCTCACCGTTGACCGTAAAGGACAGGTCTCCTCGCTTAAAGAGCCGTGCCACCAGCCAATGGATGTCATCTTCTACAAAGCCATAGGGTGCTTTCATAAAGCGATCTTTGATGGTTTTCATAGAAGTTTTCATGTGCATCCGGGAATTGCCTGCCACAAATTGCAGCACATCATCCAGTGCGTGAACATTGGATTCACCGGTATCTCCCAGTGCCAACGACAGCTGGTTGCTGGTCTTGAACATCTTCCGGATATCTGCTTCGCCCATCGCTGCGTCAATGTAGGACAGTTTGTGGTAAACCGTCTGCACCAGTCTACCGATAGCCTCGTTGATACGGCTGGTTACTTCCTTGCCGGAGGTGTGCAGCACATCGCCATTGACATAGATGGTAGCCTCTTTCAGAGCTTCCGTCAGATAAAGCTTGGCGTTACCGTTGCGTTCCCGCATCTCCACGCGCTTTGCTTCCTTAATGGTCTCATACTTGGCAAGCTGCACAGAAGTATTCTTGCGCAGGAACCGCTCAATTTTCAAGTATGCCCGCATTTCCGTCAGGAACGCATCATCGTTCGGCAGAACCACAAGGACTTCCTTGCCCTGGCCAGAGAGCAGGCGCAACGTACCATCATCGGTGCCGCCCTCATACCACGGGGTCAGCACACGGAGGCCGATATCATAATTCTGGTTTGCCTTATAGGGGCGGTCATCCACTGCCTGATTGAAGGAGAACGCATACCGTCCACTGAAGCTTGGGTACTGATACTTCTTGCTGGAGAAAATGTCCTCATAGATCATCTCCGCAATCTTCGTGATGACCTCCGGCATCTCCACATTTTCTTTTTCGATTTCGTTGTTGATTTCCTGTTCCTCATCGGTCAGGAATACATAGGTGGAGCCATTCTTCTGGATCAGCATCTGGCGCATCAGCACTTTCAGTGCATCCTCCACCTGTGCCTTCAAAGAAATACGATCATCGTCAATGCTGGTAATCATCAAGCTGACGATGTTGTCCACATTGGCTTCAATCTCCAGAACATATTTAATCAGGAAAAGGGTCTTCAGCACATTGATGGCAAAGACATCTTTTTCCTTCTTTTCCGGGTTGATGTAGCTGTTGTCATAAGCGCGGATGATCACGCTGCTGTGGCTGTGGTCGAGGAAGTTCTCCAATGCATCATAGAACCGATAGAACGGCACGATTGCCCCCATCTCATCGTCCATCAGCTGCATGGCAGATTCTTTGAACAGAGCCAGCATGGAACGTTCACCTTCGGACAGGTGCTTGCCGGATGCACCGTGGGTACGGATGCTGGTCAGCACGCTGGCAAGCAAATTAAATTGGTATGGAACAAAAGGATAAACCTCTGCAAAGTCTTCTGCGTTGGCGTACAGTTTTTTCTCCACGCTGTCGTTGAAGACAATCAGATTTTTGATGATGGTTGCTTTCTGGTCATAGAGCAGACGCAGGCTCTGTGCTGCGGTCTCTGTCTTATCCAGAATACGCTTTTTGATAACAGCGTCCACATTGGCAGAGGACAAAGAAAGACGGGTATCGAAACGTCCCTGAATCTTGGAGAAGTCGTTACCCTTCACCTTGGTAATGGAGTCGATATCCTGCTGGCTCGTTACGATTACCCAAGCCTTGCCCATGCACTCCTTGCCCAGTTCTTCCGTCACTGTCTGAAGGTTCAGCATCAGTTTGGAATCATCACCAATGTACTGGCCGATCTCATCCACAAGGAAAACAACATGGTGGTTGTTACCTTTTTTATCAATATAGGACTTTACACGCTTGGCGAAATCCTCAATGCTGATCTGGTAACTCTCGGTTGCTTTCTCGCACCAGTTACGGGCAGCTGATTCGCTCATGAAATCCATGTCAGAAAGAACATCGACAACGGAATCCTGAATGAAATCGAAGTCCTGACGAGAGCTTTCCCACGGATCGCCATACTCTTCTTCAAACTTTTCCTTAAACTCTTCAAAACGACCTTCCTCGGAAAGCCTGCGCTCCAGGTCAGCAAGGTGAGGCATGGAGCCGCAGAAGCCCTGCATCTCATTGAAGACCTTCAGGAATACGTTCACAATGGCATCTTTATTTTCTTTGCCATTAGAATCGCTTTTGGAATCAATGTTGAAAAGAATTACGTCCGATGGGGTGTTTGCCGCCAGCTGCATATCTGCCAGCACCATCTGATTGGTAATCTTCTGATCCTCAATGAAGTAGTCGATGGCATGTTTGTCTCCAACCTGTTTATTCTGAAGCAGATAGGACAAGATTTTCAGGAAATGAGATTTACCACTTCCAAAGAAGCCGGAAATCCAGACACCCATTTTCGGTGTGGTTCCCTGAATACCTTTTTTATATGCTGCAAAGAAATCTGCAAAATGACGCTGAAGCTCACGGGTCACAACATACTCTTCCAGCTCCTGCGCTACATTTGTTTCTTCACCCTGACCGACAATGATAACGCCCTGTATCTCACGGTCAATTTTCTTTCGGAACATGTCCTTGATCTGCATAACTGTTTCCTCCATCCATTACTTTACCAGTCGGAATGCCCGGTAATAGTTATCGTCTTTAATCTCATTGAACAGGATCAGCTCCTGCTCATTATAGGTTCCCGGAAAGAACATCACGACCGGGCAGCGCACAAACGCCTGGTGCAAGTTGTTAAGCACCTTGTGGGAGCGCAAAATCGGATAGCACTTGCCGATACCGGTCAGGAACACAACTGCATTCTCCGGCGTATGTTCTTTGATATATTGCACGATCAGGCTGTCATCGTCATTTACCTTCATGGAGTTGGTAACTGCCTTGACGATACGCTCGATTCCTCGCTTTTTTTCAAAGTCATAGCACTTTTCCATGAAGTTCTTCTTTTCCAAAAAGTCAATGATGATATCATACAGGTCAAAGACCACAAGCTCAAAATCATCATCGCCCCGGTCGTTCTTATTTTTCAGATACTCTACGCGCTCCCGAACTTCCAGTTCCTTTTCCGGTGGATAATCAAACACCCAATAGTTGACCTCATTTGCGCGGCCTGTTCCTTTTCGGAAAGATGGCTTATGGATTGCAAGCTCCATCTCATCCAGTCTTTGGCTTAAATCCATTTCATCTTACCCCCGTCAGTGTTTTTACCATGATGCCAAGATCATGGTCATAAAGCCAATGCTCAAATGTAATATCAAGAATTGGCTTCAGTATTTTTCTTGTGCTGTTTGCCTGGTTGCTTTCTAAAAGTCCTGCTTCATAAAGCTGTGTCTTATAGCAGGAACCGAGACGGTGCAGCGTATAGTCTTGAAGAGAAGCCACTTTCTCACTCTGTTCCTGCTTATTTTTGAAAAATATCCGGATATCTGCATCCGTCAGCTCATCGGAACCAAGAATCATTTTTTCCCGCACTACTTCATACACAAAATCAAAGAACAGCGTGTCATGCAAAAGAGCCGCAGTCAGCACAAATAATTTTTGTGTAGCAAGATCACTGCTCAGAAAGATTGGATAAAAGCTTTCATCTAATGTCTTGATACGGGCTGTTACGGTAGAATAAATCTGCTGCGCTCGTAGTTTTGTCGGTGCACCATAGATGTTTGTCTCTTCATTCAACTTTTTAATATCTGCAAAGCTCTTACCCTCACTCAAAAGCTGCACGGTTTTCCGAAATTCCATGAACCAGAACGAAAATTTCACGGCTCCGGCACTATACGGTTTTCTTTCCATCTTCGTTCTCTCCATTTCCGGATTTTGTTTTAATGTATCTGCCGCTTTTGATTCTGGCATCCTTCGGCTTTTCGGCGTTAATAGGAATGACCCACTGATGGCCTAAACGCTCGGCACCATCAATTCGCCCTTCTGTGCATAATGTCTGTACTCTCCTTGTGCAGATGCCCCATTTTTCAGAAGCCTGCTTAATCGTCATGAAATCCATACGGAACCTCTTTTTCGATGTCTAAAGTCACTCGCAGCAAGTTAAATTTTCTCATTTATATTCTACTCCAAGAAACGAACAAAATCAATCGAAAGTTCTTCCAAATTTTGAACGATTTTTTTAGAATCCACTCTTCTGCAAGCAGGGCTTTCGTGACACGAAAGCGCTTTTCTGCTTGTTGGGGAAACTCCCCAATCCCCTTAGAACGCTGCCTGCGGCATCGGGCTGCGCATCCGTTCCGGATGCTTTAACGGCAGTTCCTGCCAAAGAAAAAGCCAGAGTGAATCATCACCCCGGCTTCAAAAAATATTTACTTGTGCTTGCGGCCTCCACGCTTTTTGTAGTCCTCGTCTATACGCTTTTTCCAGTCCGCACTCAGCGGGGCACTGCACCGGACGGAGCTGATTGCTTCGCTGACCACCTCATAATTCAACACGGTTCCTTCACTGTCGCACTGATAGTTGACTGCACGATCTGCGCCGATTCCGAACTGGCTTGCGGTCTCTACTGCGTCAATATTGGCACCAAGGAACAAAAACTCCCACCCGTATTTTGCTTTCTGCCGCTCGATCATCTGCTTCACTTTTTCGCTGTTGTACCGGCGGCTGGCATTTTCCATTCCGTCCGTAGTGATTATAAACATGGTGTGTTCCGGCACATCCTCCGGTCTTGCGTACTTATGAACATTTCCAATGTGATGAATCGCACCGCCGATGGCATCTAAGAGTGCTGTGCATCCGCGAACCGCGTAATCACGGTCAGTCATCGGCCGGATGTCCCTTACATTTACACGGTCGTGCAGGACTTCGCTCACATTGTCAAACAGTACAGTTGAGATCAGTGCTTCGCCCTCTGCTTTTTTCTGCTGCTCAATCATAGAATTGAATCCGCCGATGGTATCCCGTTCCAATCCGCTCATGGAACCGCTGCGATCTAAGATAAAAACGATTTCTGTTAAATTCTTTCTCATATGCTTGTCCTCCCAAAAGATTATGGCTGCTCGGTTTCGTACCTTACAGCCATAGTATAGCGATTTTCTTTTGTGGAGTGGTCGCATGGAAAGCGACATTTCTTTGTCCTTATGCTCCGATCAGGCTCTGGTCAAAAGCAAACAGTGCCTCGTTGATTTCATACACATTGTAGTTTCCTCGTTCGACAAAATATTCCACAATGATGTCGAATTTACTCGAATGGGAAAGGGTAAAACCTGCCTTACCGAGCATTTCCTGCATCTGGGCAAGCGGCAGCTCCAAAGCCAGGGCAAATGCCAGCACCGTTGGTTTGGATGGCTTATAAAATTTATCCGAACGGATCTTCGAGAAGAGTTTCCGGTCAATGTTTGCTTTCTTATAACACTGGGCATCCGTCATGCCGCTATCATCAATCTTCCGCAGCAGCATTTCCGAAAAGCTCTCATCAATCTGTCCCAGTGCCTCTTCCAAGGATTGACTGCTGCAAGATTTACAGATTGCTTCACGCAGCAGCGGAGCAGGTGCAGCTTCAAAGCAGGATTCCTCTGGCAACGCTTCGAGCCGCCTTCTCTGTTCTGCCCGGCTGTCGGTGTATTCCTCCACATACCGGTCATCTATGTACGCCGCGATATCCGCAAAAAGTTTTCCGCTAATCTGATATGCCTTCCGGTCAAAGATAACGATGTAGACCATCATCTCATTTTCCAGCAGGAACGTACTGATGGTATCGACTGCAACCTTCAGAGCCTGGTCTTTTGGGTAGCCGTAAATGCCGGAGGAAATCAGCGGAAAGGCCACCGACTGACAGCCATTTTCTTTTGCCAAGTTCAAAGATGTCCGATAACAGGATTCCAGAAGCTCCTGCTCCCGATGCTTGCCATCCCGCCAGCGCGGGCCGACTGCATGGATCACATATTTGCAGGGCAGTCGGTATCCATTTGTGATTTTTGCGCTGCCGGTCTCGCAACCATGCAGCGTACTGCATTCTGCAAGCAGCTCCGGTCCGGCGGCACGATGAATGCAGCCGTCCACACCGCCACCGCCCAAAAGAGAAGCGTTGGCAGCATTGACGATCGCGTCAACGCTCATTTTTGTAATATCGTTTCTGATAATCTGTAAGGGCATTGCTTATTTTCCCCTTTCTGCCGCCTCGTTAAACATGCTTCTTTTTCAATTCACGAATCAACATTTCAACCTGTGCTCCTGTAAGGAACGGTGTTTTGATTGTCGATGCCCAATAAAAATTACGCTTCAAAATTGTTTTAATCTCATTCGGAGAAAGAGCAGGCAATGCTTTAACATCTCCATTGAAATTTTCCGGCACAATCATTCTGACACTATGATATTTTTCATCACCCACTTCCGTTGGTGTGTCTGTGATAATCTGTCCGACCGCAATAATTCCTCTTCCTTTGGAATAAAAAAGAGCATAGTCACCTTTGCGGAAGCTGTCGATATACCGCTTTGCATCTCCATATGCCGCTATTTTGTTTCCAAAAATCATCTCAGACTCATTTGTATCTGAATACGAAATATTCGTATCAAACATGATTCCCTTACACGCAGAGAACTTCAAACGATTATTTTCTATTTCTGTCAAGAACTTCACCCAGTATAAAACATTCTCCGGAATGATATGGGACTTATCTGGATTGATCGCAAATTCATAGATAACCGTTGGATCTGCTACTTTCACATTTGAATATTTCTGCGCATTCTGAATGTTTCCTTCCGTTGTAAGCAAATATACTTCACCATTCAGGCTGGAATAGTCATCTGTATTGAGATCAACATCACCCTTTTTTACCTGAATGTAAATATGCTTTCGGTTGAGGTCATTTGGATCAACCAAAACACACTCATACTTTGGCGTAGCAATTTTATTTGTCGATGGAATGCAAACGTAGCCTTTCGTATCATACAACCACAGCGCAAGTAAATCTTCAACATCTTCCGGCTGGAGCAGGCTGTAGAAATGCTTCTCGCATAACGAGAGGGCTGGATCGGGATAATTGAATAGATCCTGTGCTGAATCGTGAACGCGGTTATACAACATCTGACTGTATGCTTCTACTCCATTTTTCTTAATTCTCTGGATGGTTGATCCCATAATAAATGATGTTGCCACAGCACCAGGAACGGACTCTTCATCTGCCTTATCTGTAGCTGGATACCAGTCTATGTTTGTCAATTGATTCGCTGCATCAATCTGTACCGCATCTTCACGAAACACCCAGGTGCTGTTCGACTTAACTCTCGCAATATAGTATTTTCCTTCATTTCTTGAGCGCATCCATAGAAGGTCTCCTTCTTTCACATCCTCTACCATGCGGCACACACTGTCGAATGATTTGTACTGAGTTCTTGCCAGATTACAGTAATCCAAAAATGTATGTATCCCAGAACGTTCCGCCTGGGTTAATTCACGCAGGCTCCATCCCATTGCTGCGACATGATTTTTCAAGCAATAGTCGGCAACATTTGTGCCTCCTGTATTCACCTGTAATCTCCACACTGCCATTTTATCTTCCTCTTTCTTCTTGTATTTAGACCTTTCTCATCATTCGCTTTGATATTATTATATATCGTCCACCCATAGAATGACAGATGCAATGCACATTATTTTGCACACAGGGCGCTTGTGGTTTGATATGTGCAAAAAAAAAGCCCGGTGCAGCATGAGCATTACACCCACACTGCACCGGACATTCCATCATCGACTGCTTTGTCTATTTTCTTCTTCCTGCCGCACTTCCTGCTCATGCATCTGCTCTTTTTTCTGCTCGTCCTCTTTTAGGATTTCCTGCACAATCTTCTGTGCCACAAGCCAATCTTGCATTTCCGATTTGGTCTTGCGGTACTCCGCATAGGAGCTTTTCTTTCGTTCCAGAAGCATTGCATACTCTGCGTTCAGCTCGCTGATGCGCGGGAGCTTTTTGTCAGAACCGTTCTCTTTCTTATAGGCATCAAACGCCTTTTTTGCTGCGCTGCGCAAGGCCAGCATATCCCGATGTGCTTCATAGAACTCCCGGTCGTAGCCGGATGCTTTATACGCAGCAAAAACATCTTTTGTCTTGGCATAATTGATTAGATGCTTCCTCAGTACCGACACTTCCGACATCCGTGCCTCATCTGCTTTTACAGATTCCAGCAGCGCATCACATTTTTCAGAAATTCCATCTGCCTTTTCTTTCAGCTCTGCATAGTTCTTGATTCCATGCTCTTCCATGAACATCATAGCTTTTGCCATCTGCTTCAGATTAAAGACTTTCGCCCAACGCGCATATCCCGCGCCTTTGCCCGCCTGCATTTTGGCACGGACATCAATCAGGAACGACAGCTCTGCCTTCTGATGCACCTGTGCTGACCGTGCGTTTGTACGATTTTTCTCTGCAAATTTGCTTTTATGAACCGCATTTCCGGCAATCACTTCGCAGAGTTCTTCGACCGAATATCCTTTGCCAAGAGAGCGGAAACGAGCAAATCTGGCATGGCCTTTCCCCCGCAGGGCAGGCTGTTTTCCATCTTTATACTCGTACCCTGCCTCCTGCAAAATTTCAATCAGTTCCCGAAAGTCTTTTGGATTTCTTGCCAATGCTGCATCAATGGCCTCGCAGATTTCATCCCGCTGCGATTTTTTCTCCGGGTATTCCGTTCTCCTCTGCCGCTCTCCATAGGGCTTCCGGATAATGACCGACAACCGGTGTTCCAGACAGACGATATCACTGAGCCTTGCCAGTGCAAGACCGGATAAGCGAAAATCTCGGAATTTTCTGGTGCTGTCTAATGTAGTCGAATTAAAAATAATGTGGTTATGAATGTGTGCACGATCAACATGGGTAGCCACGATAAAGGCATGTTTTCCCTTAGTAAAGCGCATGGCCGTCTCATATCCAACCTTGTTCGCCTCCTCCGGCGTGATTTCTCCGGGCTTAAAAGATTGCCGAATCTGATATGCAATCACATCATGCGCCTGGGTTCTACCGGTGATATGCTCATACTGCCGTTTGGAAAGCAGAAATTCTTCATCACAGGTCTTTGCGTCACAGGCATACGCGCTGATATATTTTCCATCTTCCGTCTTTGCTGCATTCTCAGTATAATCAGTACGGTCAGCCAGACACTGCGCCACCGTCTTTCCTTTATTAATATGCAGCGCAATTAGTCTTGTAGCCGCCATTTTCATATTTCTCCATCTAAAAAGAGCTACCCGAAGGCAGCTCTTACCAATCTACTATTCTCATTTTAACATCCGTTCCCGGTCATAAGCTCCCTGCAAATAAACGGCCTGCTTGATGATTTCTTCCATATCGAAATAGACGCACATAATGCTTTCGTACAGCTTCCACACATTAGATTCGCTGCCTCCCACCATTTCCATCAGCTGGTCTTCCATCTTCGATTGCTCAGACTGTTTTTCCTGATAAGCTGTCTCTTCCACAAAATGATTCTCTCCATCTGTTTCCTCGTACCGTAAATCATAATAATCTTTCATAAACTGAATATCCATCTAATCCCTCCTGAACTCAAATTGTCAAAACATCCTCTACACACTCGCACAGCCGTTCCATCAGTTCCATGATGCCGCCCGCACCAACCGCAGCTGCGAACAGCCCCATCTCAATCAGGGTCAGCAGGAACACATCCGTCCAGCTCGCCCGAACCACCGAATAGATACCGCAGCCAAGAACAAACAGCATAACCGGCGAAAGCACCCACAGGGATAGCTGCATCAGCAGATTCCAGATAAAGCATAGAAATCGCAGCAGAAACGCAACCGGCAGCAAGAGGATTTTCAGCACCAGCTTCAACAAAAAACATACGATCTTCATGGATTTCACCCCTTCGTTTTTCTTTTCATCTTCATTTTACTGTACCCGCTTGCCAAACACCACGATGTCAATAGGGAGACCCGCAAAAATATGTAACGGCACAGACAGTTTCATCTGTGCCATGTGCTGTAAAAATCCCGCACGTTTGCGCCGTCAGCGAATACCGGAAAGCCTCTTCAGGATCAGCTTCTGCATCTCCCAGAGTTCATCCAGCCGCTTCTGCAAATCCCGGATATCCTCCGCATAGATGCTTCCGGATTCATTGGCTCGTTTTGCGTACTGGTTCAGGTTGTTGCTGCATCGGCGAAGAAGAGTGGATACCTGCGCCACATCCGACAAATCAAGATTCACGCAGTACCCGTCCATCGCCATTTTTCTCATATAGGCACCGGTGTTCCGAATACCCAATTCCTTCTGCTTTTCACGAATCCTTGCCAGCTCTTCCGGATTTACCCGGACGTTGATCCAGTGTTCCCGAACACTCATAGTGCCACCTCCTCATCATCTCGATGTGCCATCGGCGGAATGCGACCGGCACGGTCACGCAGCTCTGCCAGGACAGACGGTTTTTCCGTTGTTCTCTCACGGTCAGGATCATCATTTCCACGGTCATCCATATTCAGCAGTGCGTCCAGTTCTGCCAGTCTTGCACTCTTTTCTGCCAGTTCTGCCTCCTGGGGGAACGGCTTTCCAAGCTCGGCCTGCGCCGCTTCCTGCTGGCTCCTAAGATTGTCCAACTGCTGTTCCGCCTTTTCCAGCCTTGCTGGAATCCCGGCAAGAGCATTGTCCAGACGCTGGATATTGCCAGCAGCACTGGTGCCGATGGGCACTCGGTGGGTCATCTCGCCTTTCAGCAGCACCTGATACTCTTTCTGGAAGCTGTCAAATGACAACTCCATCTTGAAACCGCGATAGCTGCCAAGCGGCACTGGCTCCAAACTCTGATTGGTTTTACAGATTGCGAGGATTGCTTCACCGGCCTCTGCTTTTTCAGTAAAGCGTGTGTCATTTACTTCCATGCCGCAGAACCCTTCTTCCGGCAGCGGATGTGCCGCCACCGTCCGAATATCCGACTGAAAGCCCTTGATGAACCCCTGCGTTTTTTCAATCTCCGCAGGGAAATATTTCATCAGCTTATCCTCCAATCGGTACTGCTGGCTCTGATGGTCTGCCTTCAATACTTTCAGCCTTGCAACATCCACATCCAAATCCATTTTCTCCTTAATCTGCGGGTCTCCTGCACAAAGTGCTTTGATCTCCGCATAGGAAAGAGCCTGCTCATCTACATCATCACAGGAACGTACCGGAGATTTGCTGGTCATGATCTGGCTGATAAACTTCTGCTTATTCTCCAGTGTCTGATAGAGATAAGCGTCAAAGGTTCCTTCCGTCACATACTGATAAACCTGCACCTCTTTGTTTCGGTTTCCCTGACGGATGATACGACCATTTCGCTGGGTCATGTCCGCAGGCCGCCAGCCCACATCCAGATGATGCACGGCCACCAGCCTGTCCTGCACGTTCGTGCCTGCGCCCATCTTCTGTGTCGAACCTAACAACACCCGCACCTGCCCAGTACGGACTTTGGCAAACAGATCTTTCTTTTTTGCCTCGGTATCAGCATCATGGATAAATGCGATTTCTTCCTCCGGTACACCTGACTGGATGAGTTTGGCGCGGATATCCTCATAGACATTGAAGGTTCCATCGTTCTTCGGCGTGCTGAGGTCGCAGAACAGCAGCTGGGTCAGCTTGTCCGACTGTCCTTCCTCATAAATACGAAGCACATTCCGCACACAGGCGTTGAGCTTGCTGTTGGGGGCATCCGGCAGGAGTGGATTCATCAGCCGCTGATCCAGCCCCAGCTTTCTGCCATCCGATGTGATTTTCAGCATGTTATCGACCGACGGGTCTACCACACCGGAATGCACAGCCGCCGCCCGTTCCGAAAGCTCTGCCACCATCGCCTGCTGATGCTCCGATGGCTGCACTACCACGGTTTCAAACTTTGCTTCCGGCACCGGCAGATGCAGCTGATCGGAAGTCTTGATATCCGCCACTTCCTTGAACATGTTCATCAGCTCCGGCAGGTTGAAGAACTTTGCAAATCTTGTTCTTGCCCGGTATCCGGTTCCTTCCGGTGCCAGTTCAATGGCCGTGGTGGTCTCACCAAAGGTAGAAGCCCAGCTGTCGAAATGGGTCAGCCCTTTCTGCTGCAATGTGCCGTACTGGAGATACCGCATCATGGTATAAAGCTCCGTCATGCTGTTGCTGACCGGGGTGCCGGTCGCGAAAATGATGCCGCGCCCGCCTGTCAGCTCGTCCATATACTGGCACTTCATAAACATATCCGAAGATTTCTGCGCTTCCGATGTGGACAAACCTGCGACATTGCGCATTTTTGTGTAGAGGAACAGGTTCTTGAACGCGTGCGCCTCGTCTACAAACAGCCGATCTACGCCCAGCTGCTCAAAGGTAATCACATCGTCTTTTCGGTCGGTTGCCCGGAGTTTCTCCAATCTCGCCTCCAATCCTTTCCGGGTCTTTTCCATCTGTTTGATGGAAAAACGTTCACCATTCTGGGATTTCATCTCAGCAATGGCGTTTTCGATTTCATCAATCTGGGCAGTCAAAATCCGCTCCTGACGTTCTGCGGACACTGGGATTTTCTCAAACTGGGAATGTCCGATGATGACTGCATCGTAATCGCCAGTGGCAATTCGTGCGCAGAACTTCTTTCTGCGAGCGGTTTCAAAGTCCTTTTTGCTTGCCACCAGCAGTTTTGCACTCGGATACAGGCGCAGGAACTCGTTTGCCCACTGAAGGGTCAAATGATTCGGAACAACGAACATGGATTTCTGGCACAGCCCCAACCGTTTTGCCTCCATAGCAGAAGCGGCCATCTCGAAGGTCTTGCCGGCACCAACTTCGTGGGCCAACAGCGTATTGCCGCCGTACAGCACATGAGCAATGGCATTCTGCTGGTGTTCCCGCAGCCGGATTTCCGGATTCATGCCGCCAAAGCGGATATGGGAACCATCGTACTCACGGGGACGGGTACTGTTGAACAGCTCGTTATACTTTTCCACCAGTTCCGCACGGCGATAAGGGTCTTTCCAAACCCAGTTCTGAAACGCATCCTTAATGGCCTGCTGCTTCTGCTGGGCGAGGGTGGTCTCCTTTTTATTTAGAACCCGCTTCTGCTTGCCGTCTGCATCCTCCACGGTATCGTAGATACGGATATCCCGCAGATTCAGCGTATCCTCCAGAATCCGGTAGGCATTGGCTCGGCTGGTTCCGTAGGTCATATAGGCATGGACATCATTCCGGCTCGGTGTACTCTTACCGGTAATCTGCCACTCTGCCGTCATGGGAGAGAATTTCACTTCAATGTTACGGCGCAGATAGAACGGCGGTTCAAAGGTTTCTTCCATGAACTGCTGGATATAATCCCGATTGACCCATGTGGCACCAAGGCGCACATCAATCTCTGAAGCATCCAGGTCTTTCGGCTGCGCCTTTCTCAGATATTCCGTATTTACCGCAAAGGCAGGATCGGAGGCCGCAGCCAGTTCTGCCACGCGGAGCTTTTCCCGGACATTGCCTGACAGATATTCGTCAGCTGTCACCCAGCCGGTTTCCTCGCCGCCCTGCGTCATCGGGTCTTTGAAAATGACACCATGCAGTTCCTGCCGGATTTTTTCATATTCCCCCGGTGTACCTAATAGCTCCGCCATATAGGGCAAATCCACTCCGCCGCGCTCTCCAATAGAGATTGCCAGAGCTTCAGCCGGAGTATCTACACTGGTAACAGCCCGTTCCGGTCGAATCGTCCGTTTGGTGAACATATCCGCCTTGGATTCCAGCCTGCCGTTTTCATCTATATTTTCCAGAGAGCAGAGCAGATAATAAGACGAATCTTCTGAAAAAGCCTGCGCATTTGCACGGGAGTTGATAAGCCCATACTGATCGGCGAATCGGTCATAGGCTACATTCAGTTCCCGCTGTTTCTGGGCAATCGCGTCCTCCGGATAATCGTTCAGCTGATAGTCGATCAGTTCCTGCACAATGGTACGAAGCTCCACCATGCCCTTGATCCTGCCGGTGGCTGTCGCAGAAAGGTCAGCCTTTCGCATGATGCTGTTCTCACGGAAGTAGACATCCCCATCCACCACCGCATAGGAGAAGTTCTTTACATTGGGGTCTGCCGGAATGGTTTCGCCCTGCAAGGACAGTTCTTCCTCCGGTGCCAGCTCCTGTGCTTCATAGTGACCGCCGATATGCTGCACAGCCTCATGCAGCTGGTCTCCCAGATCCGCATCCGGAATCGGAATGACCGTACATTCTTCCTTGCCGTACTGGGTACTTTCCGTTGTAATCTCACCCAGCACCATTTCCGGGTGGTCAACAAAATAGCTGTTGAGGGTAATACCCTCCGATATCAGCCCCAGATGCACCCAATCCGGTTCGATATCAATTGGATGGTCTCTCTTTTGCAGAAAAATGATATCCGACACTACATCTGTACCGGCATTGGCACGGTATGCGTTGTTAGGAAGTCGAATGGCTCCCAGCAGTTCTGCCCGTTGCGCCAGATACTTTCGCGCGTCCGGATTCTTGGAATCCATCGTGTAGCGGCTGGTAACAAAGGCCACGATGCCACCGGGACGAACCTGATCCAATGCCTTGGCAAAGAAATAGTTGTGGATAGAAAATCCGAGTTTATCATAGGGCTTATCGCTGACACGGTAGTTGCCAAAGGGCACATTGCCCACGGCCAGATCATAGAAGTCGCGCCGGTCGGTGGTTTCAAAGCCTGCCACCTTGATTTCTGCCTGCGGATACAATTTCTGCGCAATGCGCCCGGTGATGGAATCCAGTTCCACACCATACAGTCTGCTTCCCAGCATGGAATCCGGCAGCATACCGAAGAAGTTGCCGACACCCATCGACGGTTCCAGAATATTGCCTTTCTCAAATCCCATACCGTCCAATGCCTCATAGATTGCACGGATCACGGTAGGGCTGGTGTAATGCGCATTCAGAGTCGAAGCCCTGGCTGCGGCATATTCTTCTTCCGTAAGAGCTGCTTTCAGCTCCTTATATTCGCCTGTCCAGGCAGTTTTCTCTGCGTCAAAGGCATCTGCCAGCCCACCCCAGCCGACATAATTGGCCAGCGTTTCCTGTTCTTCCGGTGTCGCATCCCTATGCTGATTTTCTAAGGCTTTCAGCGTGTAGATGGCATCCATGTTGGCACGGAATTTCTGCTTAGGACTGCCTTCGCCGAGGTGAAAGCTGTTGATGCGGTAGTTCTCCGCATGTTTTGCTTCATGCCCTGCCCGGAACGCTTCTTCTTTTCCAGAATTCAGATCAACCACCAGATTGTGCAGGTGAACATTTTCCTCATGCCCCAAAATTCTTGCCAGATTTTCCTTGCTTTCCGAGCGGAAGATCGGATACACGGAATCCGGGTCCCGAAGTTCCACATCGAAAAGCCCGACTTTTTCAATCGTAAATGCCTTTCCGTCCAGATACAGCGTATCGCCAACGCGATAATCCGGCTGCACCGGAGCTGCGGGTTCTGGCTGCACAGTTGCAGGCTCTTTTTCAGCCTCCATGTTCCTGCCGCGAATCTCCTGCAACGCCTCTGATGCACTCACATAATCGGCAAATGTCTGCACTTTTCCGTCCGAATATCCGTAATACTCTTCTTTGACATAATCCCAGATGGCAAACGCATCTTTAGAATCCGGAAAATTCTCGCCGGTCATTGTGACCACAAACCGTTCATCCGGTGCATAGCCAGACTCTCTGGAAAGTTCGCTGGCGTGTTCCTGCATTTCCAGTACCAGAGGATCTGTCTCTGCGTGAGCCGATTCCTGTACTTCTTCGGATTCCACATCTGGGAATGGAATGTCCTGCTGCAAATTCTGCTTGCTCTGTTCAACATAGAGCCAGTCTTTTGCTTCCCGTTCCTGAACTTTTTCAATCAACTGCTGGCGGTAGGTCTCTGCCTCCCATTCGCTGGTAAACTCTTCGCTGACACCATCCGGCTCCACATGAATGCCGTCCTGAATATCATCCCAGACCGCATAACCATCGTCTGTCTCCATCACGGTAAACCGCTGTGGTGCCGCCAGTTCACTCCGGGCATATACATCCGCAGCCGTATTCAGCATGTTGTCCACATGCTCATTTCCGGTATCGTAGCGTTCCGGTGGCGTTGGCGGAAACACATGGGCGGCAGTCGGCATAGGAAGCGGCGCGCCGTATTCCTGCTCCAGCTTCCGATACTCTTCCATTTCCAGCGCGGTCAGGTACTGATCATTTTCCACAAGCCGGTCTAACCGCTTATCCACCGCCGACCATGTGAGTCGCACTTCCCGGTCATGGTCATAATTGCGAAGCAGAATACCTCTTCCGTTATAATCGGCAAAACCGCGACTGCCATCCATAAAGGTATAGCTGTGGCCACCGAGACCGTATTCCGCTTTCAAGAATGCAGCTCGTTCTTTTGCGTCCCCTTGCTGCTGATACAGCGCATAAATACGGATCTTTCCGCCTTCAAAATTGGAGCCTGTCCGCAGCATCCGGTCGATTTCATCCTCAGAAATAACAAAAGCGGAGGGCTTTTCGCTCTCCGCTTCTTTGGCTGCATTTTCTGCCGCCGCATCAATTTTCTGAATCTGCTCTGCTTCGGACTGAAACAGACTCATGAAGTTTAACTGTTGATAAGTTCCGTCAGAATGACTTCCTCTGCCTGCGCTTTCAGCATGTTCATGTGCTGCACCCAGGCCATCTGGTTCAATTTCTTGTCCGGTGCCGGATTCGCTTTCAGAAGATCCGCCATCATCTGCTCCATCCGTGCGGTCGCGGTCTCCTGAATCTCCCACAGGTGCGGGTACAGCTTCTCGGTCAGGATCAGGTGATTGTACAGCAGCGTGTTGTTCTCCTGCAGAAACGCTCTGCGCATCTTCCCGTACTTGCCCAGGGGCTTCTGTTCCTGCACCGACAACTGGATGTCCGGAATCAGGTAATCGCCGTTCTTCGTGTAATTCAGCTCCATCATAGTTTTGGCTCCTTTCTGCCTGCTTATCTCTTTCATAGGTTCGGATCGTGCGTTCAATTTCCCGGAAGATCTGGCTGGACATTTCGCTGACCGCAGTTCCCAGCACATTGGCGGCAGCCTGCGTATTAAAATCAAAGATGTCCAGAAAATCCTCGTGCTCAAAATAGTCATCTGCATTGCCCACCGTCCGGGTAAAGACGGAATATGCGATGCTGACAGCGGCAGCTCTCTTAAAGGAAGCTCCGATGTTGAGTTCATCATATCCTTCCAGATAGGAATCTGCAACGATGTCACTGATCTGCCTGCGGTTTTCCTCCCAGTAATCCCTTGCAAGGCGTTCTGCCGCTTCCATGATATGATTTTCCAGAGACCCAGCACCGGCAGAAACATCAAATGCTGCATCCAGTGCGCGAATGATTGGCTGCTCATGCTCCGCATTCATTTTCCAGAGCTGTACCGGTCGGGAATTCTTCCGTTCTCCGGTATCTGCCACATCAAATACATACCGCAGTTTCGGCTGCTCGCCGCGCATGTCCAAAAGAGCAATGCCCTTGGAGCCACGCTTCACATAGCGGTTCATCCGATCATTCCAGAGATCGTACTCTGCACAGGCCGTCGCTTCTGGTCTCTGCTTATAGATCATCAGCTGCTCCGCAAAAGGATACTTATAAAGCCGTGCGGATGTGGTCAGAAACGCTGTCCACTGCTCTTTGCTGCCAGTGATCTGTGCCGCAGCTTCCTGCGCCATCTGCATATAATAAGCCGTTTTCGTCATCATCTGTCTTTTTCCTCCTCTCCTTTATTCGTCCGGATACAAATCCAGTGCCTCATATTCTGCATCCGTCATCTCTGCCAGTTTTGCAAGCAGCGAGGCCGTCCACCTGCGCAGGTTTCTGTCTCTGCCCGTCAGACTTTTTTGCATCTTTTGAAGCTCTTCGATCAGCCCTGTCCGTGTGCCAGGGCTGTAAAGCATCATGAGCATCCATTCGTCATCCGTAAAACGCATTTATAACTCCTTTTCTTCGCAGCACCTGCGAGGCGGCGCAGGCGGCACAGCCTCCTGCTTTTCCTTCAGCTGATCCAGAACCGATGCTTTCTCCACCGGTTCTTCCTTCTTTCCGTTATTGATTACGCCGTCAATCATGCCGTAATCGTCCTCCATCGCCATTTCTGCGGCTTTCAGGTAGTTCTCCGGTTTCAAAAATCCGGGCAGTTCCTGGAAGCCGATGGAATCCACATAGTGACAACTTACAACACCATTCTGCCGTAAAGCCACGATGTCAGACACAGAAAGACTATGACCAGTAAAATCATCAGGGCGGGAAACATTGAATTTCGCATACAGTTCCTCCAACATCGTATTCTGATCCTTGTAGGGAAGAAGCGGAGCCGTATAAACCACCTCATAATGGTCAATATCCGGTTCCAGCCCCATCCATTCCAGTTCGCGCATAGACGAAAAGCGTTCATATACCGTATCCTCGCTGCGGCGAAGCTGCAAAATCGCATACTGGTCGGTAGTACTGTCGAGAAATGCCATCATTCTTTCGTCCGGTGCCTGCGTTCCATGCACTTCATCCCATTTTTCAATTCTTGCCATCGTTCATTTCTCCCTTCTCCATAAACGGCAGGCCGTTTTCCTTTGCTTCCTGCCGCTGCTGTTCCCGCCGCTTTTCACTATAAGGCGGTCGGATACCGACGCAGCGTTTCGGAATCGTATAAGTGACCGACCCATGCTCCCGGTGCTCCAAAATAAACTGCTCCGGATACTGTTTTCGCAGTTCCCGAAGCTTCTTAATCAGGCGGCTGTCATGGGTATAAATGCTGGCGGTATCCAGTTCATTATCAAAATTGATGACGGTTTCCTGCTCTGCCTTCGTAAGCTTGTATTTCATCGCTCTGCCTCCTTCGCCTTGGCAGCTTTCACCGGCGTATCCGTTCTGGAAGACAAATCCGAGAGTTTACCCAGCACAGATTCCCGTCTGCTGATTTCCGCTTCCTCTGCACGATCACAAAGTTCATCATAGTCAATCCGCGTCATGGTGCGGCCACCGAACCCATAATCCGAAAGAATCTGGTCTCTGGCTGCATTCATGCTGATTTCCGGGTTGTCGATCTGTCCACCGTCAATTTCCGTAAAGTCCTTATGATATAAGGTATAGTCGTAACCGTCCTCACAGGTCTGAATGGCAAGAAAGCCCTTGCCTCCCAAATCCCATGCACTGCGTTCTTCCGTAATCAGCGGCTCCGGGCGGCATGTACCACCGCCGCGTTCCAGCATTTCTGCCAGCTGACAGATGTGCAAAACATCATACCCCAGGCGCAAATGATATTCGTCCATATATTCGCAGCGAGCTGAGAACTTCCGGTTCGGATACTCGATCTCCACTGCACTGCCATCCGGAATTTTGAACCGATCCTCGTAGTTGCTGGTGATAAACCGGATATTTTTTGCATTCTCCAGCTCAGGATCAGCCTTTTTCATCTGCCAGAGAACCTTTCTGCCGCCGCGTACCTGCTCCAGCATCTCCGGAGCTACCGGCGCAACGGCAAGACCGTCAAGCTGGGAAATCTTCTGAAGTGCTACCACCCTTGCGCTTTCTTCCAGCGTAGAAGACGGCTGTTTATCCAACACATCCCAGCCAATGTGTCCCTCGGTGGTCTGCACCTTGCTGTCCATATCAAAGCAATGGAATTCCACGCCGTCCTGCTTTTCCTGCAAGGAAAGCAGCGCAGCATTATCCACCAAATAAGCTGCATTCATCATTTTCATGCTCATTTTTTACCTCCAAACTCCAGCTTAAATGCTGCTGCACCGTCCTCGCCAGTCTCTACATGAACGGTTGTGTCATAGTAACGTCCAGACTTCTTGGAATAGCAGTGGGTAAGCCGTGCTTTTCCCTGATTTACCAGTTGCTTTGCCAGTTCCTCTGTCATCTGCTTTCCCAGTGTCTGAAAGAACCTGTTTTCCTTCCAGAGTGCAAATTTACAGTTCTTATCCCTGCAAAACCATCCATTTGCCGTTTCACAAACATCACTGCCGCAGGCGGGGCAGGAACCAATGACTTTGCATTCCGGCTGCATCAGGACATTGGCACCTTTCACAGCCTCGTAGGTTTTTACAAGTCCGCTGACCATGCTGCTGATTTCTCCCATAAAGGCATCGCTGTCATACTCGCCGTGTTCTATTTTCAGCAGTTTTACCTCCCAGTCTGCCGTCATGGATGGAGACTGAATCTGTTCCGGCACCACCGTCACCAGCGCATTTCCCTTGTCCGTAGAACAAAGGTATTTCGTTTTCTTATCGCCCCTGCGCTCGATAAAGCCTTTCTGTACCAGTTTTTCGATGATGGCAGCGCGTGTAGCTGGTGTGCCGATGCCTTTTCGCTCTACACCAGCCGGAAATTCATCCGAGCTGGCACTTTCCATCGCTGAAAGCAGAAGATCTTCGGTAAACCTCTTGGGTGGGCTGGTCTTGCCTTCTTTCAGATCGACACCGGCAAGTTCCAATGTCATGCCTTCCGAAAGCTCCGGAAGATCACCTGCCTCCGCATTCTTCTCAGCATCTTCAACCGGCTTTCCTGCATATTGCCTCCAGCCCATATCCGTGACTGTTTTGCCTTTCGTGCGGAACTTCTGACCGGCACACTCCGCTTCTACTATGGTTTCTGCATAGTGGCAGGGTGTTCCGACCGCACAAATCAGCCGCACCGCCAGCAGAGTAAGAATCGCTTGTTCTCCACTGGGAAGCGAGGAAATGTCATAACCCGCCGCTGTTTTTGTAGGGATAATGGCATGGTGATCGGTGACTTTCTTAGAATTGATGACCTGCGCTGCATTCACCGGTGCCGGTACATCCGCCTGAATCTGAAAGCTCTGCTGGATCACAGAAACAAGTTCCGGCACCAGCGGTGCCATATCATCCGTCAGATACCGGCTGTCGGTACGGGGATATGTCACGAGTTTCTTCTCGTACAGAGCCTGTGTGTAATCCAGGGTCTGCTGGGCAGTGAATCCCAGCTGCCGATTTGCTTCTCTCTGAAGCGATGTCAGATCAAACAAGGCCGGGGGCTTCTCTGATTTTTCTTTCTGCTCTACCTTGGTAATGATGGCACTTCCTGCCTGGCAACACTCTGCCACCAGTTTTTCTGCTTCTGCTTTTTCTTTCATTCGCTCACCGCCCGCTTGAAAATCCCGAAATTTTAATTCTGCCGAGTAGAACGGCTCCGGCTTGAACGCCCGGATTGCTGCATCTCGCATAACCACCATCGCAAGCGTTGGTGTCATCACGCGCCCCACATTCAGGGTCTGCCCATACAGACATGAAAAAAGCCGGGTGGCGTTGATTCCGACAATCCAGTCGGCTCGCTCCCGGCATAAAGCCGCCTCATATAAGGCATCATATTCTGTTCCCGGTCTGAGCTTCTGAAAGCCTTCCCGGATAGCACTGTCCTCCATTGATGAAATCCAAAGCCGTTCCACCGGCTTTTTGCAGCCGCACTGATGGTAAACCAGTCGGAAAATCAGTTCGCCCTCACGCCCTGCATCGGTTGCACAGATCAGACTCTCCACATCTTTCCGCTGCATGAGCTTTTTCAGGATTCCGAACTGCTTTTTCGTGCTGGCGGACACCTGATACTGCCAATGTTCCGGCAAAATCGGAAGATCATCATACTTCCACTTTGCATACTTTTCATCATAGGCTTCCGGCTGGGAAAGTTCCACCAGATGCCCCACACACCAACTGACAAGGTAGCCATTGCCCTCCATATAACCGTCCCCGCGCTGATCTGCCCCGATCACTTTCGAGAGACTCATGGCAACCGAGGGCTTTTCCGCTAATACAAGCTTCATTCGATACTGCTCCTTTCGCAAAAAAATTAGCAGCCAGGCACCGAAGCGCATGACTGCTATGTAAGGAACGGTATTCTGTTTTAGGTCTACAAACTGGGGCTTTTATGATCTTGCCACAGCTTATCAGTCTATGCACGTCAACTGTTGAAACCGCCGTGTACCGAACGGTACGCACGGTGGTGTGAGAGGACGGCGGCTAGTCACCGCCTCCTACTCGCTTGTGCCCATGTTGCGGCCCTCCACATCATCACTCCGCGCATGCGTTGTGCCTCGCCGCAACGCATTCTGCCCCTCGCTGACTCATCGCCAGGCATCGCTGATGGTGTTCGTCTGCCCATCCTCACTTCTGCAGTATCTGCTTTTCGTTCTCCTGCACACGCCGCTCGAGCGCTGTATACTGCCGGAGCTCGTCCTCGGTAAATCCCCGGAACTTCGCCTGCTCGTAGTCACGCTCCGCGGCCGCGATATCCTGCAGCACCGCATCCGACGCCGGCAGCAGCTCGAGACGAATCTTCCGCGGCTCGCGTTTTTTCTTCGTCATTCCGTTCGCGTCTGCATCCTGTGCCTCGCCACGCTTTCCGAAAAGACCGGTCGCCTCGGCTATTTCCGCCGCTTCACGTCGTTTCCTCGGCACGTCGACCACTTCGAGCATCCCGCGTGAGACCAGCTTCTGCAGCGCGGCGCGCAGATCCTCGCGGCTCATATGCATCAGCTCCGCGAGATCCTTCCGGCTCAGCGCCTTTCCGGCATCCTTTCGATCAGTCGCCTCCACGGCATCTTCCCGCGCAGGCATCTGCGCTTCAGCCCCTCGAGTGAGCGCCTTTCCCGCGTCCTTCCGATACAGCAGCAGCGACAGCTCCGCCAGCGTCATATCATACTTCAGCGCCACCGACTCGAGATAGCGCTCGAGCAGCTTCCGGTCGCGGTACTTCTCCACGATGATCCCATCCTCCGAAATCACCTCCTGCAGCGCCTGGCTCCGCTCCTCACCGAGCTTCTGCGTCCCCGGAATCGTCGCCGGGAACACGAAACCATCCTTCGCCGCATCCACTAGAAAATGATAGACCTGCAGCCGCTTCCGCTCATACGCATCCTCATCCAGCACATGCTTGAAGAAGTCGTTGTAGCACTCGAACATCGCGAGTTTCATCTCCACCGTCCGCGCGAAGCTGATCTTCTGATTCACCAGCGAACCCTTCGTCTTCACATAATAGTAGACCGGCGTCCGCAGCGCATAGAACGTCGTCGCATAGCGCACATACTCGAGATTAAACAGAAAATCCTCGCACCAGCTGAGCTTCGCATCCATCCGGATCCCGTGCGCCTCCACAAGCGAGCGCCGGTACAGCTTATTCCACAGCACCCCATAGTAGTAGTCCGCCGGGTTCTCCATCATGAAGCCAACGAACGCTTCACGCCCGATCACCTGGTCCGCGTCGATATCCCCCTTCCGCGACACCATCTCTCCGACGACACGATAGAAATCCGCGATCACCATGTCGCAGCCCGTCTCCTCGGCCGCCCGCACCATCAGCTTCGTCGCATCCGCCGTCAGCCAGTCATCACTGTCCACGAACTGCAGAAACGTACCCCGCGCCCGCGCGATCGCCTGGTTTCGCGTATCCGACACCCCCGTATTCTCCTTATGCACGACCACCACGCGCGCATCCGCCCGCGCATATCCGTCGCAGATCTCCCCGGACCGATCCTTACTTCCATCATCCATGAGGATCAGCTCGAAATCCCGAAACTCCTGATTCAGAATACTGTCCACACAGCGCGCGAGACTCTTCTCCGCGTTATACACCGGCACGATGATACTGACCTTCGGCTCCATAGGCACCTCCATCAAAAAACTACTTCTAGTTGTACCATAAAACCCTCCCGTTGACACTCGTATATTTCTGCTCACTTTTCCCGGGCCAATGTCTCGGCCCTCCGCCTGCTCACTCCGCGCCCACGCGTCCGCACCCTCCACCTTCTCACGTCGCGTCCACCCATTCGCACTCGTTGCCTTTATCGCGCCCATGCCTCCGCCCACTACCTCCTCACGTCGCATCGAAGCACCAATTCCCTCATGAAAATGTCATATTACAGCATAAATTCGCTCATGAAAGTGTAATAAAGCACGGATTATTCCCTCATGATCGTACGAGAACGGGTGTGAAGGGCGAAAATCCAGATACCAATATAAATACGTATTTGATGATTTATAGATATGAATAAATGCAGATCAAAATGCGCAGAATATGAGCACTTATAGACATTTAATCAACACTATATGAAAATATGCCTATTATTTTTGAGAGATGCTGGATGGTAAAATTCCGAGTTGTTGAGCTGTTCTTACTTTCTATTTTATCAGATATCGCCTACAGAGTCCATAGCTTCATAGCTCAAAACAGTTCACCCACCAACCATTTGGCTATGTAAAGGGGACGGCTTTTCAGCCGCCCCACCGGTCAACGCTGCGTTAATCAGACAGGTTCATCGTCCGATTCCGCTTCATAATCCTCGTTGACATCCACTTCTTCGTCCTCGTCACCATCATCCTCCGGCAGCTGGAGCGTATCTTCATCCTCATCGTGATAATCCGCATCCGGGTCCGGCTGATTTTTCTTGGACGCAGGCTTTACGCCCTTCATCTTGATATAGAGATAACCGCCGACACCGGCTGCACCGATCACAAACAGAAGCAGCATAATCATCGGAAGCGGAGACGATTTCTTCTGCTCGCTCTCTGTTTTCTGCTCTTCCGGTGCCGGTTCCGTCTCCTGCGGCTTTTCGGTTTCCGCAGGTTCCGTGACTTCCGGCTCCTTCTCCCGATACTTGGCAGCTTCCTCTTCATCCATCAGCGCAAGCAGATCGGCCTCGTCCACCATGTTCAGGAAATGCACATTCTGGTTGCCGTCTTTATCGCGGTCGATGATCAGATAAAAGGTGTTGCCCGCCTTTGTCACCAGCGTAATGAACTGCTGGCTGGATTTATCTTCTTCCTCACCGATATCGTCCACCAGCGTCATATTTCCTTCCGGAGTCAAAGCTGCACTGGATTTCGTCTCATCCTCGTATGACATTCCACTCTGCATCAGATCCTGAAACAGCTTCAGCGCATCTTCACTGAACATGCTGCTGTCTTTTGCAGAATCCGTGACATTCAGGTACTTTCCATGTGCATACCCGGTTTTGCCGTTGAAGTTTACCTTATACCAGTCACCGCATTTTTCGACAATCTCCACCGTATCGCCGGAATGCAGATATCCGATAATCTCCTGATCCATGCCGGGACCGGAACGAAAATGCAGACTGGTGATCCCCGGCACCACCGTACCAGTCTGCTTTTGGGACTTTTCGCTGCCGATATTGTATTCTTTGCCGCCCACCGTAACGATCAGGTTCCCATCCGCATCCGTAGAGACCTCATAGCCATCCGGCAGAACCTGCATGTCCGGGTCGATTTCGATGCTGTCGGTATTGTCCGTTTTCCCCGCATTTGTGCTTTCTGCTGCATCCGTCTCCTGTGCAGCGGTACTGACAGGCGTGTTCTTCTGCACATCATCGCCCGTATAGGCAAATGCAGTGGTCGTAAAGGTTCCTGCCGCCATCACGCTGGCAAGCAGCATTGCCATCATCTTTTTCATTCCATATCCTCCGTTTCTTTCTCATCCAGTTTCAGGTTCTCCGGGTTGGGAACCGCAGCCTGCGCCAGCTGAATGATGACTGCCAGCTGTTCCGGTGTCAGGCTCTGGGCATGTACCATTTCACAGATTTCGCTGTTTTCCTGCTCGTGGTACTTTCTGTCCCATTCCTTTCTGCGCTCCTCCCATTCATCGCGTTTCCTGCGGGCTTTCTCGCGCTCCGCAGCAATCTTTTCCAGTTTCAAGCTCATATCGTATCCTTTCCGGGCGAATAAACGCCCTATTTTTATCGAATTCTTCCCATGCAGTAGTAGTGCTGCCGCCAGTAGCTCGTCTCAATGGAAGCATAGGAAATTGGTGAGCCACAGTGGATCATCATCCCGTTGCCGACATAAATGCCCACATGGGATGCGCCACTGGTGTTGTAGGTTTTCTGGAAGAAGATCAGGTCTCCGGGCTTTGCCTCACTCTTCGGGATAATGTCGCATTTTCCCATCAGACCGTTGGCCGTCTGCCTGCCTACATTCCAGCCATTGCCGCAGTGGTTGATGACCCAGCTTACAAAACCGGAGCAGTCAAAACTGGTACTCGGCGAGCTGCCGCCCCAAACATAGGGATAACCGAGATATTTCTCTGCTTCGGTAATCATCTTCCGGAATTTTTCATCCGTCAGAGCTTCGCCCGGAATGTCGTAATCCTGGTATTCTCCGCTGGAACCCGCGCCATCCGGCGTTGCAAAGGCTATGCCTGCAAACAGGTCATCTCGATTGCCCCGGCACTCCAGTGTGACTTCGTATCGTTGCAGCTGGTCATCTGTAAGGCCGGAATTTCTTGCAACATAGTCAACGCCCCGATTGAGCAGTGTTACATTGAGGATTTTATACTCATACTGTACCGTCACCTGATAGGTGTAGGTGTGTCCGGTTCCGGTGATTGGATTGTAGCGATAGCCCACACGGGTTTCCTTCCTTGTCCGGATTTCCACCTTTTCCTCCAACTTCAGCTCATACTGCGCTTCAAAAATACTCTGGAGCCGCGCCTGCACCTGGCTTCTCGTATAGTTTTCAAATTCTACGGTCAGCAGAGATGCAAGCTCATAGGGATTGTGACCAATCTCTGCCAGATTGTAGCGATACTCGTCATAGCCCAGATGGTCGGTTTCAATGCGGTCGATTTGTTTGCGAAGTTTATCTTCCAGCTTGGTATAATCCGTCTCCACGCCTTTCAAATCTTCATCTTCTGCCGTGTAGGAAGTCCCCAGCGCCACATTGCCGCCGCCATTGATCAAGACGGAGCATGACGAAACCGACCCGGCAATCACCAAAACAAGCAGTCCCACGGCTGCGATACCGATGATGATATGCGAGTGGCTCTGCACAAACTGAAATGCCTTTTCCGTTATACTGACAGTACCCTGTGCAGCTTTGGCTGTGCCAGATGCTGTGTTCTCCGCAGCGGCCGCACCTGCCTTCGCAGCGGCATACTCTTTTTTGATGGCCTGCTTCTGCCGCCATCGGGAAAAGAGATTGGAACCAGCCTGCGGATCAGACTTCATGCGTTCCGCAAAGATGGAATCTACGGCATCTTTATTTCCCTTTTTCTCCAACCGCTCCAGCTTTTTGTACTGCCGCAGCTTTCGACCATATTGGAACCGGGAACCAGCACGGGCTGCACCTTCCGCTGAGCCTTCGGTAAAATGCGCTGCCTCCACACCAGAATTATTATCCTGGTCGGCATTGCGCACACTCTGATGTGCCTTGGCTGAAAGTGCATCTGCCGCAAGATTTCCCGGCTTCTTTGGCTTTCCGCCTTTTTTCCCGGAAGCTGCTGCATTCTTTTTCGCTTTTACTTCCTGATCTGATTTCATCTTCTTACTGCGCATCTTAGCAAGATCGGCCTCGTGACGAATCTGCCTTCGGTGTTCCGCTTTTTTCTTGCCGCCGTCTCCCGTACTGCTATCTGCGGTTTTGCTTCTGGAATCGCGAAGGGTGTTCTCCGCACCCTCGCGCTCCTGCCGCAGCTTGTCTCCGAGATTCGGATTTTTCTTGCCAGCCATCGCTTACGCCTCCTTCGCTTCCTGCACTTCGGTTAATTTTGTCGTCATAATCCGGTACAGTTCCAGATCGGTCGGGAAACGATCAACGAACGGCAAAATCACATTTCCGTAGAACAGCAGTCCTTCGCCTTCACCGGAGTGGGTCACATAGGACAGCTGATGTGGGCTGATATTCAGCTGATCCGCCAGAATCTGACGATCACCGGCTGCTTGATTCAGCATATAAATGAAGTCGCTGTTCTCAAAAATGTTCGTCACTTCGCGGGAAGAAAGCAGGTCTTTCACGTTCTGGGTGATGCCGGTGGGAATACCGCCCCATTTACGGAATCGCTTCCAGATTTCCACGCTGTAAGCCGCTGTCTGCTCCTCTTTCAAAAGCAGATGGAACTCGTCCATATAGTAGCGGGTGGCTTTACCGGCGTTACGGTTGGCGGTCACACGCCCCCAAACCTGATCCTGCACCACCAGCATACCGATCTTTTTCAGCTGCTTGCCCAGCTCCTTGATGTCATAGCAGACCAGCCGGTTATTGATATCTACGTTGGTGCGGTGGTTAAACAGGTTCAGAGAACCGGTCACATAGATTTCCAGTGCCGTTGCCACATGGTGTGCTTCCTTTTCATCCTGCCGGAGCAGTGCCTCGTACAAGTCCTGTAACACCGGCATATTCTCCGGCACCGGGTTCTCAAAATAGGTCTGGTAAATCTGATGCACACAGCGGTCGATAACCGTCTTTTCTACCGGCTGCAAGCCTTCCTTGCCGCCCACGATCAGCTCACACAGGGACAGGATAAAATCTGCTTTCAAGGCAATGGGATTATCCTCTTCTGAATAATTCGCGTTGATGTCCATCGGATTGATATACTGCGTGCTGGAAGGGCTGATTTTAATAACCTGCCCCTCAAATTTCTGCACCAGAGCCGTGTACTCGGCTTCCGGATCGCACACGATTACATCGTCATCCGTCACCAGAAACGCATTGGCGATTTCTCTCTTGGCAGAAAAGGATTTACCGGAACCGGGAGTACCAAGAATCAGCCCGTTGGGGTTCTTGAGCTTTTTCCGGTCAACCATGATCAGGTTGTTGGACAGGGCATTCAACCCATAGTACAGAGCCTCTTTCCCGGTCTGAAACAGTTCCTGGGTGGTAAACGGCACGAAAATTGCCGTGCTGCTGGTAGTCATGCTGCGCTGAATCTCAATCAGGTTCTGCGCCAGCGGCAGGCAGCTCATCAGCCCCTGCTCCTGCTGAAAGTCCAGACGGCGCAGGTTGCAGTTGTACTTCTGTGCGATGCTGGAAGCCTGAAACACGTTGGTCTCCAGCTCCTGCTCCGTCTCGCCGGTGTTCATCACCAGAAAAGTCAGCAGGAACATACGCTCATTCTGGCTCTGTAATTCCTTCAGCAATGCCTTTGCGTCCTTACCATAAGTCGCCAAATCCGACGGAATGATGTCCATATCGTATCCAGAACGGACTGCTTTCTTCTGTTCCTCAATCTTGGAACGATCCAGCTCCGTGATGGTATGCTTAATGGACTTGATTGCTTTGTTCTGGTCTACCGACTGAATGTGCATAGTCACGATCTGGCTGGATTCCATATCCAGAAAATCCTTCAGCAGCTGATCCGACAAGTCGGAAGCCGTGATCTGGAGATAGGACATGGAGCCATACATCCCGCCCATCTGAAAAATACGGTTCTTCGGAAAGGCAAAACCGGTCGGTGCAATAAAGTCCTTTACCGACAGCCCGCTCTCCGGCAACCACTTCCAATCGAAATTGAATCGGTCATGGTCACCCATGTGGAACATATCGTGCATCAGATGAAGCCGTTCCTTGCCGTTCAGCAATTTTGCCCGGACACCCAAGCGTTTGAAGTTGTTCATCAGGTCGATCTCGATGTGAATGAGCCTCGGCTTTGCCTGTTTCATGGATTCCGCCTCAATGCCAAACGTCAGGTACTTCGTCTTGGTCAGGCCGTTGTTGCCCTGGGCAAGCTGGCGGCGCAGCATGGTGCTGTACTCCGTGCGCACCGGATTGAAATGATCCTTCTGGTACGGGATACGCACCATCTTCTCAAAATTCGAGGCATCCGTAGCCATATTCATAAAAGAAAGCTCAAAGCGGATGCTGGAATCAAAGAAGTTCAGGAAGCTGCACCATTCCTCAAAGATAGCCGTCTGATCCTCTTGCTGTGCCAGTTGGTAATTGATGTCCTGAAACTGAATGGTTTTTGTGTAGTAGTTGTCCGTCACACGGCAGATACCATCCGGGAACATCCGCTGAAAGGGAATGCTATCCTGAGCTGAGTGCGGAACCGTGCGGTCACCCCTTGCACGGTCAATCACCGTCTGCACCTGTTTTTGCTCTGCGGCTGACAGATGGGACGGCATTCGGATGTCATCCTGCTTTTTATTCTTCGCTGTCAGCTTTTCGAGAA
>OKRR01000613.1_pt1 | contig 39531 bp, 34 predicted proteins | sample 1601211 | NCBI WGS metagenome assembly OKRR01 (sample SAMEA3541525, study PRJEB24748) | human gut metagenome | biome: human gut; feature: human-associated habitat; material: faeces | place: China | collected 2012
CAAGCAAACAACGATATGTGAAAATAGAGGAAGGCGGTCTCATTCTCTTCCGGACCTTTATTCGTTCCGCCCTATAATTGCAATTTTCTAGCTGCACATATGGCATGCGGCGCAGGCAGATGGTGCGATGGCACATCCTCCCATGGCGGTTTCACGCAGTTCGGCCGGGAGGCGTTTGCCTACGGTGTACATGGTCTCTAACATTTCATCAAACGGGATGAGCTGGGAGAGACCTGCAAGAGCCATCTCAGCTGCGATGAGTGCGTTTGCCACACCGGCAGCGTTGCGGTTCTGGCATGGGTACTCGACCAGGCCGCCGACCGGGTCGCAGACAAGACCCAGCATATTCATGAGCACGATGGTGGCTGCATCGAGGCACTGCTTCGGACTTCCGCCGAAGAGCTCTACGGCGGCGGAAGCCGCCATGGCGGATGCAATACCGACCTCGGCCTGACAGCCGCCCACGGCACCGGCTACGGTCGCGTTTCTCATAGCCAGGTAACCGATAGCGCCGGCATTGAACAGGGCTTTGATGAGGTCATTATCAGAAAAACTGTGACATTCCTGCAGTGCCAGTAGCATACCCGGGACCACACCGGCGGAACCGGCGGTCGGAGCAGCCACGATGAGGCCCATGGAAGCGTTGGTTTCCAGAACAGCTACCGCGTAGGTGATGGCCTTTTCCAGCACATCGCCGCAGATACCGCGACCGGCTGCCTGGTGGGAAGTCAGCTTTTCAGCTTCGCCGCCGATGAGGCCGCCCATGGAGCGAACCGGAGTCTGAATCGGAGTATGCGCGGATTCCTTCATAATTGCAAGAGCACGCGCCATGCGGCTTCTGGCTTCCTCTTCCGGCATCTCGCCTTCAGTCATTTCTCTCCGGAGCATGATCTCAGAAATCGGGAGATTCTGCTTCTGACATAATTCTAAAAGTTCTTTCGCGTTTTTAAAATCCATTGTCTGTTGTCCTCCCTTTCTTTAGATCTGTACGACCATGACGTCGCGTACGTTGACATTGTCTTTCAGGTTCTCTGTTACATCCTCCGGAAGCTTTCCATCGGATTCTACGATCGTGTAAGCGGTGTGTCCTTTTGCTTCGCGGAACAGTCGCATGAACGCGATGTTGACGCCGCGGTCGCTTAAAACTTTGGTGATGTGGGCAACAACGCCAGGTTTGTCCTGCTGTACCACGATAATGGCACTGTACTCTCCGGTAAAGTCTACCTTTACGCCATTGATGCGAACGATGCGGACCTTGCCGCCGCCTAAGGATTCGCCGCGGATGGTCATGGTCTGGCCGTTTTTATTGGTCATGGAGATATCCACAGTGTTCGGATGGATCTCGGTTTCGATCTCATTCGGGGTGAAGGTATAAGCCAGGCCGGTTTCCTGCGCAATCTCGAAGGAATTACGGATGCGCATATCGTCGGTGGAAAATCCCATGATGCCGCCGAGGAGCGCCCGGTCGGTTCCGTGACCGTGATAGGTTTTGGCGAAGGAACCATAAAGCGTAAAATCAGCCCGGACAACGTTTCCGCCGATCATTTTCTGAGCCAGAAAACCGATGCGGGCCGCACCTGCTGTGTGGGAACTGGACGGGCCGATCATGTTTGGTCCGAGCACATCGAAAACACTGATAAATGACATGTTAAGCCTCCTGAGTTTCTTTGATGATGAATTTGTGGTAAGCGGTTGACGTCTTCGCAGGTGCATTATATCATGGTAACATAAATGAATCAAATTCATAGTTTTCATGAGTATATTGAAAATAATTCAATCATAGGGAGGCGTTTTATGGAATTTCGCCAGCTTCATACCTTTATTCAGGCTGCACAGCTTCAGAGCTTTTCCAGGGCGGCAGTTCAGCTTGGTTATTCACAGTCGGCGGTGACGGTCCAGATCCGCATGCTCGAGAAGGAGCTTGGAACGCGCCTGTTTGACCGGATGGGAAAGCAGGTGGTATTGACACCGCAGGGACAGAAATTTTTGATGCATGCGAACACGATCCTTTACGAGGTAAACCGTACCCGTCTGTCCATGCATGAGGATGAGGAACTGAAAAATCCGCTTCATATCGGCACGATCGAATCACTGTGTGCGGCCAAATTTCCGGCTATTGTGAGCCGGTTCCGGGAACATCATCCACAGGTAAAGCTTCAGATCACGGTGGGAACCCCGGAAGAGCTGATTCGCATGATGGAGCACGATCAGCTGGATATCATTTATATTTTGGATGCGCCCCGGTGGAGTGAAAGCTGGGTGAAGGCCATGGAAGTGGCAGAGCCGGTCGTATTTGTGGCATCCCCGGCATTCTGGGCACAAAAATACGCAGAATGCGAGAAGAACGGCACAGTGAAATGGAGCACAAAAACAGTTGGGCAGGAAGAAATATCGGTTCGGCAGATAACATTGGACCAGATTTTACAGGAACCATTTTTTTTAACAGAGAAAAATGCAAATTACCGCCAGGCACTGGACCAGCACCTTGCCTCCTGCCGCTGCTGCCTGTCTCCGGTTCTGGAAATCAGTGATACAGCCTTTATCATCCAGATGCTGGAGCAGAGCCGCGGTCTTTCGTTTCTCCCGCTGTTTGCGGTGCAGAAGCAGATCTGGGAGGGAACACTTGCTGCTGTGGAGGTGGATGACGTGGAAATATCCATGTACCGTCAGATCTTTTACCACAAAAATAAGTTCAGAACGCGGGAAATGGAGCAGTTCATCATCTTTGCGTCCGAGGAAGAAAACCATTAATGAAAAATTAATCCCATAAACAAAACGGTTATGGTATAATCAATGTTAATTTGTAAATTTATCTGACAGAAAGGCGAAGCTATGAATTTTCTAAAGAAACAGTCCCCGGTGCGGATTATTTCGCTGGGCTTTGCGCTGGTGATCCTGATCGGATCGGTGCTTTTAAGTCTGCCCTGCAGCATACGGGACGGAGTTACGCTGCGTTACATTGATGCCCTTTATATGTCTACCAGTGCGGTGTGTGTAACAGGACTTCTCACTGTAGATGCAGGGGATACGTTTACGCCGCTTGGCCAGTTCTTTCTGGGTATGCTGATCCAGGTCGGCGGTCTTGGGGTGACAGCGGTGGGAACCGGTGTGATCCTGGCCATGGGAAAGAAGATCAACCTGAAGGCCAGAAACCTGATCCGGGAGGCTGGCAATCTGGATTCCGGAAAGGGCGTGATCCGTTTTATCCGGCTGGTATTTCTGACTACGGTTACATTCGAACTGGCCGGAGCAGCATTGAGCTTTCTGGTATTTCGAAAAAACTTTCCACCGTTAAAGGCGGCCGGAGTCAGCCTGTTTCATTCGGTGGCTTCCTTCAATAACTCCGGATTTGACATTCTGGGCGGCGGTCAGAACCTGATTCCGTACCAGGATGATGTACTTTTGAATGTGGTGACCTGCGCCCTGGTTATTTTTGGCGGCATCGGCTTTTTGGTGATCCGTGAGGTCATTGCAAAACGGTTCCGATGGAAAAAGCTTTCCATGCACGCCAAGGTGGTGCTGTTTATGAGCCTGGTGCTGACGGCAGCCGGCACAGTGCTTTTAAAGCTGACAGAGGATATTACCTGGATGGGAGCTTTCTTTACCAGTGTATCCGCAAGAACCGCCGGATTTTCTACATTTCCGCTGGGATCTTTTTCCGGCGCAGGACTTCTGACGGTCATTGTGCTGATGGTGATCGGCGCTTCTCCGGGTTCTACCGGAGGTGGTATCAAGACTACGACCTGTTATGTGCTGTTTGAGGGAATCCGTTCTTCAGCAACAAATACATCGGAGAAGGCATTCCGCTATGCGGTCCCGGCTGACGCGTTCCGCAAGGCGGCAGTGATCACACTGCTGGCCATCGGTATTGTGCTGTCCGGAACTTATATTCTGGTGATTTTAGAGCCGGGCGTACCGTTTCTGGATGCGCTGTTTGAAATGAGCAGTGCCTTTGGTACTGCCGGACTTTCGACCGGAATTTCTGCGGGACTTTGCGATGCGGCAAAAATCCTGACCATTCTGATCATGTTTATTGGAAGGCTGGGACCGCTGACGATCGCCTCCCTCTGGTATTTTACCAAGGGTGAGCGGGTAAGCTATCCGGAAGGAAATATCGCGATTGGATAAAAATTGGAAAAGGGCATGGAGGAAAGCAATGTTCAAAAAGAAGAGTAATGAAAAAAACACTTACGGAATCGTTGGTCTTGGCCGTTTCGGACATGCGCTGGCTCTGGAGCTGGCAGCGGCGGGAGCAGAGCTTGTGGTACTGGATAAAGAAGAAGAAAAGGTGCGGGAACTGCGGGAGTATACGGAAAATGCTTACGTAGTGCATGCGCTGGATAAAAAGACACTGTCGGAGACCGGTGTGCAGAACTGCGATGTGGCGGTGGTCTGCATCGGTGAACAGCTGGATATCTCCATCCTGACTACACTGAATTTGGTGAGCCTTGGGATACCGACTGTCATCTCCAAGGCCTCCAGTATGGAGCATGGGGAAATTCTGGAAAAGATCGGGGCCCAGGTGGTTTACCCGGAGCGCGACATGGCAGTGCGTCTGGCACACCGGCTGGAGGCAGTCCGCATGCTGGACTTTATCCAGCTGAGTGAAAAACTGAATATCTCCAAGATGATCATGCCGGAGCGCAGCGTAGGAAAAACCGTGGTGGAGGCCAATCTGCGCGGACGGTTTGGTGTCAACATCATTGCGGTGGAGAATGATGGAAAGCTGATCGAGACCATTACACCGGATTATGCGTTTAAGAAAGGTGATATTGCCTATATTTCCGGAAGCAAGGAGGCTTTAAACAAGCTCAGTGAATGGAATGGAAAAGCATAAGGCAGAGCGCAAAGGACGTGATGATCTCTTACCGCTGTGGGTGGCAGATATGGATTTTCAGCTTCCGGAGGAGATCCTTGCGGACTTCCGGTCGCGGATCGATCATGGGATTTTTGGCTACACGGATCCGGACCAGGAATACTTTGATGCGCTGGATCACTGGTTCTTCACGCGTCATGGCTACCATGTAGATCGGGAAACGGTGACAGTGGGCTGCGGCGTGGTATACGGCCTTGCCACCGGCGTAAAGGCATTTACAAAGGAGGGCGATGCGATCCTCATCCAGCAGCCGGTATATTATCCGTTCCGGGAAGTCATTTTACCAGCTTCCGGACTCTGGACGCGAAATACCAGGACAGCCTGGTGCTGTATACTTCACCAAGCAAAACCTTTAACGTGGCAGGATTTCAGCCGGCAAACATCATCATCCAGAACCAGAAGCTCCGGAAAGCTTACCGGAAAGCAAATGCGGCAGCGGGCTACAGTCAGGGAAACATTATGGGGCAGGTTGCCGTGAAAACCGTGTATACCAAAGGCGCGCGGTGGGTGGATGAGCTTTTGGAGTATCTGACTGGAAACATGGAATATATGCGCACATTTGTGAAGGAGAACTTCCCGAAGGCGCATTTTGTGGAGCCGGAGGGTACCTATCTGACCTGGGTAGATTTTTCCGGCTATGGCTTCACCGATGAAGAGCTCGAGCATCTGATGGTAGAGGAGGCAAAGCTGTGGCTGGACTCTGGCAAGGTATTCGGACCGGAAACAGCACAGTTTGAGCGTTTCAATCTCGCCTGTCCGCGAGCCACGGTCGTGAAGGCAATGGAGCAGCTGAAAGCTGCGCTTGATGTGCATGTCAGATGGAACTGAAAATCCAGAATAAAATAGAAAAGGACATTTGACTTTTTTGAAACAAGATGTTAAAATTGTATGGGAAAAGGACATATGACATGCAAAAATCGGTAATAGTGCCGAAAATATGCCGGCTTTTTGAGAAGCTTTGTCCGTATACTTTCCATATTCCAAAGTCTATAATAACAACAACTTCATAAAACAGGTGACGATATGTATATTCTGGAGATGGGTCCAGAGTTTCTACCAACTGCCGTAAAGAGTTGACTACATAGTTACATGAACCGGGGAACCCCGGGAGTTTCATGCGACTGTGTGCTGCTCTGGAAAGAAAAAACCAGCAGAGAATTTCGCATGAGCGCGGAATTCTCTTTTTTTGTTTTCAGTACAATGTATGGGGATAAGGAACATAATAGGAAAGGATGAATAAATATGAAACAGACCTTTGCCCTGAGAGGCAATCTTGTATACACAAAAAAAATCGGAACAATGGAAATCCTTGAGCAGCAGTATCTGGTCTGCGAGGACGGAAGGGTGCAGGGAATCTATCCGGAACTTCCACAACAGTTTTGCGGCATTTCGGTAGAAGATATGGGAGACCGGATCATCATCCCCGGACTTACGGATCTTCATGTTCATGCACCGCAGTATTCGTTCCGGGGATTAGGCATGGATCTGGAGCTTCTGGACTGGCTGAATACCAACACCTTTCCGGAGGAGAGCAAGTACCGGGATCCGGAGTACGCAAAGAAGGCATATGATATTTTTGTAAAGAATTTAACACACGGCGCTACCACAAGAGCCTGTGTGTTTGCCACCATTCACAACGAAGCAACCCTTCTTCTGATGGACCGGCTGGAAGAGGCAGGAATTGCGGCGATGGTGGGCAAGGTGAATATGGACCGCAACAGTCCGGACTATCTGCGGGAGGCTTCGGCAGAGGAATCTGCAAAGGCAACCAGGGAATGGATCCGGGCAGTCGCAGAACGGCATTATGAGCATGTGCAGCCAATCCTGACTCCGCGGTTTACGCCAAGCTGCAGTGACGAATTAATGGAGCTTTTGCATGATATCCAGAAAGAAACCGGGCTTCCGGTGCAGTCTCATTTATCGGAGAATCTGGGAGAGATTGCCTGGGTACAGGAGCTCTGTCCGTGGGCAGAATTTTACGGAGATGCCTACGACCATTTCGGCATGTTTGGCGGGAAATGCCGCACCATCATGGCTCATTGTGTTTACTCCGGTGAAGCGGAAATCCGCAGGATGAAGGAGAATGGAGTTTTTATTGCCCATTGTCCGGAGTCCAATACCAACCTTTCTTCCGGTATCGCGCCGGTACGCCGGTATTTAGATGAGCAGATTCCGATGGGACTCGGCAGTGATGTGGCAGGAGGTACGACGGAGAACCTGTTTGCGGCCATGCGCCATGCCATTCAGGCAAGCAAGCTCCGCTGGCGCCTGAGTGACCAGGGCTTAAAAGCGCTTACGGTTGAGGAGGTTTTTTATCTGGCTTCTAAGGGAGGCGGAGCCTTCTTTGGTAAGGTTGGAAGCTTTGAGCCGGGGTATGAGTTTGATGCGGTAATTCTGGATGACACAAGGCTGGAGCATCCGCAGTCACTTGAGGTAAAGCAGCGACTGGAGCGTGTCATTTATCTCGGTGATGAGCGGGAGGTGGCCGGAAAATATGTGGCAGGCCGGAAAATCTTATAATTTTTATTGAGAAAGAAGTCATGTGACCTTTCTTTCCGGCAGACAATGCGGTTACAATGATGCTATAGGAGGATGTGCCCGTGGATATTTTTCAGAAATTGCCAATGGCAAAACGCAGTGCGATGGAATTGTTGTTTCAGAATTGTACAGAAAAAGATAAAAATTACATGTTCACTATGGAAGTGGCGGCGGGACAAACTTTTATTCAGGCAGGAGAGCTTTGCCGGAATGCGGCAGTACCGGGGCAGCGTGGTCGCGCTGACAACACTTGCAGCCTGAAACAGACCCGCAGCCAGATGGCAATAGAACAGTGTATCGAAGGCAGATCGTAAGGCGCGCCTGAACAAAAGAAGGATTTCAAATGGAGGGGTAAGCAAATGTATGTAGGAAAGAAGGTAACACGTGTAGATGCTCATGATAAAGCAATGGGCAGAACCCGTTATACCGATGATCTGTGCGACAAGAGTGCATACATCATTCGTGTATTGCATTCCACGATCGCGAATGGGCGGGTTATTTCAATTGATACATCTGAGGCGGAGAAGATTCCGGGAGTCGTAAAAATCTTCACCTGCTTCGATCTGAAGGAAAAGCACTATTTTCCGACTGCAGGCCATCCGTGGTCTACGGACCCGTCGCATCAGGACGTGGCAGACCGTCTGGTCATGACAGATCGTGTCCGCTTCTACGGCGATGACATCGGTGCAGTCGTAGCAGAGGATGAGGTGGCAGCAGCCCAGGCACTGCGGGCCATCAAAGTAGAGTATGAGGAGTATCCGTTCGTTATGGATGTACAGGATGCCATGAAGGAGGATGCTCCGCAGATCCATGAAAATTACCCGGGCAATGTGTTAAAGCATACCACGATCCGCAAGGGTAATTATGAGGAAGCCATCAGGGAGCCGGGCCTTATCAAGGTAGAGGGCTGGTACAACACGCCGACCGTGCAGCACTGCCATATCGAGAACTTTATCTGCACTGCACAGATGGAGGGTGAGCGCATCCGTATGCTCAGCTCCACCCAGATCCCGCACATTGTCCGCCGCGTGGTGGGACAGGCACTGGGAATTGACTGGGGCCGTGTGCAGATTATCAAGCCTTATATCGGCGGCGGCTTCGGCAACAAGCAGGACGTTCTGTATGAGCCGCTTTGCGCATGGGTCTGCATGAACCTGGGCGGTCATCTGGTTAAGCTGGATGTGCCGCGGGAGGAAACCTTCGTTTCCAACCGTGTACGCCATGCGATCCGCAGCCATATCATATCCTGGGTTCGTCCGGACGGAACCTTTGCGGCTAGAAAGCTGGAGGCATTCTCCGACCAGGGAGCGTATGCATCCCACGGCCACAGCATCTGCGCAAAGGGTGTCGGTGCATTCCCGCAGCTTTACCCGTGCGACAATATTGAGGCAGATGGCTATACGGTATTTACCAATAAGCCGGCTGCCGGAGCCATGCGCGGATACGGTATTCCGCAGGCTATGTGGGCTGTTGAATGCCACACCGATGATGTTGCGGCAAAGATCGGCATGGACCCGATCGCGTTCCGCAGAAAGAACCTGATGCCGGTTGGTTTTCAGGATGAATTTTCCAAGAATGAGCTGTACAGCGATACCTTTAACCAGTGTATGGACAAGGGCATGGCAGCAACGGATTACGAGCGTAAATACAAGGAATATCAGAATCAGACCGGCGATATCCGCCGCGGTATCGGCATGTCCGTATTCTGGTACAACACGGCAGTATGGCCAATCTCCCTGGAGACCTCTTCCTGCCGTATGGTATTGAATCAGGATGGTTCCCTGCAGGTACAGCTGGGGGAGACAGAGATCGGCCAGGGTGCTGACACTGCCTATACCCAGATGGCAGCGGATGTGGTAGGTGTTCGCCTGGATCAGGTGCATGTGGTTTCCTGCCAGGATACCGATGTGACCCCGTTTGGCACCGGCGCTTACGCGTCCCGTCAGACTTACACCGCAGGCTTCTCCATCCGCCAGACCGGACTGCTGCTGAAAGAGCGCATTTTGAACTATGCCCATGAGCTGACCCGTATGCCTCCGTACAATCTGGATCTTGTGGAGGGCAACGTTGTCCGCGTGACCGACGGACGCGTGCTGATGAGCGTGGGTGAGCTGGCTACTGAGGCTCTGTACAGCGTAACGCACAGCCAGCACATTACCGCAGAGAGTACCGCCCAGATCAAGTCCAACGCCTACTCCTTCGGATGTTGTTTTGCGGAGGTAGAGGTAGACATCCCGATGTGCAAGGTAAAGCTGCTTGACATTGTAAACGTGCATGATGTCGGAACCCTGATCAATCCGGCTCTGGCTGAGGCGCAGGTACACGGCGGCATGAGCATGGGCATCGGCTTCGGCCTGTCCGAGAAGCTGCTGTTTGATCCGAAGACCGGCCGTGCGTTAAATAATAACCTGCTGGACTACAAGCTGTCCACCTTTATGGACCATCCGAGACTGCGTGCTTATTTCGTGGAAAATCCGGAGCCGACCAGTGCCTTCGGAACAAAATCCCTGGGTGAGCCGCCGACCTGTCCGGTTGCTCCGGCCATCCGCAACGCGGTTTATCAGGCCACCGGAGTGGCAGTCAATGACGCGCCGGTGAACCCGCACATTCTGTTTAAACGGTTTAAAGAAGAAGGTTTGTTCTAAGGAGGTTACATTATGTATGATTTAAAGGCGCTTTACGAAGCGGAGAGTGTAGAGCACGCAGTAGCGCTCCTGATGGAACATCCGGAAGCGCAGATCATTGCCGGAGGCAGTGATGTGCTGGTGCAGATGCGCGAGGGAAAACGCGCAGGAAAAGAGCTTGTCAGCATTTACGGGATCGACGCCATGCGAGGCGTATCCTTTGAGGAGGACGGTGCCATCCGCATCGGCTCTCTGACCAGCTTTTCCCATATTACCAAGGATCCGATCATCCAGAAATATATCAACGTACTCGGCGAGGCAGTAGACATGGTGGGCGGCCCTCAGATCCGCAACATCGGTACCATCGGAGGAAACACCTGCAACGGCGTGACTTCCGCTGACTCTGCCTCAACCCTCCATGCATGGGATGCGATCGTGGAGATCACCGGACCGGAAGGAGTACGCCGGCTCCCGATCCACGATTTTTACATCAAGGCAGGCAAGGTAGATTTGAGACCGGGCGAGCTGCAGACTGCGATCATCATTCCGAAGGAAGCTTATGAAGGCTATTTCGGGCATTATATCAAGTATGCAATGCGTAACGCCATGGATATCGCCACTACCGGATGCTCTGTGAATGTAAAGCTTTCCGAAGATAAAAAAACAATTCTGGATGCCCGGATTGCTTATGGCGTAGCCGGCCCGGTACCGATGCGTGCCCCTTCTGCGGAAGCAAAGATCCGCGGAAAGGAGACGGGCAGAGCGGCAGTCAAAGAGTTTGCCCAGGCAGTTCTTGAGGACATCAATCCGCGGGACAGCTGGCGGGCTGCGAAAGATTTCCGTGAACATATCGCGACGGTACTGGCAGAGCGCGCCCTGTGCGAATCCATCCGTCTGGCTGGAGGTGAAGTCCATGAGTAAACAGTATAAGCTGCTTTCCTGCACCATCAACGGAAAGAAAGTAGAAAAAATGATCGATGTGCGCGCATCCTTAACCGATGTGCTGCGGGATGATTTCCGCCTTACCAGCGTCAAGAAGGGCTGTGAGGTAGGAGAGTGCGGAGCCTGCAACGTCCTGATCGACGGCGAGTGCTTCAATTCCTGTATTTACCTGGCTGTGTGGGCCGAGGGCAAGGAAATCCTGACCCTGGAAGGCCTTGCGGGACCGAACGGCGAGATGTCCGATATTCAGCAGGCCTTCATTGATGAGGCCGCTGTCCAGTGCGGATTCTGTACCCCGGGCTTTATCATGAGCGCAACGGAGCTTTTGCAGTCCGGAAAGGAATATTCCGATGATGAGATCCGCAAGCTCCTGTCCGGCCATCTGTGCCGCTGCACAGGATACGAGAATATCTTCCGGGCAGTGAAGAAGACCATGCTGAGACGGCTTGGAAAGGATGCGGAAGCAGACGAGGTGTAAGATAGAATAAAAAGAATTGAGAAAATTTCTTGACAGGTCATAAAGATTATGCTGATTTAAAATACGTGACCACTCAGATATTGAGTTAAGCCCAGACGGACAGGCAGGTCAGAAGCCGAAAGTGGGAAACCACATTATTGATTGGGTTAGGAGCCCAAATTTTATAAGTCGATACGCGACATGCGTATGTTATCAGTGCAAAAGGCACGTCACTTGTGAAACGGTCAATAAGAGCTTCTGGCAAAAGCAGAGCAGAAAACTGGGGATTAAGGTCACCGTTTTTCTGCCTGTCAAAGGGACAGAGACATTTAAAGACAAAAACAGATACAGCAGGTGATGGAATATGCCGTCACCTGTTTTTTTTATACCAATTTCAGGGACGGCTGCAGGAGGAGGCAGAAAATGAATCTGGAAGCACAAAAGAGGGCGCCGATTTATGAGGCATTAGAACGTTTCCGAAAGAAACGGGTGGTGCCTGTAGTTGCTGCTAACCGTGTAGGGGAGGAGCGGGTGATGGAAGACAGTCTTTCCTGGGGACTGTTCCGGGACAGACGTCCTAAGATGTATGGAAAAATATGTTCCGTAATCTGAACAATCAGGAAAGCTCTCAATCATTGCCAAACGAAAAAGAATGCAGTACAATAAAACGGTACGAAAGAATGGCATAAGGAGAGCGTAAAATCATGAAAAAACAAAAGACTGGGAACAACGGCTTTACGCTTGCGGAGCTTTTGATCGTCGTTGCGGTCATCGGAGTTCTTGTGGCGATATCCATGCCTGTTTTTGCAGGACATCTGGAGAAAAGCCGTGAGACGGTTGATCTCGCCAATGTGCGCTCCGCTTACTCGGAAGTAATGACGGCTGTGATGACTGAGGATACAGCAAATTATTCCAGGACAGTGAAATTAAAACAGAAACGGGATAACTGGGATGCCTATGATCCCGTAACGGTTGCCGGGATCACGCATTCCAGGAACGAGGGTGATACGGAGCACTGGATCGGGATCCCTGTTGAGAATGGAGAATGTACGCTGTCATACATTCCGGGTTTCGGAATGAAGGTAATATGGAGCGGAGCAGGCGGAAATGATACACCGATCTCTTTTCCCTATAACGATAATCTGCATGGAGCACTCGATAAAACCGATATACTGAATGAGCTGATAAAACAGAATAAGACTTATTTTGAAATAGATTCTAAGTGTCCGAAGTCTGATATGCTGACGAGAGTTAATGAGGAAATCCGGAAGGAAGGCAGCAGCAGTCTGCTGGGAACCGGAACATGGGCCTATATGGGAAGTCCGAAAAAGCATCCAATCGGTATTTGTTCTGGACGTCTATGGATACCGATCAGGTTGGTGTAGGGAAAAAAATTCCGGTCATAGTCAGCAAAGCAGATGGCGGTTTTTATATTTCTGAAACGACAACAGCTGCAAGAAAGAAGGACGGAAAGACGTATGTTGCAATTGCGGGTCATATTGCAAACTTTTCCCCTTATACATCCGGCAAAAAATATGACAGTCTGGAAGATGCCTACAATGCATATCAGAAGCTGCTGGCGGATGGAACCTATGAAAAAGCATCTTGACATCCGCACGGTTTTTGGTATATGATGAATTTAATAAAGGGGAGTAACCTACGCTGGTAATCTGCGTTTGTGATGTCGTCAGTACGATGGAAGCATCCGGTGTCACAAAGAAACGGTGAGACTTTTATTGCATTATTATTGTGCAATAAAGGTCTCTTTTTTATTGAAAAACCTTCATTGCATAAGAAATACAGTTGATAAATGCTTAGACAGAGGAGGCAGAAGTGATGAAAGAATTTTATCAGCAAACGGTGAAAGAGGTTCTGGACCGTGTGGAAAGCAGAGAGACAGGCCTCACCAGTGAGCAGGCCGGAAAATCCCGGGAAAGGTGTGGCTGGAATGAACTTGCAGAGGGGAAAAAGAAAAGTATCCCGCAGATTTTCCTGGAACAGTATAAGGATTTTCTGGTACTGATCTTAATTGCATCGGCCATTATATCCGGTATGCTTGGCGATGAGGAAAGCGCGGCCGTGATCTTGATCGTGATCACGATCAATGCGATCCTGGGCACTGTGCAGACCATAAAAGCGGAGCAGTCTCTGCAGAGCTTAAAGAAGCTTGCAGGACCGCAGGCCAAGGTACTGCGTGATGGTTCCACGATCCAGCTTCCGGCAAGAGAGCTGGTGGTTGGAGACGTGATCCTGGTGGAAGCAGGCGACATGATCCCGGCGGACGCAAGGCTGATTGAAAATGCAAGTCTTAAGGTTGATGAGAGTGCTCTTACCGGAGAGAGCCTTGCGGTCGAAAAGAGCTTAGAGGCTATTTTGGCAGAGGCTCCGCTGGGAGATCGGACCAATATGCTCTTTTCTGGCAGCTTTGTGACATATGGACGCGGAAAGGCGGTAGTAACGGACATAGGAATGCAGACGGAGGTTGGAAAGATTGCGGGACTTTTGAAGTCAACTTCCGAAAAGCAGACTCCGTTACAGGTGAGCCTGGAAGAGTTTGGAAAGAAATTATCCGTTTTGATCCTGGTATTCTGCGGGATGTTATTTGTGATCAACGTATTTCGCGGTGAAAAGATCAGCAGTGCATTCATGTTTGCCGTAGCACTGGCGGTTGCGGCAATTCCGGAAGCGTTAAGCTCGATCGTAACCATTGTCCTTTCTTTCGGAACACAGAAGATGGCAAAGGAGCATGCGATCATCCGAAAACTGCAGGCAGTGGAAGGTCTTGGAAGTGTTTCCGTTATCTGCTCGGATAAAACAGGAACACTGACACAGAATAAAATGACGGTTGAGGATTACTATGTAGAAGGAAAACGGATCCCGGCAGCAGAGATTGACATAGCAGATCCGGCACAGAACTATCTTCTGGAGTGCAGTATTTTATGTAATGATTCGACGAATGAAAACGGAGTAGAGATCGGGGATCCGACAGAAACTGCATTGATCAATTTGGGAAGCCGGTACGGAATCGAGGCCGCAAGCGTACGAAACCGCTATCCGAGGGAAGGAGAGCTTCCGTTTGACAGTGACCGCAAGATGATGTCAACACTTCACAGGATAAACGGTGAAAACCGGATGATCGTAAAAGGAGCAGTCGACCGTCTGCTGGAGCTGACGGAACGGATTTGGACAAAAGACGGAATCCGCGAAATCACAGAAGCAGATAAAGAAACCATACAGCAGCAGAACCGTGATTTTTCAATGGAAGGCCTGCGTGTACTGGCATTCACCTATCGCGAAATTCCAAAGGAGCATGTATTAACAGCAAAGGATGAGGCTCATCTCGTATTTCTCGGCCTCATTGCCATGATGGATCCGCCGAGAGAAGAATCAAAGGCCGCCGTCGCAGAATGCATCAAAGCAGGAATCCGGCCGGTCATGATTACAGGAGATCATAAAATTACGGCAGCCGCCATAGCAAAAAGAATTGGAATCCTGCATGATTTATCGGAAGCCTGCGAGGGTGCGGATATCGAAAAAATGAGTGATGAGGAGCTGAAGGATTTTGTCCCGGATATATCTGTGTATGCAAGGGTTTCCCCGGAGCATAAAATCCGTATCGTCCGCGCATGGCAGGAAAGAGGAATGATCGTTGCAATGACCGGAGACGGTGTGAATGATGCTCCGGCGTTGAAGCAGGCGGACATCGGTGTTGCAATGGGAATCACCGGGACCGAGGTGGCAAAAGATGCTGCCGCCATGGTGCTTACCGATGACAATTTTGCCACCATTGTAAAAGCAGTAGAAAATGGACGAAATTTATATCGAAACATTCAGTATGCGATCCAGTTCCTTTTGTCGGGAAATTTTGGAGCAATTTTAGCGGTTCTGTATGCATCGGTCGCAGGACTTCCGGTTCCGTTTGCACCGGTACACCTGTTATTTATTAATCTTCTGACAGATAGCCTTCCGGCCATCGCGCTTGGCGTGGAGCCTTCTGACAGTGATGTGATGAATGAGAAACCAAGATCTGCGGACGAATCGATACTGACAAAGGATTTCCTCGGCAAAATCGGTCTGGAGGGCTTTGTGATCGGTGCGATGACAATGATCGCATTTTTGACAGGATATCACCAGGATGGCGCACTGCTTGGCAGTACGTATGCTTTCGGAACACTTTGCCTGGCACGCCTGTTCCATGGATTTAACTGTAAGTCGGATCATCCGGTTATCTTTACAAAACGGTTCTTTAACAATCCATGGCTGCAGGGAGCCTTTATGCTCGGCGCAGTACTGATCACCGCAGTATTGACTGTTCCCGGCCTTCATCGTATATTTCAGGTGGAGACTCTCAATCCGGGACAGCTCGGCTGCGTATATCTGTATGCCTTTGCCAGTCTTCCGATCATTCAGTTGCTGAAGTGGATTCGCACAAAATTAGGAAAAAGTGGAGAAAGATAATGGATTTCAGTAAGCTATCTATGAAAAAAATTCGGGAACTGATCATTTTCACAGCACTGCTGGCAGCTGCGTTGTGGAAATTTGAAGTTGTGATCGATGTGCTGAAAACAATATGGGGAATCATATTCCCCTTTGCACTGGGAGGCGCAATTGCTTTTGTCATCAACGTGCCGATGAGCTTTCTGGAAAAGATGATCTTTGGGAAGATCAAAGCCGGAAAGAAAAAAAACAAAAAGCTTGCCAGACCGGTAAGCCTTCTTCTGACCATGATACTGGCTGTCGGTGTCGTGGTACTGGTGATGTTTGGCGTGATCCCGCAGCTCACCCGGACTATGGGAACACTAATGATGAGCATTGCCGATTTTATTCCGCAGATGCAAAGCTGGATTCGGGATTTTTCACATAATAACCAGAGTATTATGAATTATGTAAATCAGATCCAGTTTCAGCCAGATCAGGCCATTCAGTGGGGAATCAGCATTCTTGGCAGCGGAGCGGGGAATATGATGAGCACGACCATGTCAGCAGTGAGCTCGATCGTCAGCGGACTTGCCACCTTTTTCATTGCATTTTCCTTTGCCTGCTATATTCTTTTTCAGAAAGAACAATTGCACATACAGATAAGAAAGGTATGTTTTGCGTTTCTTTCAAAACAGAAAGCAAATGCACTCCTTAAAATCTGTTCCCTGATTTATCGGACATTTGCCAATTTCCTTACAGGACAGTGCTTAGAGGCTGTGATCCTCGGAAGCATGTTTGCCGTCACGTTAAGCATTTTGAAAATGCCCTATGCACTGCTGATCGGAATCCTGATCGCCTTTACGGCATTGATCCCAATCTTTGGCGCGTTTATCGGATGCGCATTGGGCTGTTTCCTGATTTTTATGGTAAGTCCGAAGCAGGCAATGCTGTTTATTCTTGTATTTCTGCTGCTTCAGCAGATCGAAGGGAATCTGATCTATCCGCATGTGGTAGGAGGTTCCGTCGGACTTCCGTCCATCTGGGTCCTTGCTGCAGTTACCATCGGCGGAAATCTTATGGGAATTGCGGGGATGCTCATCTTTATTCCGCTTGTCTCCGTTTGTTATACTGTTTTCAGGGAAGTTGTGTATCTGCGCCTGAAGGAAAAGCATATAAAACGGGTGACAACGACAGCGGTGGAAGAATATACCGCGCAGGAATGGATGGCTGCGGAAAAGAAATTGCAGGAAGGAGCAGCGAAATGACAAACAAAATGGAATCCCATAAGGAAAAAGCAGGATACTATATTTTGGACACCTGTACCAGCTGTGGGCGATGCGCTCAAAAATGCCCGCTTCATGCTCTGGTGCCGCGCCAGGGACATTACCGGATCGATTTACGTTTTTGCGATGGCTGCGGAATCTGTTATGAGATCTGTCCGATCGGGGCGGTGGCCATCCATATGGATTTTGATCCGCAGATATGATAAGATGACGAAGTAATGAAACCATACAGCGTACGAAAGAGAAAGCACATATGACACTGACACAATTAAAATACATTGTAGAGACTGCAGAGGCCGGGACCATCAGCAGGGCGGCGGAGAAGCTGTATATTTCCCAGCCCAGTCTGACGGCGGCCATTCGGGAACTGGAGCATGAGTTTGGCATTACCATCTTCCAGAGGACCAACAAGGGAATTCTGCTGACTTCCGAGGGGGAGGAATTTCTCGGTTATGCCAGACAGGTCATCACCCAGACAAGCCTGATGGAGGAACGTTATTCCGGTGTGGCCCCGGTGCGTCATCAGTTTTGTGTCTCTACCCAGCATTATTCCTTTGCGGTGGAGGCCTTTGTGGAGCTGCTGAAGACTTACGGAGGTGAGACTTACGATTTCCGGATCCGGGAGACCCAGACCTATGAGATCATTGAGGATGTGGCAAAGCTGAAAAGTGAGATTGGGGTGCTCTATTTAAACCAGTTCAACGAGAATGTTCTGCGAAAAACCTTCAAGGAACATGATCTGAAATTTGAACGGCTGTTTCTGGCAAAGCCTCATGTGTTTGTCGGATCGGGAAATCCGCTGGCAAAGCGGGAAAAAATCACCCTGCAGGATCTGGAACCGTATCCGCGGCTTTCTTATGAACAGGGAGATCACAATGCTTTTTATTTTTCAGAGGAGATTTTAAGCACGCTGGAGAGCCGGAAAGACATCCGGGTCTGTGACCGGGCAACCTTGTTTAACCTGCTGATCGGCTTAAATGGCTACACCATCTGCAGTGGTGTGATCAATGAAACCCTGAATGGCAGGGACATTGTAGCGGTGCCGCTGGAGGCAGATGATTATATGGAAATCGGATATATCACGCATAAACAGGTGGTGCCTGGGAAATTTGCTGCTCATTATATAGAAGCACTGAAGCGGTTCGCGATAGACTAAAACTATGGCAAACCGCTTTTTTTCGATATTTTACAGGAAATGAAAATGCGGGTATCATAAGAGCCATGAATAGCAGATATGACAGGGGCGGACAGAGAAGCATGGAATGGCTGCGCACAACATCAGATAAGGAGACAACAACATGAGCAAAAATACCCCGTTTCGTTATGATTATGTAGGAAGCTTTTTAAGACCGGAGCAGTTAAAGAAGGCACGCGCTGAGTATGAGACAGGAACCATCACCGCAGAAGAATTAAAGAAGGCAGAAGACGCAGCCATCACCGACCTGGTGGAGAAGCAGAAGAAAGCTGGTTACCATGTGATCACCGACGGTGAGTTCCGCCGCGCTACCTGGCACCTGGATTTCATGTGGGGATTCAACGGTGTGGGTCACAGCGCCACTGAAGAAGGACTGCCGTTTCACGATGAGGCAGCCAAGATTGATGATACCTTCCTGACCGGAAAGATTTCTGTGGGACATCATCCATTTGTGGAGCATTACAAATTTGTGAAGGCACTGGAGGATGAGAATACCGTAGCAAAGCAGACCATCCCGGCACCGGCCCAGTTTTTCGAGCAGCTGGTAATGCCGATGAACATTGAGGATACCAGAAAGATTTATCCGAATGATGAGGAACTTATTGCAGATCTGGTAGCCGGATACAGAAAAGTCATCGCGGATCTCTATGCGGCAGGCTGCAGAAACATCCAGCTGGATGACTGTACCTGGGGCTGCTTTGTGGACCCGAAGGCAAGAATGTTCTTTGGAACCGATGATGCAGGACTGGAAAAACTGCAGAAGGAATTCCTGGAAATCAACAACCTGGTGATCGAGGGACAGCCGGAGAATCTGGTCATCAACACCCACATCTGCCGCGGAAACTTCCATTCTACCTGGGCCTGCACTGGTGCTTATGACAAGATTGCGGAGCTGGTATTTGGAAAGGAAAACGTCAATGCCCTGTATCTGGAGTTTGACGATGCGCGTTCCGGCGGATTTGAGTGCCTGAAGCATGCTTCCGAAGATAAAAAGGTTGTTCTGGGCCTGATCACAACAAAATCCCCGAAGCTGGAGGATAAGAACGCTGTGATCGCGCGCATCCATGAGGCGGCAAAGTATGTACCGTTAGACCGTCTGTACTTAAGCCCGCAGTGCGGATTCGCTTCCTGCGAGATCGGCAACAAGCTGACCGTGGAAGAGCAGTGGGCAAAATTGAAACTGGTAAAAGAGATTGCAGAGGAAGTGTGGGGGTAAGAAGTAACAGCATATAGCAGATAAAATGTCATGTCTGCATAAAACACAAAATCGGCAGGTCAGTCGCGAAAACTGGTCTGCCGGTTTTTGTGTTCATTCGGTATTTTCTTATGTGAAAGATGATGCTGTCTGCAGATTAGTTTGCAGCAGTAGTCTCCTCAGCTGCTTCCTCAGTGGACTCAGCCTCGTCAGAAGACTCTTCAGCCTCCTCGGAAGACTCCTCAGCCTCAGATGCCTCCTCGGACTCAACAGACTCTTCTTTGGCTTCCTCGGAAGACTCCTCAGCCTTGGTGGACTCCTCAACGGTGGTCTCTTCAGCAGTGGTCTCAGCTACAGTAGTCTCTGCAGCAGTGGTCTCCTCTTTGGTGCCGCCGCAAGCGGTGATTCCCATAGCTACCATAGCGGCAGCTACAACAGCGATCATGGATTTGTTAAATACTTTCTTCATCATAATTTTTTCCTCCTCTGTCCGGGATTCCTCTCGAACAAACACATACTATAAAGGGAAAATGTGACAAAATTGTGTTTAAAAAATAAAAAAATATGAAAATTCTTATTAAATTATTAAGGAAAATGGAAATTGTTTTGTATTTCCAGACAATGTCACAGAAATGAAGAGGTACAGATGGTGTTTTGAAAATAGATATACAATATTAGGAAGAACATGCGTTCGCAAATGCTATACTTTTTATTGCCCATGTGCTATAGTAGGTTGAGGAAGGCCGTTTCGGTCAATGTCCTATTTATTACCTGTAGCTATGATTTCGGAGGAATCATTATGGACCATTTTAAACTAGTATCTGAATACGCCCCAACCGGTGACCAGCCCCAGGCCATTGCTGAACTTGTGGAGGGCTTCCGGGAGGGCAATCAGTTTGAGACGCTGCTTGGAGTTACCGGTTCCGGTAAGACCTTTACCATGGCCAATGTCATTCAGGCACTGAACAAGCCTACTCTGATCATTGCCCACAACAAAACGCTGGCGGCACAGCTTTATGGGGAGATGAAGGAATTTTTTCCGGAAAATGCCGTAGAATATTTTGTCAGCTATTATGATTATTACCAGCCGGAGGCCTATGTGCCCTCCACGGACACCTATATTGAGAAAGATTCCGCCATTAATGACGAGATTGATAAGCTTCGCCACTCCGCTACGGCAGCTCTTTCCGAGCGGAAGGATGTGATCATAGTGGCTTCGGTTTCCTGCATTTATGGTCTGGGCTCTCCGATCGACTATCAGGAGATGGTCATTTCTCTTCGTCCGGGCATGGAGAAAGACCGGGATGAGGTGATTCACAAGCTGATCGATATTCAGTATGCCCGCAATGACATGGACTTTCACCGCGGTACCTTCCGGGTGCGGGGAGATGTCCTGGAGATCTTTCCGGCCTATTCTGACAGTGTGGCCTACCGGGTGGAGTTTTTCGGAGACGAGATTGACCGCATAATGGAGATTGACACGCTGACCGGCGAGGCAAAGCTGCAGTTGAATCACATTGCTATTTTTCCGGCTTCTCATTATGTCGTGCCGAAGGAGAAGATGCAGCTTGCCACAGAAAATATTCTGGAAGAGCTAAAGGAGCGGGTGACTTTTTTTAAGAGTGAAGATAAGCTGCTGGAGGCGCAGCGTATTTCCGAGCGTACCAACTTTGATGTGGAGATGATGCGGGAGACTGGCTTTTGTTCCGGCATTGAGAACTATTCCCGCCACTTAAACTTCGGAAAGCCCGGAGAGCCGCCGTGGACGCTGATCGACTATTTCCCGGATGATTTTCTGATCATCGTGGATGAGTCCCATATCACGCTGCCGCAGGTACGCGGCATGTATGCGGGTGACCGCTCCCGCAAGACCACGCTGGTGGATTACGGCTTCCGGCTTCCTTCTGCGCTGGATAACCGGCCGTTAAACTTTACGGAATTTGAGAGTAAGATCGATCAGATGATGTTTGTATCCGCAACGCCTGGCCCTTATGAGGCAGAGCATGAGCTTATGCGGACAGAACAGATCATCCGCCCGACAGGGCTTCTGGATCCGGAGATTTTTGTCCGGCCGGTAGAGGGTCAGATTGATGATCTGGTGAGCGAGGTCAATAAAGAAACGTCAGCCCATCATAAAGTGCTGATCACTACCCTGACCAAGCGGATGGCTGAGGATCTGACAGATTATATGAAGGAGCTTGGCATCCGGGTTAAGTACCTGCATTCTGATATTGATACGCTGGAGCGGGCGGAAATTATTCGCGACATGCGGCTGGATGTATTTGATGTTCTGGTGGGTATCAACCTTCTGCGAGAAGGTCTGGATATTCCGGAGATCACGCTGGTAGCCATTCTGGACGCAGATAAGGAAGGCTTCCTTCGTTCGGAAACTTCCCTGATCCAGACGATTGGCCGTGCAGCACGAAATGCTGAGGGTCATGTGATCATGTATGCAGACACCGTTACCGATTCCATGCGGGCGGCCATTGATGAGACTAGCCGACGCCGCCAGCTCCAGCAGGCCTACAATGAGGAACATGGCATCACGCCGACTACCATTAAAAAGGCCGTGCGTGACCTGATCGCAATTTCCAGGGCGGCAGAGAAAGCACCTTCCGCAGATGAAAAAGATCTGGAATCCATGAGCGCAAAGGAACTGAACAAGCTGGTAAAGGAAATTCAGAAGAAGATGCATCAGGCAGCTGCGGAGTTAAATTTCGAGGAGGCAGCTGTGCTGCGTGACCGGATGCTGGAGGTGAAGAAGGCATTGCTGGATCTGGAAGCCTGAGTTTACCGTTTACAGGCAATGTCTGCAGTTTTTGAAAAATATTCCGATAAAAATATACCATTATTGACAAAAATTATCAATAAGGGTATATTTTTTTTACATAAGCTACGAACTGCTAAGCAGAAGGAGAATATTTATGAAATTAAATGAGGGCATCATAGGTCACACCTATCGTGTGGAAGGCGTGGCCGTAAACGAGACTATTACCAGGCGTCTGGAGGCTCTTGGAGTCAACAGCATGACTCCGGTAACTCTTTTAAATAAAAAAGGAAGCGGTTCTGTGATCTTTAAGGTACGCGGAACCAGACTGGCTGTGGGCAAACGCATCAGTGACGGCATTGAAATTTCAGAGATGGAGGTGGAGAACCATGGCTGAGGACAGAATACAGACGGAGCAGAAGCAAAGACCGGCCGGACTGAAGACGGAAAAGAAGCAGACCGGACAGAATCTTCGTGAAATACGGGTTGGCTTCGTCGGTAACCCGAACTGCGGAAAAACAACCCTGTTCAATGCGTTTACCGGAGCCAATTTAAAAGTCGCAAACTGGCCCGGGGTTACGGTGGAACGTGTGGAGGGGCACACCAGCTATAAAGGCCGTTCCATCAAGGTGATCGACCTTCCGGGCATCTACAGCCTGACTTCCTATACCATCGAGGAAATCGTGACAAGGCGCTGCATTGAGGACGGTGAGGTGGATGTGATCATTAACGTAGTTGATGCATCTTCTCTGGAACGAAATCTGTATCTGACCCTGCAGCTGCTGGAGCTGAAAAAACCGGTCATCCTGGCACTGAATATGATGGATATTGTAGAAGAGCGGGGAATGGAGATTGACCTGCACCGTCTGCCGGAAATGCTGGGAGGTATTCCGGTGGTCCCGGTTTCCGCAAGAAAGCGTACCGGACTGGATGTGCTGATGCACGCGGTAGTCCATCATTACGAGGAGGGACCGCAGGGCGTTGTGGTGCGTTATGATGATGCGCTGGAAGAAAAAATCCGCCAGATCGAGGTGATCCTGAGGGCAAAATACGGCGAAATGGAAAATATGCGCTGGCATGCGGTTAAGCTTCTGGAGCAGGACCCGGAAGTGATGAAAGACCATCCGGTGGATATCAGTCATATTGCGGAAAAAAACTACGAAAAAGATATCATCAATGAGAAGTATAATTATATAGAGGAAGTCATGGACGAATGCATGATGGGACGCGAGGAAAAATCAGCATCCACAGACCGCATCGATTCCTGGCTCACCCATCCGGTGTTTGGTGTACCGATCTTTCTCGGAATTATGGCGCTGGTCTTTTTCCTGACGTTCACGGTGGGAGATTTTCTGAAGGGATACTTTGAAACCGGACTGGAATGGTTTTCCGGAGCGGTGCTTGCGGCCATGCAGCATGTGCAGGCCTCGGACTGGCTGATTTCTCTGGTGGTAGATGGAATTGTAGCCGGTGTTGGCGGTATTTTAACATTCCTGCCGAATATTTTTATCCTGTTCCTGGCCTTGGCTTTCCTGGAAGACAGCGGATACATGGCAAGAGTTGCCTATGTCATGAATGAAATCATGGGCCGGGTGGGACTTTCCGGCAAGGCTTTTCTGCCGATGCTCCTGGGCTTTGGCTGTACGGTTCCTGCCGTCATGGCATCCCGTGCGCTAGCGACCGAGCGGGACCGCCGCCGTACCATTTTGATCACACCGTTTATGTCCTGCTCTGCAAGACTTCCGATTTATGTACTTTTTTCAGAGATGTTTTTTAAAGAGCATGCTATGCTGGCGGCTTATTCTCTGTATGTGATCGGACTCATTGTGGCGATTACCATTGCGTTTATCCTGCATAAACGAGAAAAGAATAAGGACGAGGACACGCTGCTGATCGAGCTTCCGGAATACAAGACACCGAATGCAAGAACCGTGGCCATCTATGTATGGGACAAGGTGAAAGATTATCTGACCAAAGCCGGAACCACCATTTTTGTGGCATCCATTGTGCTCTGGTTTGTCTTAAACTTTGGCATTCATGGTTATGAAACGGATGTGACCAGGAGCTTTGCAGCGGCCCTGGGACGACTTCTGGTTCCGATCCTGAGACCTGCAGGTCTTGGTACATGGCAGATCGCGGTTGCTTTGATTTCCGGCCTGTCTGCGAAAGAGGTGGTGGTGTCCAGCTTTTCCGTGCTCTATGGCATCAGCAACATCAACTCTGCGATGGGAATGGCTGAGCTTTCCAGGGTACTGGGAATTGCCGGATTTGGAATGGCAAATGCCTATGCGCTGCTGGTGTTCTGCCTGCTGTATTCCCCGTGTGTGGCTGCAGTGGGAACGATCCGGCGTGAAACCGGGTCATTAAGATTCACGATGCAGATGGTTCTGTTCCAGCTTGTGCTGGCCTGGGGATTTGCCGTTCTGATCTTTCAGATCGGAAGCCATATCCTTTAAGAGAGGACAGCGGTTCCCACCAGCTCCGGTGCGTTGGATACAATTTTCAGGCTTCCGTCCTTGCGGGAAAAAAGATAGACCTGGTTGGAAAGCTGTTCCTCCGGGGATACCTCCTGCCGGTTGATGGAAGTGACCATGGAACTGAGCGCTTCATAAGAAGTGTCCGGAAGATTCGGAGTCAGAAGGACTTCGTGGACACTGGATGGCAGCAGGATTAAGTCTGCCTGAAGGTGGTCTGCGAAGTCCTTCAGTACGTTCTGGTAGACGAGACAGCTGGCTCCGTACAGACCGTTGCTGTTGCTGAGCACATACAGTGGAGCAGCATCTTCAGATTCGAGGAGTTTATTGATCAGCTCCGGATCATAATGTTCTCCCATATTTTTGCGCGCGATCTCCCTCAGCAGATCTGACATGCTCTGGATCTCAGCAGGGTATTCCAACGGTGTGTTACGGCTTGCAGCTTCCCACAGGTCGTTGACGGTGATATTCCAGCGTTTCATATGTTCCTGATGAATGAGGGCGGTCATCTGAGCGGCCTCATTGCGTTCCAGAGAAATAAAAAATATGATGGAAAGGTCAAGATAGGGAAGATGAGGCAGATCCTTTAAGAGCACCTGATTTGATGCGGTGTGAATGAGCCGGAACATGATCCGGGAGCGGAGCTTGGAGAAATGGTCCAGAGCATCTGTCTGGAGAAACGATGGAGTCGGAGTAGCGCGGTAGAGACGTAAAATGTCATGGACAATCTCGTGAATATCCGTGCCGCGCTGATACTGTTCATAATAGGGATTCAGATAGATCGTGGGGGCAACAGAACAGTCAGGACTCTGGAGTGTCAGCCCGTCCAGGGTAACGCCGTTATTTTTAGGGAGAGGCCGGAGCATGAACTGATAGGAATTACCCAGAGCCTCCTGAAGCTGACTTGTCACTGTTTCAAGAAAAGTTTCGTATACCATAGAATACCTCCGTTGGCTGTTTCTGCAGGTTTTCTGAACGGGTACACAAAAAAATCTGCAGAAATATAAAAATAGATAATATGTAACAAAAATGGAAATAAAACAGATGATAAAGAATGTTTGGAAAAACAGAAATTTATCATGAAATTATGGAAATGGTAGTTTCATTATAAGGGATACCCTGCGTGATAGCAAGCGAAATTTAAGAAAACATTTCCTTGTGGGGAAGCGGAAAACAGGGTACAATATTTGATGGAATGTCAGAGAACATTCCGGTCATTGTGCATGGCCATGAAAAAGTAAGGAATTATCAGAATATGAATCATATTGTAAAACGAATCGGAATTTTAACCGGTGTATTTGCTGCGGCGCTCTGCGTCTTTTTTTTGGCGAATAACCGATGGAACAGCGGCCAGGACCAGGCCGTATATATGGATATGGAAGCGGCATCGCTTCCCAGCATCACCGTACAGATGCTTGGCCGTGATATGAACCGGCTGTATGGATACCGTCAGGAGATGAACACAACGGCTGCCGGAGAGAATCTGACGATCCTTCCTGAGGATCGTGCACTGACGGTGGATATTACCGGCGGCGGAGTTACCGGGATCAGCTACGAGGTCCGCAGCATGGACCGCGAACGCCTGGTGGAGCGCACAGAGGTGTCGGACTGGCAGCAGACCCAGCAGGGAATTGCAGCTACTCTGCCGATTCAGAATCTTCTCACAAAGGAACGGGAATACCAGCTGATAATTCAGCTTGATACAGAAAATTATGGCTCTGTGTATTACTACACCAGGATCCTCTGGACAGATTCTGCGCAGCATGCCAGGGATATGGTTGATCTGGCAGCAGATTTTTCCATCAAGACCTTTGATTATGAGCAGGCCAAAAGCCTGACCACATATCTTGAGACCAGTCCGTCAGAGGATAACAGTACCTTTGGACATACCTCCATTCATTCCCGCTTTTCCCAGCTGACCTGGGGAAAGATGAACATGCAGCCGGAAGGCAATGTGGAGATCCACTTAAAAGAACTGGATGGCGTGATGTGCGGCGTGCAGCTTTCCTATCAGGCAAAGCGGCAGGGGGATGGCGCAGAGGAAACATATGAGGTCGAGGAAGATTTTACCCTGAAATGGAATGAGCTTCGCATTTACATGATGCAGTATGACCGGACAGTAAATCAGATCTTTGCAGGTGATCGCAGTGAGTATTCCGGAAAGCGTATCCTGCTTGGCATCACGCAGGATGACCGTGTAGAGCTGGTAAAGAGCGCCGGCGGAAAGACCCTGGCGTACCGGGTGAACCGGGATCTCTGGAGCTTTGAGCCGGAAGACCGCCGTGCCGTGAGGATTTTTTCCTTCCGCGATGATGACAGCACAGATGTGCGGAGCAACTACGACCATCATGATGTCAGGATCCTTTCCGTGGAAGATGACGGCGATGTGGATTTTCTGGTATATGGTTATATGAACCGTGGAAATCATGAGGGTGAGAATGGGATTGCCGGATACCATTATACGGCAGCCGGTAATGCACTGGAAGAACGATATTTTATTCCGTATTCCGGATCCTATGAGCAGCTGGCGGCAGATCTTGACTGTCTGGCTACTCAGACCGCCGGCGGCATGCTGTATCTGTATGTGGATCATGCCATTTACGGGATCGACATGAACAGCCGGGAGAATATGGTCGTTGCAGATTCACTCACGGATGGAACCTTTGCTGTCAGTACGGATAAGAAGCGGATCGCATGGCAGGAGGGAACGCTCTATGAGTCCCGTATTTTGCATCTGATGGATTTAGAGACAGGTGAAAACCGTGAGGTTCGCGCTTCAGATGGAGAATATGTCCGTACTCTTGGTTTTGTAGGACGGGATCTGGTGTATGGCACATCCAGGAAGGATGACATCTGGCTGGTGAATGGCCGGACTGAGAACCTTCCTATGTACAGTGTCCGCATCATCAATGACCAGATGGAGGAGGAAACCAGCTACGGTAAATCCGGAACCTACATTTCTGAGGTTACGGTAGATGAAAGCCGTATTCATTTAAAACGTGTCACGAAAACCGGACCGCACACCTATGCAGACAGTCCGGAGGATACCATCGTCTGCAATGTGGACCTTGGACATGGAAAACTGGAAGGAATTGGATGGTATGCATCACCGGAAAAAGAACGTGTTTACTTTGTGGAACTGGCGCAGGAGCTGAAGGGTGGGCGCAGTATCCGTTTCCAGGCTCCGAAACGGGTAAGCTTCGAGCAGTCTGACCGTCTTGAGTTAAAGTCCAATGCCCAGCTTTCCGATATGGAGTTTTACGCATACGGAAGCGGCCATCTGTTAAAGGTGACATCCGATTTTTCCGAGGCACTGCAGCTGGCATATGATCAGATGGGGGTTGTCACAGATAAGGACCGCAATATACTGTGGAACCGTGTCAAGCGCGGTAATATCCGGAATATCCGTGACCCGCAGTCTGCCTTTGCTCCGCTGGCACGTCATCTGGATACCTTCACGGAGAGTCAGGTTTATGAGAATGAAAACCTGGTGGTCCTGAATGCCCGCGGAAGCAGCCTGGCACAGATGCTGTATTTTATCGATCAGGGAATTCCGGTGGCCGGTTATACGGGGGAAGGACAGTATCTGATCCTCTGCGGTTTTGACCAGTACAATGTAACCGTGTTTGATCCGCAGAGCGGGGAACTTTACAAAGCAGGATTGAATGACAGTACCGAGTACTTCCGCGTGAGGGGAAATGATTTCATCTGCGCGGTGAACCTCCGGTAATGCGTTTTTTCTTTACAAAACGGGAATCTGTGGTATAATCATTAAGATTTAATAAAAATGTAAAGTTTTACTTTTCCTATAGAGGTGTGTAATGAATCAGTATATTATGAAAGGCGGCAATCCGCTGGTAGGAGATGTTGTGATCAGCGGAGCAAAGAATGCCGCGCTTGGTATTCTGGCAGCTTCCATTATGACAGATGAGGAGGTTGTCATCGAAAATCTTCCGGATGTACGTGATATCAATGTGCTTCTGGAGGCAATCCAGGAGATTGGAGCGCAGGTTGACCGTATCGATCGTCATACCGTAAAGATCAACGGATCTACCATCCATGAGGTATCGGTAGATGACGAATACATCCGCCGCATCCGTGCTTCCTATTATTTTATCGGTGCGCTTCTCGGCAAGTACAAGAGTGCCCAGGTACCGCTTCCGGGAGGCTGTGATATCGGCAGCAGACCGATCGACCAGCATTTGAAGGGCTTTCGGGCATTGGGAGCCAGAATCGAGATTGAGCGAGGAGCTGTTCATGCACATGCGATTGATCTGGTAGGTGCCCATATTTATCTGGATATGGTTTCTGTGGGCGCGACCATCAACATCATGATGGCTGCAGCCATGGCAGAGGGCATGACCATCCTTGAAAATGCGGCAAAAGAGCCTCATGTCGTAGACGTGGCGAACTTCTTGAACAGCATGGGAGCCAATATCAAGGGAGCCGGTACGGATGTCATCCGTATCCGCGGTGTCAGAACTCTGCACGGGACCGATTATTCCATCATTCCGGATCAGATCGAGGCCGGCACGTTTATGTGCGCGGCAGCTGTGACCCGGGGCGATATTACCGTAAAAAACGTGATTCCGAAGCATCTCGAAGCAATTTCCGCAAAGCTGATCGAGATTGGCTGTGAGGTGATCGAGGGAGATGATGAGGTACGCGTGGTTGGACGGCCGAAGCAGTGCTCGACCAATATCAAGACACTGCCGTATCCGGGCTTCCCGACCGATATGCAGCCTCAGATGGCTGTGACGCTGGCTTTGGCAGAAGGAACCAGCATGATCACTGAGAGCATTTTTGAGAACCGTTTCAAATATGTGGATGAATTGGCACGTATGGGCGGCAATATCAAGGTAGAGGGCAATGTAGCTGTCATTGATGGCGTAAGGGGCTTTACCGGGGCACGCGTGGAGTCTCCGGATCTTCGCGCCGGAGCGGCACTGGTACTCGCAGGTCTCTCGGCAGAAGGATATACCGTGGTGGATGAGATTGGCTACATCCAGCGCGGATATGAAAAATTTGAGGAGAAGCTTCAGGGACTTGGTGCAGCCATCGAGATGGTGGATTCTGAGAAAGAAGCACAGAAGTTCCGCTTAAAGATTGGATAATTGCTGCAGGCTGTCTGTTTTATCAGGATAGGATGAACGGACAGCCTGTTTTGCTCTATACGGATCGATCTGGAGCAATTTGGTAAGAATTGTAAGCAAATCGTTAAATCCTGTAGGGAAATTGTTAGGTTCCGGACACAAACTGTACACGTTTTTCTGGTAACCTGTAAGTAATCAGATAAGAAATCGTGATATATAGATCAGTAAATCCGAAGGATGCAAAAGGAGGATGATATCAGTATGAAGTTATGGAAAAAAAGTTTAGCCGGTCTGATCGGCGCAGCGCTGCTTACAGCACTTGCTGCAGGAACTGCCCTGGCAGCAGAGAGCAGGACCAAAATTACCAGTGTCAGCATTACCATTGATTCTGACATCGCAGTAGGAGACAGCGGCGGAAGTGTTACTGCTACCGCAAACGGCAGCAATTATGATGTAACCGATGTTGACATTGTAAATGACGATGGCGAGTGGGTCGACGGAGATGTTCCGAGAGTTGAGATTACTCTGGAAGCAGACAGCGATTATTATTTTGCTTCCATGGCGAAATCCAAGGTTTCTTTAAAGGGAGATAAGGCAACCTATGTTTCTTCCAGAAGAGAAGATTCCAGCTCTACCCTGATCATCACTGTGAAGCTGGATGATCTGGAAGGAACCATGGAGATTGATAATGTATCCTGGGAAAATGACAATTCTCCGATTGCAACCTGGGAAACTACCTCAGGAGCAGTCAGCTATCAGGTGCGTTTATACCGCGGCAGCAGCTCGGTAGGCAGTGCAGTCACTACCAGCAGCGAGTATTACAACTTTGCTTCCAGTATTACCAGAGAGGGTGAGTATTACTTCAAGGTTCGCGCAGTAAACAGCAACAGCAAAAAAGGAGACTGGTACGAATCTGATTACATCTATGTGGATGAGGAGATGCTTGCAAACATCAAGGCCGGCAACTATACAACCGGCAATACCTCTTCCGGCAGTACGGCCAATACTCCGGGCGGAAGCACCCAGCAGGCAGCCTGGGTCAAGGACAGCGTAGGCTGGTGGTATCGCTTTGCTGACGGCACTTACCCGACAAACGGCTGGCTGCAGATCAACGGCCAGTGGTACTGCTTTGACAGTGTGGGCTATATGCGTACAGGCTGGATCCAGGCAGGAGACGGAAATTACTACTACTGCGACCTGACCAACGGCAACATGCTGACCAATACCTGGACTCCGGATGGCTACTATGTCAATGCCTCTGGTATATGGGTAAAGGGCAAGACCAGATAAAAAAGATCAAAAAGCAGGAAAGTCCTTGACAGTGGACAGGGAATCTGTTAAGATATGACACGCAGCTGTGATCTATAGCTGCGTGTTTTTGTTACCATTCAGATCGGGGAAGCGCCTCTGGCGCGTCCGCTGATAAATTGAAAAGTGCGTAATCCCTTATTCAGAGTGATGGAGATACAAAGGATCTGTGAAGTCACGGCAACCCCATACGAAATGCTACTGGCAGGAGCGTGCGGAAGGTGCCAACCTGAGCGAGAAATCGAGCAATAAGAGGATTTGATCGAATCAGAAATCAAGTCCGCAGCGTTGCTACGGACTTTTCTTTTGTTTATTTATTATTATTCTAAGGAGGATTTTCATGGAAAAGTTACTGTTTACTTCCGAGTCTGTTACCGAGGGACATCCGGATAAAATGTGCGATGCAATTTCTGATGCAATTCTGGATGCGCTGATGGAAAAAGACCCGATGAGCCGTGTTGCATGTGAGACCTGCACCACCACCGGCCTGGTTATGGTCATGGGTGAGATTACCACCAACGCGTATGTTGACATTCAGAAGATCGTGCGCGAGACCGTACGTGAAATCGGTTATGACCGCGCGAAATATGGATTTGACTGCGATACCTGCGGCGTGATCGTAGCGCTGGATGAGCAGTCCAAGGATATTGCACTGGGTGTAGATACCGCACTGGAGAAAAAAGAGAACACCATGGACGATGACGCACTGGATGCCATCGGTGCAGGTGACCAGGGTATGATGTTCGGTTTCGCAACCAATGAGACCGAGGAGTACATGCCGTATCCGATTGCCCTGGCACACAAGCTGTCACGTCAGCTGACCAAGGTCCGCAAGGATGGAACTCTCCGTTACCTTCGCCCGGATGGAAAGACCCAGGTTACCGTAGAGTACGATGAGAACGGCAAGGCAAAGCGTCTGGATGCAGTAGTTCTTTCTACCCAGCATGATGAGGAAGTAACCCAGGAACAGATTCATGCAGACATTAAGAAATATGTATTTGATGAGATCCTTCCGGCAGAGATGGTAGACGCTGAGACCAAGTTTTTCATCAATCCGACCGGACGTTTCGTGATCGGCGGACCGCACGGAGACAGCGGCCTGACCGGACGTAAGATCATCGTAGACACCTATGGCGGCTACGCACGTCACGGCGGCGGCGCATTTTCCGGTAAGGACTGCACCAAGGTAGACCGTTCCGCAGCGTATGCAGCACGTTATGTTGCAAAGAACATTGTTGCGGCAGGACTGGCTGATAAGTGTGAGATCCAGCTTTCCTACGCAATCGGCGTGGCCCATCCGACTTCCATCATGGCAGACACCTTTGGAACCGGTAAGCTCTCAAATGAGAAGCTGGTTGAGATCATCCGCGCAAACTTTGATTTAAGACCGGCCGGTATCATCAAGATGCTTGATCTGCGCCGTCCGATCTACAAGCAGACCGCAGCATATGGCCACTTCGGTCGTACGGATCTGGATCTTCCGTGGGAGAAACTGGACAAGGTGGATGTTCTGAAGGCATATCTGTAATAGAAAATATACGACAATAGAAAGGACCGGAAGTCCGCTGCGGCGGATTTTCCGGTCCTTGCCTGTTTTTGATTTTTTATGATTCCGGAGCTACGATCTTGGCAATCATACGATTTGGCAAACAGACGATCAGTTCTCCGTTCATGGAGACTTTGCCCTGATGCACGCACACCTTGTCGGGACAGGAAGCTTCACTGACCCATGCAGCACCATTCTGGATGATCAGATGGTTGGTGCCGCCGTTTGCGCCGTCTATGATGAGATCAGCATCCTGATTTAAGTCCAGTGTCTGGACAAGGTGGCCGTCTACGGTGATTTCGACCCGGGCGGCCGGCTGCCTGTGCATGGCCTGATTAATCAGAAATCCGGCGGAGGCAGCCGCAAGAAGGATCAGGACCAGAATGATTTCCCGCTTTTTTTTTGTCATGGGATCTCTCTTTCTAAAATGATAGGATAATGATATAATGGTTAAAGATTCTGAACTGGATAATCCGGACAGAAGTCAGAGCTTTTTCGTGTTTGAACTATAGCATAGAAGCAGGGAGATGTCAAATTGGAAAACAGAAAACCTGGTCAGAAGCGCAGAATACGGGGCCATGCGGATAAAGCCGCCTTATATGGCCTGCTTATTGCCCTGGCTTTTATATTCAGTTATGTGGAGGCGCTGATCCCGCTTCCGGTTCCGGTGCCCGGTATCAAGCTGGGCCTTGCAAACCTGGTGAATGTAGTGGGGCTATATACAGTGGGGGCCGCAGGAACCCTGGTGGTCGGGCTCCTTCGTATTGTGATGGTGGGCTTTACGTTCAGTAATCCGGGCAGTATGCTGTATGCACTTGCGGGCGGCATCCTAAGTCTTGCGGTTATGGCGCTTGCAAAAAGAATGGATTGGTTTGAGAAAACCGGAGTCAGCATTCTTGGCGGTGTGTTTCATAATATTGGACAGCTTTCCATGGCAGCCTGGATCACAGGGACAGCGGGGGTATTTACATATCTGCCGGTGCTTCTGGTGACCGGTGTCATCACGGGAGGAGTCATTGGCCTGCTTGGCGGCCTGGTGACAGAACGTATTGCGCCGGTCATTCAGCGCATGCGCCGGTAAATCTGCAGCGTCGGCATAAAAAATTGTAGACAGGACAAAGATTATTCTATGGAACTGCAGACAAAAACGGATTATACTGAAAGAAATATATAAAAACATGGGGAATGGGGAGGTTATATATGGTTTACACAGCAATCAAGAAACTGGTGCAGTATGGTCTGGAGACCGGTCTGATCACAGAAACAGACCGTATTTATGCAACAAATCAGCTTTTGGAGGCATTAAAACTGGAAGCCTATGAGGAACCGGAAGATCCGGTGGAAACAGGAAGCCTGGAGGAAATCCTGAGAGAACTTCTGGACTATGCCTGTGAGCAGGGTCTGATCGAAGACAGCATTGCCTATCGTGATCTGTTTGACGCGAAGCTGATGAACTGTCTGATGCCGCGTCCGTCCGAGGTGGAACAGATTTTCTGGAACCGCTATCAGGAGGGCGGTCCGGAGGCGGCTACCAATTATTTTTATAAACTCAGTCAGGATTCTGACTATATCCGCAGATACCGGGTCTGCAAGGATCAGAAATGGGTGACCAGCACACCGTATGGAGATCTGGATATCACCATTAATTTATCAAAGCCGGAGAAAGATCCGAAGGCTATCGCGGCTGCCAAGCTGGCAAAGCAGAGCGGCTACCCGAAATGTCTGCTTTGCATGGAAAATGAGGGCTACGCAGGTCGTCTGAACCATCCGGCCAGAAACAATCACCGTATTATCCGCATCACGGTGAATGAGAGCCGCTGGGGATTTCAGTATTCCCCATATGTATATTATAATGAGCATTGTATTGTCTTTAACGGGCAGCATACCCCGATGAAGATTGACCGCTCTGCGTTTGTGAAGCTGTTTGATTTTGTAAAACAATTCCCGCATTATTTCCTGGGATCCAATGCCGACCTGCCGATCGTTGGCGGCTCCATTCTGAGTCATGATCATTTTCAGGGAGGTCATTATACCTTTGCCATGGCGCGGGCCGGCATGGAACAGAAGTTTACCATGCCGGGCTTTGAGGATGTGGAGGCAGGAATCGTGCACTGGCCGATGTCTGTTCTTCGTCTTAGCGGTGAGAATCCGGACCGCCTGATCGATCTGGGCGAAAAGGTGCTGACAGCATGGCGCGGTTACACCGATGAGGCAGCGTTTGTCTATGCAGAGACAAACGGAGAGCCGCACAACACCATTACTCCAATCGCGCGCAAAAACGGAAACTGCTACGAGCTGGATCTGGTGCTGCGCAATAATATCACAACGGAAGAATTCCCGCTGGGCGTTTACCATCCACACCAGGAGCTGCATCACATCAAGAAGGAAAATATTGGTCTGATCGAGGTGATGGGACTTGCGGTGCTTCCGTCCCGCTTAAAGGATGAGCTGGCGAGGCTGGCCGATGCGATCATAGAGGGCAGTGATATCCGTGCCGATGAGATGCTGGCAAAGCATGCAGACTGGGTGGACGAGTTTAAGCCTCATTACGCGTCCATTACGAGAGAAAATGTGGACGATATCTTAAAAGAAGAAGTCGGAAAGATATTTGCCCGGGTTCTGGAGGATGCCGGTGTCTACAAGTGCACGCCGGAGGGCCGCGAGGCATTTGGACGGTTCCTGGCCACGGTCGGATTCCAAAAAAATGAAAAAATATAAGTATTTATAATTCTTTCAATATGACGGTTCTTCTGTCGGAATGTTTGTCTGACAGAGAACCGTCACTTTATTTTGTTCAAAATATGCTTTCGAAAATAATGAAAACCGGTAACCACAAGAAAATGATTGTGAAACAGGCAATGAAAATGGTGATTGTAATTGTGAAAAACACGCGCTATATTACAAAATCATAAAAGCTGCACAAGGGAGGATGTCATCATGGAAAAACAGCAGAGCGAAAATGTGCTTCAGCAGAAAGAAAAACATCAGAGAAATGCGGCAGATTTACTTGTGGAATGTCTGCAGGAGGAAGGTGTGGAATACATATTCGGAATCCCAGGCGAAGAGAACCTGGCAGTGATGAATGCGATCGATCAGTCCCCGATCCGGTTTATTACCACACGCCATGAGCAGGGGGCTGCGTTTATGGCAGATGTATATGGAAGACTGACTGGTAAGGCGGGGGTTTGTCTGGCTACGCTGGGACCTGGCGCAACCAACCTGGTAACCGGTGTGGCAGATGCAGACGGTGATGGAGCGCCATTAGTGGCTATTACCGGACAGGTGGGAACGGAGCGCATGCACATTACCGGACATCAGTTCCTGGATCTGACAAAGATGTTTGAACCGATCGCCAAGCGTACCAAGATGGTGGTACGCCCGGATACCGTGGGCGAGATAGTACGTCTGGCGTTCAAATACGCAGAGAGTGAAAAGCCGGGAGCAACCCACATTGATTTGCCAGTGAATGTAGCGAAAATGCCGGTTCCGGAAGGCGAAAAGCCACTTCACAAAAAGACCGCACCGAAGGAATACGCGGAGCTGGATACCGTGCAGGATGCGGCAGGTATGATCTTCCAGGCAAAGAATCCGGTGATCCTGGCTGGAAGCGGCGTAGTAAGAGGACATGCATCAAAGGAACTGACAGAGTTTGCCACAAAGCTGAAGATTCCAGTCATCAATACCATGATGGCAAAGGGCGTGATCCCGTTTGACAATCCGTATTCCATGTGGACCATAGGCATCCCCCAGAAGGATTATCAGAACAAGATCATGGAAGAGGCAGACCTGGTTACCGCTGTGGGCTATGATATCGTAGAATACGCGCCGGCCAAGTGGAATCCGGAAGGAAAGATTGATATTGTTCACGTTGATATGCGCCCGGCTCATATCAATAAGCTGTATCAGCCGGAGGTGGAAGTGGTTGGCGATATTGCAGATGCCCTGGTACAGATCGGAAGAAGAACCTCCAGACGCCAGGAACCGGAGCGTGCCCTGGAAATCAAGCAGATGATGGTAAAGGAGCATGAGTCTTATGCTTCTGATGATTCTTTTCCGATGAAACCGCAGCGGATCTTAAATGATGTACGCAGGGTCATGGGCCGGGAGGATATCGTAATCTCAGATGTAGGTGCCCACAAGATGTGGATTGCCCGTCATTACAACTGCTACGAGCCGAATACCTGTATTATTTCCAATGGTTTCGCGACCATGGGAATTTCCGTGCCGGGCGCGATCGGGGCAAAGCTGGTATATCCGGAGAAAAAAATCCTGGCTGTGTGCGGAGACGGAGGATTCATGATGAACTGCCAGGAATTTGAGACGGCCTTGCGGGTAAAGGCACCCTTTGTCACCCTGATCTTCAACGATTCCAGCTATGGCCTCATCAAATGGAAACAGATGGACCAGTACGGAAAGAGCTGCTGCGTAGATTTTACGAATCCGGATTTTGTGAAGTTTGCGGAAAGTATGGGGGCAATTGGTTACCGCATCACAAAAGCAGAAGAGCTGGTGCCAACCCTTGAAAAGGCATTCGAGCAGAATGTTCCGGTTATCATTGACTGCCCGGTGGATTATGCGGAAAACACAAAGCTGACAGCGCACCTGAAAGAACTGATGGAGAAGCTGTAACAACATAAAATAGATACTGAAAAAGAATGCTGGGTTTCCAACATTCTTTTTTTGTGCTATGATGAACTGGTCTGTTCAAAAAAATAAGAAAGGTCAGAAAACATGAATCACGGAAAAAAAACGTTTCTTCTTGCATTGGCTTCGGCAGTTGTTCTGTCCGGCTGTTCAGGCAGCGGCCAGCAGATGACAGCGTACGATGCCCAGTATCTGGATTATTTTGATACGGTAACCAGCATCACGATCTACGCAAAGAATGAAGCAGAGTTTGAACAATATAAAAGCCTGGCAGAAGACACCATGAAAAAGTATCATGAGCTGTTTGATATTTATGATAATTATGATGGTGTCAGCAATATCAAAACCATCAATGACAACGCGGGGATCGCGCCGGTTACGGTAGATCCGGAGCTTATCAGTCTGCTGGAATTTTCCAGACAGGAGTATGAGAAAACCGGCGGAAGGGTCAATGTGGCAATGGGAAGTGTGCTTTCCATCTGGCATGAATACCGGGAAGCAGGCCTGAAAGACCCTTCCCGGGCACAGATCCCGGATATGCAGAAGCTTCAGCAGGCGGCACAGCATACAGATCTGGAACAGGTACAGATCGATCCGCAGGCCTCAACGGTGTATCTGCCGGATCAGGAAATGAGCCTGGATGTGGGAGCCATCGCAAAGGGATATGCCACAAAACGACTGGCAGAGACACTTGAGGAAGCAGGGGTGACGTCTGCGCTGTTAAGCCTTGGCGGCAATGTGGAAACCATCGGGACCAAGGCGGATGGAAAGCCATGGCGCGTTGGGGTTCAGAATCCGGATACCAGCGCAGCACAGTCATATCTGAAGGTTGTGAATCTGAATGACAGCTGCCTGGTGACCAGCGGGACTTATCAGCGTTATTATGAGGTAGACGGTGTGCGGTATCATCACATCATCAATCCGGATACGCTGATGCCATGGAACAAGTATGATTCTGTGAGTATTCTCTGCGGGGACAGCGCACTGGCAGATGCGCTTTCCACGGCAGTTTTTAACATGGACCCGGAGGAAGGAAGGGCATTTATCGAGGCGCAGGATGGTGTGGAGGCACTGTGGGTGTTTCCGGATGGAACGGAGATGGAGAGCAGTGGCTTTGGTGCTTATGTGAGTCAGTGATGCTTCGGAAATACAGAAAACATACATGAGGGAATGAAAAGTCGAGGACAATAAAATATGGAAGCAAAAACAAGAAAAACAGCAGGACACAGCGCAATGCTGCTCCTTGCGGCCCTGGTCTGGGGGATTGCCTTTGTAGCCCAGAGTGAGGGACTGAATTATGTAGAAACCTTTACCTTTAATACATGCCGGTTTCTTCTTGGCGGAGCAGTACTGATCCCGTGTATTTTTTTCATGCATGGAAGAAAAGACAGTATATGGCAGACATTGTCTGAAAAAGAAAAGAAAGAGCAGACCCGTATGGGCATCATCGGCGGCATCTGCTGTGGCTGTGTGCTTTGCCTGGCAAGCTGTCTGCAGCAGTTTGGTATTGGGCAGACTACGGTGGGAAAGGCCGGATTTATCACGACTCTGTATATCATCATCGTGCCGTTTATGGGCCTGTTTTTAAAGAAAAAGGCCGGCATTAATATCTGGATCAGTGCAGTGATCGCGGCTGTGGGGATGTATTTTCTGTGCATTACGGAATCCTTCTCCATCGGAGCGGGAGACCGGTTGGTGCTGATGTGCTCCGTGGTATTTTCCGTGCACATTCTGGTGATCGATTACTTTTCTCCAAAAGCAGATGGCGTGGTGATTTCCTGTGTGCAGTTTTTCACCGCAGGCGTACTTGCCTGCGTGCTGATGCTGCTATTTGAGCATCCATCTATGTCTGCAGTCATTGCGGCAGCAGCACCGATCCTTTATGCAGGCGTGATGTCCTGCGGTGTCGGCTATACCCTGCAGGTCGTAGCCCAGAATGGTGTGGATCCGACTATAGCCTCCCTTCTGTTAAGTCTGGAATCCGTGTTCTCTGTTCTGGCCGGATGGGTGATCCTGGGACAGAAGCTTTCCGGAAGAGAGCTCTTTGGATGCGCACTGGTATTCGCAGCGGTGCTGCTGGTGCAGATACCGACAGAAAAGCTGTTTCCATGCAGGAAATAAAAATATTGAGACGGAACCACTAAAAGGTCCGAAGTTCCGGAAACCGCGT
>OKRR01000616.1_pt1 | contig 39402 bp, 44 predicted proteins | sample 1601211 | NCBI WGS metagenome assembly OKRR01 (sample SAMEA3541525, study PRJEB24748) | human gut metagenome | biome: human gut; feature: human-associated habitat; material: faeces | place: China | collected 2012
ACCTTGGATAAACCGGATTCCCACCGGCTTGACTACACACCCTTAGCTGGGCGCACAACTGGTATTTTGAATCAATCGACAAGCAGCTCGGAGCTTCCACTATAAATTCATACCTTCAGCAAATAGGATATGGCAATGAAAATATATCCGGAGATTTCTCTTCCTACTGGATGCAGTCATCCTTAAAGATTTCACCAGTAGAACAAGTTGAACTTTTGAAAAATTTATATCGAAACAACTAAAGCAGAAAAAAGTTTTTTAAAAGTTTCTATATAAATGAAATTATAATTGCTAATGATATTATGGTGTGATATTATGTATATAAGAATATATATGAACGATTTGCACTTAACATATATAAGTTTAGCTTATTTTATGCGAGGTGATAATTTATGAAAAAAAAAGTAGGCATAATTATTTTTATAGTTTGTGTTTTTATAGGAATTGTATTTTTTAAAGAAGATAGATCATCTGAAAAGCCCGCAGAATATTTGATTGATATTATGATTAAAAATGAAGAGAAAATAAATATTGATTATATTCAAATGGGAATTATTCTTCCAGATGGTAATAAAGAAATAATCAATACTGTACGGGGGAATAGTATGGGCAATGATATGTTTCATTTCACTATAAATTACTCCCCAGACACATATTTTTTCTTAAAAGGAACATCTGATGGGAAGGAAATAGAGCCGTGCTATTTTGATATGGCAAATTATTCTAATGTTAATGAGCCACAAGAAATGTATTTTTATATAGAAGATTTCAAAATATATAAAGAATAATTTTTTTACTGTAAATGCTATAATTAAAAGAATATGTTTATGAATCTCATGGTTAAAGGCGATTAAAATGTAACTTTGTAACTTCGTTGTTTAGAGAAAGAGAGGTATTCATATGATTAGAGCAGTATTATTATTTTAGCTTTTTGTACCTGTTGATTGTACCAAAGTTAAAAGGAGAAAACAGTATGAAAAAAATGAAAATTTTATGTTCTACTATTTTGTCACTGGTGTTATTTCTAGCGTTGTATTCTCCAGTTATGGCTGCGGAAACGACAGCAACTGATAATACAACAGAGCTTTTGCGAGAATATTCTTATTACGATTCTGAACTAGATGCGTATGTTATTGCATTTACTCGTAACTCAGATGATACAATCAATTATTTAACAAAAAACGAAGCAGTTCAGTTGTCTATTATGACAGAAAATGTCCCTATAGAAGATACTTCTTCTGATGAGATTGTCCCATTTGATTACCGCGAGTGGTATAAATTTGTTCCAAGTGGTTCAAGAGTGCAATGGAGTGGTACACGACGAAAAGTATCTGCTGATTTTGAAGCTCCGAAAGGTGGCGGTTCAATCTCGAAAACCATTTCTTTTACAGTTTCTCAAACATTTTCTGCTAATGTAACATCAGCTTCAGAGAAATCAGCAATACAGGCAGGTTGTGGATTTACTTGGGTAAAATCAGCTTCTTCAAACACCACATATACTGCTCACTTAAATTCTGGCGAGAAAGGATATTTAGCTTTTACGCCTTACTATAATAAAATATCCGGTTCATTACAACTATATTCTAACTGGGACGGGCTGATTTCCTCAAAATCAGCTACTGGATATTCTGTAAAGAAAACAGCAGATGGTGAGCCTGATGGCTTATATCAATTTATTTACAAATAAAGAAATCGCCTAGAAATTATTGAAGATAATTGAAAATTTGTGGATACTTTGTGTTATGTGTTATAACATTCGAAAAGCAGTTAATCTTAGGATTGACTGCTTTTTTCTTACCTAGAAAGGAGTGATTGATTTATGCAAAAGATTTGGAACAAGGGACAACGTATTAGAGCCAATGACAAGTATCTTGTCTATCATTTTTCTATAGGAACACTTCTGTTTGTATTCGTGGCGGTTCTTTTGCTATCGAATATTAAACAGCTCAAGTGTACTGACTGGGAGAATTTCAACTTATTAGAGAACGACTTGACATTTTCTATTTACAATTTCATAACCATAGGGATAGCGACTGGAATTTTGATAAGAAAAAAAGCAGTCAATCCTAAGACTAACTGCTTTGTGTGTATCGATATGAAATTGTCAAAATTGAAATTCACAATATTAATTGAGAGGCAGAAGCTTCTTCATTTTCACATTCTGCATAATCAATATTTTTTACATTTCTTTGAGTGGCATATTGAACAATTCGTTCTTCAATTATTTCATATATAGTTATTTTCCCACATTCAGGACATATTTTTGCTGGTACATTTGTGGCATGATATATTGTGCCATCATAAACTACATCAGTTTCTGTTGTAATATTTTTTAACCATTTTTTACATTTTTGACATCTAAACATAATCGCTCTCTCCTTTAACTCCCGATTTATCATCCCACTTTATTTCTTCTATTCGACTGTCCATTTCTTGTTTCTCTGTCATTTTTCCTGTTCATCAACGATATCGTAGCCCATATCAAGCATATCTAAAACTTTCGAATCTCTGACAGTTCCATCCATTGGAACTGCCAGCCAGTGTTTCTGATTCATGTACTTTGCCGGAGCAAGGTGATACATTTCGATATAATTGCTTATCATATCTGACTCTGCCTGAACTTCCATGATTGACATTACAGATTCGTCTGATTGATAAAAAATAGCATAGGGAATGTTATTTCTCTGGTTTTTAAAGATTGTGATCTGCTTTCCATTTTGTGTGATTCTCTCCGGGGTGGCTGGATATTGCTTTTTGATGTATTCAAATATTTCTTGTTGATTCATGAGAGGATTCCTTCTTTTTCACTAGTTCTTCTCTTTATTTTGTCGCAATTTTCCCCAGATTACAAGTATAATTTTTTATCTCTCCAATTCCATCAATTTATCACCCCATATCCCATGATGGAGGCATAATCCATCGCATAGTTTCTCTGCCGTACCTGATCACTGGAGTTTCCTTCCACTGTGTAGACTCTTCCACCTTCACATTTCTCTACGATTCCTACATGGTCCGAGTTTCCATCATGATCCCAGTCAAAAAAAATGATCATTCCGGCTGTCGGAGTTGTTCCACCACTCTGCCACTTATTCTTTCCCTGAAACCAGGACACTCCGTCACTGCACAATGAGAACTTTGGAACATTCCCACGCTCTATCAGCCCACTCTGGTCTGCACACCAGCTCACAAAACAGGCACACCATTCTACCCGGCTGTCAAATCCATACCAGCTCCAGAACTTCTGACCGCCGCTGTTTCCGATTTGCCCCATTGCCACCGAGACAATCTGCTGATTTCCAAACAAACCAGCAAACAGGCTGCCACCGGAATAATACCGCATCACATGGGGAACGTATTGGGGGTCTCCGTAACTGCTCCATCCATGCGAAGCCGCCTGTTGCTGTGAAAACTGCAGGGCATTGGCTTCGGTGTAACCGCCTCTTTGCAATGCCCATCCTATGTAGCCATTTCCATAGTTATATCCCTGCCATGCAAGTTTCAGCTTGTCCAGATCCTGTGGGGTGCTGCATCCTGCCTGACTGATGCAGTCTGCAAATGTCCTGACTCCCACCTCGATGGAATAATCCGGCTCTGTAATGGAGCCGGGACTGTGTGGAAATCTGGTATTGTATGGACTCTCCGAACACTGCATCGGGTCTGTCCCCCTTCCCCCGGATTCCTGCATCATGATGGCCTGAATCGCAGATACATATTCCGGGATACCGTACTGGGAGGCATACCGCTGAATGACGGAAGTATACGCAAGCACTTCCTCACTTAAGGCTTCAGAGCTTTCCGAACCACTGCTAAACGCTGCCCCGGCAATGATTCCAGCGATCAGGATAAATATTACGAGAAATGCCATCCCTCCTGCGGCAAACCATTTTCCCATTTCTCCCAGGGCGGCTGTTGCTTTTTGTATGGCTGCTGTAATCCCCTGCATAGAAAGCTTTGCCCCTTTTCCGGTCGTCTGAAGGACTGCTTCTCCGCTTTCTGCCGATGCCTGTGCTGATTTTCTTGCCATCTGGACTACTCTTGCTTTCTGCATCGCCTGAAGGCTCTTTTCCACCTGCTGTTTCTGCATGGATGCCTGTGTCTTTATTTTCTCCTGAGACAGACCGGATACTTTTACCACTCTCGGTGCTGCTTTCACCTGCCGTTTACCATTCTCCTTGGCAAGTACCGCCTGCTCCGGTTTCAGCTTGATTAATTTTTTTCCGCTTTCTGCCCCCTGCTCCATTGCTTCTTCAGCGGCTTTCGCATCTTCCTGTCTGCTTTTTCTTTCCTTTATCTTCCTGTAGGTCACTCCGGCAAGTTTTTTTCCACCTTGATATGTGGTTTTTCCTATGGTTCTTCCCGCCACACTCGCCGCCCTGTACTGTACGGATTCTATTTTTTCAGTTCCATATTGTGTTGGGGAGTCTGACTGCCCACTGCTTTTCTCATGTAGTTCCCTTGGCTTTTCTTTTGCTTCCAGAACCGCTGAGCGAACCAGTTCTTTCGGAAGCCGGGTAGCCGGATTTCGAATCTTCGGATTCTTATCCATTACCCGTTCCTTGATATCTCTCATCCGGTCACCCTCTTTCCGTATCTCTTATCTCATCGGGCAACATCCCGATGTTTCTTTTTTTCCTGCTGTTTCTGCAACTGCTCCAACTGTCTGATTGCTTCATTTACCAGTGGATGCTCGTTGTAATATGGCACAAGCTCCAAATCACCCCTGTCTTTTGATGACAACGGTAATGGATATTCCATGTCTGAATAAATTGATTCTGGATCATGGATAGAAAACTCAATAGCCGGACACATATTGGCAGATGTTCTACAATACTTCTGGTACTTTTTATATGCCTCTTCCAGCGTTCTGCATTTTGTATATTCTCCTAAATCATGGAACTCACCGCACTCTGCAGCATAAAAAGTTATCGTTACTTCTTCTTTTTTCTTCATTATGATTCTCCCGGTTTTGTTGTCATTAGTTTATAAAGGTCTGTATTCTTTGGGAATGTATTCTCAAATGGTACGATATTTCCAGAGCAACGGATCAGACCACTGCCGACCGATACATTTGTAATATAGGACAGTTGGTTTTCGGAAATATTCAAAAGAGTTGCCAGTTCTTCCCTGTCTGTACTTGCTTGATTCAAAAGAATCAAAAACTCACTGTTTGCCAACATCAGTCTTGCAGTGTCCGATTTCAGAAGTTCCTCAACATTTTGGGTTAAACCTGTCACGAATCCATTGTATTTTCTGATTCTCTTGTACAGTCGGTAGAAGAAATTTGCACTGTATTCATAGCGGAATAACAAATAAAACTCATCGGCAAATATCCATGTAGTTTTTCCTTCTTTCCAGTTCTGAATTACCCTGTTGAAAATACTGTCTAAGGTAACCAGCATTCCCAGTGGCATCAGCTGTTCCCCCAGTTCCCGGATATCATAATCCATGATCCTGTTCTTCTTATTCACATTGGTCGGCTGTGCAAAGGTGTTCAGGCTTCCATTGATAAAAAGTTCGGATGATAATGCCAGTCCTCTTGCCTCTTCTTCCGGCTGTAACATCAGCTGTCGGTACATATCTTTCAATGTCGGAACTTCTCCGGTATAACCACTTCGGATATAATCCCGGTACACATCTGCAGCACAGCGATCCAGGATTGACTTTTCTTTTGCTGACAGATTTCCTGCTCCAACCAACTGTTCGAACACAGACAGGATAAACTCCGATTTTTCAATCAGTGGATTCTTTTCATTGCCGTAGGCTGCGTCCATATCCATTGCATTCAGGTGATTGTCTGATGTCGCAGATACTTTTACAACCTGTCCACCAAGAGCCTCTACTAATTTTGTGAATTCGGACTCCGGATCAAGAATCAGGATATCGTCATCGGTACTCAATGCCAGATGCACAATCTCTTCTTTTGCCGAAAAGCTCTTTCCTGATCCACTGACGCCCAACCGGAAACTGTTTCCATTCATCAGTTTCTTCCGGTCGGCTACCAGAAGGTTCTTGCTGACTGCATTCTGCCCATAATAGATACCTCCCGGCTGCAGGATTTCCTGTGTATGGAACGGGATTAAAACAGCCGTTGATTCCGTTGTCAGTGTACGCAGCGCATTGAGCTTTCGCAGTCCGTAAGGAAGCACTGTATTGAGTCCGTCCACTTGCTGCCACTTTAATGTTGACATCTGGCACAGATGCTTTCTTGCCACCGACAGGAGCAGTTCTGTATCGGAATCCAGTTGCTTTTTACTGTCTGCCAGATGTACCATCGTCAGAATTCCAAACATCATCCGCTGGTCTCTGGTTGTCAGATCATCCAGCATTTCTTTCGTTTCTTTCCTCTGCAACTCCATATCGTATGGGACGATAGCTGAAAAGTTATTGTTTGCGTTCTGCCTTCTCTGCCAGTTGGTCACGTTGGTTTCCACACCAAGCAGTCGGTTCTGGATTTCCCTTACTGCTTCATCCGTAGGGACTGGCAGGATGTCAATCGACAACATCAGATTCCGGCTGAAGTCACACAGTTCTGAAATCATGTCATCTTTGACATAACTTGCATAATCCTGCATATACAGGACTCTTCCGTACCTGTCACCGATTTTAAAATGGTCCCGTTCAAATTCCATAGAATCCGGACACATCCAGTCCTTGAAACTTGTTCCCTTCTTGGCAAATTGTTTCAGATCAAATGGGAATGCCTGTGGGACATCTCCCTTGAAGAAATCCCTAAAAATCTGGAGCCGGCTCTCTGCGTCCAGTCCTTCTGCTGTGGACGATAACTTTGCCAGATGTGTTACGATGTCTGTTCCGATACGTGCAAAATAGGTTCTTGCATCATCAATCGATCTTTTATGTACACTGACGGTCAGATACCGTTCCTGATAGATGCTGTTGTTTGTTCCTGTAATCTTAGACAGGAGCATTTCGTTGTATTCTTCCCGATAGTGGTCCAGTCCATCTTCCTTCATTGGAAGCAGGATTGATTTTTCAAATTCTTCTTTATTGATTCTCCGGTTATTGATGGTAATTTTGGCAGAAATGCCGGAATCCAGTGAATTTAAGAGTTCGGAATAATCCAGAAACATTTCTGTCTTATTGTCCTTACTCGCAATATAATAGTTGATATCTGTAAAACGATATGTTTTTGAGAATTTCGTTCCCTGTTGAAAAATTCCATCCGGCCAGATTCGCTGGATGGGAATTGCCTGTTGGACGGATTTCGGAACTTTGAAGCGTTCTTTATCCATCCGAAGTGCCTGACTTAAGGTTTTAATCAAAGGCATCACTCCTTCCCTTACGTTTCTTTCTCTGTTTTGCTTCTGCTTTTTGCTCCCGCTCTTTTATGATTTCCGCTCCATCCTTTTGATTCTTTTCTCCCAGCGAGATGGTCTCCTGCATGCAGGAGTAGTAGATATCTTCCGACTGAAACACCAGTTTCTTCGGATACAGCAATTCGGATTTGATCACTGCCCATAAAAACTGTTCGGCTGTCATACCATGATATTTGAAAAAGCCACAGGCAGCAAATGGAGCAGCACCAAGCACACACAGCCATCCGGTTATTTCCTGTCCGGTAATATCACGCATTCCAAAGTAAATTCCGACTGCTGTAAGAATCGCAAGAACAGAACACACACATTGTCTCAGGTCCAGTCCCATAAACATGGATTCCTGATAGTCCCTGATTTCTTTGTTCATCTTTACTTCCATAAATTATCGTTCCTCTCCCCTGTTTTGTTTCTTCGTTTTCTGTGGTTTTTCTTTCGGTACTTCTATCCCGGCAAATCTACAATGTTCTGCAACGCCTTCCGGATCAAATTCCGCAAGTCTTGCTAGATCAAACGCTACCTTCTGATAGGTTGCATATCCTGATCTTCCTGTTTCATTCAACACTTTTCCAAGTTTATGTTCCTTGATAAAATGAAGCATATCCTTGGTAAAATCTCCTGTTATAAAAGCCTCATTTGGCTCTAAGAACTGATAGGGCAGATTAATGGTTACATCTCCAAAATCTTCCCATTCTCTTCCTTCCTTATGGCAGAGTCCTACATATAAATTCCCATTGTTCCGATAAGAGCTCACTCGTATCGCTACTGTCTCATGTCCGAATTCCCAGTTATATCTTAATGTTTTCTTTGTATCCATATTTTTAACCTCCAAGTCCCATCATTTCTCTGACAATACGGTCAGATGCCTTAATTGCTCCAACCAACACCAGTAAATTAAATACCAGTTCTCCCACATAGTTCCACACGATTGTAACTGCACTCAACTCTGTATCTCCGACAGCCGGAGGGCTTGCCGCATAAGCAGAAAAGATAATACACGCCAGTGCAATAATTGCCCCTTCCAGACATACGCCTATATATGAACGGATAAAATTCTTTCCGATGGACTGCGTGGGTTCTCCTGCAAACGAGGAAATCGGAATCGGGGCAATTGCCGTATACATATAGATTTTGAACATTCTGCCATACACTGTCAGAATCATCACAAATGACAATACAGTAATCAGCAGACTGCCAAGCAGTGTGACAATCCACAACGGAATGGATTCCAGCATTCCCACACTCTCAATCTTATCTACAATCTCCGTTGGCAGTTCCGTCACGCTTCCTGCCATACTGGAGCCGCTCATTACGGTTGTCACGATTCCCTGCACGATGGAAAACAGTGCCTGCATAAGTTCCATTCCGTATGTGATTGCTCCCTGAGCAAGAGCAAACCGGATAAATGCTTTTAGCACATGTTCCGGCTTTTTCAGATCTGTAAAACTGCCACACGTTTTAATGATTCCGGCTGCGAAAAATAATACCAGTAATCCATAAGCAATGGCTGTCAGTGCATCATTAATATTTACCATAATCCGCCAGATGCCGCCACCCTTAAAAGTTGCCGGATTTTCAGTCAGCAGAGTCCACAGTTCTGCCATCTTTTCACTCCATGTGGATAGTGCTGAGTTTAGATTCTGTACAATCCAGTTATCACTCAAAAACTCTCACCTCCTTAAACATATTTTTGAATACAGGAGTACCTTCCGGCACTCCTGCTGTTTCCTGATATATTTTTTCAAAGAGGCTTACGCCATAATCAAATCGAGGATTTCTTTGGCGAACGTAATAATTACTCCTCCGGCCAGTGTCAGAAATCCATTTGCCCTCTGGCTTGGATCATGGCTTTTTAAAGACAGACCAACCTGCACAACACCAAATCCAAGCAAAATCAAACCGATCGCACGAATCAGAGAAAAAATAAAGGTAGACAAGTTATTGATAACGGACAACGGATCTCCGGCTGCGAATGCGGTCGTTGCTCCAACCGTTACGGTCAGTACCAGCGCCATGTAAAGGCTCATCCACTTTTTCTGTTTTCTCCCCATTGGCATCGGGGTTGTCATTTTTTCAGTTGTATTCTTTTTTGTTCTATTTTTTTCTCCTGTGAGAAGTTTCTTCAATACACATCACTCCAATCCATCAAAAAACTGCTATTCACCAAGGATGTCCTCGGTAGACAGCAGTTCGTAGTCGTCTAATCTGTTAATGTCAATCTTTAGGTCGTCGTGAGCCAGTGGTGTTTTCGCATAATCATAAGGCGATGCACCACCGTCCTCTGTGTATCTGAAATTCACATGCTTTTTTAAATCATATTTATCGTCCATGATTGGACGCTCCCCACGAATAAACAAAATCGCTTTGCGGTTATCTAAAAGCCGTATTTCATCCGGTGTTAAAAGTTCCCTTCCTGTCTGCTGATAATTCACCGAATAGCTGCCGCTACGCCCTTTTGTCTGTCCGTAGGTATTGGTATCCAATGTCTCTTTTCCCAATAATTCCGAGACATACTTATGTCCTTCTTTTTCATTTCCACCCAGATATAAAAATTCATCGCAGTTGCCGATCAGACTCTCATACGAGTCTTTAAATAAGGCTTTCATCTGTGCAATGTTCTGGATGATGATACTGCAGGAAATCCCTCTGGAACGCATGGTTGCCAGAATCTTGTCAAAATCATCCGGCAAGGCTACGTTTGGCCATTCATCCATAATGCAGTGTACCGGAATCGGAAGCCTTCCTCCGTACTTCCGATCTGCCACATAATACAGTGTCTGAAACAGATTACTGTAAATCATGCCGACCAGATAATTCATGCTGGTGTCTGCATCCGGAATACAGCAAAACAGTGCTACTTTTTTCTCCCCAATACTGTATAAGTCCAGTTCGTCCGTACAGGTCAGGTTGGCGATTTGTTTCAGATTGAACGCTGCCAGACGGACACCAACCGATATCAAAATAGACTTTGCGGTCTTTCCGGCCGCCTGCTTATAAATGGCATACTGCTTGACCGCAATACTCTCTGGGTCCCGCATTTCCAGTCTTTCAAACAAAATGTCCAATGGTGACTGGTAATCCTCATCATCTTCTTTGACCTGTGCGCTTCCAAGCATTTCCATAATCATCGGGAAGTTCTGTTCTTCCGGTGGAGCTTCATGCAGTAAATACAGCATAAGTGCCTGTAAAAGTGCAGTCTCTGACTTTTCCCAGAACGGGTCCGAGCTTTGTGCACCTTTCGGTGTCGTGTTGCGGATCAGGTTATTGATCAGCTTCAGTACATCCTTATCATCCCGGACATACGCAAACGGGTTATAACACCAGGAAGTCTCCGGATTGATCAAATCAAAAACCCGGACTTCATATCCATTCCGTTCCAGAACACCTCCTGTTTTGCGCAGAAGTTCCGCTTTCGGATCTGTGATCACCATCGAGCAGTTACACTGCATGATGTTCGGAATCGCATAGGTCCGGCTCTTTCCTGCCCCGGAACCTCCGACTACCAGCACATTTAAATTTCGTTTATGCTTATATCCATCCAGTCCCATGCGGAAATGCTGTGTCAGAAGCAGATTATTCGTGTACTGCTTTTCGCAGTAACGTCTGCAGATTTCGGACACGTTGCCCCATTTTGCGGAACCATGTTCCACACCTCTTCTATAATTTCTTTTTTGGGATTCATAAATACCAATGCCTAAGAAATAGGCTACTGTGAATATCAGAATACATTTGAACGTATACGGTGTATACGTGATAAAAAACGGCTGTTCGAGTTTTTCGCTCAACGTTTCTAAGATTTGAATAAAATTCTTATCTGGTGCAATGGCACAAGCGGTAATCGCTGCCGCCCACCAGATAAATGGCAGAAAGACAAGATACAGAACCCAGTCCTGCTTTTTTGTACTTATCTCTGCAAGTCAGATTCTCTTTTCTTGCGTGGCTTTTCTTCTGGATGTCCCTGTCCTTCTTTCTTATGAAAGGAATCCACTCCTGGTATCAGTGAGAGACTTCTGCCGTTGTCCCAACTGATACCGAGCTGGCCTGCATCATCCACATACTGCACAGTTCCTTCCAGTCCCTGCGGCATATCCGCTTCTCCGTCCATCGAATCCAGACAGATTCTTGTTCCTGCCGGATACTGTTCTCTAAGTCTTGCCACTTTTTCTCTTGAATAAATGACCAATCAACCACTCCTTTCTCTACCAGAACATGTGTCTGGTGGTATTCGGTTTTGCAACCTGAAGGATGACTTTATCTATTCCGTCACTGTATCTTCCGGCTGCAAGATATTTACTTCTGAGTCTGTTCAGTGCCTTACGGATCTGCCTCTGCTCCCCGGCTGTAATCTGCAGCCGTTTCTGGGCGAGGTCGTATTCACTTACTTTTTTCAGAAGAGCTTTCGTTTCTTCCAAACATTCGTCCTGCTCATTCTGTGCCTGCAGCTCATCATTCAGTGCCACCACGAACATATTTTTCATAATGTTATCCATCTTCAAATAGTATTTTGTCATCTGGCTGACCTCCTTTTTTTGTTACACCAACCATATCACAAGACCTCCGTAATAGCTACTCCAACCGTCCAACTTTTTCACTTTTATCGTTCCGGCTGGTTCTTTGCTTTTTTCTCTTTTCCGGATGCTTTTTCATCCTTGGTTTCCGGTGTTTTTACAGGGTCTCCGATTGCGAACTCATCGGTTACATACTCCTGTTCCTTTGCACCAAAATTGCGTTCGATATGGTTTCGGATACTGTAGGAAGCCTGACGGACATCATTTAAAAATTCTCTCAGTTCCTGCGGATCTTTCTTTCCGCATTCATTCCTCTGTGCAATATACTCCAGATTGAATCCGGTAACATCTACACCATAACGTTTCGCAATCACATAGGCAGCACAATAAGCCTGTGCGCTGACTTTCTGTCGGTTGTAGGTTCCGGTATGCTGATCCATCGCTGCACACGCCAGTTCTCTGTTCAGTGCATGGAATGTCGTTACTTCACTCATTCCGTTGCGGATATAGATGGTACGATATCTTGGATTGTACTGGGCCTGCACTTTGTCTGGCAGATCATCCTCAATCTGCACACGTACCGACTGGTCTTTTAAGACAGTTCCTATCAGTTCTGTCAGACTTCGCTGAGGGCGTTCTTCCAATGGCTTCCCTGTCATCTGGCTGATGTCAAATCCTTTTCCGATCGTATACCCTCTCCGCATTTCTCCATCTTTTTCATATTCAGTGGAAATCATATAAGTAATGCCATGCTCCCCTGCTTTTACCGAACGGTGTTCTTCTCTCCAGCGTTCATAAGACCTTACCACCTTGAAATCCGGATGCTGTCCATAGATCAAAAGCAGATTCGGTGTTCTCTGTGTATTACACTCTGCCATAAAATCCAGAAAGCCTTTCAGTTTTTCTCCATCCTGAAAAACTCCCTGTGCCTGTGAATCTACTTCAGCCCATACCTCTTCTCTTTCCTGCTGTTTCTTGGCTGCATATTCTTCCTTGGTCAACTTCTGTTCTGGAACCTGCTGTTCTTCCGTTCCACCTGAAATCATATCTGTTAAATCCATATACATTACCTGCCTTTCGTTTTCATATTCTTACGTTTCTTCCGTCTCTCTCTTGCATTTTTCCGTCTGTCCGGCCTCTTACGTTCCTCTTCCTGTTCCTTACGGATATCTCCGAGTTCTTTCCGCACAGATGGTTTTTCATTCTTTTCTTCCCAGCTAGTTTCCCGACCGGAAGAAATATTTTTGTTGCGCGAGAAAGGTTCGGACGGATTCTTTGCTTTCCCCTCCTGCGCATGTGTAAAATTTCCTTCCGGGAAAGCCTCATCCCCGATCTGGAACATTTCTTCCGCATCATCCAGTTCAAATTCTATCTTGCCTTCCGGCAGGACAACAGTCTCTGTCCGTACATTCTCCCCGGTTTCTTTTTCCATCTGGTTCTCTGCCTTTTCCGGTGCATTCTCTTTTTCCACTGCTTCTGTAACCATAGAGCCTGATTCTGCTTTTACAAAATCCAGATTCATCCGGTCTAATACCCGGTTCATCTTCGCTGCATCATCTGCAAATACCATGACCTCTGTCTGGTCTGGATTCACCTTATCCTTAATGACCACATATAAGATACCTCTCGCCTTGGCTTCTTTTGCAAATTCTTTCAGACGGTCGCCCGGAACAGTAAAAAATTTCATTGGGCGCTGTTCCTTTAACATTCTGGTAAGCCTTGTTTTCCCTCTTGTCTTTTTCTGATCTTTCAGGGCGGCTGCAATAAAGACTGCCACATGCTTTGCCACATTTCCGGTAATCTTCAAAGAGTATTCCATTCCTTCCAGACTGTACCGCACCACCTGATCAGCCGGTTCTGCTCCATAATTCATACTTATCTCACCTCCTGACTTTTCTGCATTCTTTCTTTATCTTCCACACGTTTTTCATTCTGGCTCTGTTCTTCTGCTTCCTGAAGTCTCGCTTCGATTTCCAAGGAATGCTTTTCAATCTGAACGGTCATACGGACTTCCTTACGGAGTCGCTTCAGTTCCTCATTGATTTCGGACAATCGTTCTTCCCCTGTCTTGCTTCCCCCATTCCGATACAATCCTCTGCGTTCTTTCATAAGTTCCGCAATCTGCTTTTGCAATGGTTCTCGGTATGCAGCAAGCTGCTCTCTGGTTGTGATGTCATGTTTCATTAGAAATTCAATCTGTTCAATCCTGCGGTCCAGTTTCCGGATATCCTCTCTGACAGCGTATGGACTCCTTTTCGGTCTTTTTGGCAGTACCCCCATTTGATATAAATAGGAATAATACAGTGCCTGAATCCCGGTCAGTTTCTTTTTGGGATGAATCTGTACTGCCTTTTGATAGACTCGTTTCACCTTGGGCTGTAGTATCTGCCCACGTATTTCCTCTTCTGAATAGTTTTTTCCAAGAGAACGCAGACGGATATACCGTTCCATTCCCGGAGCTTTTAAAGAGATGTATTTCCGGTTCAGTTTCCATGTATAACCCCGCTTTTCCATCTCTTTTAGGAATTGTGACCAGGAGTAGCTTTCCTGTACCGATTCCCTGATATCCAAACGGATCGCCGTTCTCCATGTCGGCTTTCCTTCCTGTTCTGCTTTCCACTGTACATAAGGGATTGATTTTTTCTGATTGGATTCAATGATAGACAGATCATATTTTCTGCACAGGTCATCGGAAATCTTGCGAATCTCCGTATAATAACTCTTGGCATTACTATGGTACTTATGTCCATCCACCATGCTTACAGAATTCCAGACAATATGATTATGATAGTGTCTGGTATTAAGATGTGTTGTTATGACTACTTCAAATTGTCCTTTTAAGAGACGGTCTGCCAGTTCCTGCCCGATGAGATGTGCCAGTTCCGGTGTCACCTCACCTTCTGCAAAACTCTGTACCAGATGGTATCCTTCTACACCGCCCATCTTATGGAATCTCCTTTTCGTTGCCACCATATCTTCATACGCATTTTCATTGGTACATCCGATGGTATCTTCAAAAACCGCCTGTTCTGTCTTGGTCCGATTCATTGCATAATCGATGGCAGCCTCCAGGGAGTCCGCTTTCTGTGTGGTTTTTTCTTTATCTTTCACATATTCGATAGAACGGTCCAGGCGGTGGACGGGGATAACACTTGTATAAGCCATCCGGCATTACCACTCTTCCTTTACCAGATGCCATGTTTCTTTGGTAAGACGCAGCATTTCCTGAATGCTCTGCTCACTTGCCATTCCAGAAGCATTGGCAACATGGGCAAGCTGATTGGCATTGTTGCATAAGCCTGCAATCTTTCGGAGCAATTCGGGGTAATGCTCACAGGGTTTTGCATGAACCTGCGCTCCTAAAATCAACGAACGCATAAACTCTTCCCGGCTCAGACCGCTTCTTTCGACCTGCTCATTCAGTTCCCTGACTTCCCTTGCGTTAAGCCGTACCGGGATCACATGGTTTCGTTTTCGCATTGCATCACCGTCCCTTCTTTTTTCTCTTCTTCTTTCATCATACCGCCAAGTTCCTCATCGGATTTTTTTGCCGCAACCATGCAACAGGTCACTACCACTCCTATAAATCCTCCGCTCATCAATGCGATTACAATCATTACTCCGTTTCTTAACATGACTTGATCCTTCCTTTCCATTTCCGTCTGTGTCTGGGGGATTGGGGTTCTCCCCAAAGTGCGTTTGGATATCCAAACGCTATGCTTGCAAAACGAGTACCACCAGTTTTTGTAGCACCGGATTAACTCGATTCTGATTTATTTTGATTCTTTTATCTGTACCAGTCCATCAAGTGTCGTACAAATGATATGGAGTCTGTCTGCCATACTGATTTCGGTATTCATTGTTCCTGTCACATCTTTCCCACATACGACTACCATCCGGCATCTCCGCAAAAGGATATGGGACATTCTTCCATATCCCTGCATATCTTCTGCATCGGATTCTTCCAAAAATGGTGAGAATACAAATCTCGGACAGATTGGTACATACCCAAGTTCATAGATTTTTCTGCAATATTTCTGCACTTTCACCCGGCTTTCTTCTGCTGAACAACACACATAAGCCAGAGCCTGTTCCATACGCTCCATCTCCTTCCTGCATCCAGTTGGATGCCACTGATTTTCTCTATAAAAAACAAGATGTCCAATTGGACATCCCGGCTACTTTTCATCCTCTTTCTGCTCTGCTTCTAATGCAATTTTCACTCTGTCACTTCCCAGTTTGTAGTAGGCATCTGTTACCTCAATTCCCACTGCACGATAACCTGTCATAACCGCTGCAAGGACAGTTGTTCCTGCTCCAGCAAACGGGTCCAGGATCAGTCCTCCCGGTTCACAAATCTGGATGACATCTTTCATAAGCTGCAACGGTTTCTCTGTCACATGAATCCGGTTCTGCGGATTTCCATATCGGAAAACACCCGGCAGACAAGATACCGGACGGTTGATCGGCATCGGTCCGTTACTACCCCACACAATGTATTCAGCCTGCTGGCGAAAACGGCCTTTCTGTGGACGGGAGTTTCCCTTATCCCACACCGCTGTTCCTCTCCAGATCCATCCTGCCCACTGCAATGCATCGGTAATCGATGGATACTGACGCCAGTCAATGAACAGGCAGATCGGAGCACCTTTCTTGCAGGCTTTCCGCACATCATAGAGCCACTCAGCCATCCAGTGTGTCCAGGATCTCTGGTCTTTATTATCTCCATCGAAATCCGGAAGTGCATTCGCAGCACTCATACTGCTGTATTTCTGGTTTGTAGTACGATTTCTTTCATTCTGCTTTGTTCCACCGGACGCATACGGTGGATCGGTAATGACTGCATCAAAGATTCCCGGCTGGAATGCTTTGACCAGTGTTAATGTATCTCCATGTAATATTTTCCAGTTTTCCCCTTCAGTATATTCCTCCGGGTATGTTCCCTCTTTCATAAGTTCTTCCAAACTCAGGCCATTTGTCATAGGCATCATCCTTTCTTTTCTCAGCGTTCCGGCTGATTTTTCTTCTTTGTTTGTCTTTTCTGGTAGGACTGTGGCGGTTTCAGTTTCTCAGGAACAGAAAAAGCTCTCCACTTTCCATTTTCATATAAGAACATATCTTTTGTGTGGTTATTAAATATATCCCAAGGGAAAATATCCCCTTTAATATAGATATTTCCTCTTACTTCTCCATACACATGGCTTTCTCCACCGATAACAGGTGCATTTACTCCTACCGTATCAATAAATGCTTTTCCACTGATTATCGCATTTTCCTTTATCTCACCGCCACAGATATAACAGTCTCTCTTTGCAACTGCTCTGTCATAAAAAGTAGCATCTCCGGTAACAACCGCATAACCTCTGACCAGACTGCCATCATAAAGTGCAGCTTCTTCCTTTACCTCACCGTTTTCGCAACAGATTGCATCATCATAAATCCAGCAAGTCCCTTCCTGTGACAGATTGTTTTCATTTTCTACAAAACCGCCCAGTGTTCCTTTTGGTACTTTCTCATTCACATTGATCAATGCCTGTATGCGATGGAGCCATGGATATTTCGGATGTTCAATTTCTGTAATTTTATACTTACTCATGCTGTCTCCTTTCACCGTTCCGGCTGATGTTTCTTCTTTGTCTTTTTATTTTCTTTTAGTGGCGGACTCAACTCGGTTTCTACATATTCACTGATAATCAAAAGTGCTTTGTAATAATCCCCACTTTCCAATACTCTTTTACACATTTCTTTTGCTTCTGCTGTCTGTTTATTCTTTTTCAAAAGAGTTGAGGCATTGCCCATAATGGAAAAAATATTCCCATCATGTCCAAGGAGTTGTAACTTGGGACGTTGTTTCTCAGGCTTTATCGGGATCTGCTCTGTTTTCTTTTCATAGATTTTCGGCTGCTCCATATCTGGATGCCAGAAATGCACATTCAGCATTCCACCATCTACCTTGATATCCCTCTGCTCAAATCCTTCACCCCAACCGTCACTGTACTGCCCTGTAATGTATTCGGTGAATTCCTGTAGTTCTTCCTGACTTAAAAATTCATTTAATTCCAGTTTGGTACAGCCGTACAGGATTCCATCTTTGTTTTCTATCGTAACAACTGCACTTTGTATTTTTCCATGAATGGACTCACTTCCGTCAAAATACTGCATGAGATCATCTTCCCCATAGCGTTCCAGCTCTTCTCGGATGACTTCTTCATAATCGGCAAGTTCTGTTCCATCTAACGGCATTCCATATTCATCACTCTCCGACCAATCTTCTTCCCATTCGGATTCTTCTGAATAAAGATTTCCAGTCAGCTCCGTCAATAGCTGTACGTGCATCGTTCCTTTTTCTTCCATTCTCTATCACCTTCTTTCCAATGGTCTGTCCCTGCATTTATTTGCCTGCTTTTTTTCTTTCGCAAGGTCTGCATAATCTGCCCCTTCTTTTTCCGGCAGATTGCAAATAATCTGATACGTTCCCTCGTAATGCTTTTTCATCTGTTCTTTCGCCCATCTCCCTGCAAAGTCATTATCGGTACAGATTTCAATTTCTTTGATTTCCGGATGATTCTTCAGAAATTCTTCCAGTGCGTCCGGCGGCCTTTTAAAACGTTCACTCTGTATCTGTGCGTTTTCTTTCGGAGCAGCGATTCCCCCAAGGGAAAGACGATATTTATCCCTATTTCCCTCTTCCAGTGTCATGTGTGCCAATGCATCAATACACGCTTCATATACGGCAACTCGCTTTGTTTCTCTTTCAGGTGGAATGCAAAAGCTGTACTTTTTTTCACTCCCGGTCTGCTCCATCTTGAATCCCTTCCCATTTTTTTCATAGATTCCTCGCAGGAATGCATATCTTGCTTTTCTGGATTCATCTTTCCCAACAAAAACAGCGTTATGGTACGGGACACTTTCATAAAGGATTTCATGCAAAATACAATACGTGATCACTTCATCGCTGATTCCTCTGTGGTTTAAATAAGCCCTGATTCGTCTGCAATTACAATACCTCTCCGGCAGCTTAAATGGCAGTTTTTCCCTTTCCACAGACTGTGTCGGAATAAAAGACGGACTCTCTTCGCACAGCAGTTTTACGGCATCTGTAAATTTCATTCCATCTACTTCAATCAAGAACCGTAATGCGGACACGCCACCGATATCTCTGGATTTCCAATGCCATTTACTGGACAGTTCATTGATTTTAAAACTGTCATGGTCCGTCAACTGCCATTCATTTCTGGTTCTTGTCTTTTGCAGTCTCTGTGCCTGATGTGTTCGCAAATACTCATACGCAGTCATATTTTTTGCTGCCTGAATCTCTTCTTCTGTTACCCAAGGCATTACAGAATCGTATCCTGAAGAGCCAGTACCTTATCTGTCCGCTCCCAAGGAAACTCCTTTCTTCCAAAATGACCAAAAACTGCCGTCTGCCGAAAAATCGGACGATTCAGTCGAAGGGATTCCATGATCTGAACGGGTGTCACTCCAAACACCAGTGGGATTGCTGCCGCCAGACAATCATCTGCACACACTTTTCCTGTACCAAAGGTATCTACCTCAATCATAACCGGTTCTGCTACTCCGATTGCATAAGCCAGAGACACCTGACACTTGCTTGCAAACTCAGCAGCTACTATATTTTTGGCGATATACCTTGCCATATAAGCCGCCGAACGGTCTACTTTCGAACAGTCCTTTCCCGAAAATGCACCGCCGCCATGCGGAATCATACTGCCATAAGTATCCACCATCAGCTTTCTTCCGGTCAGTCCGGTATCTGCATCAAATCCTCCGCACACAAATTTTCCTGACGGATTGATCAGAATCTTCGTATCCTCATCCGGCGGCAGTAATCTGAGTGCTGAACGAAGCACTTTCTCTCTGATTTCGGCATCTAACTTCTTCAGGCTCTTTTCTGCACCATGCTGGCAGGAAACAACAACACTTTCCAGTCTCACTGGTTTTCCATCTTCATATTCTACGGTTACCTGTGCTTTTCCATCAGAAAAGATATCTTTGATATATCCGCTTCTTCTGCAAGCCGAAAGTTCACGTGTGATCCGGTGTGCCAGAACAGTCGGCATTGGCATAAGCTGCGGAGTCTCATCGCACGCATATCCGACCATAACACCCTGATCTCCAGCTCCCCTGCTTCTGTCTCTTATTTTTGCGCCGATATTATCCCGAAATTCTTTCGACACACTCACTGCTTTCGCAATATCTGGACTCTGCTGGTGTACAAACGTATCCATTTCTATCCCATCTGTACAATATCCACACTCTTCTAAAACTTTTCGGATCACATCAAACACTGGTGGTTCATATCCGCTGGTGATTTCTCCTGCTACAAACACATTTCCTCTTGTAGCAAGGACTTCACACGCCACTCTCGAAGATGGATCGTAACGCAGACATTCATCTAAGATTGCATCTGCTATCTGATCGCATACTTTATCCGGGTGTCCTTCTGTTACTGATTCTGCTGTATAAAAACGTCTCATCTTTCTTCTCCTTATATGCAGACAGGGCAGGAGCTGCTCTATGCACATCTCCTGCCCTGTCAGATTGGTTTATCCTGTAATTTTTATTTTATTTTTCTTCTGTTTCTTCTTTGTTGTCTGTCATTTTTGACTTTTTTCTGCGGTATACGGTCACTCCTGCAGCTGTTCCGGCAGATGCCAGACCAAGCAAAATAAATGCCCATACTTTCTGGTTGTCACCTGTTTTTGGTGCATTTGTTTTTTCTGTTGTTTTCTCCGGTTTTCTAGCATCTTTCATTTCTACTTTCTGGACTTCCATTGTATCTTTCAATGTGAATGTAACATCTTCCGCAATCTCGTAACCATCCGGTGCTGTGATCTCACGCAGAGTAAGTTCTTCATTGACTGGGAGCTTTGCAACGGAATGTGGCTTTCCGTCCGTAATCCACTCTTCCACAACAGTTCCGTCTTTGCGGATGATCTGAAGCTTTGCCCCTTCCAGTTCTTTTCCGGTTGTAAGATCTGTTTTTGAAATTTCCACTTTGGAATATTCATCCTTCATCTCAACCTTTGTCACACTGCCATCTTCTTTGACTTCAAACGTCACATCGCTGGCAGACACATAACCATCTTCATAGGGAGCCAGTTCTTCATGTAAGGTATAACTTCCTTCCGGCAGTCCGTAAATGACATGTTCTTCCTTCGTACTGATCCACTCTTCCAAAACAGTTCCATCTTTATCAATGACCTGCAGTTTTGCTCCTTCCAGCTCATTTCCGGTTGTTGCATCTGTTTTGGTAATACGTGTTTCTGTCGGCTGATTCTCAACTTCTTTGTTCAGTTCAATCTTTGCAAGATTCTGATTTTCATAGGTTGCGCCTACATTCCATACTTCTTCATTTGGAAGATATCCGGCTTTTCTGACTTCCTCTTTGACATAGTATTTTCCATGTGGAAGATCACTGTCGAAAGTAAGTATTCCCTTTGTATCTGTTGCTTTCTTTTCCAGCAGGGTATCTTTCTCTACGAGAACCTCTCCCTGATTAGAAAGAATATCTTCCGCAGCATACAGTCCAAAAATAACACCTTCCAGCTTTTCTCCTGTGACAGAATCCTTCTTTTCTACCGATACGGAAACTTTCTGTCTTTCATTTTTATAGGTAACGCCTTCATAAACAACTGCCTGTGTATCATCCTCTTCTGTCAGGGTAAATTCTTTCTGTTCTGTATTCAGGACAAAATTCTCTCCTGCTACAACTTCTTTCAGATAATACGTTCCCAGTGGCAGATTGTTGATAACTGCTGTTCCATTTTCATCTGTAGTCAGTTTGGCTACTAGGTCATCTTTCTCATAACGGACAACTGGATTTCCTGCTTCGTCCTTTGCTCCGTCCGGTGAATAGATGGTATCTTTGGCATATACTTCAAACTGGGCACCTTCTACTCCGGTTTCTTCATATTTAAAATCTTTATAGATACTGGTTTCTTCTTTCCCGGATACCGCATTTTTTACCTTTGACACAAGCGTCTTTACTTTTTCCAGAACAGAATCTCCGGTTACTTCGGTAAGCTGTTCTCCTTTTTTCGTCAGGAGCAGGCTTCCTACCTGTTCGTCATTTTTCTGTTCTACCTCTACGATCGCAGCTCCTGTATCCGGATCGATCTGGTGTGCCGTGTTTGAGGATACGGTGATCTCAATGGCAGTCTGTGGATTTTCTTTATATGTTCCTTTTGTAGTCTGCTCTAATGGTGAAATAATCGTTGTTCCATCATACAAGGACTCTTCGCTTCCCTGCCTTACAAATCCTTCCGGTGCTTTTACTTCTTCGATTCGATAGGTAGCGCACTTCAGTTCCTGCGGTGTGATCAGATATCCTTCCTCATTTGTTTTGAATACACTGATCTTTTCTTTCTTCGGATACTGAACAACCTGTTCCACATATTTCTTATTTGTCACATCGTAAATCTTATAAGAGGCTCCGGCCTTTAAAACCGTATTTCCAGTCTGTGCATCCTTCTTTACGATTTTCAACAAAAATTCAAACGGACGGTCATCAAATACTCTCCACTGCATTGGTTCTCTGCTGTCATTTTCCACATTTACAACAAATGGATCAATAGTTTTCAGATTCTCAGGGGTAGTGCTTTCCACTACAACATAACTTCCATACGGCAGTTCCGGGCTGACTGCATATCCTTTGGTATCAGTGATCAGTTCCGGTACTGGTACGGCGGTTCCGTTCTCATAAGTAACTGCAACCTGCTCTTTGATGAAGTCATAATTCTTGAAATCACTTGCTGTATAGCTTTCCCCATTGGACGGTTTCAGTTTCCCATTTTTCACCTGTGTCAGGTCGCTGAGCAGATATACCTTAAATCCTGCTCCTGCAACCAGGTCTGTTTCTGTCTGCTCTCCATCTTCACTGACTTTGATTAACTGGAATGCCTGTTTCTTTACCTGCTCTTTTACCGTAAGGTCTCTTGTCACTTCTGCAACATCCTGACCTTCATAAGTTACGGATACTTCATATTTCGTAGTATCCAGTGTATATCCTTCCGGTGGAGTGATTTCTTTTACATACATTTCTCCAAGGTATAATTCTGAAAACTCCAGTGTTCCATCATCTCCGATGACTCCCTGCGCGATTAGGCTGTCCTGTTTATACAGAACTCCTGTTGTTCCATCCGGATGCACGATGTCCTCTTTGGCATACAGACCATACACCGCACCACGAAGAGCACTGTCTCCCTGCGCTTTAAATGCAAGTGTTTCTTTATCGATCTTTGCGATTTTTACTTTTCCGGTGACTCTCTCATCTGTTGCTGTTACAGTCAATGTCTTTCCGGCTGCAACATCTACTTTATATACTTCTGTATTCAGTTTGTACCCTGTCGGAGCAGTAACCTCTTTTACATACACAGTTTTCAGTGCGGAATCAAAATAATCGCTGACTGCTTTTCCGTCTGTTCCCGTTGCAGTCATCGTCATCAGCAGATTTTCGCACTTTTTATCAGTGTAAATACCGTATACTGCTCCAGATAGTGGGTTCTGTGTATTGATATCTTTCTTCGTCAACTCAATGCGTGCCATATTCAGCCACTGTACGCTGAAGCTTACCGGAGCTGCTGTTTCGCTTTCAAATACACCGATATCCTGTTTGGAATTTCCAGTTGTCAGCACCAGCGTTCTCCATGTCTTTCCGACAGAACCATATAAGTTTCCGGAAGCATAACTGCCTGTCAGTAATAAATCTGCGGACAAATAGAATGTATCTCCACCATAAATCTGGATGTTTCCATTTGTAACACTTGTTCCTTTGGAAAGATTATGTGCAGTCACATTTTCTGGTACATTCAGTGTCACATAGTTTCTGTGATCTCCAGACAATGTGATATTCGGTGTTTTCTGGATATTTCCATCCCGTACTGCATTCAGCTTTGTGCTTGAAAGGCTCAGTTCACCTTTTGGCGGTTCTTCCTGTCCGAACAGATAATTGATATATGCGATAACCCCTGCATTTACAAGGTCATTATAATTACATCCGGTAAATCCGGCTTCTCCTGCATAAGCGTAGCTGGCTGCAATGTGTGTATAAACATACTTTTCATCTTCTGTTTTTCCAGACAAATAACTTCCTGTCAGATCTCCTGCCCCGCCATAACCATAATAAAGGACTTTCTGCAGATTTTTATTGCTGTCCAGTACCTGCGCTACATAACTTCCACTCGGTGGGGATGCTTTCTGGGACTGAAGGCAATACGCAATCTTTCCATTTACTGTGAACAGGCAAGTAAGATAATTTCCAATATAACTTGGATAATAAATGGTTCGCCCCTTTGTCAATGTAACTGTTGAACCGCTGCTTGTAGCTCTTTCAGCCGCAGACAGTACCAGCACATTTCCCTCTTCAATGTCCTCTTTCAGTTCTTCGACTGCCTGTGCAGATTCATCTCCTTCGGATGTTTCAATTTCTACATCTGTGTAGTTCTGCACAGGCGATTCCGAATCATCTTCAGATTCTGTATCTGCCTTCTGTTTCTCTCCACCATTTTCTTCGGAATGTGCCTGTCCTTCGGTATCCGTCAGAGTCACTTTCCGGGTGATGGTATAGCTGTCACTCTTATCTTTTGGAACGACCATATAAGTGGCAATATATGTTCCTGCTTTGTCTGAATGATACGCTCCACCATTCTCATCTTTGATACTTACAAGCGTAACATCTTCTTTTTCTGCATTATAATGGATTCCTTCCATACTGCTTTCCACTGCAAATGTTTCATCCGAAACTGCTTTTGTAATATCATCTGCTGTAACTGATGTATCTTTCTGGTTTGTTACCGTCTGTTCAGATGCCTGTACTTCCGTCTGCTGTTCCGAGCCTGTCTGTTCGGCCGCAAACGCATTCGCACTGCTTAAAGTACTGATGCCCATCAGGACAGCCAGTCCAAAAGCAGCGATTCTGGTCTTTAATTTTCTAACCTTCATGTGCTTTTCCTTCCTAATTATAAATAGATTTTTTCAGTAAAATACCGCAGAAGATGTTTCCTCTGCGGTACGTTTTATCTTGCATATCGATTTTTTTCTTTTTTTACTTCCTGTCTGGTACGTTTTACCGCTTCCATGACAGACTCCGTTGGAATCTGGTTATCCTTACATCCTTCCAGAATTCCATCCAGATAGAACTTCGACGGTCTTGCCGGAACATCTTTGTGCGGAGCGTTCATAATATATACAAATACTTCTTTCTCCACACCATCCTGATTTTTTACCCGAATCGATTCTTTCCCATAAAAACTTGGGAATCCTTCATAAAAATCCAGACTCTTCTCACACGCTTCTGTGATTTTCCATAAGACTCCTTCGACACAGCTTCCTTTTTCCGGCAGAACCGTTGCTACTCCATTGCCCGGAGCCCTTCCCCGAAATGCCAGCCGATAATTTTCAAGCCGGACGTTTTCCACAACTTCCGCAGCCGGACACCTGTACTTCATCTGCTCCAGATTCATGTTGCTGCCATAAGCGAAGTAATATCTATCTTCCATTTTTTCTCACCTCTATCTGACTCCTTCTGTCCTTTGATTTTTCTTCAGACACTCATACGTGCTTTTATCATATCTCCACGCAAGATCACCATCCAGATTTGCCAGCAGATGTTTTCGAACATTTTTATATTCGTCTCCAATTAACCCAAGTCTCAATAAAAATGTACGAAATGTAAATGCCGGGTTTTCTGATATCAGTGTCTTTTTCATCTGTGTCGATCTCTGATTGATCGCCTGTGCGGAAATGGCTAATGCCAGTGTAATATTTGCTCTCACCTTTCCTGCATGTAGTGTGCTTTCAAAACAACGCCATTCCAAAGTTCCCTTGGAAAACACAGCATGAAGATTCAGAGCATAATAACGGGTATGATCATAATGGGTATGACTTCCATCCCTGCCTCCATACCAGACATTTCTTACTCGGTCCATTGTGATTGATTTATTTGGTATTTTTCGGATTTTCTCCAATACCTCCGGTCGCACCCTCTGACAATAACTATTTGCTCTTCTCTCCTGCACTTTCAGTGCTTTGAACAGGATATCTTCCTTTGCATACATAATTGTCAGTGCATTTTTCAGACTCTGCGGTGTATGATTCGATGCATCTACATGAACATGCTGACCACAGGACTCATTTACAAAACCTCCATGCTGTCGCAGACATCGTACTACTTCCTGTAACTTTCCCATTTCATCATAGGATAATTTCGGTGATACCATTTCTGTTGAATATTCTCCACCTGCGTCTACAATTCGACCGTATACTTTCCGTTGTGTATAAATGCTCCCATCAGACATAAATTTCCACTTTTTTCCTTCCAGATCTATCACTGACCAGACTCCATAAGTAGTGCCGTCATAATATGCTTCTGTTCCAAACATTTCAGCAACAACTTCTGCAGCTCGTTGTCTGGTAATCCCTGTCATTTCGATTTCTGTGCCAAAGTATTGGTCTTTTATACCGATCATGCCTAATGGATTCCTTTCTCAGACACTTCCTGTTCGTTGAGTTCGGAGTCTGCCTTTTGTAATAGTTTGCCAATTGCCTCGATGACATTGACAGTTACCCCGTTTCCAGCCTGTTTATAAAGCTGTGCATCAGAAGTGCTGTCTATGATTTTATTTATTTGCCAATCATAATACCCCTGCAGACGCAGACACTCCATTGGAACTAATCTTCTTATTCTTCCGTGATACAAGATGCCATGACGATCGGTTGCAGTAATTGTGAACATCGGTTCTTCTGGATTTTTCATACGTCTGCCATTCTGACGGACATTTTCCTTGGCTGGTGTAAGGACTGCTCTTGCCCCTTCTTCCCTTAATACACCGGAACATTCTCCTTTGTATTTATGGATTCCGCATTGTCGGGTATTAAGGCTTCTGCATTCTTCAGTTACCAGTGGCGGCGGAGACAAATCTACAAAATGAAGTGTTCCCTGTTGAATACCTGTGGTCAGGGTGTGTGCTATCTGATGTCCAACTCTTCCTCTCCTGCTGTTGAGATTCGCATAGCCTAAATCGATGCTGTCACCCTCTCTTGCAAGTTTGTAGCCGAGCTTTGTATTTTCTTTAATTGGAACACCCACATCATATAATCCTGTCTTTCCACCCATTCCTCCGGCTTGTGATGTCAGGGTGCAGCTTAATCCTCTTGGACTATAAACTCTTTTCCCCTGACTTCCTGCCCGGACTTGAACAAGAGCTGCTCCATTTGTTTCTGGTTCAGGTAATACTTTTCCGGCACATCTGAAATCAAGATATCCGACAATATACACCCGTTTTCTTGCTTGGGGGACTCCGAAATCCTTGCTGTTAAGCACTTTCCATTCGACATGGTACCCCAGTTCAGAAAGCGTACTGAGGATGGTGCAAAACGTCCGGCCTTTGTCATGCGATAACAAACCGGGAACATTTTCAAGGATAAAATACGAGGGTCTTTTAGCTTCAAGAATCCGGGCAATTTCAAAAAAGAGAGTTCCTCTTGCATCTGCAAATCCTTCTCGCTTTCCGGCGATAGAGAATGCCTGGCAAGGAAATCCTGCACAGAGTAAATCAAAATCTGGCATTCGTTCTGGTTCGATTGTTCTTGCGTCATTACAATACCACTCCCCTTCTGTATCAAACAGCAATCGGTAGTTCTTATCCGCATAAGTATCCACCTCGCAATGTCCGACACAGACAAAGTTTCCTGCCCGTCTTAAGCCTTCACGAAATCCCCCGATTCCGCTAAAGAGATCAAAAAATTGAATGGTTGCGGCTATCAACCTCCTTTTTGCTGATAAAAACAGGCGGCATGATTTCTCATACCGCCCTTCGTTATTCTGTATCAATTGGTTACCATTCTGTTGGTTCTTCTGCTTTGGTTTCTTCTTCCAGATCAATTTCTTCTTCTGGTTCAGTTTCCTCTTCCGTTTCGCTTTCCCCTTCTGGTTCGTTTTCCTCTTTCGGTTTGCTCTCCCCTTCTGGTTTGTTTTCCTCTTTCGGTTCGCTCTCTCCTTCTGGTTTGCTTTCTACTTCTGGCTCGCTTTCCTCTTCTGGTTCGCTTTCCCTTTCCGGCTCAGTGCTTCCTTCCGGTTGAGTTTCTTCTGTTCCCAATTCTCCGGTTGTCTGTTCGGATTCTTCAGGCTGATCTTTGCTTTGCCATTCGGCCTCTGCCTTTTCCAGTGCTTCTTCTATAATCTGAATTAAGAAGTCTTTCTGTTTCATGTGTTTCTTTCCGATGACTACTTTTAATCTCTGGAATAATTCCTCTGATACCTGTACTGCTACTGTTCTTACTGCTCCCATGCTTATTTCTCCTTTTCCTTCCAGTCTGTTGAAATGTTCTTCAATGACCTGTTGTAAAAATTTTTGTGTGCTGCTTTCTGTGAGTTCAATCTCTTCTCTTACTTTCTCATGTAAGTCCATCGGGATCTTTCCGCAGATATTTTTCATCTCTGCCATAACCTTTCTCCTTTCTCTTTCGCTACACACAACATACTCCAAAGCCGCATGGAAAGCTATTCACAATACCCACCAAAGATAACGATGCATTTTATTCCTTACCCCTAGCAGATCCAACAATGTATGTATCGTGCAATCATAGGCCTCACCCCCTTTACAAATTTTCCATTTGAGATAAAAAATCCATCATCTGATCTGGTATTTCTTCCGATGATGGTTTCGTTTTCAATTGTTCCGTAGTGCCACATATTCCTAATTCCCGAACACTTTCTTTTATCGTCTTTTGAATGACTTCTTCCAGCCATTTTCGATCCTCTTTTTCCAGAATTGCCTGAACCAGATACTGGCTTTTCTGCCCTTCTGGAACACTTTGAAATTTCTCCCATGCCCTCTGGTGTTCTGGATTTTTCAGGTTCGGGCGGAACGAATATACCGGGCGTGTCATCTCGTCCACATCTGCTCTACAATCCGTTCATACCCTGTTGCGTTGGCATGGACGTCCTCTATAAAAACGGGGCGGCAAATCGCGTCCTGTGCGGTCACGTGGCGTTTTAAAATTGCGGAGCCTCCCCCCATAAATACGGTGGGTACTGCCCGGAGATCAAACCCGGATTCTGTCACCGCAGACAGTATTCTTTCTATATATTTCCGTCCGTTTTCCTGTATGATCCGTCTGGCCTCTTCTGCCATACTGCAAGATTCCCCTCGAAGCACACGCTCAATCTGAGTTTCTGTCACAGACAGTCCGGTATTTCTACGCACCTGTTCTGCTGTCTCATCAATGCATCGGATTACTCCAAGCTCCAGACTCCTGCACGTTGCTGCATTGGGAACAGCATTGTCCAGCCTCATAAGGTCAACGGTCCAGCCACCAATATCAACAAGCAGAACAGACGGTTCATTCTTCAGATACTCTGGATGCAGAGCAAGCGCAGAGTATCCCTGTGGGAACAGTTTCACATCTTTTATTGTTATCTCATATAATTCACTTTCATATAAAAATCGCACTGGCTGCTCTTTCCGCAACAGATACTCCCTGAATCCCTGTTTCTCTCTTCCAAAACTTGAAAGCGGAAGTCCGACAGCCAGAATTACCTCTGTCTTTCGTTCCGCTTTCCGATGCTTGATTTCTTCTGCAATGGCTGCCAACGTCAGCAGATAATAATTATCATTGGACGTTTTATTTTTTACCAGTGTCTGTCTCCCTGTACCACAGACGTAATACTTTCCCTGATACTGCAGAACATTCTGCATGGTATACGGCTCGTAATCATACCTAATAATTCCACTTGGGAAAGACACTTGTCTTGTTTTTATTGCATAATAGCCGTGATCAATTCCTATGATTATCATAATCACACCCTTTCATTTTTCTGTTTAACGTAAGGTCAAAAATGCTTTCACTGCTGCAACGGATTGTTGCAAAAGTGCCCTTCGTGAACACTTTTCTATGTTCCAGCGTCCAAAAACCTGCGGAAAATCTGGCTTTTTTATACCATTATCGCCAGAGGAACACTACTGTTCCTTCCCAGCCGGTTATAAAATATCCCTCTCCCGGCGGCGGTCCAGCCTGTCCGGGGGAGGGATATATCGCAAGTTTCCTTTTTGAACAATTGCCTGTCTTTTTATTTTTATGAGATGTTTTTCCTGCTTTTGTAAAATGGGAAGATACTCCAGCTCTGTCAGAAACTTCCGTATATAATTCCCCTTTTCTCCCAGCCTGTTATCATTTTCCAGCAGTTCTATTTCCACCATGTAATGAGTATCTGGATGAAATCTCTTCTCACACAAAATGCTGTCCCCTTTTATATAATCGGATTTAGCCGATTCTCTTGCTGCCGCCAAGAGTTCATAAATACTTACTTCCACCTCTTATCACCTCCCAAAAGACCAGAAAAAAACAGACCTCTTAATCGAAGTCTGCTCCTGTCGGATATGGTAATCCTCTTTCTTCATATTTTTTATCGATATAATTTCGAATCCATTCCCTGTATTCTTCCGTTAATGCCTGTTCCTGAAATTCTAGCAACCACTTTTCCCCTTTCGCTTCGTCATCAACCCATCGATCTTCTATGTACTCCGGCTCATCTAACATTTTCATCATCGCTTCCAGCGGCTCTTTTACATCATCACCAAATTCTTTCCATAAGGCGATTCCGTAGTTCTCCAGTTCAAAAAATTCTGTCAGATATGTCAATCGTTCCATATCCCCCAATGTCATTCTTTTTTCACCTGACAATAATGCTTGATCTCTTTTGCCACATAGATTTAAAAATTTTCTCTTTTCCATCTCCACATTCATTATACTTTTACCTCTTCTTGTTAAAAATAATTCCTTATTACGAAACATTATAAAATTCAAACTCTTTAGAATCAATATATATGTTTCTGTATTACGAAACTTTTTATTTTATAAGGGGAGTTCATCATTATGCAAAAGATTAGACCAGATATGGATATTGGTAAAAATATCCAAGCAATTCGATATAAAAACAACATGACTCAAGACCAAGTAGTTGCAAAATTAAATCTTATTGGTATCTCCATCACCAAAAGTACCTATGCCAAACTGGAAACAAATCGAATGAATATTAAGGTATCTGAATTAGTTGCACTTGCAAAAATCTTTCATACCGATATCAATGCATTCTTTTCCGGCTTACTATAGTTCGACATTCCCCGACTCCCTATGTATATAGTAGCATCTTTAAAAATAAGAACCAGTCTATATTCTTGTCGGATATAAACTAGTTCGTTTTTTCAACTAACATAAGCAGTGGCAGGAAATTCAGATTCTATCTGATCTCCTGCCACTCATGCTAAGTCCATACAAATTTTTTATTTACCATACATAACCAATATCTTTTAAATCTCTGCTAATCTTGTTTCTTGATTCAACTACAAATGCAGCCCACCTGTCATTTTGTGTTTCTGCCATTTGTTTTCCTTCCACAACAATATCTTTCGCAGCAGCAACACCACTATAAGGTGCAATTGCTGTACCTATGACCGTATTTATAATTGTTTTGGCAGTTGAAGTATAAAAGGCTTTTTTACTATGTTCGTCCATATATTTAAGTAAAACCTTATCCTGAATCTCTTTAAGTTCATTTTCTATCGCTTCTTCTACTTCTTGAATTTCCGATTTTTGTAAGTGACCATGATAACCACAAATCCACTTTCTGTAATCTTTCAAATAATTACTCTCTCTAAGTTCATCAATTACCGGATGATATGGTCCATAATGCGTTAAATAATTTGGAATTCCATTTAGTGTCAATTCATTGGATAGTTCAAAAACATTTTCTTGTCTGACATAATCTTCATAATCGATATTACCACTCACGATCAGTTCTACTTTTTTCTTAGATAATTTTTCTATTTCTTTTTTTATTAAAGTGTCAAATAAAAAATTGTCTGGGCATGAACCTGAACGCACTTCCATTTCCCCCACTCGACATACTTGTGTAGGTCCTGTACTCACTGTATAATATATTGTACTTTTTTGAAACTCATGATAATGCTCATCCATTGAAGCATATACATTTTGGGGTTTGTTAGTTATTTTTTTCGCATTGTCAAATAACTGTTTATAATTTATTTTTGGAAATAAATCAACTACATATTTTACAAAACTACATTCTCTCATATTAAGCGGGCATACATCTTTGCATAAAAACCATAACTCATCATACAATAGCATTAACCCCCACGGACTTTCAATAATTGGAAATCTTTCACCCAGAAGAGGCGAGTATCCCATCCAAGATTTTATATCAAGTGTAATATCAAATCTGATAGGATAAGATAAGCCTATATAAGCAATTCTTTTATTCATATCTTCACCTTCCCCTTTTATTTTATTAATACCTATTTTATCATAGCTCATATACATTGGAAAATGCTTTCCTTAAATAAAAAAACTGGTCATGAGCTTCTTTACTACTCATACCAGGTATCTAATGTTTTTTCATTACTACATACACATATTTTCCCATTATCTGTGTATATAGTACCTATATTCTATTTCATATTAACTGTATACACTCTATATACTGGTTATTCTGTTACACCAGTTTACATCAAAGATCAGAATTTCAGCTTCCCGGTACAGCATTTTCAGGATCTCGACACGCTGCTGTGTCGATACACTTGTATTTTCGATCACATCGATCGGATTGACTTCCAGACCGTACTTCTTAGAAAGCGCCTCGATCTCCTGATCTGCTTTTTTTAAATCAACATAGGGAAGGATTCCAAACAGTTTGTCTTTCTTCTTTAAACCCAGAATAATGTTTTCTGTAATCGTGTAATTCTGTACCAGCTTAAAATGCTGATGGACCATACCAATATTGAGTTTTGTTGCGTAGCTTGGAGAATGAATCTGTTCTTTCTTACCCCGGATGAAGATCTCACCTTCATCCGGTTCATACATACCAAATATCATGCTCATCAAAGTTGATTTTCCGGCACCGTTTTCGCCAAGCAGTGCGAAGATCTCACCTTTTTTAATTTGAAGCGTCACATCATCGTTTGCCACGATACCTGGGAAACGTTTTGTGATGTGCTTCATTTCAATGATATATTCCGACATTTAAGCCTCCTCATTTTCTGGTACAGAACGTATTATTTCAATCCTGGGAAATCTTCCGGCTCAATTCCGTTAAAGTTTGCTGCCGGAACGATAGTTCCATCTTTTACAAGTTCATATGCTTCGTCCATCTTCTTCACGGTATCCTCAGACATGCTTTGACGTCCTTCCTCTGTTACATAACCAACAGAATCAGAATCTGCACCTAACAGAGCGTTTGCTCCCTGGAAACCTCCGTCTGCGATAGCATTTAATTGTTTCTCTACGTTCATGCTCATAACTTTCAGTACAGAAGTCAGAATAATGTTATCAGAACCGTTAGCACCATCATCATACTGGTCTACGTCACAGCCTACTACTTTTACATTGCCAGCTTCTTTAGCAGCAGTAAATACACCGTTTCCAGAACCGCCTGCAGCTACGAACAGAATATCACAGCCCTCATCGATGAGAGCTTTTCCAACAACTTTACCGGTTGCTTCATCTGCAAAGCTTCCAACATAGTTTCCACCTACATTTTTATTGGTAACGTCAACGCCTGCGTAAGATGGGATCTCTACGATCTCAACACCGGTATCATATTTCTCATTTGCGTAATTGACACCACTCTCAAAACCGTACTGATAGTTTACATTGCTTGGGTATGCAATACCGGTTACTACAGCTACCTTTTTGCTTTCAGACTCCAGTGCAGCTGCCATTCCCGCGAAGAAACCTCCTTCCTGCTCCTTGAAAGTCATTGCATAAATATTATCACATTCGATGTCATTACCCTCAGAATCGGTCGGATTCGTATCTACAAGGATAAAATCTACATCTGGGTTATCGGTTGCGATGGTTCCGATTCCGGAGAATTGGAAGCCCGGGCATACGATCACATTGTAGTCTGCAACGATATCAGCAACTGCCTGAATAACTGCAGCCGGATCACCGGTTTCCTCACGAACCGGAGTTACGGTTGCTCCCGGATGAGACTCGATAAATTTCAGGATACCGTTGTAGTTATCCTGGTTAAAGGAGCCGTCATCTACACCGGATGGGCTGGTCACGATGGCGATCTTTAAATCTCCATCAGCGTTCTCAGCAGAAGCTGCTGCTGTTTCAGCCGTATTTTCCTTTGTCTCGGCTGTATTATTGTTTCCACCGCATCCTGTCATTAACGCTGCGGATACTGCTACACCTGCTACAATACCAAATAATTTTTTCATCAATCTTTTCCTCCTATTTTTTGTTTTTGCCAAACATATTTGCAAGACTCTCCGTATACGGTGGTCTGCAGATTCCTTTTTCCGTTACAATTCCGGCGATCAGCGTGTGATCGGTTACATCAAATGCCGGATTATAACATTTGACACCCTCCGGTGCCATCGGTTTTTCATAAAATTTGCTTTTGATCTCTTCCGGACTTCGAAGTTCGATCTGGATATCATCGCCAGTTGCACAGTCAAGATCGATGGTTGAACTCGGTCCTAATACATAGAACGGAATTCCGTAATGTTTTGCAAGGATTGCAACACCACTGGTTCCAATCTTATTGGCCGCATCACCGTTGGCAGCGATACGATCACAGCCTACGAAGCAGGCCTGGATCCAGCCGTTTTTCATTACAATGCTGGCCATGTTATCACAAATCAATGTTACATCGATTCCTGCCTGATCTAACTCATATGAGGTAAGTCTTGCTCCCTGAAGAAGCGGCCTTGTCTCATCTGCAAATACATGGAAATTCATGCCCTGCTCTTTTCCAAGGAAGAGAGGTCCTAAGGCAGTTCCATAGCGGGAGGTGGCTAAGGGTCCGGCATTGCAATGTGTCAGAATTCCGTCTCCGTCCTTAATAAGGCTTAAACCATATTCAGAAATCGCTCTGCACATCTGGCTGTCCTCTTCCTGAATATCCATGCACTCTTTCTTCAGATATCCAAGAATCTCTGGTACAGAAGCATCGCTGTGGCTTGTCACTACCTGCTCCATGCGGTTTAATGCCCAGCTCAGGTTCACTGCCGTTGGACGGGAAGAGTTCAGATAATCCTTATACTCTCTGAATTTCTTTAAAAACTCATCGTAATCCCCGGTTTCAATCGTTCCGGCCAGAACATACATTCCAAATGCCGCACAAATTCCGATTGCCGGTGCTCCCCGGACTTTCAATTCAAAAATGGCATCATACAGATCCTTCGCCGTTCCAAGGGTCAGGTATTCGGTAACCGTTGGAAGCTTAGTCTGATCAATGATGGTCACAGCTTTGCCGTCTTCATGCAAGTACACATTTTTGATTGCTTCTGACTGATTGTCCACTTTATCATCTCCTTTGTTTTTTATTCATCACTCAGATCATTTTACCGATTCGAACTATGGATTCCGTAATCAGCTGTTTAAATAACGGTGCAACACGGTCAGCTGTTTCCTTCACTTCCTCCGCACTCAAAGGCTGATCAGTCATTCCGCATCCCAGATTGGAAATGCAGGAAATACCGCAGACCTTCATGCCCATATGATTGGCAGCTATGGCCTCGCATGCGGTGCTCATTCCTACTGCATCTCCTCCAAGTATCCGGCACATTTTTACTTCATGGGGAGTTTCAAAATTCGGACCGGACAGCTGGATATAGGTTCCCTCCTGAAGCGGAATCTGAAGGTCTGCAGCAGCACCCCGGATGATCTCACAAAGGTCCTTACGGTAAATCTCAGACATATCGCTGAAACGCTCTCCCAGCATCTCCTCATTGGGTCCGATGAGAGGAGACGGTACAAAATTACTGATCTGGTCGGTGATCATCATAAAATCACCGGCTTTGTAATCATAATTCACACTGCCGGAAGCATTGGTCAGAAACAAGACCCGGGCCCCCATCATCTTCATGAGACGGGTGGGAAGAACTACATCCTCCATGGAATATCCTTCATAGTAGTGGACACGTCCCTGCATGATTACGACCGGGACATCTCCTACGTATCCAAAGACAAATCTGCCCTTATGTCCGCTGACTGTGGACACAGGAAAACCCTCAATATCATGATAATCCAAAACAGCTTCTACCCGAATGGTATCTGCATAATCACCGAGTCCGGATCCCAGCACCAGTGCCACCTCCGGCTTAAAATTAATTTTGTCTTTAAAGCACTGATAGCATTTTAATAATCGTTCATACGCCTTTGTCATATCAGACCTCCTCGTATTCTTTGATCACAACCGGATGTCCTGAACAGAGTGCAAGATGATAGATCTTTGCAGCATCCTCCACATAAACACTGTTTGTATATGCTTCCGGTAATGTTCCGCCGATAGCCACGACACCGTGATTGGCCATCAGACAGGCATTTTTCCGTTCCAGGATTGGAACTGCATTCAGACCAACCTCTGCGCTTCCCTGCTGTGCATAAGGACTTACCTCCAGTTTCCCTTTTAAGAAAGGAATCATTTCAATCAGTACAACTGGAATTTCCTGATGGTTTACCGCAAAACTGCTTGCATAAGGAGAATGTGTATGCACCACCGCATTAGCATGGGACAGGTGACGGTAAATCTCAGCATGCATTTTCCACTCGGAAGATGGCTTGTGTCTTCCTTCGACCAGATTGCCATCCAGATCAATCACTACGATATCCTCTTCCGCCATCAAACTGTAATCATAGGAGCTGGGAGTAATTACGATCCACTGCTTCTCACGAAAGTAAGCACTGATATTGCCGCTTGTTCCGGCCATCAGCTTTTCATCATAGGCCTTTTTCGCTGTCATCAGCACATTTTGTTTCAGTTCCCTCAAATCTGTCATAATCTTATCGCTCATCTCCTTTGGTTTTTGATTTTCTTTCCGCTTTCCCTTCCAGGACAGGGATCTGATGTGCCTGGAACCATTCCCATAGGTCCGGATTGGTTTTTCGGATGGAATGATCCACAACCACCTGACTGAGCTGCTCCAACTCTCCGATCACATACACCTCGTTGCGTCCGATCTTCGTATTGTCCACCACCAGGATCTTATGTTTCGCCTGCTTTAATACCTGACGACGGATATCTGCTTCTTCACGGGTGGAATCTGTAATACCTGCCTCCAGACTGCAGCCGGCACTGCTGACAAATGCATAATTGATAAAGCAGGTTTTCATCTGTTCCAGTACGGTCTGTCCTTCAAACGCTTCCCGATCGCGATTCAGCTCACCGCCAAATAAAATAAGACGAATCTGCGGATTCGCATCAATCTCCTTTGCCACTGCCAGAGAATTGGTCATGACGGTCAGCTTGCCGGGAAAATCCGCTAATTGCTTTGCAATATGAAGAGCCGTGGTACTGCAATCCAGAAAAATGGAACTCTTTTCGTGGATCCATTGCATGCAGAGAGATGCAAGAAGCTTTTTCTCTTCCTGCATCACCTTGCTGCGAACCGAGATGGGAGTTTCATTGCCAAAACCTTCGTTTAAGTAGGCACCTCCGTGAACACGGTTTAATTTCTCCTGTTTTTCCAGTTTTTCCAGATCCTTTCGAACCGTTTCTTCCGTAACTCCCATTTCACGGCTCAGATCCGTCACCATGACTACTTTATTCTTCTCCAGCATGGACAAGATGTATTCTGCACGTTCGATTGCATGCATACTACTGATAGTCCTCACCTTCCAGGTAATTATAGAAAGCGGTATTGCAGAAGCGTTCAACCGGTACAACTTCCAGGCCGTCGGAGATTTCCGTCAGTTTTTCAACAACCTCATCTTTATCTTCCGGTAAGGTAAATGGATGAATGGAATATGTATCGTTCGTGATTACGCAATCATAGATCTGATGATAATCAGTCTCCGGCATATCTGTTCTGGTTGAAGAATAAAGCGGCTGCCACCAGGATGCATAGATCAGGCCCTTTGCTTCTTCATTTCCTTCATTTTTCTTTGCGTACGTCTTGATTACTTCGTCAAAACGATTCATATCCTCAAGATTGTCGAACTCAAGCTCAAGGTCATATTCTACTGCATATACCAGTGCAAGATCTTCATATTCTTTTACTTCGTAGGTTGGAGTAGCCTCCGGGATCGGACCCCACTCCGGCAGATATTGGTAAATACTAATCTTCGGCTCAAGCTGAACCTTTGCTGTGATATTCTCGCTGTTCAGAAGCCCCATCAGCTGATGTACATGTTTGATATCAGAATGACCGTACTGTAAGGTCAGTTCCGGTAAAAAGCGGGCACTGTATGCAGCAGATTTTAATCCATATCCGGTGGTTACCTTGTTCTGTACAGCTTCTTTTCCGATCTCTGCCAGTTTGCTGTCATCAAATAAGATAAAGGAATTCCATGCCTGGTCCAGTTTCGCGTAAATGTCTGGATCATTTGACATGCCAAGGTAGTTTCTTGCGTCTCCATTTGCATTGGCAATTGCCATCAGAAGACTGATTTCATCCTCAGCTGTAAAGGCATCTTCTGCAACGACTTTTTTCGCAGTTTCGGAAGTGATGAGGCTGGTATCCAGAGCAGCAGCAACGTATCTGGCATATTCATTCGTCTCATCCATCTTTACCCCATATTGTTCAAGACGATCTTTAATCTTATCTTCCGGATAGCTAAGAGCAAGCTCTTCATAATCAGCAGCAGCCACAGCAGCTTTCACAGCAGAAAACCAGGTCATGTCCCCCTCGACAGCCGGTGCCTCATCTCCTGCTACCTTTTTCAGGTCAGCGGAAAAAGCAGCACTGTCCGGATCTTCTTTGATCTGTACATCGAAAAACTCTGCCAGGTATTCTGCCTCATGGGCATCAGCCTCTTTGGTTTCTTCCTGAGCTGCTTCTGTCTCCTGAGTAGCAGAAGTCTCAGCCGGTTTGGTCTCTGCGCCGGTCGGTGCTGCATCCTTTGCACCACAGCCCCCTACCATCGCGGTTGCGGCCATAGCAGCCATCATTACTGCAAGTTTTTTTCTCATCTCTTCTTCTCCTCTTATATGTATTTATTAGTTTTGCTACTAACTAGCAGCTGATTTATTTACATACATTATAAGCACCTTTTATAGGAAAAGCAAGTACTAATCTTTCTTTTTCTTTGTTTTTCTGTTTTTTGTTTTGTTTTTTTTCACCATAGGATGAGGTTTTCTATGTCACAAAAAGATCCCCCGAAAAATCGAAGGGATCTTTCTAGGAGAGCTGAATTGGAATCCGAGCTTCCAGTTTGCAAGTTTAAGTTCTGATTTAGCTAATCACTTGCAAAAGTAAATTCTGGCAAATCAAAATATCATGATTTTAACACGATATATAAAAACATTGGATTTTCTGGTAAAATATAGGTGAGATTTTGTGAGGTGATCCATATGTCTTTTGTTAAAAATGATAATCAACAACTTACTCTTTTAGATAGCACGTTCAATCTTACAGAAGATAGAATTATAAGACTATGAAGCGAGGTAGTGGATATGGAGAAAGATCCGTTTAAGGAATATTTGAGGGAGTCTGAACCGAATAAAGCTTATAAAAGTTATGCTTGGAGTACAGCAATCGGACTTCAGGCGGTGGACGGACTCAAACCATCTA